>Ga0182024_10004060_pt1 | contig 34074 bp, 26 predicted proteins | sample P32metaG_FD_120480 | JGI IMG/M metagenome (GOLD analysis project Ga0182024, IMG submission 120480) | Permafrost microbial communities from Stordalen Mire, Sweden - P3-2 metaG (Illumina Assembly) | ecosystem: Environmental > Terrestrial > Soil > Wetlands > Permafrost | place: Sweden: Stordalen... | reverse complement strand
CTCAGTCTAAGGGTGCACTTCAAAGCATCCCCTTCCCCTGCACCCCATCCCCTCGGGACAGAGGGAGAAAAACTGTCAGAGATCCGCCCGGTCTAAAATGTCAGGGATGTCCCCGGCCATTCACACCGAGGAGATAGATCAGCAGAGCTGCCAGAGCGGCAAGCACGGAGGAACTGCCAATGACATACTGCCATTTCCATGCCGCTCCGATCAGGCGCAGCGCGTGCGGAAGCGCAGTGCCGAGCGTGAGCATGGCGACGAGATAGGCGAGTGCGGATCCAGTCCGCTCGGGGACCCAGCTCACAATCAACTTCATGCCGATTGGGTAGATTCCGGCCAGGCAAATTCCGACAGCAAAGCGGAACCCTGCGCCGGTCGCAATGCCTGTGGAAAGCCATGCGAAACAGGCGTTGAACATTGCGCCTAGAACAGCGCAGACGGAAAAAATCCTGCTGGCTGGGAATCGGTCTGCGAATCCGCTCAGCGCAAAAACCAGCGTTCCGAGAATGAAGCCCAACTGAACCGCGCTGGTGAGAATTCCAATGTCGGAAACGCTCGCGCCCCAGGCCCGGCGCAGATCGTCGGGCCGCACTATTCGCGCTGAACCAGAGCGACGTGCCGAGCAGTTGCGCGATGGCGATGGTCGCAACTGGGCCGAAACGCGGGATGGCCATCTCGGGTGGCTTGGCGAACGCTTCATTCATATTTTGATTCGTTGAGGATGGAGAACCCGGATTAAGTTCGGGCGTGTGGCGACTAATGGTAACTCATGCTCGACCAGGTGGTATCGGGAGGCTCAATCCTATGCAGTCGTGATCGGCCAAACAGCAGGTTCCTCACCTGGCCTTCGGCCCGCTTCGGAATGACAAGATTTAATTTTCGGAATGACAAGGTTAATTTGGGATGGGCCTTACGCGGCGCTGAAGCGCCGCTCTTCAACATTGTTCGTGGCGGATTACTTCTTCGCGGTCTCTTCGGCTACGGCCTTCTTGAAATAATCCAGCGACATTCGCAGGCCCTCCTCCAATTGAATCTTTGGCTCCCATCCCAGCAACTGGCGGGCTTTTGTGATGTCGGGGCGGCGCTGCTTGGGATCGTCCTGGGGTAGAGGTTCGTAGGCGATCTTGCTCGTTGATCCCGTCACCTTTAATACATACTGCGCGCATTCGAGAATGGTGAACTCATTCGGATTGCCGATGTTTACGGGCAGGTGCTCCGAGGATTTCGATAGACGAAGGAAGCCGTCGATCTCATCGCTGACGTAGCAGAAGCTGCGAGTCTGGTTGCCGTCGCCGTAGACGGTTAGGTCTTCGCCGCGCAGAGCCTGCTTCATGAAATTCGATACCACGCGGCCGTCGTTCAATTGGAGACGCGGGCCGTAGGTGTTGAAGATGCGGACGATGCGGGTATCGACTTTGTGATAGCGGTGATAGGCCATGGTGACGGCTTCGGTGAAGCGTTTGGCTTCGTCGTAGACGGAACGCGGGCCGATGGAATTCACGTTGCCCCAGTAGGTCTCTTTCTGAGGATGCTCGAGCGGATCGCCGTAGCACTCGGAGGTGGAGGAGACGAGATACTTTGCGCCGTACTTGAGCGCGACGTCGAGCGCGTGAAAGGTTCCGAGCGATCCGACTTTTAGCGTGGGGATGCCGTGAATGGTGTAATCCACGGGGCTGGCGGGGCTGGCGAAGTGGAAGACGAAATCGACATGACCGACGTCGAAAGGTTCGCAGATGTCTTTTTCTACGAAATCGAATCGCGAATCATTCTGGAGGTGGGCAAGATTGGCGCGACGGCCGGTGAGCAGGTTGTCGACGACAACTACGCTCCAGCCTTCGCCGAGCAGGGCATCGCAGAGATGGGATCCAAGGAAACCGGCGCCGCCGGTGACCAGGGCGCGTTGGGGGCTCATGCTTTGCTTGTGCCGTTCTTCACCGCATTCAGGGCTGTGGGCACGCCATCCGGATGAGAGGCCGCGCGCCCCACGCTGTAATAGGTGAAGCCGTGCTCCGCCATTACGTCGGGATCATACAGGTTGCGGCCGTCGATCACGATGGGGTATTTCAGTTCCTGGCGGAGGCGGCCAAGGTCGAGGTTAGCGAACTCCTCCCACTCGGTGAGGATAAGCAGGGCGTCGGCGCCGTGAGCGGCTTCGTAGGAAGAATTGGCGAACTTAACGTGGGAGTTCATGACATCGTGCGTGCGCTCCATGGCGGCGGGATCATAGGCAGTGATCTTGCAGCCTTCCTGCAACAGGGCCTGTACCAGGAAAAGGGCGGGCGATTCGCGAATGTCGTCCGTGCCGCCTTTGAATGCGAGTCCAAGAATGCCGAGATGTTTGCCGCGGAGGGTCCAGAGGGCGCTGCGCACTTTGCGGAGGAAGCGGTCGCGCTGGTCTTCGTTGATGCGCATGACTTCGTCGAGCAGGCGGAAGTCGTATCCGCACTCGCGAGCGACGGCGCGGAAGGCCATGACATCTTTGGGGAAACACGACCCGCCGTAGCCGATGCCGGGATTGAGGAAGCGCGGGCCAATGCGGGCGTCACTACCAACTCCGTGGCAGACCTGAGTTACGTCGGCGCCGACGGTTTCGCAGATGGAAGCGACCGCATTGATGAAAGAAATCTTCATGGCGAGAAACGCGTTGGAGGCATGCTTAATCAGTTCGGCACTCTTGGTGCTGGTAACGATGATGGGAGCGGGGATGGAAGTGCGGTCGGGTTGCGGAATGGCGTCTGGGTGCTCGTAGTAGGTGCCAGTGGTGAGTGGGGCGTAGATTTCGCGGACTACGCCGGCGCAGCGGCGGTTGTCGCAGCCGATGAGGATGCGGTCCGGAAAAAGAAAGTCAGTGACGGCGGTGCCTTCGCGCAGAAACTCAGGGTTCGAGGCGACATCGAAGGATTCAGGATCGGCGCCGTTACGCAGGATAATTTTGCGAACCCACTCGCTGGTATAGACCGGGACCGTGCTCTTCTCGACGATGACTTTGTACCCGTTGATGGCACCAGAGATCTCTCGCGCAACAGACTCGACATAGGAGAGATCGGCATCGCCGCGATCAGTGGGAGGAGTACCAACGGCAACGAAAATGGCTGCACTGGCGCGGACGGCTTCCTGTAAATCGCCGGAGAATTCAAGACGGTGTCCGCGGTGACGGCTCAGCAGTTCGGGCAGAAAGTTTTCGTGGATGGGAACTTGTCCGTCTTTGAGAGCGGCTAACTTCCGTTCGTCATTATCAACAAGAATGACGTCGTGGCCAAGGTCGGCGAAGCAGGCGCCCGCGACCAATCCTACGTATCCGGAACCTACGACAGCGATCCGCATGTTTAAACTCCAGGGATTAGGGTCTAGGAACGGTCGTGAGGGCGGACCTTTCCGGAGCAGTTAGAAGAACGGCCTTGGAGGAGCATTCTAAACCGTTGCAATAACAGTTAATTTTAACATTTCCGGAACGTGGGCGAATGGAGTCTAAAGACTCCGGGCCGATTGTCTTACCGTCCAGGATGGCGGCGGAGGGATGGCCGGCGTACGGTCGCGGGCTGGTCTGGCAGCGCCGGGAGTGAAGGCGGAATGCATATTGACAAGGCCATGTTTTCGGGCGAAACTCCGCTGGTGGCAGACCGTGTTCTGAGCGTGGTTCGCAATGCCTGATCATCCCGTACCGGAACCGAAGTCCCCCACCTTGCGGGATAGCCGTGCGGGTAGCGAATCCGATCTTGGTGAACTGGCCGCCCTGTTTGCAACCCACAGCGGCGGCGGTCTATCGATGGCAGCGTCAGCTGATCTGGCGCTGGAGATTGTGCTCAATGAAATTGTAGAGCGGGCTTGTCTGGCCACGAGCGCGACGGGCGCCGCGATTGTGCTGGCGCGGGACGGCGAAATGGTGTGCCACGCCAGCAGTGGGGCCAATGCGCCGGAGTTGGGGGCGCCGTTGGGCAGCGAATCGGGTCTGACCGCGGAGTGCATCCGGACACGGCAGTTGCAGCGTTGCGATGATGCGCTGGCGGATCCGCGGGCCGATGCGGAAGCTTCGCGGAGCTTGGGAGTGCGGTCGGTGATGATTCTTCCCCTGCTGCAGGGGAGTGAACTGACGGGCCTGCTGGAGGTATTTTCGTCGCGGCCTGCGGCGTTCGGAGATCGGGATGAACATACGCTGGAAGTGCTGGGCGAACGCATCCTGAAGAACTTGGAGCGAGCGAGCGAACCGCTAACTTTGTCGAGCAGTGCGGCAGTTGGTGGGGCGGAGCAGAATCTTCCGCCGCCGCCGGTTCTACAGATGGCGTCGGCCAATACGGCTAATAAGGTAGAAGATTCGGCGGAGAGTGTGACAAAGGAAAAAGAATATAAAAAATACGAGGATGTGGCCCTGGAGACTTCTGAGCGAAGTCCGCGATTTGATTTCTTGACGATAGGCCTGGGCGCAGCGGTTCTGGTTTGCGCGCTATTGCTGGGGACGCTGGTGGGTGTGCGTCTGGGCTGGCGAAGAGCTGGGATCACTCGTGGGCATGGGGCCAAGCCCGCTGCCGTGGCCGGGTTTACTTCCCAGAATCCAGTGCAGAACGCGGTGGCAGAGACGGTTAGCCATGGAACGAATTTGGATGCCGCGTCCGCCCCGTCTGGAACCGGGGACGTTGGGGCTGCGGGCAGCGAGAACAAGAGGGCGTTGGCGCCGGCGAGCGCATCTGCGGTGGGTTCGAAGGAGTCCCCTGCGCCGGTGGGTAGCTTGTTGGTGTATGAGAATGGGAAGGAAATCTTCCGCCTGCTGCCTACGGACAGTGAGTCGGCCTCGGCAAACGCAGTACTGGGCAACGTGCAGCGGGCATCCGCTGTAGAGCCGGTGGGAAAGGTTGAACTGGCTCCGGGAGAGGTGGAAGGAAGCCTGCTCCATTCGGCGGAACCGGAATATCCCGAGGCGGCCCGGTTGCGGCGCATCCAAGGACCAGTAGTGCTGGAAGTGCGGATCGGCCGCGATGGAGCGATCCAGAATGTGAAATGGGTCAGTGGCCCACAGTTGCTCGCGAACGCCGCCCTTGCTGCCGTGAAACAGTGGCAATTCAGGCCACACCTGGTTCAGGGACAACCGGTGGAGATGCAGACAAAGGTGACTCTGAATTTCAGATTGCCACGCGCCGATACCCAGGGCCATCAGTAGAGAGATTTTCGGCGGTGGTTGTCAGAACCCCAATTCCTTCGCTCGCTGTGTTGCCCTTACGACCGCCTTGATCAGTGTCACACGTAATTTGCCCTCCTCCAATTCCATGATGCCGTCGATGGTGCAGCCGGCGGGCGTCGTGACTGCGTCCTTGTACTTTTCTTGACCACAACCGTTCGCCCGACCTGATCGAACATCTGATAGGTCATGGCCGACGTGTGCAGCGTCCGCGCATTTGCCTTTGCACACCGCCGTCATTCCGCCTCCGACTGAGCAAGGCGTGTTGGGCGTCGCGCGGATGACGGGGATATCTTCAGGAAGGCAACTCTCGATCACTGAGGTAGGGACCGACGCCGCGACTGAGACGATCAACTGGTTGAGAGTGACCTGGCCGCGAATCTCGCGCAAGACTTCCTGAACGATCTGCGGCTTCACCGCAATCGGATCAGAATGATGTCGCACCCTTGATTGCGGCTGCGTTATTGGTTCCAACTTTGACATTCAGTTTCGCGGCGAGCGCTTTCGCGCGATCTGCGCGTTGCACCCTAGCGTACGTGAGCTCTGGTGAAAGCAGGTTGTTCTTGAGCAGCGCCTGGAGGAGGATTCCCCCCATCTTGCCGGCACCCAAGACCGCTACTCGCTTCTTCCGGAGTTCGTATTCCATAACTTTGCCTTGGCTGAAGCAAGAACGGTTCGTGTCGCAATCGTGACGCAGCTGAGATTTTACCGGATGCGTGGAAAACAATGGAAACCCGCACGGGCTGGGCCTTAGCGGGGGAACCGTTCTGGTTATGGAGTCTTTTATCTCTAGACACTCCTAGTCTTTCTACCTCTTGCACAGATTTGCGATGTCCGTTAGTTTGCCAACAACGTATACGCGTGCTAGTTACGGCGCTCAAGTCGTTTCGGTAGTCCCCCCATTTGAGAAGTGTGGGTAAGTTTCTCAAGTATCGCTGTTTTTGATGCGGCAGCCACTTTCGTCGGAACCAGCGTCCCAGTGTTTTGGTTGCGGTCAGCTAATGTGACTGAGAGGGCGGAGCTCTGAGTACGATCAGCCAGGTTGTTAATCCCGTTTTGCTGCCGGTCGCTCCTCCGGTGGCCGGTTCTGACGCGCGGTGGTACGCGATTCGCACGCGTTCGCGTCATGAAAAGGTCGCAGCCCGCGAACTCGACGCACGCGGCATATCAGTTTTCCTCCCGCTGGTGGCTTCGGTGCGGCAGTGGAGCGATCGCCGCACCGAAGTCGAACTCCCGCTGTTCCCCGGATATGCATTTGTGCGAGTTGCGTATTTCTCGGGAGACCGCGTTCGCGTCCTCCAGGCCAGCGGCGTGGTTAACTTTGTTGGCGGAAACGCCGGAGTCTCCGTTCCAGAGGAACAAATCGAGGCGATCACAACGCTGATCGCCCGCAAAGTTCCTGTCCAGGATCACCCGTTCCTCAAAGTTGGTCAACGTGTCCGCGTTCGCACTGGTTCTCTGAGCGGAGTGGAGGGGATTCTGGTAGCAGTGAACGGCTCGCGCAATCTCGTGATCTCCGTCGAGCCGATCCAGCGCTCGCTCTGTATCAATCTTGACGGGTATGACGTAGAGGTAGTGTAGTGGCTCAAGGTTGTTCTGTGGTATCTGCAACACCGCAAACCCCCAGTAGTTCAGCCGTACATCAACAGGTTATTCCCCATTTCGAGGTCAATTATGTCTCATGTTTTCCCCTTAGAAACCGAGGGCAATGTGAATCGGAGCGATGAAAATCGGCAGCCGCCGTTAGGGAGCGCGGACATTGGGCTTACCTATGTTCCTAGTAGTGAAAAATCAACGCTGCGCGGAGTCCTGCTTGAAGCGGAGGGCCAAGTCATAAGGCGAGCCCTTCAGTACACGGGATGGAACCGGAAACGGGCTGCAGCATTGCTTGAGATCAGCTATCGGGGACTGCTGTACAAAATTCGCCGGCACAGCATAACACCGACCTCCGGCGGCTGATAGAGCTTGGCCGTTCCTGAGCACGGAGTCACCTATATTGAATCTCCCCTCTGGTTCTCCGAGCCAGCAACCGCAAGGCGGCAGCTGATTTTTTCGCCATCATGGCAAACAGTGTACAAATGACCGGAGCGCGTGCGATAAGCCTGCGCTCCTCAAGCGTTAATAAACAGGTGGGGAATATTATGAATATGAAAATGACAAAAGTCCTGGCAATTCTGCTGATGGGCTTCACCATGCTGTCGGGTTTTGCCGTCGCGCAGGATCAAATCATCGCCGCGACAACCAAAGAAACGGCGGCGGATACCGCTTCCTCGACGGACAAGAGCTTTCCCGAGAGGCACCCGCGCTATAAGCTGCAAGCCGGCGATGCGTTCGACCTATCGTTCGAACTGAATCCGGAGTTTAACCAGACCGTGACCGTACAGCCCGACGGCTATATCACGCTGCGCGCGGTTGGCGATGTCCAGGTTAAAGGTCAGACCGTCCCGGAATTGACGGCGACACTGAAAGGCGCCTACAGCGGCATTCTCAACACGCCCCTTATCAGCGTGGTCCTCAAGGATTTTGAGAAGCCTTATTTCATCGCCGACGGCCAGGTCGGACGTCCTGGAAAATACGACTTGCGGGGAGACACGACCCTAACCCAAGCCGTCGCGATGGCGGGCGGGTTCACGGAGGCCGCAAAACATTCTCAAGTGTTGCTTTTCCGGAAGGCATCGGAAGGCTGGTACTCCGCGAAGATCTTTGACGTGAAGAAGATGGAAAAGCAAGGCAATCTGCACGAAGATCCGCAACTGCGTGCTGGGGACATGCTTTTTGTTCCCAAGAACCGTTTCTCCAAGGTCAAGCCATTTCTGCCGACTTCGGGTGTGGGAACGTTCGTTACCAAGCCGTACTGAAGATTCGAGGACATCACATCATGACAACTCAAAACACGACATCAAACAACAACGGACAGAGCGCCTTTTCTTCGTTCTCCTCGCGAGATCTGATCGCGATTGGATTTCGTCATAAGCGCCCAATCGTCATCACGTTCTGCGCCATCTTGCTGGGCGCCGCTCTGGCCACGATCGTTCAACCAGCCGAATATCAGGCTTCCACCAAGTTTCTGATCGAGCGCGCCCGAATGGACCCAATCGTGAGCGCCGGCCAGGACGCCAAGCTCATCCGCGGGGACGTTACGGAGGAAGAGCTGAATTCCGAAGTCGAGTTGCTTCAGAGTGAGGACGTGCTGCGGCAGGTAGTAGTGGCCAGCGGACTCCACCAGCGCTGGACTCTCCTGAGCTATCTGGGCATTCAAACCAGCGAGGCCACACGGATCGCGAAGGCAGTCGCCCGGCTGCAGAAAGAATTACAGATTGAGCCGGTCAAGAAAAGTAATCTCATCGCCGTGAACTATGCCTCCACCGACCCGCAACTGGCCATGCGTGTGTTAAAAGCGCTGGACGATGCGTACCTTCAGAAGAATCTTGCGGTGCACCATCCTCAGGGAGAGTTTCAATTTTTCGAGCAACAGGCAGAGAGCTATAAGAAGAATCTGGCGGATGCGGAAACCCAACTCAAAACCTTCTCCGAGCAGGAGGGCGGAGTTTCTCCGCAACTTGCGCGAGACATCACGCTGCAGAAGTTGAGCGAGTTTACTGCCACCTTGCAGCAAACCTATGCTGACATTGCGGCCACCGAACGGCGCATCGATGCGTTGGAGAAGCAGTCCGGTATAACCCCCCAACGGCTGACCACGCAGTTGCGCGCGGTCGACGACGCGGCGGTTCTGCAAGGCCTGAAGTCGACGTTAATGACCCTGGAGCTGAAACGCACCGAGCTGCTCACCAAGTACCAGCCGACTTATCCGCTGGTGCAGGAAGTGGACAAGCAGCTCGCCGAGACCAGGGCGTCGATAGCGACCGAGGAAAGCAAGCCGGTAAAGGACGAAACCACGGATCGCAACCCGACCTATGCCTGGATTAACGAGGAACTGGCCAAGGCGAAAGCCGATGACAGTGGTCTGCAAGCACGTGCCGCGGCAATTCAGGCGACCGTCGCGAAGTATCAGGGCAAGTCGCACGAACTGGAACAGAAAGGCATCCAGGAACAGGACCTGCTGCGTAAAGTGAAGACCGAGGAGGAAAACTATCTCCTTTACCAGCACAAACGCGAGGAAGCACGGATGACCGATGCTTTGGACCGCACGGGCATCCTCAACGTGGCGATCGCCGAACAGCCGACGACGCCTGCTCTTCCTTCTAACTCCCGCTGGACCGTGCTGCTACTGGGCATGCTTCTGGCGACCGGTGTGAGCGTCGGCATGGCTTTCACACTCGAGTTCACCAATGCTTCTTTCCGAACCCCGTCGGAAGTATTGTCCGAACTTAACATTCCGGTTCTCGCCGCCGTTCCGCAGAATTCCAATGGCTTCTCGGCTAGGGTCAACGGCAACGGCAACGGGAACGGACATGGCAGCAAGCACGGAAACGGCGCCAGCAACGGCAACGGCGCCAGCAACGGAAATGGCAACGGAAATGGAGTTTCGCATTCCATCTTCGCCGGCCATGACACGACGGCCGACCAGAAGGAACAATAATGTTTCTTAACTTCTACGGTCTTCGCGAACAACCATTCGGGGTCACGCCCGATCCGCGTTTTCTTTACCTAAGTCCTGCGCACCGGGAAGCCCTGGCTTCCATGTTTTATGGCATTGACGCCGAACGTGGGTTCGTGGCACTGATCGCCAAGCCAGGCATGGGTAAGACGACCCTCCTGGTTCACTTGCTCCAACGCTTTCGCACCAGGGCGCGCACTGCATTCGTATTTCAAACCCAGTGCACTTCCAGGGAGTTCATGCGGTTTCTGTTGCTCGAGTTAGGTTGCGAGGTTAACGGGGAACAGGATCTCGTAACCATGCACGAGCAATTCAACCGTTGTCTGCTGCAAGAAGCGCAAGCGGGCCGGCGCTTTATCGTGGTGGTGGACGAAGCACAGAACCTGGATGCTTCGGTCTTAGAGACCATACGGCTGCTTTCTGATTTCGAGACGCCGCAGGCGAAATTGCTCCAGATCGTGCTATCGGGGCAGCCGGAGCTGGCGGACAAGCTGGCGCGGCCGTCTTTGAGGCAACTGCGGCAGCGCGTGTCTCTGTTGAGCACTCTCGCCCCTCTGCCTCCCGAAGAAGTCTCACGTTACATGAATCACCGGCTCCGGATTGCCGGACGTCCGGAGGATCCTCTCTTCACTCCATCGGCGGCGAGGATGATCTCGGAATTGAGCGAAGGGATTCCCCGCAACATCAATAATATTTGCTTCAACGCATTATCCCTGGGCTGCTCTCTCGGGCAGAAGATGATCGATATCGAGGTTCTGCAACAAGTGGCTGCGGACTTCGATCTCGGAGGTCTGCGTTCGGATCCCGGAATCTCAAATTTCGAGCGGGAGACAATTTCTTTAGCCAGCGCGGCGTCAGAAGCGCGGGCACTGTTGGCCAGGAGCGCTTCCACTCTCGCCCAGGCCCGACGCGGTGAGCTCTCGAATCCGGAAGATGCGCTGGCATACATCCAGGAGTTCATCCAACGGTTTAAGAAAGATCAGGACTTGGCTAATTAATCTGCATCTTACCCCCAGCAGGACAGGTTCACAAAGCAATGTTTGGAGGAGACAGTGAGTAGAAATTTCGAGCTGTTGTCTGAAGCGGGCAGGATGCGTGAAATTCTGGAATCACAGGTGGAACAGCCGCAGGTCGCACCTCCAGCTGTGGAAGTGGTGGAAGAGAACTTTTCCTCCGCACCTGCTCTAGAGATGAGCGATGCGATCCGGGACGAGGTTGCCAAGCTGGTGCAAAAGCTGTTCCTCGCGACCCAAGGTCCCCGGCGCGTGGTTTTTGCCGGAACGGAATCGGGCTCCGGATGCAGCTGGATGTGCGCCCGCGTTGCGGAGGGATTGGCGTCGCAGGGCCGTGGTTCGGTCTGCGTGGTCGACTGCAATCTGCGTTCTCCAGGTTTGCATCAGCAATTCGGCACAGAGAATCATCACGGACTTTCTGATGCGCTGACTGGATCCGGCTCGATTCGGGAGTACGTGCACCGTTTGTCGCGGAATCTCGGGCTGGTCAGCTGCGGTTCCACGGCCGAGACCGGGCTGGCGATGCTCGGCTCAGACCGGATGCGTTCACGGCTGGCTGAGCTGCGTAGCATATTCGATTACGTTCTGATCGATGCCGCACCCATGAATGCCTGCAACGACGCTATCGTCCTGGGTGGTCTCAGCGATGGTGTCGTGTTGCTTTTGAAAGCAAACTCCTCCCGCCGTGAAACGGCGCGGAAGGCGTTGCAAGACCTTCAGACTGCGAATGTACCCGCTCTGGGTGCGGTTCTGAATCAACGCACGTTTCCGATTCCGGAAGCGCTCTACAAACGGTTGTAGGAAGAAACGTCGATCGTCTTCGCAGAGTTCGCGTGCAGGCGCCATTCCTCTTGGAACGTCAAGAAGTAGAGATTTAGTTGTCCCGTACGACACTCGCAGTTCCGCCCAAACGCACCCGATCACCAGACAATCACGGACACAGGGGCTCCCTCGATGGGCAATATCCGACGACAGATACTGCTGAACGTTTTCAAGCTGTTCGATATGGTCCTGATGGTGGCTGCATTCGGGGCGGCCGCAGTGCTGATGCTGCGGGCAAACCAGTCGGTTACTGTCGCGGAATTTTTTGAGATGCGGGTGAAGATTGGGAACTTTCTGATTTTCTCCGGTCTGCTGGTGGTCTGGCATCTCTTATTTTCCACGTTCGGTCTTTATGCTTCGCGACGGCTGTCCCGCCGCTCGGCTGAAATAGTCGATTCCCTCAAGGCCACTTTCTTTGCCACTTTCCTGCTAGGGGTTGGAGCGGTAGTCTTCCACATCAAGATGGCGACGCCATTCTTTCTGGCAGCTTTCTGGGTGTTGAGCAGCTTTCTAATGGTTTTAAGCAGGCTGATTTTGCGCTGGTTGTTGGCGCAAACCCGGCGGCATGGCCGCAACCTGCGCGACCTCCTCATTGTGGGCACGAACAGCCGAGCGGTTGGATTCGCCAAGAGCATTCAGTCCAAGCCCGAACTGGGATACCGAATTATCGGTTTCGCCGATCAGGACTGGGACGGCATCGAGCAGTTCCGCGAGAGCGGATATCGTCTGGTGTGCAGTCTCGACGAGTTGCCGAACGTCTTTCGCAAAACCGTAGTAGACGAAGTGCTGATCGCTCTACCGATACGGTCCTTCCACGATGACGCGGCGCGTATAGCAGCTCTGTGCGAGGATCAGGGAATTCTGTTCCGGCTTCTGCCGAATCTCTTTGATTTGAAGCGGTCTCGTCACTGGACCGAGGAATTGGAAGGCCAGTCGCTGGTTACTCACCACAACGGCATCTCGGAGGGGTGGCAGTTAATTCTTAAACGAGTTTTGGACTTCGCGATTGCCCTCATGGCGATCCTCTTGCTATCACCCGTCCTGGTTGGGACGGCAATTCTGCTCGCCCTGACCGGACGCGGTCCGGTGTTCTTCGTACAGAGGCGTGTTGGTCTGAACAAGCGGGAGTTCGCGGTTTACAAGTTCCGAACTATGGTGGTCGACGCGGAGAAAAAGATGCGCGAGGTGGAGCATCTTAACGAAGTCAGCGGTCCCGTATTCAAAATCAGCAACGATCCCCGGATCACGCCGCTGGGCAGGTTTCTCCGCAAGACCAGCATCGACGAACTCCCGCAACTCATTAACGTACTGAAGGGCGATATGAGCCTGGTGGGGCCGAGGCCGCTTCCTGTCCGGGATTACGAAGGATTCAGTGAAGACTGGCAACGCCGCCGTTTCAGCGTGCGCCCTGGAATTACATGCTTGTGGCAGGTCAGCGGCCGCAGTTCGATTTCCTTCGACAAATGGATGGAACTGGATCTGCAATACATTGATAAATGGTCGCTCTGGCTCGATCTGCGCATCTTAGCAAGAACCATCCCCGCGGTTCTGAAGGGAGAAGGCGCCGCTTAACATTGTTTACAAGACCCCTGGGATAAGTCGAAGGCAAGTCGCCACTGCAAATGACTTCCAGCAAAGAAGTACACTCTGCCACTCAGTCTACCAATCCCTGTTCCGGTGAATTCTCGAATCGAGAGTTCGCGCCTCGCCAGTTTGATCAGCGCGCCGCCGCCGCCCCCGACGCAGTGGCATTGGTGTCGAACACGGAGACGCTAACGTATGCCGGACTCGCGCAGCGGGCGAACCGGCTGTCACATCATCTCCGGTCGCTGGGAGTTCGTCCCAATGTTTTAGTGGGACTTTTTCTGGATCGTTCGGTGGATTTTATCGTGGGCGCCTTGAGTATCCTCAAGGCGGGCGGGGCTTTTGTCCCGCTGGATCCAAATGTGCCCGCCGAACGCCTGCTTTCGATGTTTCACGACGCGCGGCCTCCTGTCGTCATAGCGCACTCCCGGACTCAAGCAAAGCTGCCATCTTACAGTGGAAGGCTAGTCCTTCTGGATGACTCGGCGAACTTCGCGGGCAATGCGCTTGAGCCGGCTGAGATGATTCTCGAAGAGAGCGACGCTGCTTACGTAATTTATACATCGGGATCTACGGGCCAGCCGAATGGCGTCGAGATTACGCATGGTGGTCTGAGGAACCTGCTGAATTGGCACCAGCGTATTTTTGAGATCACACCTTTCGACCGGGCCAGCCATCAGGCGTCGATCGGCTTTGATGCCGCGGTGTGGGAAATCTGGCCGTATCTCACTGCGGGCGCGACAATCCATTTACCTCCCCACGAAATCACTAGCGAGGCGAAGAGTTTTCGCGACTGGCTGCTGGCACAGAGGATCACGATCACGTTTGCGGCAACCGCTCTCGCGGAACGCATGCTTTTGTTGTCTTGGCCGGCAGATACACCTTTGCGTATTTTATTGACTGGTGCCGATGTCTTGCACTTGCATCCGTCCGCCAAAGTGCCATTCAAGCTGGTAAATAACTACGGGCCGACTGAGTGTTCGGTGGTCACAACCTCGGGTCTGGTGCAAGCCGGCGAAGCGGAAGTCGGGCTTCCGCCCATCGGTCGGCCTATCGACAACGCCCAGGTTTATATCCTCGATGAGGAGATGCGCGAGGCAGGCGATGGCGAGACGGGCGAGATCTATATCGGTGGTGCTGGAGTGGCGCGGGGATATCTGAATCGTCCCCTGCTGACGGCGAAGCGTTTTGTGCCCAACCCCTTCGGAGAGGGCCGTCTTTATCGGACTGGCGACCTTGGCCGGTATTGTGCCGACGGCCAAATCGCTTTCCTTGGCCGATTAGACGAGCAGGTCAAGATTCGCGGCTATCGGGTCGAACTGGAGGAAATTGTCTGTCATCTCGATGCTCATCCTGCTGTCCAGGTCAGCGCGGTGATTTGCCGGGAGGACAAGCCGGGGGATAAACAGCTGGTTGCCTATGTTGTGCTGGCGCCGGCAGCCGACTCCGAGAAGGTCAGACTCCGGGAGTTTCTCAGCACCAGGCTGCCCGAATACATGGTCCCCTCGGCGTTCGTTCAGCTGGGGGCGCTGCCGCTCACGGAAAACGGTAAGGTCGATCGAGCGAAATTGCCTGCACCCGATGAGGTCAACCTTCTTCGGGATGAGTCGTTCGTTACCCCTCGCACTCCGATCGAAGAACGTCTCGTGAAGATTCTGGCTCCTCTCTTGCACGTGGGGAGTATCAGCCTGAACGATAACTTCTTCTTTCTCGGTGGGCACTCTTTGCTGGGCACCCAGCTGATTACCAGAATTAACCAGACCTTCAAAGTGGAGATGTCGCTGCTGAATCTGTTCAAACACCCGACCGTCGCGGAAATCGCGTATGAAATTGAGCAGCTTATCGTTGCCAAGGTCAAAGTGAAGGACAGCATCCAGGTGTTGCGCGAGACCCCATTGTTCAAAGCGGAGCGCACAGGGTAACGATGGCTGCCCCAACACTTTCGGAAATCGATGGAAAGGACGCCTCGCTGAGCCTCTATCAGTTGCTGGATCCCGAGGTGCTGGCGAATCCTTATCCGCTCTTTCATCGCTTGCAGGACGAGGATCCTGTGCATTGGGATGCTTTCCTGCACGCCTGGGTTGCGACCCGCTACGAAGATGTCGTGCAGGTGTTGCATAACTTCTCCGCGGATCGAACTCCAACGCCTGAGCAACTGGATGCCATGGGCCTGTCGCAGCTCAATCCAATCGCGCGGGTGATGGTGAAACAAATGCTGTTCATGGACGCTCCGGCCCACACTCGCTTGCGGGGCCTGGCTTCCAGAGCTTTTACGCCGAGTCGCGTTGAGGTGCTGAGTACCCACATCCGGGAGATCGCGAACCAGTTACTGGATAAAGTGGCGGGCGCGGGGCACATGGACGTGATTAGAGATCTGGCTGAACCTCTGCCGGCGATTGTCACAGCGGAAATGTTGGGTGTTCCTGTCAGTGATTTTTTGCAGCTGAAAATCTGGTCTGCGGATTTTGCGGAGATGCTGGGAAACTTCCAGCATAATCCCGACCACGCGCCGCGGATGCTGGCGACCGTGGAAGAGATGACCGGATATTTCCGCCATACGATTTCCGATTTGCGCTCCCGCCCGCGGGACGGATTGATGAACGCGTTTCTTACCGCTGAGATCGATGGTGACCGCCTCACGGATGAAGAAGTGATTGCCAACACCATCGTGACCATGGTCGGGGGCCAGGAAACCACGACCAATCTTATCGGCAATGGCTTGTTGACCCTGCTGCGACATCCCGAGGAAATGACCCGGTTGCGCGACGATTTATCGCTGATTCCCTCGGCCGTCGAGGAGATGCTTCGTTACGAGAGCCCAAGCCAGCATACGGCGCGTCTCGCACCCAGCGACTGCGAATTGAAGGGCAAGGCGATCCGCAAGCGCGATGCAGTGATCGCGGTAATGGCGGCGGCTAATCGCGATCCGGAACGCTTTGTCGATCCTGACCGGTTCGATATTACGCGCAAAGAGAATCGGCACTTAGCTTTTGGCTATGCTGCTCACTTCTGCTTCGGCGCTCCGCTGGCGCGGCTGGAGGGACAAATCGTGCTGGATGCGTTCCTGCGCCGCTGCACCAACGTCACTCTTACGCAAGAGCCGTTGGAATGGCGCTCAAACCTGGGCCTGCGGGGACTCAAGGCGCTGAACGTGACGTTCGATGGAGCGCGGGAGAGAGTCAAGTCCACGCCTCAAGAAGATACGATAAGTCACACGTGCAGCGAAGGATCTATTGGGCCAGTCTCACCATCCCAGCAAGAGTTGATCCGCCGCGAACTCGGAACTCCGCGCGCTGCTTCCTTCTACAACGAGTGCGTTACGGTTCGCATTCAGGGTCCTCTTGATGTTGGAGTTCTGGAAAGAAGCTTCAACGAAATCGTCCGGCGTCATGCGATTTGGAGGAGCACGTTTTCGATCGAGAATGGCCGGTATGTGCAAGGCACGCAGTTGGCCACGCCGGTTACATTGCCTGTGATCGATCTCCGCGAACTTCCCGTAGAGGCGCGCGAGGCAGAAGCCGTCCGCCTCATCGGCGAGATCTGCCGGATTCCGTTCGAGCTGTCAACTGGACCGCTGTTGCGGCCGACGCTGGTGCGCTTGAGTGATACCGAACACCGGCTTTACCTGGTGGCGCACTTGCTCGTTCTGGACGGGATGTCGGCATATCAGATCTTCCCTTTTGAACTAGCTCAGCTCTATAAGGCATTCTTGTCGGGAATGACTTCTCCGCTGCCTGAGCTTACGGCACAATACGAAGATTTTGCAGTGTGGCACAGCGAGCGAGTCCTGAGGGAGACGGACAAGCAGACGGACTACTGGGCCACGCAGCTTCGCGGAAGGCTTTCCCCGCATAGAGTCGGGGACGACAATGCGCCAGGTGCGCGGCAACCGTTCCGAGGCGCGATTCGCAAATTTGCGCTGGACAGAGATCTCAGTGCGCGAGTTAAGTGGTTTAGCCAGCGGGAAAGCACCACGCTTTTTGTGACGTTGCTGGCGGGATTCGCAGTTTTTCTCCAGCGCTGCACAAACGAGAAGGACGTCGTCGTCGGTACTCTTTCGGCTTGCGGCCGGGAGCGCGAAGAGTTTTCGAGCTTGCTGGGATACTTTCTGAATCCGGTTGCGCTGAGGCTCGACTTCGAAAAGAGCACGACATTCCGCACGCTGTTGGGGCAGGCACAATCAGTCATGTGCGAAGCAATCGACTATGACGACGTTCCCATGGAGCAACTGGCCCGCAAATTAGCGCCGACCGCGGAGTACACCCACAATCCATTCTTCCGGGCGGCGATCTCGCTTCAGCCGCCGATGCCTGTTTTGGGATTGCCTTGGACCGTGACCTCTATGGACATTGAGAGTGGCGGTTCACCCTGGGACTTGTATGTTGCCTTCATTGATCGTGCGGAGGGGATTGTCGGACGCATTCAGTACAACCCGGACTTGATCGAAGAGGGAAGGATCGAACGGGGAATTCGGGATTTCGAAGCATTGCTGGAAATGCTGATCACCGAACCGGAGCGGCGCGTGCTGGCAATCGATTCAACGGAATCGCAGGAGACCGACGAGGTTTTCCGCCTTCCGCGGCGCTAGGATTTTGTAAGAGAAGATTATGGGCACAGAGGAACGAGCGGATATTTGGAACGGCACCGTCACAACAGCGGACGGGTCATCTGAATTGCGGCGCAAAGCCCTTGATCAATATTTCGAGAGCCACTTCGGAGAGGAATCCGATGAGGTCTCGATACCGCCCCGGGTGAAGGGGAGTACCGTCCCCCTGTCGTTCAGCCAGCAGCAGGTTTGGCTGCACGGGCAGATTGTGGGGGACGTTCCGCTTTATAACCAGGGAATCACGATCTATCGTTCTGGTCCGCTGGATGCGGCAGTGCTCGAGCGGTGCCTGCTGGAAATCGTGGGGCGGCACGAAATCTGGCGCACCACCTTTGACAGTGTCGGCGAGGAGCTAGTTCAAGTTGTAAATCCTGCGCCGGATTCGTTTCCGATGCGGATTGCCGATTTGCGCAGCCTGCCCGAGGCCGATCGTAACGTGGAAGCCGTGCGGCTGGCAGTTGAGGACGTGAAACGTCCGATGGATTTGCAAACCGGGCCGCTGGTCCGCGCATTGCTGGTCAGAATGGGCGAGGAGCAGCATCGCCTGTACATGACGCTGCACCATCTCGTCTTCGATGCGGTATCGATTTACGGGGTATTTCTCCCTGAGCTGGAGATGCTTTATGAAGCGTTCTCCAGCGGGCAATCATCCCCGTTGGCCAAGCCAAATCTCCAATACGCTGATTTTGCCTGCTGGCAAAGGCAGCAGGCTTCCTCCGAAACATGGGTGGGACACGTTGCGTACTGGCGAAAACAGATGGCCGGGGAACTAAGGGTATGTCAGTGGCCCAACGCCCATGCTCGGCCAACCGTTGATACGCATCGGGGTGCCATCGAGCGATTCGCGTTACGAAAAGAGCTGGTGCAGAAACTCAGGACAGCAAGCCAGCAGGCGGGAGTAACGTTGTACATGAGTGCACTGGCTGGCTTTGCCGCCTTGTTGCACCGCTATACAGGCGAGACTGAGGTGTTGTTGGGCGCGCTCACAGCAGGCCGGGATCGTTCTGAATTGGAAGAGGTGATGGGCCCCTTCGTGAACCCGCTGGCGCTACGCATCGACGTTGGAGGCAATCCGACATTCCGTGAATTGCAGTCCAGGGTACGAGATGTTCTTCTGACCGCCGTTACGCACGGGGGGGTTCCCTTTCCGGACGTGGTGAAGCTGGCGCAACAGAGCTATGATCCGAGTCGACATCCGCTGTTTCAGATTGCGCTTTCGCAACAGCCCAAGGTGCAGCATCGGGCTCCAGGATGGGAAGTGGCGACCGAGGAAGTCTCTAACGACTGCGCGGAGATGGATTTTTTCATGGTACTCGACGACCGGGGCGACACGGTTTCAGGACCGATAACCTACAATCGAGACCTGTTCGACGCTGCTGCCGTGCGGAATACGCTGGGGCACTGGCAGACCTTGCTGCAAGCAGCTGCCGAGCAACCCGACGGCCGCCTTGGCGATTTCCCGCTGCTAACCGCCCAGGAACACCAGCAGTTTTCCGCGTGGAACAATACCGAGGCTAAATATCCCGCGGAGCAGTGTGTACACGAACTCGTGGAAGCACAGGCGCGGAGGTCTCCCGACGCCACCGCAGTGGAGTATGGTGGTTCGAGCTTAAGTTATCGCGAATTCAATGAGCGCGCCAACCAGTTGGCGCATTTTCTTCGGAAGCGCGGTGTTGGACCCGAAGCGAGGGTTGGGGTCTGCCTGCGTCGCTCTCTAGAACTTCCCGTCGCTTTGCTCGCAGCGCTTAAGGCGGGCGCGGCGTGCGTGCCTCTTGATCCCGCTTACCCGAAAGAACGTCTGACTTACATGCTCGAAGACTCTCAGATTTCGCTGGTGCTTACCCAGCCGGGTCTGTTTGCGAAAGTGACCGATTTTAATGCCGAAGTCATCAACCTTGAGACTGACTGGAAACGCTTTCTTGAGGAGAGCCGGGAGGATGTCCGCAGCGGCGTCAATCCGAAAAATCTGGCGTATGTAATCTATACCTCGGGCACGACCGGCAGGCCGCGCGGGGTGATGCTCGAACATCGCGGTCTGGTGAACCACAACACTGCGGCGATTAAACTCTTCGACCTCGGCCCCGAGGATCGCGTCTTGCAGTTCTCTTCAATCAGCTTCGATATCGCGATCGAGGAAATGTTCCCGACCTGGATGAGCGGCGGAGCGGTGGTGTTTCAAACGGAGGACAGGGACCTGGTGGCCAACCAGTTCCTTTCGTGGATTCGGCGCGAGCGCATCACGGTATTGGACCTTCCCACTGCGTATTGGCACGAACTTGTCCATCAACTTTCGGATTTGCCCCAGCCTTTGCCGGTAACGTTGCGGCTGGTGATTGTAGGGGGAGAAAAAGCTTCGTCCTCCGCTCTGGCGGATTGGAGGAAAGTTGCAGGCACTGCGGTTCGTTGGATCAATACCTACGGTCCGACTGAGGCGAGTGTCATCGCAACTGCCTATGAGCCGCGATCCGAGCGCTCAACACATTTGCCTATCGGGCGCCCGATCGCCAATGTTCAGACTTACATCCTCGACTCCCGCTTGCAGCAAGTCCCCATCAGCGTTCCGGGAGAGCTCCACATCGGCGGGGCCGGGCTGGCGCGTGGGTATCTGAATCAGCCCGATCTGACTGCAGCCAAGTTTATCGACAACCCTTTCAGCGATAGCGTGCCTTCGCGGCTGTACAAAACTGGTGACGTCGTGCGATACCTGCCTGACGGCAATATCGAGTTTCTCGGCCGGGTGGACGACCAGATCAAGATTCGCGGTTTTCGGGTGGAATTGGGCGAGATCGAAACGCTGCTCAACCAGCATCCCGCCATCGATCAGGCCGTAGTCGTAGCTCGCAAGAACGATCTCGGAGAGAATAGTCTCGTCGCCTACATCGTGCCGGCACGGCAGGCCACGATTGTGCGGAAAGAGATAGTGCGTTTTTTGGCGGGCAAGCTGCCAGAGTATATGGTGCCTTCGTCGGTGGTCACGCTGCAGAAGCTTCCGCTCACTCCGAATGGGAAATTGGACCGCCGGGCGTTGCCAGCTCCGGGCGGCACGGACTCAAGCGTTGACGCCGAAAGCCTCGAAGGCCCAAGAGGTACGCTGGAAACGCAATTGGTGAAAATCTGGGAGTCGGTTCTAGGTACGACCCCTATCGGAATCCGGCAAACCTTCTTCGAGCTAGGCGGGCACTCGTTGCTGGCGGTGCGGCTGATGCACCGGATCGAGCGGGAGATGGGGAAGAGGTTGTCGATCACAGCATTGCTGGAAGCGCCGACGGTGGAAAGGCTGGCAGAGGTGATCGGGAAGGGAGAGGCGAGTGAGGAGTGGTCCTCGCTGGTAGCGATACAGGCGGAAGGGTGGCGGCCGCCCTTCTTCTGCGTGCATGGCATTGGAGGCACTGTACTCCGCTTCTACGACTTGGCACGCCATCTCGGGCCGGACCAGCCGATGTACGGATTGCAGGCACGCGGGGTCAGTGGGAAGCATCCCTGCCACCGCCGGGTTGAGGACATGGCGGCGCACTACCTGACGGAAATCCGTCATCTGCAACCGCAGGGCCCCTATTACCTTGGGGGCTACTCGCTGGGCGGCTCAGTCGCGCTGGAGATGGCGCGCCAGTTGCGAGAAGAGGGAGAAGAAGTAGGCATCGTAGCCCTGCTAGACACATTTGCGAGCCGATACCGATCCAAGGGAGAGTTGTTCGTGAAGTTCCTGACGCTGGCTCCGCGCGAGAAGCTTTATCACGTCCGGCGAAAGGGAAGATTGCTCAGCAAGAGCATTAGGAAAACTGTGGCAATGGCTCGTTTGCCTCGTGTCTTGAAGGAAGTCAGGCAAGCGTGCGATCAGGCAGCCAAGCAATATGTCGCGCAGCCTTATCTTGGCGAGATCACGCTTTTCCATGCGGAAGAGAGATCGCTTAGCTCCGAAAATCCCTACGAGACCTGGAAGGCCTTAGCGCTCGGAGGATTGGAAGTCCACGAAGTGCCGGGCGGCCATGGCAGTGTTATCAATGAGCCAGCGGTCACCTTCCTGGCAGAAAAGTTGAAAGCTTGCCTGGAACGGGCCCAGGCGGAACACGTTGAAGTGCTTTTTCACCCCATCGCAGATTGCGACAAAGCTTCGAACACTCTCTGATGCCGTCCGGATCAATCCATTGAAGATCAAGCCATTGAAGATCAATCGAATGAAGATCAGTCTAACGAAAGAGGATGCGTTGGATCCAAATTGCCTGACGCCTGAAGCCGAAGTGTGGGTGGAGAAGCCGAGCGCGGCTGCCAAACTCTGGCGTTGGATAACGAAGAGTGGCCTCGCCATCACGGATCAGGGCCTCATTTCAGGATCAAACTTTCTGGTCGGCATTTTGTTGGCGCGCTGGCTTGCGCCGGAAGCCTATGGCGCCTATGCTCTGGCGTTCTCGATTCTGTTGCTCCTGCTGTTGTTCTACCAATCATTGATGCTGGAGCCGATGACGGTGTTTGGCGCCGGCGTGTATCGCTATTCGCTGCGATCATACTTTCGTCGATTGCTGTCCATGCATGGAGCGCTTGCCGGCGCGATTTTTGCGGTGCTGGGGATCACCTGCATTATCGCGAGATACATTGGACCTCCGGGGCCACTGCCGGGAGCTTTGGTAGGCATTACTTTTGCTGCTCCTTGTATCCTACTTTTCTGGCTGGCGCGCCGCGTGTTTTACTCCGGTCTCTCTTTAGTACCGGCAGCGAGCTCAGCAGGTATTTATTTTGTTGTCTTGATCGCCGGGATGTACGTAGCTCGTCGACTTGGCCTGCTCTCCGCGGCCAGCGCTTTCGTACTGATGGGGTTCAGTGCGCTGCTTACTTCCGCTGTGTTGTTGGGACATCTGCGAAAAGCGCTGGTTCAAGGAGAAACCGTTCCCGGCACGGGCGAACTCTGGCGTCGTCATTGGGGCTACGGTCGCTGGGCTCTGGCAGGCTGCGTCGCGGGATGGGTGCCGACCTACATCTACTATCCTCTGTTAAGCAGTTTTTCGGGCATGGCCAGCGCTGGGGAATTGAAGGCGTTGACCAATCTCGCCCTCCCGCTGTTTCAGACCTATGCTGCGCTGTCGATGCTTTATATCCCTCATATCGCGCGCATGCGCGAGGAGGGGACGCCTGAGGCTATTTTGGCGTTCACGGGAAAAATCACGATGATGTTCGTGGCCGGCGCGATGGTGTACTGGGCGCTCTTGCTCTCATTCTCCAGCACGGCGTTTCATCTTTTGTACGGCGGAAAGTACACAGAAGTGGGTTATCTGGTGCCCCTGGTGGCGCTAGAGTCCATACTGTGGAGTGCAACCTGCGGTCCCGCAATCGCCTTGCGCGGTATTGAGTCCCCGGCGTCGGTCTTTTGGGCAAGAAGCGCTGCCACTTTCGTATCCGTCGCGGTGGGGATTGTCGTCACGCGCTTTTACGGCCTTCATGGGGCGTTGTGGGCGATGGCAGCATCATCTGGCGCCGCGCTGTTCTTCGTCGTGATTCTGTTGCGCCGGAAACTGGCTGGCGATATCGGCACAACTCGCGCTATTTCAGACTGTGCGCCTGTTCAGTAACAGAGCGCTGTCTATTTAATCCGCAAGAGGTTCCCTTCAGGAGAAACCGGGCATGAGTTCTACTTTGCAACAGCTGCGTCATTATGTTTCAAGGACCAAGGTGCGAGTTCCAGTGATTTGGGCGCGCCATCGGGGTCTTGACGCAGCCGATGTTTTTCTCGGGTCTTATCCAAGATCCGGCAATACGTGGTTGAGGTTTCTCTTGTTGGAGATCCTGACAGGGAAGTCGGCGGAATTCCGCCGCACCAATGACCTGCTTCCGGATGTCGGCGCACACAAGGGAGTTACGCCGGTGTTGCCAAATAGCGGACGTCTTCTCAAGACCCATGAGAGCTACCGTCCAGAATACAAGAAGGCAATTTATTTGGTGCGCGACGCCCGCGACGTTGTCAGCTCAGAATATGCATTCCAGACTTCTCGAGGCTGGTTCGACGGCAGCTTGGACGAGTACGTACAGTCTTTCGCCTGCGGACAAGTCAGCGGATACGGCTCCTGGCAGAACCACGTATCGTCCTGGCTCGACTCGCCCTTGGCGAGCAATGGCAACTTGCTCTTGTTGCGTTTTGAAGATATGCGGCGGGACACAGCGGCCGCTCTCTCCAAGATAGGCGGTTTTCTGGGAGTGGAAATCAAGGCAGGCGACATTGAACGAGCGATTGAGAGCAATTCCCTCGAGAATATGCGCGAAAAGGAAAAAAAGAATCCGCAACGGGTCTCGCAGAAGGGCCGATTTGTTGGCAGCGGTTCGGTTGAAGGCTGGCGAAGCAAGCTCAGCGAGGCCCAGGTACAAACGATCGAGAAATATGCCGCTGGAACGCTGTTGCGTGTGGGGTACCCCTGTCAAGAACCCGTAAGCACAGGTAGTAGAACTGAGCCCTCTCCTTCCAGATGTGAGTTTGCGAACTTTCAATGAAGGGGTGGACTTCGAACATGGTTGCCCAAGACTCTGACGATATGAATTTGTCTCACAACGCGTCGCCAAAGAGACCCTGGCTGTTGCCGGCGCTCGTCTCCTGCGCCACCGCCGGTCTTCTGCTGGCTCTTCCCGCCGGCCTGCTCTCATGGCAGGCGGTAGTCGTGGTCATCGGACTGACTGCCGTTCTGGTCTCGCTGTGGTTTGTTCTTAGCGCCAGCCGCGAGCGTGAAACGTGGCCAGAGAAGACTCTCTTGCTGGTTTGGTGGGTCTTGCTGGTTTCCGAAGAAGCGTTCGATCCGTTCGTTCTGCCAAAGTTCGGCGTGGAAGCCGCAGAGAACGCTTTTGCCGGACGATTCTCGGTTGCCGCTTACGGGGAGCTAGCCCTTTGGATTCTCGCTGGGGTTATCAGTCTGCTTTGCGTCTGGCGTCGATGGGATTACATCCGAGGTTTCTGGAGCAAGCCTTATCGTTGGGTCGTCTTATTTGGATTGCTTTGTCTCGGCTCGGCGTTTTATACGCCTAAACCGCTGTTTGCCTTGGCTTGGGCTTTTAAGCTGCTAGTGGTGATTTTCGTGGTGAAGGCGTGCACTTCTTCTTTGCAAACTTCGGAGCGGCTCGCCTCTTTTTTCCGAGCCACTCTGTGGGGCTTTCTATTGCTTTCTGTGGCTCCGCTGGCCGTGGCCTTGATTAATCCAACCTACGGTGACGACGGCCGCCTGGCTAACATCGCTCCCGACGGTCTTTCCGCCACGGCTGGAACCCTGCTTCTGCTTTCCTTGATGCTATACAGCATAAGCCGCAAGCGCTGGCTTCTGGTTATGGCCGTGATAGGTGTGGCAGTCATGATTTTCGCGGGCGGCAAGACGGCCATTGTAGCGGGAATTGTTTGTGGCCTTCTGTACTTTGTCCTGCAGGGCCGTCTGAGTTCCGCCGTGATCTTGACGGCGGCAGTGGCGGCGGTAGGCGCATTCGTTCTTGCGTTTACTCCTCTCGCGTCACACTTCTCGTGGTATTTTTCATCTGGCCAGCTTGGCACCATCAGTGGTCGAGCCGATCTTTGGCGGACAGTGGCTCCGGCGATTTGGAAGCATCCCTTCATAGGGCACGGTTACCTGGCGAGCCGGTTTATCGCTCTACAAATCGAAAATGTGCCCTTTGGCGCTCCCCACATGCACAACGGGTTTCTTGAAGTCATGTACAACCAGGGTCTGATCGGGCTGATTTTGATCGTTATCATTCACCTCGTAATCGTGAGAAATCTGTTCCGGGCCTTTCGGTTACGCAACACATCGAATGGGATGCATTTGTTTGCCATCGGATGCATCGCCCTATACTTGAATCTCTTGATTAATGGCATGTTTAACGCGAGCTTCGGAGGTCGTGCCGAGGCACCCTTCATGTTGCTTTTGGCTTTGGTAGTGATTAGCGACAGATTGGTCAAGATACCCGGTGAGCCCGCTCCGGAAAAAGTGCGGATGACCGTAAGTCCTGCGATTAACTATCGACCGGTCCACAGTCAGGTTTAGCTTCGCGGATCTCATAACTACGGCAGCCCGTGAAAATATTGCTTGTCCACAATTCCTACCAGCAGCCCGGCGGTGAGGATGTGGTATTCAATCTCGAGCGTCAGTTGTTGGAAAGTGCCGGACATGAAGTCTCAACCTACTGCCGCAGTAACTGGGAAGCGAATAACCTGTCACCTCTTGGCAAGGTGGTTTTGCTGAAAGGTTTTGTGTGGGCGGATGACAGCCGGCGGGACATGGTCGAGCTTCTGCGGCGTACGAAACCTGACCTTGTTCATATTCACAACACGTTTTTCAGGATTTCGCCTTCGATCTACTCAGCTTGTCAGGAAGCGCACGTGCCCGTCGTACAGACATTGCACAATTACCGTCTGCTCTGTCCGAAGGCAACTTTATATCGCGACGGTCATGTTTGCGAAGAGTGTCTGGACCACGGAGTGTGGCGGGGAATCTATCACGGCTGCTATCGAGACTCGCGCGTGACAACGGCTGCGACTGCACTGATGCTCGAATTCCACCGGCAACGAGGAACGTGGAACAATCTGGTTCGCTGCTATGTAGCTCTTACCCAGTTTGCGCGTCAAAAGTTTATCCAGGGAGGTCTGCCAGCCGACCGGATCCGTGTGAAACCCAACTTCGTTCAGGATCCTGGGGTTCGTACAGGTGGAGGAAACTACAGTTTGTTCGTGGGGCGTCTTACTGAAGACAAAGGCGTACTCACCCTGGTGAAGGCGTGGCAGCAGCTAAGACAACAAATTCCACTGCGCATTTCGGGCGATGGTCCTTTGCGTGCGCAACTTGAGACCGAGATAGGCCGAAGCGGCCAGTCGACCGTTTCGCTGCTAGGGCAAATCTCTCACGATAAGATTCTGGTGGCCATGAAGCAGGCGCGCTTTCTGGTTTTCCCGAGTGAGTGGTACGAAGGTTTTCCCATGACTATTGCAGAGGCTTTCGGATGTGGGATGCCGGTGATCTGTCCCGCTCTCGGCTCCATGCAAGAGATCGTGGACGACGGGCGTACGGGCCTGCACTTCCGTCCCGGCGATGCAGCGGACCTGGCCCGCAAAGTCGAATGGGCCTGGTCACATCCTGCGGAGCTCGAACAAATGGGACGCCAGGCGAGAAGCGAATACGACACTCACTACACTTCGGAACGCAACTACGCTGCACTCATGGACATTTATCAAGAAGCCGTAACTGCGTCCGCATAGCGAGATGCTTTGCGGTTTCAGGTCTAGCTTTTACAGAGTCGTTGAAGTCAGGCACGCTTAGATTCCCCCAATCTCAAGTCTTTAACTCTAAACAGGAAGACCCGGTACGGGCTTCTACAAAAATGGGCCAACCAGACAAGGATAGGACTTAATGAAAACTCAGAAACGGATACTAGTAACTGGCGCAGGTGGTTTCATCGGTCATCATTTGGTCAAGAGACTCAAACGGGATGGACACTGGGTACGGGGCGTGGACATAAAGTATCCCGAGTACGAGCAGAGTGCGGGGGATGAGTTTGAAATCCTGGATCTGCGCAAAGCCGATGCGTGTCTACTCGCCACGCGCGCCAATATCGATGAAGTGTACAACCTTGCCGCGGACATGGGTGGGATTGGGTACATCACTGCCTTTCATGCCGATATCAGCCGCAACAATATTCTGATCAACGCTCATATGCTGGAAGCAGCGCGGCAAAATGGCGTAAAGCGATTCCTGTTCTCGTCCTCTGCCTGCGTGTACGCGCAAGGAAAACAGAAGGATCCCGACGTGAAACCGTTACGAGAAGAGGATGCCTTTCCCGCCGATCCAGAACCCGGTTACGGATGGGAGAAGTTATTTGCGGAAGAACTTTGCCGGTATTATTGGAAGGATTACCGCTTCGAAACCCGCATCGTGCGCTTCCACAACGTGTACGGACCACTCGGCACTTACGACGGTGGGAAAGAGAAGGCCCCTGCCGCGATCTCTCGCAAGGTTGCTTTGGCCCATGACGGAAGTGAGATCGAGGTTTGGGGTGATGGCGAGCAGACTCGTTCCTTCATGTACATAGACGACTGTGTCGAGGGACTGATCCGGATCATGGCTTCGGACTATCGCGAGGCCTTGAATCTCGGTACTGATGAACTGGTCACCATTAACCAACTGGTGGACATGGTTGCGAGTGCGGCGGGCAAGCGCATCAACAAGCGACACAACCTGAGTGGTCCACAGGGAGTCAGGGGACGCAACAGCGACAACTCCCGTACGCGGGAAGTGTTGGGCTGGGAACCGTTGATCTCGCTCCATCACGGGCTGGCGATCACCTACCGTTGGATTGCATCGCAGGTGCACAGGCGTAAACCCGTGGGAGTAGCCGAGGATGCGCTATCTTCGGCAAGTTAGCCCGCGCACGTTAAGTATCTCGGTGGAACGCCGCGACAGGCGTTCTATCCGCGATATTTCGTGGCAATAAAGAAGCATTCCAACAAAAGCAACTCCGTCGTGAAAACCTCTTTCGGGAGTCTCCCCTTGAGTCAATGGACAGGACTGAGCATGGCGCAGAAGCAGAATAGCAACGATTCGGCTTCAGCCTGCGTAGACGGGCGTTTTCGAGTTCTCGGAGTACCGGTAGATGCGGTGCAGATTCCCGGAGTAATCGGCCAGATTTCGCGGTGGGTTGACGAACGTCATTCCACCCGATATGTGGCCGTGACGGGCATGCACGGCATCACCGAATCGTTGCGCGACCCGTATTTCCGTGTCATTCTAAAGGCCGCCGACCTCGTCGTTCCCGACGGTATGCCTTTGGTTTGGATCGGCCGTCTGCGCGGGCGGCAAATGAAGCGCAGAGTCTATGGGCCCGAACTCATGGAAACTTTCTGCCGTGAAACCGGCGCCAGGTATCGGCACTTCTTTTATGGCGGAGCTCCTGGTGTACCGGAAGATCTCGCGCAAGTAATGCAAGAGCGCCACGGAATCCAAGTGGCGGGAGTTCATTCGCCGCCCTTTCGGCCGCTCACGGCGGAAGAAGATCGCGAGCTGGTCGGCTTGATTCACGCTGCTTCCCCTGATGTCTTGTGGATCGGGCTCAGCACGCCCAAGCAAGAACGCTGGATGTACGAGCACAGGGACAAGGTCCGTGTGCCAGTGATGCTGGGCGTCGGCGCAGCATTTGACTTGAATACCCAGAGGCTTAAACAGGCGCCGCGCTGGATGCGTGAAAATGGCCTGGAATGGTTTTTTCGTTTGCTCGCCGAACCCCGGCGTCTGTGGCGCCGCTATCTGGTTTTCGGATCTCATTTTGTGTTTAATGTCTGCCTGGAATTCTTGGGTCTGAAGCAGTTCGAATAATTTGTAACTGTATCGCATTAAAAACACATGGAATTGGACGTGCGCGGTGATCTACCTATGGCAACTGCGAGGACATTGGATGCGACTTCTGTGATCGGCACAGATAACCCGGCGCAGAGTGAAGGGCCGGTGTTTGTAGTGGGAGTTTTTCGCTCGGGCACTTCATTCTTTTTTTCACTACTGAACAAACACCCGGAGATTGCTCTCCTTTACGAAGCAGACATCGCCTGTTTTCATCCCAAGTTGCTTGGGGGGCGCCTAAAGAAAGATTGGTTCGAGCGCGTCGATTTCTGGAATTCGTCCATGCACCGGCACGGAATCTCGCAGCCTGCCGATTTGCCGCCAAGGCCCAGTCCCTCTGAAGCTGCGCTCTGGTTATACAAGAACTACGCCAACGGTAAGGGCGCAAGAATATACGGGGAGAAGTCTCCCTCCTATGCGGATTGTCTTGAGAAGCTGGCGGGGAGATTTCCCAACATCAGGATTATCGTTCTTTGGCGGAATCCGATTGATGTTTGCGACAGCGTTTGCCGTGCGGGCAAGACTTCCCGGTTTTTCCGCAAGCGTGGCATGGTGTCCAGAATTCTTCACCATTTTGAGTTGCTGCAAAGAGATTGCGATCGCTTGCTGGCGCAGGGATGGCCAATCCTGCAAATCGACTACGAATCGCTGGTGCACAACCGCGAAGAGACCATGCGGAGTGTTTGCGAATTCCTGGGCGTGGAATTCGACTCATCGATGCTCTCAAGTGCGAACCGTGATTTGTCCATGGTCCCGGATGGCGTTCACCATCAACAAGTGCGCCGCAGCGAACACTTCGTCCCTTCCCAAAGGGAGCCGACACTCTCAGAGAGAACTCGCAGAAAAATCGGAAGGTACCAGACGCGGTGGGCCGGGAAATATCCTTCTTTGCTGCTGAGCCGATGTTTCACTGATTACCAGCCCGAGCCCCCAGGCGTTCTGGAGTTGTGCGTGGATCGTCTTGTGGGATGGGTTCTGCAAGCCTGGGACACGGTTGTGAGGATAATTTACTATTTGCTGCCGGTGAGTTGGTTACGAGTTTATCGAAAGCGATTGGTAAAGGTCTCTGGAAAGTTAGCGGAAGAGCATTCTTAACCTAAGTACCTTTGCCGGCTTGATTGGTCGAAGATGTTGCTTGCATTCCACAGTGGCGTCCACTTGTCTGTCCGCCTGTTTATCCACCATCAGTTGTTAGTGCGACACCTTATCGGGAGGCAATGATGAATCAGTATTTCATGAAGCCACTTTCGATGGCTCTTCTCTTGCTGGCTCCTGTTGTGCCAGCGTTTGCCCAGAGTCAGATCCAGCATGTGGTGGTGATCATGCAGGAGAATCGCAGTACAGATAACCTTTTTCACGGCTTGCCCGGTGCGGACACTGCCAACACGGGGAAGAACTCGAAGGGCCAAACCATTACACTGCAACCGATACATTTGGCAAGCCACTATGGGCCGAACCACTTGCACTCTTCCTGGTTGCATATGTACGACAACGGGAAAATGGATGGGGCTGACCTAATCTCAGTAACCTGCAACCCCAATCCTCGTGAAGTAATTTGCCCACCCGCCAACCCCCAATTTAAGTATGTGTACCAGACCGATGTCCAACCCTATTTCGAGATGGCAGAGCAGTACGTCTTCGGCGATCGAATGTTCCAGACTCACCAAGGGCCAAGTTTTGAGGCTCACCAGTATATTATTGGGGGGACTTCCGAGCCGACCGACCCGAGCAATATCTTGGCCGTGGACAATCCGCTCGGGGCGGGCATTGCAAATCCCAACTGGAACACTGGCTGCACTGCCCCTTCAAACGAGTATCTGCCGGCGAGTGATTTTTTTGGTAATGAAATCTATCAGGTGTTCCCGTGCTTCACACATCCAACGTTGATCAGCCTGCTTGACACCGCCGGGATCAGTTGGCGTTACTATACTCCGTCGGCGAACAGTCTGTGGACGGGACCGAACGCAATCTCGGATATTCGTAACGGCCCCGACTGGAGCAACGTCATTCTAAATCAGGCACAAATTTTGACGGACATCACCAGCGGCAACCTGCCTACCGTAAGCTGGGTTGTGCCCGACATTCTTGAATCCGATCATCCCAACGGCACCGACGGCTCGGGCCCGTCCTGGGTCGCATCCATCGTAAATACGATCGGCGCCAGTTCGTACTGGCCGAATACGGCCATATTCATTACCTGGGACGAATGGGGAGGATGGTATGACCACGTTGCTCCTCCTTTACCTTTCTTCCACGATTCCGAGCTGGGGTTTCGCGTGCCTTTGGTTATAGTTTCTCCGTACGCGAAGCAGGCTTATGTCTCCCATGTTCAACATGATTTCGGCAGCATCCTGAAGTTCATAGAGGGAGTTTTTAACCTTGGTTTGATTAACGGGGCAGAGTATGCGGATTCCCGCGCCGACGATCTCTCCGACTGTTTCAACTTCACAAAGAAGGCACGGGCATTTAAGAAGATCCCGGCGCCATACGATGCAACGTTCTTTATTCACAAGCCCCAAAATACGGACGATATAGATGACGACTAGCGAGTCCCGCTTACCACGGGACACAGCGGATATCTACTGCAAACACCGCTTTCGTTTAAAACATTCCGCAGCATCCATACAGAAGATTGGGACAGGAATGCTTCAGGAGGTATTACTTCGATGACTCGACTTGCGGATTTCAGACTTTTGACGAAGGGTCCGGCCCGCGGCCTGGTCTTCTCGTTTCTTTTGGCGAGCGTCGCTCTATCTCAGTTCGCACACGCCCAGGCACCGATCGTCTCCAGCGTTGTGCCCAACATCGGACCTACAGCCGGGACCCGGAAGGTCACGATCAACGGCACTAACTTCGTGAACAGCAATCTGGCGGCAACCTTCGGTGGCGTTGCCGCGACTTCGGTTACATTCGTGTCGTCCACGAAGTCGACCGCTGTCACGCCAAAGCATAGTGCTGGCGAGGTCACGGTTGGCGTCAGCGACTCTAACGGCAGCGGAAGTCTTGCCAACGCTTACACCTACACCGCCGGCCCAGTGGTCTTCAGCATTTCGCCAGATTCTGGTAAGCCTGCGGGCGGAAATGTTGTGAAGCTTCTTGGGGCGAATCTGAAGACGGTCACCTCGGTTCTCTTTGGCACCTCGGCGGCGACCATCCAGTCCACCGGCCCAAGCGAAGTGGATGTCGTAGCACCCAGCGGTGCGGGCAGCACCAACGTCACCGTGCAGAATCCGCAAGGTAAGTACATTGTGAACAACGGTTATACCTACCTTCTCAGTATCAGCACGCAGAGCTTGGATGATTCCAACAACAAACTCCCTTATAGCAACACGCTGAAATCGATCGGCGGAAAGCCGCCCCTGACCTGGAGTGTTAGCGCCGGCAAGGTGCCTGGCGGATTAAAGCTGAACGCGTCGACCGGCACCCTATCTGGTACTGCCAATAGTCAAATCAACACCTACTCCGCGACTTTCAAGGTGACCGACTCTTCTCAGCCTCCACAAACCGCCACGAAAAAACTTTCCATGAATAACATTTATGGATTTCAGGCGATTCCCATCCCGGCGACCTATTTTGGAATGTCGATTTATGACCAGAACAACGTGTATCCGTTGGTTCCGTTCGGGTCTCTTGGCAAGGGTGACGCTACCGTGTGGCCATTCCTTGAACAGCAGCAGGGAGTGTACAACTGGAAACCTTTGGATGAGTACGTAGCTGTAGCCCAAGCAAATGGCCTGCCCTTCTATTGGACCAACGCCAACATTCCGCCCTGGGCGGCCGCCGACACTAAGACTTGTTCATACTACCAAGGCACGCATATCGAAGCCTGTACCAGTATGGTGAAAAATATTGCGGATCTTGACACTTTCATCAATGCCCTAGTCGCGCGCTACAAGGGCAAAATCACCATGTACGAGCTCTGGAACGAGCCCAACGTACCCAATGTATTCACTGGCACTGTAGCGCAAATGGTGGAGCTCACGCAGCACGTGTACAACGATGTTCGAAACGGCGATCCTAACGCACTCATCGCGAGCCCTTCGTCGACTGATGCCGATTGGTTGTTGAGCTACTTCCAGGCAGGGGGACCTACGGGCGTGGATATCATCGACCTCCACGGCTATCCGAATGTCAGCCAGGATGATTCGCCCGAGGCGATTGTTGGGTTCAAGACTGTTAACCCCAAGATAAACTTGGCGTCCATCCATTTGCAGACCAAGCCCATTTGGGACAGTGAGAACTCCTGGGGAGGACCGCTCGCAAACAAGGATCCTGACTACCGGGCTTCATTTGTGGCTCGCAGCCTCTTTGAACAGTGGTCCGTTGGTATGCGGGTAAACTACTGGTACGGTTGGGACGAGCCGATATGGGGCACCCTTTTTATTCCACCCAACGACGAGACGCTTGCCGGAACTACCTATGGGATCGTGGAAGGGTGGATGCTCGGTGCCACCATGCCTTACCCATGCAGCGAGAATGGGGGCACGTATTGGCTAGCCGTCTATACCTGCGATCTGACGCGGACGGGAGGCTATCAAGCCCGAGCAGTCTTCGATACCACGCAGACCTGCAAGAACGGAGTCTGCACGACGTCGTCTTACACGCCAGCTTCCGAGTATATTCAGTATCGGGATATCACGGGAGCTGTCTATCCTATATCTCCCGGTGAAACGGTTCAGATCGGGCTCAAGCCCATCCTCTTGGAAAACCAGAACCCGTAGTTTCTGAGCCAGAATTCGATTAGGAGGGTAGGGAATCCTACCCTCCGCTTTTCTTCTTCGCTATCCTGCCTACTACCGCCCTTCTTGACTTCTTCTTGACTCTAGCTCCCATCAGGCCTACAAATGTCCAGTTCTCCTAGCAGGCTGCTGAAAAACTACTCCCGTTCCACAAGCGAGTCGTGTTAAGAGTGAGGGATGAGGGGCAAAGATCATCAGCAGAGTCAGATGTTCAGTTATTTGTCGCCGGAAACGAGGGTG
>Ga0182024_10004059_pt1 | contig 34076 bp, 31 predicted proteins | sample P32metaG_FD_120480 | JGI IMG/M metagenome (GOLD analysis project Ga0182024, IMG submission 120480) | Permafrost microbial communities from Stordalen Mire, Sweden - P3-2 metaG (Illumina Assembly) | ecosystem: Environmental > Terrestrial > Soil > Wetlands > Permafrost | place: Sweden: Stordalen... | reverse complement strand
TCGTTCAGTTGTAAACGTCTGGTGTCTTTACGTGTTCGGGGCGGATACCGACAGCGATGAACCGTGTGCGCATCCGGCACGGGAGCGTGGTGCGTTCCAGCAGCCGCATCGGCCAAGGGAGCCTCACGGGTTCAGACTTTCCGAACCCGCGCCAAGTCTGTTTTTGGATGACCCCTTGCATGCGCTGCGTAACGCGTGTGGGGAAGGCGCGCCGGCCTTGAATTCCAGCGAGGTCCGCGGTGCTGACGCCACCCTGCCGAAGTGGTCCCGCTAATACGTTGGCCGCTGCGACGGCGTCTTGTATGGCGAGGTTGATCCCTACGCCTCCGACTGGAGACATCGCGTGGGCGGCGTCGCCGATGCATACCAAGCCCGCACAATACCAATTCCGCAGACGGTCAACCCGCACAGTCAGCAACTTTACATCGCTCCAGTCGCGCAGTTCTGTGACGCGGTCACGCAGGAATGGCGCGACTTCACAAATATCCGCGCGAAAGCGTTCGATGCCCCTGGCTTGCAACTCTGCCGCGGCTCCTTTCGGAACTGTAAACCCGCAATCCCAATACTCCCCGCGGTTGATGGTCGCCATTGTCTTGCCGCGATCGGAGTAGAGGAGGTACTCAGGATCGTCGGCGCGGCGGGACAGTCTCAAATGGAGTGAATCGATGGATGCGCCCGTGTTCTCGACCGTCAGGCGGGCACAGCTCCGGACCTTGGAATCCCGGCCGTCGGCGCCCACAACCAGATCCGCGCGGATCTCTATCGGACCGGCCGGACCGTTGGCGCGAACTCCCAACACCCGGCCATTTTCCTCGATCAGGCCCACGGCCTCGGTTCGCATTCTCAGGTGAAAGGTGGGATAGCGGCGTCCTTGTTCCGCGAGAAAGTCGAGAAAATCCCACTGCGGCATGAGGGCCATGAAGCGGCACCGCGTTCGGAGATAGCGCATCTCACCCAGGATCATATCCTCGCCGCCCATGCGAGCCCGGACCTGGCTCATCTTTTGATGCGGGCGCTTCAGAAGCTCTTCGAGGATTCCAAGTTCACTCATCGTTTCCAGCGTCGAGGGGTGGAGGGTGTCGCCGCGGAAATCGCGCAGGAAGTCCGCGTGTTTTTCGAGAACGATGACCTCGACTCCCGCCCGCGCCAGGAGATACGCCAGCATCATCCCGGCAGGTCCGCCGCCGGCGATACAACAGCGGGTCGCCACTTGCTCGGATAGCTCAGAGCCAGGCTCCATCGTTGGTCTCCTTACGCCGCGTCAGTCCAGAAGTATCAGGCGATCTTTAATCTCTATCAGTTGCCCTGCTTCAAGGAACAGGCAACCGCCGTCATTCCTTAATATTAGAGCGGAACCGCATTTAGAATGGAACTTCCGGGGCAAACGGTCGGCGAGCTCGCCTGTAAGTCCCGGATCCGCGATTGCGCTCCGCTAATTCGGCTCGACGCGTCCCAGCGCCTCGTCGGTCGCCAACTCCAACTCCTCAATCTCACTCTCATCGAGATCCCGGATCTTGGTCTGCAACGCCGACTTAGGAATGGCCCGCATCTGGAATGCCAGCGCAACGGAGTCTTGGGGCGGTCCGCCGAGGGAGGAAGAACTGATCAACGCGGTTCCGGCGAGCTTCGCGCGGTCAAGGTTCGTGGTGAGCGGAACCACCAGGACCGATTCAAGCGCCTGCGTCAACGTATCACTTTGCCAAATCACGACGGGCCTTCGCCCCGTCTGTTCCCGAGGCCCATATGAACCGAGGTCAGCCCACCAGACCTCTCCTCGCTTCAACTTCGCTCCGTCGCCTCTAGTGAGTTCGCCCACTCAGCGAGACCCTGCTGAGCGAGAGGAAGGTCATCCCCGTCCCCGGTCTTCGCTAGTCTCGCCAAATCCCAGCGACTAGGGTCGGGCCGCCGCATCACGATCAGTTTCACACACTCACCCGGCTGAAGGCCCAGCCGCTCCGCAGGGCGCAGCACACCATTTTCGTACTGGGCTTCAACCAATCTCACGACCACGATCGTAGCACGTGGCAACGTGTCCAGAGCTGGGGAGCCGGCGACACGCCCCTCTGCTAATTGACTGGCCGCAGATGCACGCCGATGGACGCGGATGAATCAGCGCGGATCGGCGAGAATAAAATGGTGCCGCGGAAACTCTCTTCGTCTCCACAGACCTGGTTTCATCGCATCTCTTCGATCGCTGTAATTGGGTTGGCCGCGTTTTGGTTTCCCCGCTTTCTGCTCCCCGCCAACAGCACTTTCAAGGTACTCGTAGCGTTTTTGATCGGCAGTTTTCTGTACGCATGCATCCAGGCATTCCGCTTCAAGACAGTCGAGCTTGACGGCAACGATCTGCTCATCTCGAATTTTGGCGAACAGATTCGCGTGCCTCTGGACACGGTCTCCGCCGTGAAGGGCGGACTCGGCGGAAAGAATCCGATCAAGCTCGAGTTCCGAAGCGCCACCGAACTCGGTGAATCGATAAGATTCGTTCCGATGCCTGTGAGTTTGTGGTCGTGGCAGCGCCATCCGTTAGTTAAGGAGCTGCGGGATTTAGCAAAACTCGACCCAGAAACATAAGTTTCTTATCGGCGTGCATCTGCGTTTATCTGCGGCCAGAACGCTTTTGCTACAATCCCACCCATGAGCGCCCCCGTCTACCCGCCCTCCGATGATTTCGTCTCCAAAGCCAACGTCAAAGGGATGGACGGCTACCTCGATCTCTATCGCCGCGCGGAAGCTGATCCTGAAAAGTTCTGGGGCGAGTTCGCGGCCGCCAACATTCACTGGTTCGAGAAATGGTCGAAGGTCCTCCAATGGGAAGCGCCCTTCGCGAAGTGGTTCGTGGGCGGGAAGACCAACATCTCCTACAACTGCCTCGACCGGCATCTGACCACGCATCGCAAAAACAAAGTCGCGATTTTGTGGGAGGGTGAGCCCGGCGACCAAAGATTTATCACGTATCAGGAACTCCACCGCTTGGTGTGCCGATTCGCCAACGTTCTGAAATCACGAGGCTATCAGGCCGGCGATCGCGCCATCCTTTATATGCCGATGATTCCCGAGTTACCTATCGCGATGCTCGCGTGCACTCGGCTGGGGATTATTCACAGCGTTGTCTTCGGAGGATTTTCGGCCGAGGCGTTGAAGGTTCGCATTCAGGATCTGGGCGCGACCGTCGTGGTCACCGCGGACGGAGGTTTCCGGCGCGGCAAAGAAGTGAAGCTGAAATCCGCCGTCGACGAAGCGCTGCTCGAATGTCCCGGCGTGCGCGATGTGATCGTGTATAAAAGAACCGGCGGCGATGTCGAAATGCGAATCGGCCGCGACCATTGGTGGCATGAGCTAGACGCGAATTCGTCCGACAACTGTCCGGCAGTCGAGCTGGACAGCGAGGCGCCGTCGTTCGTCCTCTACACGTCGGGCACCACGGGCAAGCCGAAAGGCATTCTGCATACCACCGGCGGATACATCACGCAGGTGACGTCCACGATGCAATGGATCTTCGATCTAAAAGATGAAGACACCTACTGGTGTTCGGCCGACATCGGCTGGATCACCGGCCACAGCTACATCGTGTATGGACCGCTTTCCGCCGGGACGACGAGCGTGATGTATGAAGGCTCGCTCGATTTTCCGGCGTTCGACCGCTGGTGGCGCATCGTCGAAAAATATCGCGTGAACGTGTTCTACACCTCGCCGACCGCGATTCGCGCGCTGATCCGGCAAGGCGAGCAGTGGCCCAACGCGCACGATCTTTCGAGCCTGCGGCTGCTGGGATCGGTGGGCGAGCCGATCAATCCGGCGGCGTGGGAATGGTACAACCGCATCATCGGCAAGGAACGCTGCCCGATTGTGGATACGTGGTGGCAGACCGAAAACGGATCGATTCTGATTTCGCCGATGCCGGGCGCGGTGCCGACGAAACCGGGGTCGGCGACGCTGCCGATGCCCGGAATCATTCCCGATATTGTCGATTTGCGCGGGGAGCCCGTGGGCGTCGAAAAAGAAGGCTACCTGATTATCAAGCGGCCGTGGCCGAGCATGACGCGCGGGATCTGGGGCGATCCGGAGCGGTTCAAAAAAGAATATTGGAGCAAAGTTCCGGGCGCGTATTTCACGGGCGACGCGGCGCGACGCGACGCCGATGGATATTTTTGGGTGCTGGGCCGCGTGGACGATGTGATGAACGTGAGCGGGCATCGGCTGAGCACCATGGAAGTGGAATCCGCGCTGGTCAGGCATCCGGCGGTGGCGGAAGCTGCGGTGGTGGGCAAGCCGCATGAGATCACGGGGCAAGCAGTGTGCTGCTTCGTCACGCTGAAAAATGGCACATGGGATCACGAGGTGCTGGGCAAGGAGCTGCGCAATTGGGTGGCGCATGAGATCGGCAGTTTCGCGCGGCCCGAAGAGATTCGATTTTCGGATGCGCTGCCGAAAACGCGCAGCGGAAAAATCATGCGGCGCCTGCTGCGGGAGATTGTGACGACGCATTCGGTGGCGGGCGATGTCACCACTTTGGAAGACATGAGCGTGGTGACGCGGCTGGCGGCGCAGCAGGACGAAGAATGAGCGACTGGATTGTTTTGTCCTGCGTTCTGTTGACCAATGTTGCGGCCACGCTGTTTCTCACCGGCGTGGTGTGGTCTTTACAGATGGTCCAGTTCCCGCTGATGCTGAGCGCAAGAGGCCTGGATTTTACCTCGTACGTGCGCGCGCAGCGTACTCGCAACTCGATTTTGATGGCGCTGCCGATGCTGGTGGAACTGATCACAGCCATCTGGTTGTTGACCACACCGATTCCGAGCCGGCATCTGAGGGACGCCATGGTGTTACTCGCGATTATTTGGATTGTCACATTCGGAGCGATCGTGCCGCAGCACTCAAGAATCATGCGCGGGTATGACGAGCACGCGATCCGGGTTCTCATACGGACCAACTGGGTTCGGACAGTTTGCTGGACGGGTCGCGCCGGCTTGATGACCTGGAGCGTGCTGATTTGGATCAGGGCGGTCCGCTTGCGTATCTATTAAACGACGGCGTTCTCGAAGTGAGGGGTTCGGTGCATCGCGTAGTAATTCTCGGCAGCGGATTTGGAGGGCTCCACGCCGCCCAAGCCCTGCGCCGCGGGCCGGTCGATCTGACGGTTGTCGATCGCCGCAATTTTCATTTGTTCCAGCCGCTGCTGTACCAGGTGGCGACGGGATCGCTTTCGCCGGGCGAAATCTGCACGCCCATTCGGGCGATTCTGCGGAAGCAGAAGAACGCGCGCGTGCTGCTGGGCGAGGCGACCGGGCTGGACGCGGCGGGCCGACGGGTGATTCTGGCGGATGGCGCGACCTCATGTGACACGCTCCGGTATGACACGCTGATCGTCGCGACCGGCGCGCAAAATTTCTATTTCGGAAACGCGAGTTGGCAGGAGATCGCTCCCGGGCTCAAATCGATCGAAGACGCGACGGCGATGCGCCACAAGATCCTGTACGCGTTTGAGGCGGCGGAGCGCGATCCCGATCCCACTCGGCGCCGGGCGTGGCTTACGTTCGTGATTGTTGGAGCGGGGCCGACCGGTGTCGAACTCGCCGGGGCGCTGGCCGAGATCGCGCGCGATACGTTGCGTCACGATTTCCGGGCGATCCATCCGGAGGAATCGCGAATTTTGTTGCTGGAAGGCTCGCCGCACGTGCTGCCGTCGTATCCCGAGAAGCTTTCGATGGATGCGGAACAGTCACTGATCAAGCTCGGCGTGCTGCCGCGGACGAATGTGCGGGTCACGGCGATCGACCAGGCGAGCGTCACGCTCGACTCGGGTGAACGGATCGAAACACGAACGGTGCTATGGGCCGCTGGAGTCGCGCCGTCGGGGTTCGGGAAGGTGCTGGCGTCGGAGTTTTTGCCGGCTGCGTTGCTCGATAAACAGGGGCACGTAATGGTGTCGCCGGATCTGACGGTACCGGGGCACCCGGAGATTTTCGTGATCGGCGATCTCGCGCATTTTGAGCAGGACGGCAAGGCGATTCCGGGGGTCGCACCGGTGGCGATGCAGGAGGGCCGGTATGCGGCGGAAGCCATTCTCGATCGCCTGCGCGGAGTCACGCGGCCGCCGTTTCACTATCACGACAAGGGCAGCCTGGCCGTGATTGGACGCGCGGCGGGCGTCGCCGATCTGGGGCGGCTGAAGTTCGGGGGCATGCTGGCCTGGCTCGCGTGGCTGTTCATTCATCTGATGTACCTGGTGCAGTTTCGCAACCGGCTGATCGTGTTTATCCGCTGGGGATTCCAGTATGTGAGCTTCGATCGCGGGGCGCGGCTGATCACGGGAGAGGACCAGCCTCCTCAGAACTAGGGACGTGTCGCGGAGATCGCGTCATCACGCACTCTCACGCACTCCCTTACGGTCGTGCCTCAAGATCCCACGGGCGCGGGTCTCGAGCGCACAGGCCGTTCGTGCCGTTGTGCGCGTAAACTGAAAACGTGGATCGATTCTGGATCAAGAATTTCGGATGCCGTGCATCGCAGGCGGATGGCGCGGCGATCGAATGCGGCCTGATCGCCAAGGGTCTCGCGCCATCGAGTGAATCCGCGGACGCGAATGTGTTGGTGCTGAACACGTGTACCGTTACGTCGACGGCGGACGATGAAGTGCGGCAGACCGTGCGGCGGCTGCATCGCGAGCGCCCCGATGCCCGCATCCTGATCACCGGGTGCTACGCCCAGCGCGCGCCGGAGGAACTGGCGGCGATGCCCGGCGTGTCGCTGGTGGTCGGGAATTCGCACAAGTCGCGCATTCCGGATTTCGTTGCCGAGCGTTTTGCGAACGGGGGGATTCCGTATCACGGGCAGATCGAGGTCGGGGATATTTTCGAGCAGCGTGATCTTGTTTCGGCGCCAGTCTTTGATCCAGAAAAGGAAGATGCTCTGGGGGATCGCACGCGTCCGAATCTGAAGATTCAGGACGGCTGCAACAATCGCTGCTCGTTCTGTATTATTCCATTCGTGCGCGGGCGCAGCCGCAGCGCGCCGGCGGAGCAGGTGATCGCGCAGGTGCGGGCACTGGCCGCCCGCTATAAAGAGGTGGTGCTGAGCGGCATCAATCTGGGGCGATGGGGTAGAGATCTGGATGGGAGTGTCCGCTTAGTGGATGTGCTGCGGCGGTTGTTGGATGAGACGGCCATCGAGCGGCTGCGGCTGAGCTCGGTCGAGCCGATGGATTTCTCGGACGAACTGTTGCAGTTGATGGCGGAGTCGCCGCGCATCGCCCGGCACGTGCACGCGCCGCTGCAATCGGGGTCGGATACGGTGCTGCGCCGCATGCATCGGAAGTATCGGCCCAGGCATTACGCGGATCGGATTTTCAAGGCCCGCGAGTGGATGCCGGATTGCGCGGTGGGCGCGGACGTGATGACCGGATTTCCGGGCGAGACAGAAGAGGAATTTGAGCAATCGCGAGCGTTCATCGAATCGCTACCGTTCACGTATCTGCACGTTTTCACTTATTCAGAGCGGCCCGGAACGCCGGCGGCGGAATCGGCGTCGCAAGTGCCGGCCGCGATACGCAAGCAGCGCACGCGCGTTCTGCGGGAGGTGGCGGCGCGGAAGAATCTGGAATTTCGCCGAGCGATGGTCGGACGGATTTTGTCGGTGGTAACGCTGGATGAGCGCGCGCTATCGGGAAACTATCTGAAGGTCAAGCTCGCGGCTGCTCGTGAATCGAACCGGATTCTGGACGCGCGAATCGGCGGGCTCACCGCGGATGGGCTGTACGAATCCGGCATGATGCCAGTACTCAATTGATTCCGCTGGTTCGATTCGATCCACTCGCGCGGCGCAATTTGACGACGCGGACTCCAAGCGAACTCCCGCAGTGGCGCCCTGTTCCGTGCACCGTCAGATCGCCGAACATTTCGATGCGGATCATCATCTGGACGCGCCAGGCCCGAACGCTCGGGCTCCATCGGCCCCGTTGGGCGTCATTCCTCAGCGGCGGTTAGAAGTTAATGTCGAACCCCTGGAGAAACGGGTGCGGTTCCCCCTGGTCGTCAGGCGTCCAGGCGCGCACGGAACCCTCGGTATGGGTTGCTCTGCTAGGACCCATGCCGGTCGTGTCGTTGGTCGCGTATTTGTCGACGTCCAGCGTGTCGCCGTCGAAGCAATGCAGGTCGGCCTTCCCGTCTTTGCGCCTGAACGTCAGTCGAATCTTTTTACCGGTCAGGTTCTCAAACGAGATCGGTCGCGTCAGGTCGAAAGTGTTCCAGGGTGGGTCTACGACATACTTGGGGTCCATGCCGGTGATTGTGTAATCGGCCATTTGGTTTTTTCTACTCCTTCAATTTGGATTTTGGAACTGGTTGCTGATGGTTTAGAGTCATCTGTCGAGAACATCCCAGTCTTTCCGGTCTGGTTGAGGGGCGGCCCGAACACTCGGGCTCGAACGGCCCCGCTGGGCGTCATGACTTAGCGGCCGTTAGAAGTTAATATCGAACCCCTGGCGAAGTGAATCCGCCTTTGCCTTGAGGCCGGCCCTCTTGGCCACGGTACCAATTGTGTAGGTTTGCCTCTGAGCCTGCTCTTTCCCGATCTTGCCGGGGGGGATGTCCAGATAGTCTTTATCGAAGCAATGCTTGTCGGCTTTCCCGTGTTTCCCGTCTTTGCGCATGAACGTCACTCGTATCTCGACTTTACTCCTGTTCTTGAATGAAATCTTCGGAAGCTTGAATGTTTTGTCGGCTGGTTTTACCTTGAGTTTTTTTGTGATCGTAAAATCGGGCTTTTTTTTCACGGGTTCTTCTTACTCCTTTTATTTGGATTTGGAACTGGTTGCTGATGGTTTGAAGCCCGGATCTGCGAGAACATCTCGCAGCCAGGGATCGGTGCCAAGCTGTTGAACCGTCTTGCCGGCATGGACAGCCCGCACCGCGCAATCGATCGCCATATGACGATTGCCCAGCGCCTCATAGCCCACCGCGGCAATCTCAAGGACGAAAGCATCTTTGGGCGCCAGCGCCAGCGCCGATTCCAGATGCGGGAGGGCCTTGCCCCCAGGCTGCAGCGCCGCATATAAACGGCCCAGCACAGCCTGGATGATGGCGTCCTGCGGCTGGCGCGTAGCCATATCTTCCACCAGCGGCAGCGCATGCGCGTAAGCCGCCGCCGCTTTCTGCGTATCGCCCAGCCTGCGATCCGTTTGCGCGAGGTTCATCCATACCCGGTAATCCTTTTCGTTCAGCGCGGCCGCCTTTTCGAGCGCTTGCACGGCCGCGCCGTAGTTTCCCTGCTCCTGACGAACCAGGCCGAGGTTGGAATAGAAGCGATAGGTTCCAGGCGCGAGGCTGATGGCTTTCTCGAACAGCACAGCTGCTTTGGCGCGGTCGCCCAGATTACGGTAGATGGTTCCGAGATTGTTATACGCCTCGGCATTGTTTGGCATTATCTCCAGCACGCGCTCGTAGGGCTTGACGGCATCGGCAAACCGCCGCTGGTGAACATAAAACAGCGCCAATCTATCGTAGCCGATCCAATAATCCGGCCGGAGCGCGGCGGCGCGCCGCAAAGTTTCTTCGGATTCCTTGAGCCGCCCTTGCGCCTCGAAAACCTGCGCTTCGGCGACCAGAGCATCGGCGTTGCGCGGCTCCAGGCGCAGGGCGCGCTGGATCTGCTCCAGGGCGAGATCGTTTTGGCCGGTGGCCTTCAGGATTCCGCCCAGCGTGATGTAAACGGGCGCGAGCTGATCGTTGAGCGCCAAGGCCTGCTTGCAGTTGGCCGAAGCCTGATCCAGCCAGCGCGGATCCTGGTCATTCTGATACTTGACCAGATACGCCTGGCCGAGGCTGGCGAAGGCCAACGAGAATTTCGGGTCCTGTTGAACCGCGGAACCCAGGAGCTTGATGGCTTCGTCGAACGCCGCAGCCGTGAACGGGCGCTGGAGATAGCCGCGAGCCTTCAAGTAGGTTTCGTATGCCGCCGGTTGCACCGCGCCGCCGGTGGCGTGGAGCATCTCCGGCGTGACGGCAATTTTCATCAGGTTCGCGAGTTTCGCCACGGCGGAATCCTGGAGCGTGGAGAAATCGCCGGTGCGGTCCTCGAACTGGCCCGAGCCGACCTGGCGTAGGTTCCTTGCGTCGATCAGATTGACGGTCAACCGAAGCAGGCTGCCATCGCGCTGCACCGAGCCGGTGATGACGAGATTGACGCCGAACTCTTTCTGCGCGGCGGCGGCATCCGAAACTTTTCGCCGTTGCACCTCGCTGGCCGGCACCACCCACAGGGATTGATTGCCGACTTCCAGGTTGGAGAGGCGGCTGGTCAAGCTTTCCTGTATGCCCTCCGCCAGCGCGGCGTTGGCCGGCTCGCCGCCGAGGCTGGAAATCGGCAGGACAGCGATGTGGCGTTCCGAAGCGCCGGAGAGCGCGATCCGGCCGCGAACCAGCCACCCGGCAAGAGCAAGCGCGATCACCGCGAGAATCGCCAGCAGGAATTGGAAATATCGCCGGCGGGCCGGCATCGGTACGCTGTGCGAGGCCAGATCCCGGTACCTCCAGGTCGCCCAGCATTTCGGCGGCGCTCTGGTAGCGCGCTGCCGGCTCCTTGGCCAGAGCGCGATAGATCACCCGTTGGAGCGCGGGCGGCACCGATGCATCCATGGGCGCGGGCGCGGCGTGGACGATGGCGAAAAGTGTGGTGGGCGGGCTGTCGCCGCGGAAGGCGCGGCGGCCGGTGACCATCTCATACAGAACCACGCCGAACGACCACAGGTCCGTGCGGCGGTCAAGAGGTTTTTGTTGGGCCTGCTCGGGCGACATGTAGGCGACCGTGCCGGCCATGCGGCCCGTCTGCGTATTGCTGGCCGAGCTGATGACGCGCGCCAGGCCGAAATCGAGGATTTTGGCGAGGCCCGGCAGGGTTAAGATAATGTTGGACGGCTTGATATCGCGGTGAACGATGTTGCTCGAATGGGCTTTTTCCAGGCCGCGCGCCACCTGCACGGCAATCGATACCGCTTCGGAAGGCGAGAGCGGTCCATGCTTCAGCTTGGCCGCCAGCGTGGCGCCCTCGTAATACGCCATCACCATGAAAAGGCCGCCGTCCGGCGCTTCTTCGATCCCGTAGATGGTCCCGATATTGGGATGATCCAGCGCGGCGGAAGCGCGCGCCTCCCGCAAGATCTGGGACGCGGCGCTATCGGAGGATTCCCCTTCGGCGGGAAGGAATTTCAGCGCCACCGTTCGGGAAAGCTTGTCATCGAACGCCTTGTAGACGACACCCATGCCTCCAGCCCCGAGTTTTTCTAAAATGCGGTAGCTGTTTACCGTTTGTCCAACGGGTTCCTGTGAAGGAGCGTTGCCCATGGTGAATAGTGGGTGCAGTCTACCACATCGCGGCAGTGTTCCCATATCGCGCGGCGATATGGGAAGGTGGCATTTGCATGTTTCAACAAGCTCCTAGTGGCAATCGCTCAGTTCGGTTGGCGGCGGGGGTTTGGGGTGGTCTTTTTCTTTCAGTTGGATCTCGAACAGCCTCGACCAGTTCTTGCCCGTGACGAACATCCGATGGTGCACATCATCATATGCGATCCCGTTCGCCACACCCTTGTCCTTGTTTTCGGGGGGCAGGGAGTCTTGAACCGGTTGCAGGTCGAACCAACCAGTCAGCCTGCCCGTGTCGAGACTGATCCGCGCAACCCAGTTATTTTTGTATATGTTCGCATAGACCTCGCGGTTGATCCACGACAGCGCGTTCATGCATACCAGGGGACGGTCGTTGAGGTAGAGAATGTCCTTGAATCCGATGTCCTTCCGCGTCGCGAGATCCCAAAAGCGGAGCCGTTTCGTTCCATCGCTGACGATGAATCGCGTGCCATCCTGTGTCAGACCCCAGCCGTGGCCCTTGTACGGAAAACTCCCCTGCGGATCGAATTTATCCAGCCCATAAATGAAGCCCTTCTCATCGCTTTCGGTAATCTGGAACACCTGATTTCCCCAATTGACGATGCCCTCGCCGTATTCTTTCGAATCTAAGAGTTGCTTTCGCAGGACGTGGCCGGTTTCCAGGTCCACCTCCCGGATAGACGACAGGTGTCCGTCTGACTTGGGTGCGGTTCCTTCGTACAGGAACCCTTTCAGATAGAACAAGCCCTCAGTGGACGCGTCTTTCTTATGGGGGTATGTGTGAATGATCTTAGCCTCGTATTCCGGCACGGCGGCCTGACCGGAAACGTATGTGGGCAGAGCCGCGATGAAAAGCAGCGTCGCGATCACGATCCAATTTCGCATGGATGGCAGCATATCACTTTCCCTGTAATGCACGCGAACTACAAACGCGCCCGGAGGCTTCCCTTGCGCGGCCCTGCGCGTTATCCAGGTGGATCGGAACATGGCCTGGTCCAGTCCGATGTGGATCGAGTACACGGGTCGATGACGGCCGCCGCGTGCGACGCGCTCCATACTGTCGCGCCCCTTTATCGGCTTATGCAACGCGCTCCATACTGTCGCGCCTCTATCGGCTTATGCAACGCGCTCCATACTGTCGCGCCTCTATCGGCTTACTTCACGCGCTTGAACGCCAACTCCTGCGGTCCGCCCCTGCCCCCGCCTCTTCGGCCACCACCACCGCCTCCGCCGGCCGGACGCGCTACCGTCAGCTTCAGATCGTCGCCCGATAGCGTGCCGGTATAAGTGGTGGTTTGATTACCGCCATTGCGGCCCGCGCGAGTCACCTTGAAGCTCACATTCGCGCTGTCGATCTTGCCTTCCGAGATGTCCACGGCGCCGCCCCGGCCGCCATCGAGGCTCCCAGTCAGCGTCGAACCGTCAGACTTTAGCGTCAAGGTTTGCGTTTGAGCGCCGTTGCGGCCCTGAGTCTGGACGGTCCATTTCCCGTCGATGTCCGCTGCCAGCGCCAACCCGCAAGTCAACGCCGTTAACGCGCAAATCGTAACCAGTTTCTTCATTTTGTTTTCCCCTTTCACGATCCATCGATCAGGCCTTCCCGAGCCGCGGCTGTCCCAGCGAAAGTCAAAGCGCGGTGCGCCAAACTTGCTCGCAAGCATCACTCGCTTCCGAGCCACGACCGGGCGAATTTACCCGCAAGCAGCCGCCTATCAGCATAGACGAATCCCGCGAAGCCGGGATGACACCCCGCTTAAGGAATCCGGCCTCGACTTCTGGCCCCGGGCGTCCAGGACGAAGCTCCAGGATCAACGCGGGCGCTTTGACGTAGGCTTGCCCGGCGGATCAACCGGCCAACTCTCCGGGTGCAGCGGCGGCTTGAACTCATCGGTCGAGAAGACGCGAAGTTCCTCTCCCGGCGGCGCCACCTTCAGCACCAGCGCGACCTGCCAGCGCGGCCCCTGAAAATACGAAACGCGAATACTGTGGATTCCCCCGCTCAGGCCGATGCTGGCGCTGACATCCATGGGCGGATGCATGCCGTCGTTATCGGCCACCAGGTGATCGTCGACGTACAAGCGGGCCCCATCGTCGGAGGTCAGAACAAAATTGTACGTACCCGGCTTGTCGATCCAGAACCGGCCGGTGTAATCGATCGCGAACCATTCCTTCCGTCTGGTGACGCCGGGGAAGCCCTGCTTAAAATCCTGCGGCGGAATATTCAGCGACGATGTGTAGATGCTTCCCACCGGCTTTAGCCTGCTGAAGTCCGGAAGCCGTTTCGTATTGTGATGGATATGATACACGGCGCCGCGAAGCCCGGCTGGAATCACGGTGGTCGAGCCGAACGTGGCCGTCGAGCCAAAGGTCGCCGCCGGTTCCTGTCCCAGCGCGAGCGCGGCGGAGTAGAGTGCGATCAAACTCCAGGTCGGGCGCACAAGCCAAAGGTATCACGCACCGCCGTCCATGAGGCACGACCTTATGAGGCACGACCGTAAGGGAGTGCGTTCACGCACTAACCATCTGCGGCGACGCGCGATACCCTCACAATCCCAGCCGTGATAGAGTCTTTCTGAAAGGCATGCTTCATATGCGCAACCGAATGGTTTTTCCCGTTAGATTGGCGATCGTCGCCGGCGCTTTTTCGATTTCCGTCTCGGCGCAGCCGCCGGCCGCCGCGCCGTTTACCGCGCATCAGTTGAAGCCGAACGTTTATTGGATTGAAGGCGGCGGCGGAAACAGCGGCGTCATCGTGGGCGACAAAGGTGTGATCGTCGTCGATGCGAAAACCACCGCCGCGGGCGGGAAGGAACTGCTGGACGACATCGCCAAAATCACTCCGAAGCCGGTGACCACGGTCATCCTTACTCATAGCGACGGCGATCACGTCAACGGACTCGCCGCCTTCCCGGCCGGCATCACGATCATCGCGCACGAGAACAACAAGAAGGAGCAGCAGGCCGCTCTCACCGCCGGCGGGCGCGGCGCGCCTCCCGCCGATCATCTCCCCACGCGCGTCGTCACCAAGAATAAGGAGACCCTCAAGATCAACGGCGTGAAAGTGGAAGTGCTCCACTGGGCGCCGGCGCACACCAGTGGCGATCTGGTGGTGTATCTGCCAGCCGACAAGATTGTATTCACCGGAGACATCTTCGCCATGCAACTGCCCGATCCGCTGATCCATCTGGAAAAGAACGGTTCGTCGGAAGGCTGGATCGCAACTGCCAAGGGCATGGTCGCTCTCAATGCCGTTCAATATGTCCCGGGCCATGGCGACGTGCAGATGAAACCCGCCATTCAGAAGCGGCTGGCGGATGCGGAAGCCAAGCGCGCCAAGATCAAGGACCTGGTCGCGCAAGGAAAAACTCTTGAGGAGATCAAGGTTGCGGTGGGCGATCCGCCGCCGGCCCAGGGACGCGGTGGCCGAGGAGGTCCCGGATTCGCCAGCTTCACAGAAGTCGTTTATAGGGAGCTCACCAAGAAATCGGCGTGACGAAACGGGGATCGCCAAGGAACTGAAGGAGCCGCCGAGCTTGATTGCCTACAGACGACCCCCGCCCGACAGCCAGCCGGACAACCGTTGCGATGCGTACACCGCGTCGATTCGCCGCGCTCCTCGAAAGCCGCTCATTCAAATTCCACAGACGATTTCGGAATTGAGCGGACCTGTGTATGGGCACAACCCGATTGGCGAGACCGATAACGATCTCACTCGCCAGCACCCTGGCGATCCTTTGGGTGAGCGCATCCTCGTCACCGGCCGCGTGCTCGATGAAAATGGACGCGCCGTGCCGCATACTTTGGTCGAAATCTGGCAGGCGAACGCCGCCGGGCGATATCTCCATGTGAAGGATCAACACGCCGCGCCTCTCGATCCGAATTTCACCGGCGCGGGCAGAGCGCTCACGGATGCCGACGGCCGGTATCGCTTCGTCACCATCAAGCCCGGCTCTTACCCCTGGCGCAATCATCAGAACGCGTGGCGGCCGGCGCATATCCACTTTTCGCTTTACGGTCCCGCGCTGGTGACGCGGCTGGTGACGCAAATGTATTTTCCGGGCGACCCGTTGTGCGCCTACGATCCCATGTTTCAATCCATCCCGGATGAAAAGGCGCGCCAGCGCCTGGTTTCGAAACTCGATCTCTCGATCACCGAGCCGGAATGGGCGTTGGGTTATTCCTTCGACATCGTCCTGCGTGGCCGCGAAGAGACACCGTTCGAGCAGCGGTTATGAACGAGATTCTTATCGCGACCGCTTCACAAACGGTCGGCCCGTTTTTCCATATCGCCGGGAACATGGACGTCGCATGCGTCGCTGCTCCAAACGCTCCCGGTGAGCACATCCGGCTTACTTGTCGTGTCTTCGATGGCGACGGCGTGCCGATTCCCGATGCTCTGATCGAACTGTGGCAGGCTGATTGCCGGGGGATCTACGGCGATCCGGCATTTGGCGGATTCGGAAGACTGGCTTCGGATGAAAACGGGGTTTGCGTCTTTGAGACCGTGCGTCCCGGGCGCGTGGCGGGACCGGATAGCGATCCCCACGCCAAGACCCAAGCGCCGCACATCAACTTGATCGTGTTCGCGCGCGGGCTGCTGAAGCATTTGTACACGCGCATATATTTCGCGGGCGATCCGGCCAATGAGCACGACGCAATCCTCGCGATGATTCCCGCCGAACGCCGAGCCACGCTGATCGCCCAAGCCGCCGCGCTGGACGCCTGGAACTTCGAAATTCATCTGTGTGGTGGTCGCGAGACAGTCTTCTTCGACATATAGAGCCCTTCAGAACCGCGACTGTATGGGAGCGGCGCGGTAACCTGGAGCGTTTCAGAACCGCGACCGTAAGGGAGCGGTTACGCTAAACTTCGCAATTGGATTTAATAGGAGCATCATGCGCCTGATCGACAGCCTTGCCGCGACTCCGGCACTGGCGGACATTTTCTCGGACGCTTCGATCCTTCAGGCCATGCTCGATTTCGAGGCCGCACTGGCGCGAGCAGAAGCGCGGACAGCCGTCATCCCCCAATCGGCGGCGGACACGATCACCCGTCTGGCCCAAGCTGAAGCTTTCGACGCCGCCCAAGTTGCCCAACTCGCACAACAAAGCCTGCGAGCCGGCACCATGTCGATTCCGTTGGTGAAGGCTCTCACGGATCGCGTGCGCTCGACCGATCCGGAAAGCGCGAAGTTCGTTCACTGGGGCGCCACCAGCCAGGATGTCGCCGACACGGCGATGGTTTTGCTCTTGCGTCGCGCATCCGCGATCCTTGCCGCGGACCACACGCGCATCCTCGAGGCGCTTCGCCGCTTGTCGGACCAGCATGCTTCGACCGTCATGCTGGGGCGGACATTGTTGCAACCCGCGCCGCCCGTCACGTTGGGCCTGAAAGTCGCCGGATTGTTCGCGGCATTGAAACGTGGTTGGACTCGCCTGGAAGCCGCGTTCGAAGAAACCATGATCGTGGAACTGGGCGGCGCCAGCGGCACCCTCGCCTCGCTCGGTGAACACGGGATCGCAGTCCGCGCGGCGCTCGCTACGGAGTTGCACCTTCAAAATCCGGACGCGCCTTGGCACGCGCATCGCGATCGACTCGCCGCGGTGATTTGCGCGTGCGGAATCTACACCGGCGGTCTGGCGAAGATGGCTCGTGACGTCTCGCTGCTTATGCAGGGCGAGGTCGGCGAGGCTGCCGAACCCGGTGGCGACGGACGCGGCGGTTCGTCGACCATGCCCCATAAGCGGAATCCCACGGCCTGTTCGTTGACGCTCGCGGCCGCCAATCGCGTGCCGGGGCTGGTCGCCAGTTTTCTTTTTGGGATGGCGCAAGAGCATGAGCGCGGCGCGGGCGGCTGGCAAGCCGAATGGGCCACTATCGCGCGCGTGATCGAGGATACCGGTCTCGCGCTGGCCTCCATGACGGAAGTCGCGGAAGGATTGAGCGTCGACGCGGCCCGGATGCGCGCGAATATCGTCGCCACCGGCGGCGTCATTTTCACCGAGCGCGCCATGATGCTGCTCGCTGTGAAGATAGGCCGCGACGCCGCGCATGAACTATTGGAAGAAGCCACACGGCACGCGAATCTGCCCGATGTCCTTCCCCAGGTTCTTTCGCCCGAACAAATTCAGGAACTCAATATCCCCGAGTCTTACCTCGGGTCCGCGGAAACATTTCGAAGACAATTGCTCGCGTCATAAAGAGCCTTAAGGAGCACTGTGCCATTCATCAACATCGACGGTATGCGCCTCTATTACCGCCTGGACGGCGACGACGCCCGGCCTGTACTGGTTCTCTCACATTCGCTCGGCGTGGATCACGGCCAATGGGATTTGCAGATGCCGGATCTGGTCCCGCACTTCCGCATCCTGCGCTACGATACTCGCGGCCACGGAGCCTCGGACGCGTCGCCGGGCGATTACTCCATCGAGCAACTGGGACGCGACGTGCTGGCGCTCGCCGATGCGCTCGAAATCCGGCAATTCGCATTCTGCGGCGTTTCGTTAGGCGGGATGATCGGCCAGTGGCTGGCTGCGTCCGCGCCCGATCGTGTCTCGCGCGCCGTGCTCGCGAACACGTCCGCGCGCTTCGCCGATCCGTCCGGCGTCGAAGCGCGACGACAATCCGTGCTGGCGAACGGCATGTCCTCCATCGTCGACGCTGCCATGGGCCGCTTCTTTTCGCCCGACGCCCATTCGCCGCAAATCTCTTCCACGCGGCGGACATTTCTCGCCGCGAATCCCATCGGATATGCGGGATGCTGCGCCGCGATCCGCGACATGGATAACGTCAGCCTTCTGCCGCGCATCCGGATTCCCACCCTGATCATCTCCGGTGATCGCGACATCTCTACTCCCTGGTCTGCCAATGGGTTCGGAAATGGCGAAGTCCTCGCGCAGTCGATCCCCAACGCAACCACTGTGCACCTGCCCGCGGCCCATCTATCCAACATCGAGCGCCCCCGATCTTTCACCACGGCTCTTCTCGATTTCCTTTTGCCGCCCGCGCCCGTCGATCCGAGCGGCATTGAGGCAGCCGGATTCGCGATGCGCCGCGCCATGTTGGGCGACGCCTACGTGGATCGCGCCATCGCGCGGACCACTGAGTTCAATCGCGACTTTCAGGAATTGATCACGCGATACGCCTGGGCTTCGATTTGGACCCGGCCCGGACTCGACTCGCGCACGCGGCGAATGCTGGCTCTCGCCATCACGGCGGCGTTGGGACGCTCGGAGGAGTTTCGCCTGCACGTCCGCACCGGCTTGGCGCACGAACTCGAACCGTGCGACCTTGAGGAATTGCTGCTTCAAACCGCGATCTATGCGGGCGTACCGGCCGCGAATGCAGGATTCGCGATCGCGATTGAGGAACTCGCTAACGTGCCGGAACTTTCCAGCACATCGAAACTCTCAAACCCATCCTGACATGCAGAGAACCCAACCGCCTTTTCGCGCCGATCACGTCGGCAGTCTCTTGCGCCCCATCGCATTGAAAGAAGCCAGAGCTGCCGGCGACCAGGCCGCATTGAAGCAGGTGGAGGACCGCGAAATCCGGCGCATCATCGAAAAGCAACAGGGCCTCGGGCTTCAAGCCGTCACCGACGGCGAGTTCCGCCGCGCCATGTGGCATTTCGATTTCCTGGAACGCCTGGACGGCGTGGAATCCTTCCGCGCCGAACATGGAATCGCCTTCAAGGGCGGTCTTGCAACACAAGCCAAGGGCTTGCGCGTGACCGGCAGGCTCGGCTTTTCAGATCATCCAATGCTGGAACACTTCCGCTTTGTGAAAGACCACGCGACCGTGATGCCAAAGATGACCATCCCGTCGCCCAGCGTGCTTCATTTTCGCGGCGGCCGTCACGCGGTCGACCCCGCCCTTTATCCCGACATGAACGACTTCTATCGCGATCTGGGCGAAGCGTACAACCAAGCCGTCCGCGCCTTCGGCGATGCCGGCTGCCGATATCTTCAACTGGATGAGGTGAACCTCGCTTATCTTTGCGATTCCGATCAGCGCGATGCGCTTCGGGCTCGCGGCGACGATCCGGAAAAGCTTCCGATGATCTACGCGGCGGTGATCAACCGCGCAATTTCCAATCGGCCGCCGGGCATGGTCGTGACCATGCACTCCTGCCGCGGCAATTTCCGGTCGAGCTGGATTGCGTCGGGAGCTTATGACGCGGTAGCCGATGTGCTCTTCAACCAGATCGAAGCGGACGCATATTTCATGGAGTACGATACCGAACGCGCCGGTGGCTTTGAGCCGCTCCGCCTGGTCCCGAAAGGTAAGACGGTGGTGCTCGGGCTGATCAGTTCAAAAACCGGCGCCCTTGAATCCAAGGACGCGCTCAAACGGCGGATCGATTCGGCGGCAAAACATATCGACCTCGATCAACTGTGCCTCAGTCCGCAATGCGGATTCGCAAGCACCGAGGAAGGAAATATTCTGACGGAGGATGAACAATGGGCCAAGTTGGCGCTCGCCGTTGAAATCGCGAGCGAAGTATGGGGCTGATGACAACCCGGTGGCGCAGGGCCATGTGGCGCAGGGCCATGCCCTGCGGATCAAGTCCGAATGACGTGAACCAAATCTTAATGACTCGAACTAAGTCTTAATGACTCGAACCAAGTCTTAATGACGCGTACTCAAGTCGGCATCGTCGGCGCAGGACCAGCGGGGCTCATGCTCTCGCACCTGCTGCGCCTCCACGGCGTCGATTCGATCGTGCTCGAGTCCCGCAGCCGCGACTACGTCGAAGATCGAGTGCGTGCCGGAGTGCTCGAGCACCCGACCGTCGATCTTCTCTGCCGTTACGGCCTGGGCGATCGGTTAAAGCAGATCGGACTCATGCATGACGGCATCTGGCTGAGCTTCGGCGGAGTCCGCCATTTTATCGACATGAAGGAGCTCACGGCCGGGAGGTGCATCACGGTCTACGGACAGAATGAGGTGATTCGCGACCTGATCCAAGCGCGCCTGGATGCCGGGGCCGAAATCGCATTTGAAGTGGAAGACCTCAGCGTGCATGACCTCGCTTCCGCGACGCCGAAAATTCGCTACACGCACAATGGTGTTGCGCACGAAGTTGTTTGCGACTTTATCGCCGGCTGCGACGGATTTCACGGTGTATGCCGGCCGTCGATTCCCGCGGGCGTGCTCAGCGTGTATGAGCGGGCCTATCCATTCGCATGGCTCGGGGTTCTCGCCGAAGCCGCGCCCTCTTCGCACCAGCTTGTTTATACCCACCATGAGCGCGGCTTTGCGCTGTTCAGTATGCGATCGCCGAAAGTCACCAGGCTATATCTCCAGGTCGATCCGGAAGAAAACATCGCGAACTGGCCGGACCATCGCGTCTGGGAGGAACTGCGAGTCCGTATGACGACCCGCGACGGATGGTCGCCCAACAGTGGGCCCATCACGCAAAAAAGCATCACTCCGATGCGCAGCTTCGTGGTCGAGCCGATGCAGTACGGCAACCTGTTTCTGGCGGGTGACGCCGCGCACATCGTACCGCCCACCGGAGCCAAAGGGATGAATCTCGCGATCGCCGATGTTGCGATCCTGGCCCGCGCTTTCTGCGAATTCTACGGCAACGGACGGCGCGTTCTGCTCGATCAATATTCCGAAACTTGTTTACAGCGTGTGTGGAAGGTTCAAAGGTTCTCCTGGTGGATGACCTCGCTGCTCCATCGCAACGCCCGGGAAAGCCCGTTCGATCATCGCCGCCAGCTCGCGGATCTCGATTACATCGTCACGTCGCGCGCGGCCATGACCACGCTCGCCGAGAACTACGTCGGTCTCCCGCTAGATGGCTACTGAATCATCCGTGTGGGGCGGACCCCCTGGTCCGCGCGGACGACGCCCTCGTCGTCTTTTCCGGCCGGCTTCGTCTTCCGAACCGCGACCTCTTCTTACAGAGCCGCGACTGTCAAGGAGTGCCCATGGGCCTGCGGCCCACCAATGACAATGAAAAACCCGCCGGAGGCGAACAGGACTCGAATGGAAAGCGAATGGAAGGCGGGTTTTTCAACAGAGCGGTACGCTCAACTTGCTTCCCGTGGTCAACTTCCTTACTGAACGGTGACCGTCAGGGAGCGGCGCGCCAGCGGTCACTTGCAACCAAAATTAGCCGCCTCGTTCGTGCTGCCACTGCCTTTGTACTGCGCCACCTGCGGATAAGGACACAACGGCCGCGTGCGATCAACCGTCCCGTTCGTCATGTGCGACGCGGCGATTTGCGCGGGAGCATGCTTCTGCTCCACCCACTGCTCCATCGCGCCCACGGCGTCGAAGTTGCTGGTCCCTTCGCCGCCCGCGCAGTGATTCATTCCCGGAACCATGAACAGCCGGACGGAACTCCTCAGCGTCTCCGGCACGCTCCGGAAATAATTGATCGAGTTCTGCGGGGGGATCAGTTGATCCGTCCATCCGTGATACATCAGCAGCTTCCCGCCATGCGCGACGAACGCCTTTAGATCGGGATCGGCGGCGTTCAACATCCCGTCGTCTATCTTATCGGCGAGAGCCACGTCCGTATCGAAGTTCAGCGTTCGCCAATCCCACGCGGGATCTTTGAACACCACGTACTTGAAATGATCCGCGGCAATCGGGAACGCCTGCGGACCCGCCAGTCCGTTCCATCCCAGTTCGCTCCCCGGTGCGAGCCCCGGGAAAATCTCCTGGCCCGTGCGCGGATTCTTCGACGGCCCATAAATCTTCCGGACCGCTTCCACCTGCGGAGGCGTCAGGCACGCAGCCGAATCGTCGGTCTTGCATTCGAGAATCTTCGGGTCGAACCGGCAGCGCGTAGGATCCTCGATCACTCCATCTCTCACTCCGTCCATCGCATCGCACGCTTCGAGAACCGCCCTGTGGATGAGCGCGTACTTGGCCGGAGGAATGTAGCTCGCCTCGTCTTTATGAACGGCCTGCGCGATCCACAAGCTGCCGGTCACCAGATGTGTCCAGTAGTTCGCGGGCGCGCCGGCGATGATGCCGTCGTAATCCGCGGGAAATCGCTGCGCTTCCTTGAGCCCCTGCTTGCCGCCGGAGGAGCACCCGTTCCAGTAGGACAACTGCGGACCGTCTCCGTAATACGCCGCGACGATCGCCTTCCCTTTCACGGTCATCTCGTGCACCGCGCGATAAGCGAAATCGATCAGCTTTTCAGGATGTCCCAACGCGAAGCTTCCGCTGCCACCCGAATGGCCCGTATCCGTGCTGGCCGTCGCATACCCCTGTGCCAGCGCTTTTGAAAGCGCCGGGTACCCGATCGCGCCGGACCATCCGCCGTTTCCAATCGCCTGAAACTTGCCGTTCCAGCCGGACGCGGGCAGCCACACTTCGATTTTGATTTCCGAGTCCTTGCTCGGTGTGAGTGTCGCGGCGACGCGGCAAAATGCCGGCAGGTCCTTAATCGCGGCGCCCGACGGCGGCGAGAAGTTCCCCGCGCCCACCGCTTCAGCCATCGTGATCGTGGTTTCCCGCAGCGCCAGCGATTTGAGATTCTCGCACGGAGCGGTGGTTTGCGCCGCGCATAACCCAGCGGCGGCAATCGTCAAGAGAATCGCGAAGCCGGCTTTTTTCATGATCTGTTTTGCTCTCCTCTGGCCCCGTTCTTGCTTTTTCTTATGACTTGATCGAAGTCTATCAAATCGTCGCTGCCCCAGTGCACGATAACGTGGGGCGGACCCCCTGGTCCGCGGCCGACGCCCTCGTCGGCCTTTCGAAGAACCTCACCACGTTAAACGATAATCGAACTGATGATCGAGCCTCTTCGCATCCGAGCCGTCAACACCGCGGCAGATTCCGAAAACAAAATCCATGACGACTGCATCGCCGCACAATATGGATTTCGCGGCGGACTGGTTCCGGGCGTCACCGTCTACGGCTACCTCGCTGCCGCCGTGCTCGATCATTTCGGCGATACCTGGCTCAAAAGCGGAGCGATCGACGTCCGTTTCCATCAGCCCATCTATGAGGATGACGAAGCGATCGTGACGCTGGCCCGCGATCATGAAAACCCTGGCCGCGTTCGCGTCACCGTTGGCGTAAACGGGGCCGAGTGCGCCTCGGCTGTCGCCTGGCTTCAGGAGACTCGGGAGATTAACAGTGCGCTTGACGCGATTGATCACCCGCCCTCGCCCCCACCGCATCCAACCCAGGCTCCGGTGCGACGCACGCCTACTGTCGAAACACTTGCGCCCGGCACTGTGCTGGCCTCCTTATTGCAGCCGCTCGATCTCGCCCAGTCCCGCATCAGTGCGCCGCTCGATCCCGCTGTAGTGGTTGCTGGAAACGCCTCCGTCCGATTCGCTCACCCCGCGGTTCTGCTCGCACTCGCTAACGAAATTTTCGTGAAAAATTACGAACTCGGCCCGTGGATCCACTCGTCGAGCGAGGTCCGCAAGTTCAGCGCCGCGCGCGACGGCGAGCTCATTTACACCTCAGCCGTAGTCGAGGATCGCTTCGAGCGCAAGGGCCACGAGTTCGTGGTGCTGGACGTCGTAATTGCCGCTCGGATCGGCAATGCCGCCGGCATTGGCCTCGCCTCTGGCGATGTCACGCCCGCGCGAGCCGACCTCCGCATCGATGACTTTCGCATTGTGGAGCGGATTCGCCACACTGCGATCTGGCGTCCCCGCGTCTCGGTTTGATCGCTTCCAGCCCCATGCGTAAGCTTGGGGCTTCGCTAGTTAATACTTCAAGCCCCACCCGTCAGGGTGGGGATCGCGCGGGTCCTCAATCGGCAACCCAGCGGGATCGCGGATAACATCGCGATCAGGTCTCCTTTGCGGAGCCGTTGGATGAGACTATAATACTCACTTGGTTTCAAACCAAGTAAGCGCACAGGCTGTTCGTGCCGTTGTGCGCGGATGAATGACGAGCTGAGACGAGTTCAAAGGAGAGGACCATGTACAAAACAGTCCTGGGTTTATCAGTGGGTGTTGCCGCTGGTCTAGCGGCGGTGTTCGCAGTTTCGCATGGAGTCGTATTCGCGCAAGGCGGGCCCAAGGACGCCATCGACATTACGAACGCTCAGATCCAAGCGGTCCTGAAAGCACCCACAGCGTCCATAGATAACACGCTTCGCGTAATCGACATGGGCACCTATGCGATGTCCGTCGCCGTGGTCCATCGTGGCGCGCCGGCCGCACGTGGCGCCGGGGCCGCTGGTGGAGCTGCCGGTGCGGGTCGCGCCGGTGCAGCCGGTCGCGGTGGTGCAGCGGGTCGCGGTGCAGCCGCTGCTGCCGAGCCATGTGGGCTGAAAGAAGCTCCGGCAGGCGCGCAGATGAGTCCCCCCGGAATGATCGCGCACGATCAAACCACCGAAACGTACATCGTCATTTCGGGAAGCGGTACGTTGGTCACCGGCGGCCAGATTGTCAATGGCAGAAAATCCGGGCCCGACAGCGACGTGACGAAGATCCTAAATGGCCCGTCTTGCAGCGGCACTGCCGCAGGCAATATCGTAAGCCGGGTAATGAACGTCGGCGACATTTCCGTCATCCCCGCGGGCGTGCCGCATGGCTGGACCAATATCACCGACCACGTGGATTACCTGAGCGTTCGGCCCGATCCGGACAAGGTGCTGGAGCACGGATACGTGAACCCGGCGATCAAGTAATCGCACCTTGATGGGGCAGGCGATCTCGTCGCCTGCCATCCCAGTTGTGGGGCAGCCAATTCTGGCTGCAGCCGCCTTTTAGGCGGCTTTTGACGACTGAAAATTTAGTGGGGCAGGCGATCTCGTCGCCTGCCATTACGTCGCAGCTCACGAATTGGAAATCCGCGCACGAAAAATCCGGCCGCGATGTTCGACTTCCGGCGGTTTGCTGCGCCCGCGGGATCACCTTTCAACCCCGAGCCTCCAACCCAGCTTTTCGGGATCGAACCAGGAGATCTCGGCCCCAAACCAACGCGACTTTGAAGCCGCATGGGGAGGCTTCGCCGCGGAGCCCAGCACAAACGCGCACGGCCCTTCACCGAAACGCCCGATTCGTTCGGCCAGCCATGACCGTGGAATAACAGGAGCCGCAAGAACCACGGGCGTGCCTGAAAACCAAGCCAGGCGCGCGCCGAAACGCAAATCCTGGTCCTCCGCGGGCGCCGGCAATCCGAACGCCTGCCGGTAGCGAGCGATCGACGCCTTCAAGTCCCGCACGGCGATGACGACGAGTTTCACTCCGGCGAAGTCTTTCGTCGAGGGTTGGCCTTTCGGAAAGGCGCGGGCGTCCCGGGGCGTGAAGTCATGAATCAGAAATGGGAAGAAGGTGCCGTTCGGTTCCGCGCCGACCTGCGCGGTTTCCCAGTCGAGCACCGTGCCATCCGGCCGCTTCCGTCCGCTGCGAGACGGCGAAGTCACGGCGATGCCGGTCGAGCGCAATCGTCCGGCTTCCGCGGCGAGATCGCTTGCGCGGGCGGCCCACGCGGTTGGACCTGCGTTGCCGAGCATCTGCTTCGACCAATAGTGGGCTGTCAGAGCTTTCTGGTCGGGATTCTGCTGAGGCGCGATCAGTTCAAGGTACGATCCGTCCGGAAAACTGCTGATCGCCATTTGCGTGGCGCCGTTGCTGTGCGGACCGCCGAATTCGCTGGGAATTCCGAGGGCGGCCAAACGCGCCTGCATTTGTTGCAGGTCGGTGCCGGACACGGAGACATGGTCGATGGCGAGGTCGGCTGCGGAGAGTAAGGTGGTGATCAGAAGAACCACGGCGGCGCGAGTGATGATTGTGGCCTGGCGATATCTGGAACGCAGTCCCTGGTGATCGCGGTTCGAAAGGTTGAATGCGCATAATGGCACGAGCGGCCTGTGCGCTGGAGATGGAGCCGGCCTGAAAGCCGGCTCGCCGGCAAAATTGCCGGCCCCACATGGTCGCGGCTCATAAGGACGACGCGCGCCCTGACGGGCGCGCCTCAAGATATTGGGCGTCATTGGGCTTGGCACGTGAAATTTTCGGCTTCGTCCGTGCTGCCGCTGCCTTTAAACTTTGCGATTTGGGGGAACGGGCACAAGGGGCGAGTGCGATCGGGCTTGCCATCCCGAACCCGCGAAGCAGCGATGTGCTCCGGCGCGTTCTTGTGTTCGACCCACTGCTCGAGCGCGGCGAGCATATCGAAGGTGCTGGCGCCGTCACCGCCTCCGCAATGCGCCATGCCGGGAACCATGAACAGACGGTAGAAACCCTGGACGTCGCTCGCGGTCATCTTTTGCGCCGCTAATTTGTCGAGCACCGTCCGGTAGTAATCCACGCTATTTTGCGGGGCGATCTGCGGATCGCTCCAGCCGTGATACTGAATCAGCTTGCCTCCGCGCGCCGAAAATTTCCGGAGATCCGGATCGAGCGCGTTCAGCATCGTGGACGCCTTCACCGTACGCGCGATGTCTTCGTCGAAATCGAACTTGCGGAAATCCCAGTTGGGGTCCTGAAAGACGACGAAGCGAAACAGATCGATGCCGAGGCCGAGCGGCTGCGGGCCTCCCATGGTGGCCCACCCGAGTTCGCTGCCGGGCGAGAATCCGGGAACGATGGCCGCGCCGGTGCGGCGATTCACGACCGGCGAATAGATCTTGCGCACCGCTTCCACTTGAGGGGGCGTCAGGCAATCCGGCGCGTCCCCATCAGCGCCTTTGCATTCGAGAACCTTCGGATCGAATTTGCAGCGCTGGGGGTTTTCGATCACGCCGTCCTTCACTCCGTCCTGCTCGTCGCAGGCGGCGAGTGCCGCCAAGTGAATCAGCGGATACTTGGCGGGCGGAATGTAGCTCGCTTCGTTAGTGTGCACAACATTGTCTATGGCGGCGCCGTGCACCGCCTGTGCGACCCAGACTGCGAGCATCGCGCGGCCGGACCAATTGCTGCCGGGGGAACCGGCGACGATGCCGTCGTAATCGTCGGGGAATCGCTGCGCTTCCATCAGGCCCTGACGGCCGCCTGCGGAGCAGCCGGTGAAATACGCGAGCTTCGGGGCTTGTCCGTAATAGGCGCGGATGATGGCTTTAGCCGCGATGGTCATTTCGTGCGTCGAGCGGTAGCCGAAGTCGATTAACTTTTCGGGATGGCCCAGCGCGAAGCTTCCGCTGCCGCCCTGGTGGCCCGTGTCGGTCATCGCGCTGGCGTAGCCGCGCTCTACGCCGGCGGCCAGGGTCGCGGGCGCGATGGAGCCGGTCCATCCGCCGTTTCCGTTGGCCTCAAGCTTGCCGTTCCAGCCTTGGGCGGGCAGCCAGACTTCGATCTTGATATCGGAATCGGCGGAAGGTTTGAGGGTTGCGGCGACGCGGCAGAAGGCGGGCAGAGTCACGAGGGGGTTGCCGGCGGCGATCGGCTGCGCGAGCGTGATGGTGGTGTTGGGGAGAGTGAGTCTTTGCAGATCCTCGCAAGAGGCGGCAGTGGTTTGCCGGGCGGCGAGTGCGAAAACGAAAATCGCGAGGCAGGTGGTTCGGGTGAGCATGACTCTCCACATGTTACTAAGATCCAATTGCGAAGGTTTCGTACCGCTGCCTTAGGGTCGCGCCCGGCTAATTTGGCGATGGTTTTTCTGCGCGGTCGATCACGAAGGTTTCAACGGGCCCTTTTGCGGGTTCCAATTTAAGCCCAAGCTCCGGGATCAGACGCAGGAAGGAGTCGAAGTTGTCGGCAGTGGTGGCGTCGGTAGTGGGTCAGTTTGAAATTTCAGCGTAGGTCAAACACGAATGCTAAGCCAAGGCCGACCGATTTGGCTGCTGTTTCAGAGAGGCTGCCAATCTTCTTGCGGATTCGCGCCAAGTCGATAACCCGAACGTGATCACAGAGCGCGACGCTGTTTTGGAACGGAGAGCATCCTAAGTCAGGGATCAGCTCGGGGGCCGGTAGCGCAATTCTGTATGAATTAGCTTTGTCCACCCTCGTAGTGAGCGGAACCCCAACCGCAGTTGGTTTGTTCTTGTTGACAGCATCGCGCGACACGATGATATAAGGGCGAAGTCCGGCCTGTTCAGAGCCAGACGTTACCAGGACTGCCGATTGTTCCGAGGAAGAGGCAGAAGGTGGCTCATAAAGATAAATTCCACCCCACTTGACCTCCATTTAGGCAGGCTCGCCTAGGAGATCGAATGTTGCCTCATCCAAGAGGCTTTGTTCTTCAGCGTCCCACTGGACAGGAGCAAGTACCGGCTCCGCCGCTGGCAATCTCAGGTCAAGCGCGCGCCTTGCCCATGCATAAGCGTTTACGGCGTTGCGGAGACCGTCAATAACAAGATCTAGGACCTCTGGATACATTGGCCTTTGCAGTTGCATGGACTTCATCAGGCAGTCCAAATGAAACCGCGCTCCGATGGCATGCAAGGCGAATTGACGGAATATCTCCCCGTCGGAATCTTTCAGTCCATCAGCCAATTTAACCTTATCGATACGCTGACAAAGATCGCTAATTTTCCTCAGGGTCCAGACAGTGAAAATGGCTTGATCCCGAACAGCTGTGCCGAAAGCTACCAACCCTTGGTCGCGGAACTCGGCCTCAGCTTCGGAAAAAGAGTCTGAAGTGAGGAGTTCGAGCACCGGGCGAGGAATGATGATCCGTGCTAAGTCCGACACGGCGCGGACGGCATCAAAATACTTAGGGAACACTTCGGCTCTAGCTGCGATGAACTCGGCAGCGGTGCGCTTCTCTATCGTGGACATCAAAAGTTCGTCTACGACGGAGCCGATGCTCCGCAGGATTTGCATCCCCGTCGCGGACACCCGCTTTTCCTGGCTCTCGGATTGCAGCCCTGGCAACGCGAGCATCTCTCCCACGTGGATCGCCGCCAGATTCGGCGGCATCGCCAATGCTAAGGTCGCTTCGTTCATGAGTAAATTAGTCGCCGCTCCGCTTTTTAGCCCATCTGGCTTTGTTGGCTTTAAGTGCAATCTCTTTGAGCCGCCCTGGCGTCAATTTACGAGCACGCGCCGGGCCACCCAACTTACCGCCAATGCGCGCAGCAGAGGATCTTCTTTCTTCCTTCTTTTCAGTAGTTAGTTTCTGTACAATACGGAAGGCGTTGACGTTCAGGTCCATAGGCAGACCTCTACTGAGAGTAGACGACGAGAACCTGTCACTGGTGTCAAGTATTCCATGAGGGCGATCCACTGTGCAAGAGAAGAATCGGCATTTTACACCCGGATAAGAGATTCAGCAACAACATCTTTCTTATTTGACCATTTTGCTTGACGTTTGTCAAGTCGTCAAGTATAATGGTCAGTATGAATCGCCTTGGTGTCGAAACCCAGTGTCGAGTAGTCGCCTCCCTGGTCGAAGGTAACAGTATCCGTGCAACGGTTCGCATGACTGGGGCTGCTAAGAACACAGTAACAAAGCTTTTAATAAAACTGGGAGCGGTGTCATCGGCCTACATGGACCGAACGTTTCGTGATCTCAACTGCAAGCGCATCCAGGTCGATGAATGCTGGGCGTTTTGCTATGCCAAGGCCAAGAACGTAACACCGGAAATCAAAGCCAAGAATCCCAACGCTGGCGACGCGTGGACTTGGGCTGCAATCGATGCCGATTCCAAGTTGATCCCCTCTTGGATCATTGGGCCGCGCGATGGCGTAACAGCACGGATGTTCGTTAACGACCTTGCTGGACGCCTTGCGGATCGCGTGCAGCTCACCAGCGATGGCCTAGCGGTCTACCTACAAGCGGTCGAGCGTGCCTTCCGTGGCGACGTTGATTACGCGCAACTAGTCAAAGTCTACAATGAGACCTCGGAGGGACAGAAACGATACAGCCCGGCGGAATGCGTCGGCTGCACCAAGAATGTGGTGGTCGGCTACCCCGATCCCGAGCACGTGAGCACTAGCTACATCGAACGGGCAAACTTGACCATGAGAATGGGGATGCGCCGCTTCACTCGGCTAACGAATGCGTTCTCGAAGAAAATCGAAAATCATGCCGCTGCTGTCGCGCTCCACATGATGCATTACAATTTTGTTCGCATCCATCAGACGCTTCGCATGACTCCCGCGATGGCCGCTGGGGTCACCGGGAAGCTTTGGGAAATCGCCGACATCGTGGCGCTCTTGGGTCGGGAAAATTCAAACTGACCCACTACCGTGGCGTCAGACTCCGGTAGAGGTGTAGGTTGCCTGTAATCAAACGGTCCGCTCAGCTCCGTTCGATCCAGAACCGGGCTGTGCAAAACGTAGTCAGCCGCGAACTTTGCCAATCGGGGCATCGTGGTGTTGAATAGGGACCATGTTCCGCCGGCGAATCCAATGGTCCCGGAGAAGACTGGTTGCTCCGAAGGGTTTGCGCTTGCACGACTTCCTACTGGGCGCAGCCGAAGCGTCTTGCCGTTCCTTTCCAACAGGTGCACACTGCCTGTTTTGGTTTCACGATGAAATTTCAATCGAAATCGATCGATCAAGAGAGCCTGCAACATCTGACGCAGATGTTCATCTTCGATCCCGTACATCCAGGAATACCGTAGATCCTTAATACTCGATCGCAAGTTCTCCGGAGGCTTGGCCTCGACATCATATTCGTCTTTTCCAGTCCAAGCATCGCCACCTGAGATTTGCCAATAGGACAAATGAAATGCCAGGGCAAGCAGAGCCTTCAACGGGGTCGCGGAGATAACAACTCGAGCTCCGGGATAAATTCGCGGTCCAAACTCATGCGGAACATTAGGAAGGCTGGGTTTTACGGTGGCGACCTCGAATTCAGGTAGGGTGCTGGAGAAGTCTCCCGCTGGCGTTGCGGCCGCTCCTTGGGCCGCATTCGCTTGAGCGTTAGCGGTTGGCCCAACCGTGACCATTAAACCAATTGCAAAGAGAGGAATCTTCACGCACCTAACTCCCAAAGGCAATTCGGCTATGCTTGTCCGACCGTCAGGTCGATTGTCGCATTTCACGCGCCTCGAAGAAAAGCCGGCAAAAAAGCCGGCTTGCCGCCAAGATTGGCGGCCCCACAAAAACGAAGAACGCGCGCCCTAACCGGCGCGCCTCAAGAAGGGAGAACGCGCGCCCTGACGGGCGCGCCTCAGCGGGGATCGGGTTTGATGGTGACCGGCTGCGTGTAAGTCTGGCCGTCGACGGTGAGGCGCACGGTGTACTGGCCGGGCTGAAGGCCTCCGGCACCACGCCCGCCACCACCGCCGCCTCCTCCACCGCCACCGCCGCGTCCACCTCGGCCGCGACCACGGCCACCTCCGCCGGCGCCTGCGTTAGGAGACGCGTCCGGAGCGGATCCGGCGGAACACGCGTCAGGCGCAGAAGGAGCGGCGGCGCCGCGTCCACCTCCGCCACCGCCGCCGCGTCCAGCCGGTGCGCCGAGAGCAAAACGATGCATTCCCGCAGCGGCGGACGGCGGTTGCGCAGGCACCTGCCAATCGGCGACGACGTTGAGCGTTTCAGTGTCGGGCGGATGCACGGGAGTGTCACTGGCGGCACAAGCGCGTACGGCAGCACCGTCCAGCAACTCGATTTTCAGCGGCCGCGTGGCGCCGTTCTTGAGCCAATAATAGGCGACGACGCCCGCGGGAGGATTCAAGAGCTGCGGCTCCTCATGCGGCAGGGGAGTTCCGTTCTGGCCTCCGGCGCGAATCGCGAAAGTCTCGCCGGGCTTGAACAGGTAGGCGCTGGACGAAGCGATCTGCCCACCCTGTGCGGCGATCTGGCGCAGCGCGCTCATCTGATCCATCACCCAAAAACCGCGGCCGTGCGTGGCGATATCCAGATCGTCGCCATGCACGATGATGTCGCGAACGGAAGTCGCCGGCATATTGTTCTGCAATGGCTGCCACTGGTCACCATCGTTGAAGGAGACGTACACGCGCAGCTCGGTGGCGGCGTAGAGCAACCCTTTGGCTTGCGGATCTTCCTTCACCGAGTTCACGTAGGCGCCGTCGGGGATGCCGGCGATTGTGTTTTGCCAGGTCTTGCCGCCGTCGCGCGTGCGATAGATATAAGGCTTGCTGTCACCGATGCGATGGCGATCGACGGACGCATAAGCGGCCTCCACGTTATAGTGGCCCGCTTCGATTTGCGAGACCTTACTCCATGGCGTCATGGCCGGCGGAGTGATGTTCGACCAGGTCTTGCCGTCGTCGCGCGTGACGTAGATCAAACCGTCATCGGTGCCGGCCCAAACGGTCGCCGCCTGGAGCGGTGAGGGACCGATGGCATACACGACGCCGAAGCGGTCCGTCATTTGTTCGTCGATGTCTTTGGCGGTCACGGTATCGAGCGTCTCGGGAACGGGCGGATTCACGCGCGCGAGATCGGCGCTGATTTTCTGCCAGGTGCGGCCTCGGTCGCGCGAGCGCATGATAAATTGATTGGCGTAATACAACGCTTCATCCGCTTGTGAGAAGACCTGGGGCAGCGTCCACGTTTTGCGATTCGGATCGCTCGGATCGGCTGCGGGAAGCTCGCCCGCGGAAGAGATGATATTCAGATGCTGGTCGCAAAGGCTAAAGCCGGCGCCGCCGGCGCCACCACCTCCGCCCATTCCGTAGAGAATATTTCCGTCCTTCGGATCGGGAAGCACGGTGTTGCTTTCGCCCGCGAGACATGTCGGTTCCCAGTCGCGGAAAGAGAGCACGCCCTCGCGCGACCAGGTGGCGACGCCGACACCGCCGCTATCCTGCTGCGCCCCATAGAGCCAATACGGAAAACGATTGTCGGCGGCCACGTGATAAATCTGCGCCGTCGGCTGGTTGTACCAGGTGCTCCAGGTTTTGCCGCCATCGACGCTGACGACGGTGCCCTGATCGCTCGAGAGCACCATGCGGTTTCCATCTTTGGGATTGACCCACATCTGGTGATAGTCGTCGCCGCCGGGCGCGCCTTTGATGGGAGTAAAAGTTTTGCCGCCGTCGGTGGTCATGTAGGTGGCGGTGTTGATGACGTAGGCACGATCGGGATTGGTGGGGTCGACGCTGACCTGGGCGAAGTACCAGCCGCGTCCCCACAGACGGTTTTCGGAGTTGACCAGTTTCCAGGTGGCGCCCGCGTCATCGGAAATATAGACACCGCCGCCCGAGCCGGCACGATTCCCGGCGCGTCCCGCGGGAGCGGGCGCTGCTGCCGCTCCTGCTCCACCACCGCCTCCTCCTCCGCCTCCGCGCGCGGGAGCGTTCGCCGATCCCATGTCGTCGACCACGGCCCAAAGACGTCGAGGATTGCTGGGCGAAATCGCGATGCCGATCTTTCCGACGAAATCGTCGGTGGGCAACCCGCCGGTCAGTTGCTTCCAGGTGTCGCCGCCGTCGATCGATTTGTAGAGACCGCCTCCGGGCAGATTCGATGGCGCGTAGACGGACCACGGCGGACGTCGCGTCGCCCACAGCGAGGCATAGAGTGTGCGCGCGTTCTTAGGATCGATGGCGATATCAATCGCGCCGACGTTATCGGGGTCGTTCGACTTGAACAGGATCTTCTTCCAGGTGGCGCCGCCGTCGGTGGAGCGATACACGCCGCGCTCCGGGTTGGGCTTATATATGTTGCCGAGCGCGGCGACGTATACACGATTCGGATTGGCCGGGTCGACCGCAACCTTTCCGATGTGCTGCGTCGCTTCGAGGCCGATGTGCGTCCAGGTCTTGCCCGCGTCGGTGGACTTATACATTCCGATGCCATAGGAGTTCTGGCTGCGGATGTCGGGCTCGCCGGTGCCGACGTAGACCACGTTCGGATTCGAAGGAGCCACGGCGATGGCGCCGATGGAGCCGATGGG
>Ga0182024_10004058_pt1 | contig 34078 bp, 55 predicted proteins | sample P32metaG_FD_120480 | JGI IMG/M metagenome (GOLD analysis project Ga0182024, IMG submission 120480) | Permafrost microbial communities from Stordalen Mire, Sweden - P3-2 metaG (Illumina Assembly) | ecosystem: Environmental > Terrestrial > Soil > Wetlands > Permafrost | place: Sweden: Stordalen... | reverse complement strand
GCTTCCTCGTCGTCGCCGGCGAGTTCCTGGAAGTGGGACGATTCCGTACCTTTTTGCTTGGCTTCCGCATGGGTGACCTCCCAGAACCATTGCTGCTCGATGGGCATGTGCCAGCGACCATCACGCGGGACGATGCCGCGGCGGGACTGCTCGGCCAGGAGATGCTTGGACAAGAGGGCGGTCGAGGCCACGAATAGTTCCGCCTTGGCGACGTGCGCCTTGGTGTCACGGTCGGGACGCCAGCGCTCGGGTATCGGGCGCGCCGCCATCCACGTCGGCTTGGGATACATGTCGGTACCCGTGTACCAGGGGAGGAACAGCGGAAACATGCGCGACCGGGGCCAGTTGGCTTTGGAATAGTACCAGGTTTCCGCCCACCAGCCTTTGTTCGAGCGTCCGGTGGATTCGAGGGCACCGAACACGCGCGCGGAAGCATGCACCGCTTTCCACAGGCCCTCGTCGATGAGCATCACGGCGGCGTCCCCGTACAATGCCACCTCCGATAGGTGGTAGGAGATGGGCGTCGAGCCGGTGGCGATACCGAATTTCTGTGAGCCATGCTGGAACGAGACGGAGGACGCGATGCCGCCGAATATGAGCTTGCCGCGTTCGCCTTCGACGCGGGTGGTCGCGGTGGGACGGAGCCAGCACGGGAGCATATCGAGGCACAGGAGCATCATGCGGGACATTTCGGCGGTTTTGGTCTGGTCCGCGGAGCCGATGACCGCGCCGACGCCCGAGAAAAAGAACACCCGGTGCGACGTGAGCAGTTCGGTGAGGATGGACATACCGAGCTGGCGGGCCCTGAGGATCAGGATTTCGATGGCGAATCCGCGTTCTTCGAGGTCGCAGACGATGTCGAAGTAGATGCGCTGGGGGACACGGAACCGGAAGCGCTCGATGATGCCTTCCTCGTTGCGCAGGAAGGCGTAGCGGGTGAGAAAGTAGGCGGCGTCACAGGTGACCAGGGCCTGCTCGTTCAAGATCCAGCGGGTGTCGGCGGGGGCCAAGTTCTGGGTGCCCGAGGGCAGGCCCATGTCGTCCAGGATGTATTTGCCCTCGGCGTGCAGGCGGGCGTCGAAGTCGATTACTTCTTGGACAGTGTGATAGGTTAGTAATGTGGCGAGTTCGCGCTCGGCGAGCGAGATGCGCTGGTCTACGCGGGTTTGGGAATACACGCGGGGAGTGTATCACGGGGGAACTGGCGGGCGATATATTCGCTGTAGGCTGGGGGAACGGACTGGGCGAGTTCGTTTCCTGTCATCCAATCAATATCCATTGCGTCCCGCCACGACGCCGTGCCCGAGAAACTCAGGCCATCTCGTTTGCTGGAGCCCCCGGCGTGGGCGTATACGGCCACGATGGCAGGCTGCAGCGAATGCCGACATGCTGGAGGCGGCAGGTGAAAGTTGGCCTCGAATATCCTGTGCCGACGAACCTTCAGGTTGAACATGGATCCACACAGGGTTACGGGACTATAAAGTGGCGCTCCGGGGACATTTTCGATTACCCATCCTCCCGGCAATGGAAGGAGTCTGGACCTGATATCTGCGATAAGGTCCGGGTGTTCCGAGGAGCGTCCCCAGCGTTTGGTCATCGCACTGTGACGTTGACACGGCGGACTGGCCCACACGAAGTCGAAGCCATCGAGCGGATAGATCATCGCGTCCGCCTGCACGAACGTAAACGGATACCGGGGCTGCGGCGCGATGTCCACACCCACTATCTCGGCGTCGGGCCACGCGCGGTGCAGTCCCATAGCCGCGCCGCCAGCACCGCAGAACAGGTCCAGCACCCTCATTCGTCATCCGCTTCGTCGTCTATGTCGAAGTCAGCGCTGGCGTCGGACGCAGCCTCCACCACGGTCACCGCCGGGACCTCCACGGTCGCCGGACGCGGGGCCTCGTTGAACCTGTCCGACAGGCGGCGGATGGTGGCTTCCGGCGGCGGAGCCATCGCAGCGGCATGCGCGGACGCGGCAGCCTGCGCCGTCTGTGTCACGGTGATATTCGTCTGCGAACCTTTGGGGGACGGGAGGAATCCGGTGGCGCGGTGCAGCATGGCCCGGTCGCGGTCGCCGCCGTCGGTCAGGGCCATTTCGATGGTTTTCTGGACGACGCGAGGGGCGTTCACGGAGGCGATGATCGAGGAGGCCTGGGCGCCGGCGCGCATCAGCGCCAGGGTCAACTGTTCGAGGACGTAGATCGGCGGGACATTGGCCGCCAGGCAGAACGCTTCGATCGGGACGTGCGGGAGGAGGTACGCGGGGAGGCGGTGATAGGCTGCGACGACGGCTTGGCAGCGTTCATCGTCTACGTGCGATAGGTAAATAGGCCAGGTGCGCTGCAGGTCGCCGCCAGGGCCGTAGGGCGCGCGCGGGGCGGGTTCGGTCCAGACGGCGGATGGCTGTTGTTGCTGGCGGCGCGTGGCGCGGGGGATGCCTGCGCCACGGATGACATGGGCGATGGCCCGGAGCTGCGGAGTGATCTGCGGCGCGGATTTCAACTGGGCGGGCGTCACGTTGAGGATACGCAGGGCCCGGTCGCGGCAGATGGATGCGGCGCGCTCAGTGGGACGCGGCAGGGCGGCGAGTTCGGCTGCAGCGTCCGGCGTTACCGTTATTTCGTCACTCATGGCGTGTTCCGGTAGATTAACACTACGTTAGGAAAGGGAGCATTGTACCGTGCCCCACCGAACTTCAGGCGTCCGCGCAAAAAGCGGATCTCGTCGGCTTTCATAGCGTGATCGTGCCACCAGCGGGTGTCAGTTCTGGCGGGGAGGAGATATACCGATAGCTCGGGCTCTCGGGCCTTGTTGAGCCAATCGGCAATGGTTCTTCCGTAGGGAGGATTACAGTACACGCGGTGCCCTCGCCATGAACGTAGTGATCCATCGGTGGCCCCGTGCGGACAGGGGTCAAGGGTGAAATGGAACTCAGCGTCCAGTGCGCGATAGAGACCATCCGGTGTGCTCCAGTGCTCCGTGGCCGACGAGAACAGGACACGGTTCACTCGTCCCGCTCCTGCATCTCCACCACGCGCTCATTGTGATAGAGCTTGTTGGCTTCGTCAACGTCCAGGGTCCCGAGGTCCAGCTTGGCGGAGGTGCGCGGGCGGGGCTGGCGGCGGGCTTCGTCGGCCTGAGCGATGCGCGCGAGGGTGGCTTGGGACGCAGCGAGGGATTCGAGGGCGCGGATGACACGGCGGGAGCGGAACCAGTTCAGTGCCATGAGAACCAGCGCATCCAGAGGTAGCGGTCACGTATCCATCGGAACAGGCGCACTAGATCACCTCGTTCAACTTGGCCCACTTGACGCGTGCTTTCGCCGACTGGTCCTCGATGGTCACGTCGCCGTCACCCGCGCCCGGCTGCGGCGGATACTGCAGCTCCTCGGTGATCGTCGAGCCGTCCTGCTGGCGGACTTCCACCGGGACGCCGAGTCCCGCGCGGAGGCGTTCGGCGTTCGGGGAGGTCACGCGGCGGGTCAGCATGAGCTTCGCGATTTCGGGAGTCTCGGGGACGGAAATGTAATCGCCGGGCGGCTCGGATTCGCAGCGCCAGGTTTCGTCCGCGTTCACCTGATGCTCCTCGATGCCCAGGTGGCAGTTGGAACAGACTTCGCGCGCCGGGACCGGGGGAGGTAGAGGGGGCGCGACGACAATGCCCTTGCCGAGCGCTTCCACGTTGTGCGCAACGGGACGCGACATGACCTCGATATAGCTGCGGGGCGCCAGCGCGTTATCCATCTGCAACTCCAGGCCGATGATCCAGGCGATGCGCGGATAGGCCAGGTAGCCGTTGAGCATGGCTTCGTTGTCCATCAGGCGCTCGAAGTCCAGGCGCAGGAGTTCGCGGATTTCGGAGCCCGTGAGGGATTTGTTGGGGACTACTTCACGTCCGGTCGGCATCGCTATTTACCCCTCGTAATACTAGGCTGCTTCATGCGTTCTGGATGGTCGCTGCGGAATTTCTCGAACGCCTTAATATCCGCGTTCAGGTGCTCAAAGTGGAAGTCATTACAGCCATCTGCCTGTGACAGGTAAAGATAGTGTTGTAGCGTGGCCAACGCCAATCTGTCCCGCGCACGTATGAGAAACAACGGCTCATCCTCTGGGACCACTTCTCCGTTGGACCGTTTAACGATATCGCCTGTGGTACTGAACTTTTCATCTATCTTTCTCATACTATCTCCCCTTACCCTGGCCCTTGACCCGTCCCATGCGGCAGCGGCGGCGCTCCACGGCTTCGCGGATCATGCGCGCCCGCTTGGACTCGGACCACTGCGGGTCATCGAGCGCCTGGCGGACGATGGTGGTCCACGGGAGTCCCGCGGCTTGGCAGGTGAGGACCGCAGTGCGGTGGCGCTGGCGCAGGGCCTCGAAGCAGGGGATCGGGTCCTTCGCGGGATCGGCACGGGCGATGACGATGGCGCGCGGGATCCACAGGTCCCAGCGCGCGGAGATGGTGGCTTCGCGGGCGGGCGAGAGCGGGCGGGAGGCGGTGGCGTGGGCGAGGCCCTGGCCGCCGGTAACGAGGGTCATGTGGATTCCTCTACATGCTCGTACGTGGCCTCGAAGATGTCGGGCTTGCATGGGTAAATTTCCCCTTTTACGCCTTTGATGATCCAGTCTGCTTTCGCTGCCGTCATAATCCCTTCAAGAGTTTTAATCTGCACGGTCCATTCACGATACTGGTAGGTGCGCGCTAGCATCTCACCGACGAATTCTTCAATACGCTCAGCTCCCTCCACAGTGCCGTCAAATTGCATAGCCTCAATCACCACTGGTTTTTTACGGAACTTCATGTGGCCTCCACGGGCGCTGGCTCAGGGACGGGGTCAGGTATCGGCGGCGCGGCGGCGATCATATAGAGGTTCTTGCGCCGGCCCACGCCCGACTTGCGGTCCTCCGCGTGGCCTGTGATCGTGACGGTGACCGCGCGGTTCTTGCGCAGGCGGTAGACCAGCTCGTAGCCCATGATGAACGAGCGGCGTTCAGCGTCCTTGTCGGCGTTCAGGCGGTGGTAGACGGCCTGGAGGTCGTCGGCCGTGGCTGGACCGTGCTCAACGCAGTGCGCGATGATCTGCAGGACCCAGAGTTTCATTGCGCGTCCCTCACGAAACAGACGATACGATATTTACAATTTTCCCCGTAACTATAATCTCGCTCTCTTACCGCAGCATTCGCCTCCCACTTAGTTTTATAAGCCTTAAAGAATCTCCAATAGGCGCGGCGCTTCCTGAAACTCCACTCGACTACCCATAGACGAGTCATTCGGCGGCCCCCTCCGGTGGTTCCACGTCGCTGTCAAGTTCCTCGGCTTCGCGGCGCTCCAGTTCCGCGTCGGTGGCGAGGTCTAGTTCGGGGGGCTCGATGTCGGGCTGCGGTGCGCGCGCGAGTAACTCCCCTATTTCCGTCGCCGTCACCTGCGAATCCGCTTGTATCTCCTCCACGGTGCCCGGAGCTATCACATCGGCCAGCGCGGGGCGTGCGAACGATTCCGGCGTCGGTTCGTCGAAGCGCGGCGGCGGGGGCAGCGGCGCAAGGAACGCCTCGTAATGTCCATACCCATTCACTGAATCGGCAGGCCAGTGCCTGACTTCACCAAGATGAACGCCCGGATCATCGTCCAGCCTCGGCGGAGGCGGCAGCGGCGGCGCGGTCCATGCGGGTGTGGTCGTTATGCCACGGTCCCGCACAATGGCGATGTCCGCCCGCGTCAAGGCTGCGGCTGGCTTCGGCAGGCCCGTGCGTCGTCTCCCGCGTCGCTGCCAGGATTCCCGTGGCGGATCTCCCGGTCTGCGGGCCTTCGGGCTCGTGGGCGGCACATTCCAATAGAACGACCGACACCGTGCGCAGGACCGCGGCGGATGCTCGCGGGACTGGCCGGTCCACACGTGGCCGCAGTGCAGGCAGGTCCAGGTCGGGCGCGGAGCAGGGGGCGGCGCGGGGACGACAGCCTCGTTCGTATCGCTGGTGTCGGCTGCTGCAGGCGTAAGTAGTTCTTCGTCCATCACTTACCCTCTTCCACCACCATGTCATGGTCACCCAGTTTGAATGCGTGAATATGGTAGGTACTCCCATGTGCCATGGTCATAGTACAGCCACGCTGGTAATACCCGTTATCTGCCTGAATGAAAGGGATGAGCACGCCCCTATCAATTTCCAATTTATCGCAGGCGAAGGTTACGCCGGAGCTTATCCTGCCCCCATACTCCTTGAACTCCATTAGTATCTTGTAATTAGTCACGGTATTAGGCCTAGAACGCGGCGGTCTTCCTCAGACAGTTTCCGTAGCACTTCCTCGCGGCGGATCTGCTCCTGCGTCTTGAGCCGTTCGGCGGTAGCTTTCAGGGCGTCCTGATACTCGTGTTCGTCAATCCATTCACGGGCCTCTGGGGATAAGCGAAGACGCTGAAAGTCGGTCAACACATGGGCCATCTCACACATTACGCGAGCGTCACGGTCCAAGCGCTCCTGCTGTTCGCGGAGCCACTGCGGCGAGGGTCCTGAGTCACAGGGCATGTCTAGGCTGCTCCTTCTCCGAGTTGCTTCTGCGTGGCCACCGTCTCCATGAACTTATCGAACATCGTGAGCTTGGACTTCTGGTCCGGGATAGCATACGGCAGGAACACCTGCGCCATCGAGGCCTGTTCCGCCTCGATCAGGGCCATCTGCGCGGCCACCCAGTCCTTGATGATCCGCCAGGCGATGCGCCGGGACTGGGCCACCGACTCAGGACTGCGCTCCCAGCGGCGGCGGGCGTTTCCGTCACGGTACGTCGCGGACATGTACTTGAATACGCCCTCGAAGTTGCACGGCAGACGGAACGGTATCGGGAAGCCCTGCAGCAGGATGACGAACGAGATGGCGTCCGGCCGGGACTGGTCGTCGTAAGCGATGGACACGGAGCGCGCGCCCTTACCCGCCAGCAGGCCGGTGATCTCGCCGACGGTGCGTTCCTCCGGGACTTCCGTGGTGTAGTTCTTTATGGGCATTGGAGTTAAACCGGGCTTCCTGAAAGAAACAGGCGAGGGGTGCTCTGAGCTACCTCGCCATCCATCAGGATTATCTGCACCGACCTTCCCCTGCGTACAGGGACGCTCTTTCCCCGGTGTCCGCAACTGTCGCCTTGGAAGGACGACATGCCTGTCCGCATCGCAGCGGCAAGTGGCCACGCGGTAACTGCCCCCATTCGAGGTCGGGACCTACCCGGCGTGATCCCCCGTTCTGCACGGGTTCAGGACTGGCAGCACGGTAGCACACATCCCCGTCCGTGTCAAGGTAAAATACACGCTGCGCACACACCATTACACACGGTCATGGTAGTGGTGAGCGTGCCAGGATTCCTGGAAATTGGAAAAATAAAAATATGCGTCAGCCTGGACGATGGGATGTGTCGCCGCCGTCCCCCGCACCGTGGACGGACAACTCGCGGCCTACGCCGACAGCGGTCGCGCCGGCACCGTGTGTTACATGTTACGTACGTTACTTGAACGTTACGCCACGTGCGGGGGAGGATCGTCGTGGGGCGCTGCGGCTGTCACGGGGGCGATCGCGGTCATTGGCAACGTTGACAAGACTATTGTCAAGACATGTGGACTAGTGACGCGCACATCCCGTACATGTAACCTTTCGTTACATCGGGCGCACAATGTGCTCGGTAACCTTTCGTTACATTCGGGGAGATAATGTTACCGTTCACGTCAGCGCGGTCGCGGTATGAGCACATTTCGTCTACATGATAATTGTCCTATTTGTTTGCAATTAACGCTTGACACGGTTTGCGAGTGTGTTAGTATCCGTTATGACGGATGTAGTTCAGATGAACGGGAGGACACGAACGACGTGCAAATGTCAGATCAAGTGGATTCTCCAAGCGTGCCATCGCGGTAGCGTTCAAGAATGTACAGTGGGTGAGTTAACAGTCTCACGCGCATCCCAGTGACGCGGGTGCGTGTGGGGAAGTTTACTCCCAGAACGCAGGCAGGACACGATACGAAAGGATGGATACGAACGATGAGCAACTTTCGCGCACGATTGACGCTAAACGGACGTGTGGACCAGATTCGCTTGGATAAGAGGGGTAGGTCACGATACGCGGCACGGTTCGTTACGGTCACGGTATTGGACCGCGTACGCAAACTCAACAAACTGTGCCGACTGCTCCGCAAGCAGGGATTGACGCCAAACGTGCGTTTCGACACGGATAAGCAGGGAGAGTGTGTGGCGTACGTTACGGTCCAGTAGCGAGAGGTAGCAGCATCACGCTACTTAGCGATAGGTGGCGTGGTGAAGTTACCTCACACGAAGGAGTTATGACGATGAACCGAATTATCCTGTATGGAGTCAATCGTAGCGACGGTACGGTGGTATCCCGAGTGGGCAGCGAAGTTGCGTGGCCTATTTTGGACTGGGACGCTATGCAGCCTGAGAATAACTTTTCCACGCGTTACGACTTGGAAAAGGTTGATGTTTTGTCTATTGGCACGGAGTACCGTTATATCAAGTGGACTAAGAAGATCCCCGTGGAAGTAAAGAACATTCATCGTGAGTTTTGGGGATTCAAACCACTCAGGGCGGTGGTCCGATGACCCCCTGCGCGGCGGTAATCCTCGTGCTCGTGGCCGTGGCGCTCGTGCGTCCCCTGCTCGATAACTGGCAGCGGGAGTCGTACGCTGGGCTGGTGCGGGAAATGGGACGGGCCAGGGTTGCGGCGTATCGCATGGGGAGGGTGACGCAATGAGCGGCGCGACTAAGGGACCTTGGCACGTTAACGATAAGATTCGCGACGAACTTTACGTGGAGTACAAAGGAGGGTTTATCTGCGATATGCAATGCAGCGACACCGAGAAACAGGAAGCGGAGGTAAGGGCCAACGCCCGACTAATCGCGGCGGCGCCGGAGCTGCTGGCCGCTTTACAATTCATCGTAAACTGTGCCGAACCTGGGGAGGACGCCGTCCTAGACGTAGATGGCTACAACCTAGCGTGTGCGGCAATTGCCAAAGCTACGGGAGGTCGCCAGTGAGCGGCGATAACATCGTACATGGCGTGGATTTCAGCGGCCTAGAACGGGCCATTGCCCACAGTAACGCGTTGATTGACCAGCTACGGGAGGACAAACGAATCCTGCTTGCAGCGCTGCAAACGCTAATCTCCACCATCGACGAGGACGCCTGCACCTGTGCCTCTCGTAGCTGGTACGGCACGACGCACGACTCCGCGTGTCCCCTGACGTACTACAACGAAGCGCTGGCGGTTATCGACAAGGTGAAGGGGGGCCGCCAGTGAGCACCCACACCGTAACTCCGCGCCGACTGGCGTCCCTCACCCACCTAGCTAGCACCAATAGCAGCGTCAACCTGGGCCGCGAGCTGGCAGCGGTAGACCTGGAGGATCTGAGCGTGTACGGTCACCTGGGACCAGATTGCCTGGAGCATGTGACTGAGTATCAGCACGCCTTGCGTGAACGCGAATGGGAGGAGTCATGACCTCTGACAGCCTACGCCTAAAACTGGTCAAGAAAATCGCGCAGCAGTCTCTTGAATGGGCGCAACGAGACTGTGAGACGACTATCGCCAAGGGCAGCGACGCAGCGTACTGGGCCGCGCAGGGACGCCGCGCGGCTTACCAACACATCGTAAAATTGATTGAGGAGGAAGACTGCAATGGGATATCAGAATCCGCCGCCGGATGAACGCCCAGTCCTGGGACCCGAATACGACGCCTGGCTCGACGAGCTGAACGCGGCCCAGGTGCTCGAACCGGAACCAACACTCGACGAGATCGCGGAGGTCGCCAACCTGGCATCCTTCCGCACCACGAAGGACCCACTGAACGACATGCTGGCCGCCGCGGACCGCTGCCGGCTGCACACGCACAATTGCTGGCGCTGCGGCCGGAAACACTTCGGCTGTCTCGCGATGCCGTGCGAATGGCGGCCGTTTGACAAGAATCAGGCGGGGGACAGGTGGCATTGTCCTAGTTGTAGGGGGGAGGTCAAGTAATGAGCGCACCCAACAAGGTCGGAATCGGCTTTAGCGATGGAGTACCCACGTTCTTTGTGCGTCCGCGCAATAGTAGCGTTGACCGCATCTGGGATGCCGTAGAGGAAGCTATCAACTCGGGCATGACGGTGGAGCAGTTCAAGAACCATGCTGCTGAAGCATGGACCGATACACTCCAAAAGCACGCTAAATGGGCCGCTGACGACTGGAGGAAGCCGTGACCCCCGCACGGCTCCTGTTTATCCTGCTGATGATCGCGGTGGGGGCGCTGATGGGCTTGTAACCTACTGATTTTACACGTACCACAAGGGAGGTGATGCCACTTGATAATCAAACTTCTGAGCCTAAATGGGTCCAGACTACAGAGAACAGCGGTCATTGGGCTTGTCCTGATAAGTATATCGTTCAAGGGACAGGTTTTAGGATCTTCTGCTCACGTACTGGAATCCCCACTAAAGGCTCAGAATAGCGTGGCTGGCGAGTGCCGGGTAGCCAGAGCCGCATTTCTAACCGGCAATCGCTTGTAATCGCGTCTCCGGGGCGCTAGGATGCCCCGAATGTCCCGGAGACGCCCCACACCCCTCCAGATGCGTTTCGGCTTCCCCGTAGGCTGCACACGTTGCGGCGTTGGCCGTTCTACATCCCGTCGCCAGCGTCTCGAATGGCACCATATCACCTACGAGCCTGAACTGGTGACCGCGCTGTGCCGCTGGTGCCACCGCCAGATCACGCGATTGAACCGCCTGGCAGCCCGCAAGCTGGGCCGGGCGCTGACGAACGCGGATCGCTGGGACGTGTGGCGCCTGTTTCTGGCCGATTATCGCTACCGGAGGCACACTTCGACGCGGATTGTCATTTCGGGCTGATTTCTGGGCCAGATTGCGCTAATTCGGGGGGTCGGGGGAGTGCGTGTGCCACTTTTTGTTGCGCAGCTTGTCTATCGAATGGCTCTCCATGACCCAATCGCTGCAAAATTCCGGCAGGATTCCACACTTTGGGCAACGCTTGATGCCCAGTCGGACCTTGATCCGGGGGTCAATGGGTGATTCAAACTCCATCGTGTTTGTATAGAGCGCTTTATCCTGTACAAACTCCTTCGGGATGCCGACGGAGGTGATCTGCTTCATGTACGCCAGAGTAGCTTCGAACTCCGCGCGCGTTCTGCCGTCTATGGGTATCTCCATGCCCATTGTCAGCTTCAGGACCTTGGGGAACTCGCTCCGGTGATAAATCATAGTCGTCATCGTTGCACCTTCTTGGGAGACCAGCAGCGATAACGCGATTCTGGCGTCGTTTGTGATAGCCGTGCAATGCAGCGCCTTGAGAACCATTATGTCCCGACGGTAGCCTAATTTAGTTAACGTACCTTTGTGGGGCAGATTGCGGCTGAGCAGCACTTGTAACTTTTTGGCCAATACTTGCGTCGGGCCCGGTTCGGTGAGCGGAAAGGATATTTCTAGATAAGTGAAGTGGGATATGACCAGTTTCTCAACCGGAAGGAACTTCTGTATCTGCTCGAATGCTTGCACCTTAGCGTCGAATGGACACGAACGCAACATGCAGCGTGACGCCGGCGATTTCCATACATGCTCCGGTTGGCCATTTTTAGCGCCGTGCTTGTAGTAACGGTAGTACTTGCCGCAAACACTGTTGCGATCCGCACGGGACCCCAGCTTGAGTTCGCGCAATCGTTTCAGGTAGTCCGACTCGTGAGGGTCAACATGGTCTATGACCTCTTCGAGTTGCGCTAGTTGTTCGGGAGTAAGATCTGAGTCGGCGGGATTAAATTCAGGTGCAGGCGCTTCCCAAACGTGGCCGTTGGCACAACGTAGTAGCGTGGACACAAGCGGTCCCCCTAGTCTTATGGATTCGCGGTACTTCTACTTGTGCGGGATCGCTTTGAGTAGGAAGGAAGAAGGGAAAAATTGGAATGGCGCCTGTTCTTCAAGCAAGCGCCACTCCGCCCGTGAATCTCCAAGCCTAGGGAAGAACGACTTCGCCCAAGGTGGATAACATACGGAATGTACCCCCACCCTTGTCAAGAGTAAAGTGAATTATTTATGTATATTTATTTAAGACGACACTGTATGGCCCCATAGATGCCCTGTACGCTACACGCTGCGATGGCGCTATCGCACACGCCATTTTACACTTGACAGGACGCGAAACCTGTGGTATTCCGGTACGGACACTTCGGAGGGCGGCAATGTGGATAGCGATATTGGCTCTGGCATTCGTCGGCACCGCCATCCTCATCACCCTCTGGGCCTTCGCATCATCCATCCGCGAAGCCTGGCGCGAACGCCGCCGCATCGCTCGCAGCCGCAACGTGCTCATGCGCTGCCCCCAGTGCGACAAGCTGTACCCGGAGGACCCGCTGCATCCGGGATACGTAGATTTACACGTGTGTTTGGTAGCTAAGGAGCCGCGATGAGCGACGAGTACGTACCGTACTTCGCAAGGATGCTGCCGGGGGAGTTCGAGGCAGAGATGAAAGTGATTGCCACGGAACGTGATACCGAGAGGCGCCACGGTCTAGCCGATGATTTACTGTGCAAGGTATTGAACGAGCAGGGCTTCGGAGACGGCGTAAGAGTATTCTTGGAGATGAAAAAATGGTACGCATAAGCACCGATCGCAGCCGCATTCTCGACTATCAATCCTGCCCACGCCGTCGGTTCTTGGCGTACCATGAAGGAAACGAAGGACTTGGCATCACGAGCCAGCGCAAGCCGCTCCCGTTGGCCGTCGGCGGGGCGGTCCACGAGGGCCTCGCCGAACTCCTCCGCGGCAAGTCCGAGGACGACGCCGTCGCCACCGCCCTCGCCGACTTCGCCGCCTACGCAGGCCACCTGGAGCTGGATCTCACCGAAACGACCGCCCAGATCCCCACGGGCGAGGACACCGGCGCGCAGCTGGCCGCGTCCCTCGGCATGTCCCCCGAGGACGCTGGCCTCGGTGACCTGAACGAGCGCGTCGGCAAGGCCCGCAGCGAGTTTGACCAGTTCCTCTACGCGGAGCAAGTAGCTCTGGTGGAAGCACTTGTACGCGCATACTCTCGACGTAGGTTGCGGCCGCTGCTGGAGCAGTTCGAGGTGCTGGAGGTGGAACGCGAGGGGAGCTGGCTGCTCTCGACGGTTACTCCCGACAATTACGTGGAGGCCTACGAGGAGACGAGTGGCGGCGATCCGTACGAACTGTGGTTCATGTCCCGCCCCGACGCCCTGCTGCTCGAACGCGCCACCCGCCAGCTCTATATCCTCTCGTTCAAGACCGCGGCGTCGTGGGACATTCGTAAAGAACGCGACGCGCAGCACGATATGCAAGGACTTAGCGAGGGGGTGGAGGTGGAGCGGCGGTTGGGGGAGTGGTGGGACGTCCTGCACTCGTTGGATCAAGAAAAGCATGAGGTTCGGCGTGGCGTTCCTGACCAGTTTAGACACATAGCGAAAGCTGATGCGACCGACTCCCTAATTGCATACCTGCGTTCGCTGCCCGCCCCGCCCCGCATCCACGCCATCCGCTACGAATACATGCTCAAAGGCTCCCGCCGCCACGACAAGGATCTATCCGCCCGCCTCGGCCTGGACTGCCACACGCAATCGTCCCCCCTGGTGCGCGCCTATTACTCCGCCGGCATGGCCCAGGGCGACGAAGCCTGGAACTGGTCCTACGACTACCTGAAGGACACCGGTGAAACGGGCCGCCTGTATTGGAAAGCCTGGCGTCCCGCGTTCGTCTGGGAGCACATGCCGGTGCGCGAGTGGATTGACCGCCTGGACGACACGCACGAAACGGTGGGCGAAGAGGGTCAGGCACGCGGGTGGTCCGGGCGCGCGCAGGCCACCGGATTCACGACCGAGCATCCCCTCGACAGCGTGTTCCTGCCTCCCGTGGTCATCTATCGTAACGAAGACGACCTCCGCGACTGGATGGACCAGACCGAGCACCAGGAGCGTACCGTGGCGGAAGGCGTCGCAGCGGTTCGGGCGTGCGGGGACGAAGGTGAGCGCCGCCATGCGCTGAATATACATTTCCCGATGTACCGCAATAGTTGCGAATATCCGTCCACTTGCGCGTTCGTGCGTCTGTGCTACGGTGGCGAGGACATCCGCCGTGATCCGCTCGGTTCGGGACAGTTCGTGGTGCGGACGCCGAATCATCCCGTCGAGCTGGAATATCGTAAGGAGGTGGCTAAGTGACCGGGAGCGAGCAAACGTTGAGAGATGCGCTGGAGCGGTTGCGGGGTGAGTTTGCGGAATTAAGTGACGATACTGGACGTGCAGATGAAGCCTCGTGCGCTTATTCCAATGCTTTAGATATGGTGGTTGTTCGCATAGATGAAGAACTTGCTGCGCTGGCCGCCCAGCCTGCCACGGCTCGCTGTGTGAGGAGGATTAAATCGTGAGCAGGTACGAAGTGGAAATAACTTGTTACAGCGAGAAAATTGACGGCGATGAACGTAACTATAATTGGGCTGTGCGCTTTGACAACACTGGTCCAGAGAAGTATTCCAGTGAGCCGGGATACATCGGCATCACGCAGTTTGATGAGTATGGAAAAGTAAAAGAGCGAGTCTTGTTGTCGCCGCAGCAAGTTCAGGAGTTCATAAACTTCGCTCGAAGGATACGCCGTGAACAATGAACTGAGTCCGCTAGGTAAGAACGAAGCCCGCGCTGAGGTTGGTGAAAAGGGACTGAAAGAAGCACCGGGGCGGCTGCGGGTGAATTGGTCATTAAAAGAAGCTATTCACACGTGTGATTACCAACTAAGACAATTTGTAATACTTGCGACACTCACGCCGTTGCAAAAAAAGCGGCTGACTGAAATTCAGAGCAGGCTCTTGAAAGATTTGAAAGCCGCGCTGGCCGCTGGTGAACCAGAGTTTAAATCGGCTAACGACATTCCACTGTGCGCCAACCACGCTGAGAGTTGGTTCTGTGAGCGCAATCACTGGCCTAATCCTGATGCGCCTTGCATTCTGTGCGCGATGCAGCCTGCCACGGCACCCGCTACGGCCCTGCGAGAAGCGGCAGAGCGAGTCTTAACCGAAATCGATATTCATTGCAGCGCGGAAGATGGTGGACAATTCGCTAAAGACATAGCGTTGCTGGCACGGGCCGCGCTGGGGGCCACGGCAGGGACGGGCCATCACAAACTAGTTCACTTACTACTGGAAACACTCGCCTGCAAGAAAGGGTGCGGCTGGAAAACGCAATCGAAATGCTCTGCGGAGATTGGCGAGCAATGCGAATGTAAATGTCATGTTGCATGGGCCGGAGTGGACGCGCTGATGGGCACGCCCGCCCCAACGGAGGAGAAGTGAGCATACTAACAGCGACAATTCTACTTATCGGTGGATGGGCTATCGGGATGGGGCATGCGGCGAGCATTTGTGCGCGACAGGGCGCTTCTTTAGCGGATACGCTACGCGACACAAAAGGATCAACTGGAAGCGACATGATATTAAAGCAGCAGATGGCGTCTGCCTTCGGGTGTGCATGGGCCATTGGCTTGTGGATCAGACCGTGGAAGTGGGGTCGGGCTGCGCTGGCGGCAGGCACGCCCCGCGGCAAGGAGAAGTAGGTGGACACACCGACGATATCCAGCCATAAAACTCAAGGAGGATCACCAATGAGACGTTTAACGCAATACCGCATCCGCTTCGCCATCCGCACCTTACTCGCCGCCGCGCTGCTCGTCACCATCCCCATCAAGACCGGCAACTGGTGGTACGACTGGGCCATGGAGGTCTATCTGTGGATGCACGGGAATCCTAGTACTCCTGCCGGCGGTGGCGGCGGCGGCGGGTTCTACGATGCCTCGGATGCTCCCAATGGGGGGTGGTAGCATGTCCTGGCTGCTGCGCCACCTGACGCTCGATTGGCGACGTTTGCCACGCCCGGAGCGCAGCGGCCTTCTCGCCGTTCTTATCGCCTACGTCGCGCTGTGCAGCTACGCGGAGCATTACGCTTATTACGGCGATGATGGCACGTTCAGCGTCAGTTGCATCCTGTTCCCGTGGAATTGCCCGAAGCCGCTAGAGGTCGTAAAAGCAGAGCCAGAGCATCCGCCGATGCGGGTCACGCCGCTTGTGTATTGTCCAGCGTGTCCAGTCAGGAAGCACCACGGCGGATGTCTAGTCCGTCTGGAAATAAGAGACGAAAATGACATAATTGTGGGTATCTCTCGTCCTCCCGGTCCTCTGCTTGCTGATTACCTCTGTGACTACTACCGCGAAGAGGCAGCTCTTGGTTGGGTCGGCGATTCACGATCGGTACCTCCCTGGTCTTCTCGCTGGGTAGTTGAAAATACTCCTTGACACGTTGACGAATAGGGTGTACTGTCACCCCTCGACATTGCACCGATATAACGGTACCTCGGGGTCAGGGATGCCAGGGACGCAGCAGGTCACGGAAAAGACGCGCGTGGACATCCCGCAGGTTTACTGCCGTCGTTGCGGCTGGGTCTGGACTCCGCGGGTACGGGAGCCGAAACGTTGCGCTAATCGCATGTGCGCGACGTACTATTGGAAGCATCCGGCGACGCGCAAGACCAAGCAGGCGGCCTAGCCTTACCAAGATTGTGCATCAGATTGGAGAACGGCATGAAAGTAAAGAGACTTCCGTGGGGACATCAATCGCGCCACTGCATTTACTGTGGAAAAGTTGGTCCCCGTACCATGGTGGGAAGTAAGCGGTGGGCGCACAAACGTTGCATCCCGAAATAAAAGTTTGGGCCTGTAGACACGCGGTACACGATACACGGTAGCATCGCTCTGGGGAGGGCGCATGGAACTCACTGGCAAGGTCGTTCAAGTAATACATCCTCTCATCACACCCAATTCACGAGAAGCAGTAGTTATTCGTGTGAACGAGGCATCCTACGTGTGGCGCAGCAAATTTATGACGGCCAACACAGACAAGTTTACGCTGGGGGACGATGTGTTCATTCAAATCTCCACACGTCGCACGAAGAAAGCGGGAGCCTGATGGCGCGTTCAGGCGTCATATACGGCCCGTCCGGCACGTTCAAGACGACCGCCATCGCCCACTTTGCGCGCTACATCGCCCGCAAGACCGGCAAGGCCACGCTGCTGTTCTCGGCGGACGGCGGCGGCTGGGAGTCCTGCCAGGAGGAAGTGAACGCGGGGATGATCCTCCCGTACCATTGCGACTCAGCGAACATCCCCTTACCCGTCATCCGCAAGGTCTCCCAAGGCTACTGGCCCCGCAACCCGGACGAAACGGACATCGCGCTGGTGGACTTCCGCCCGATTGACTGGAACGAGATCGGCGGCATGGCGGTCGAGGGCATCACCTCCATCTCCACCATGCTGATGCGCCACTACGCGGACAAGAATATCAAATCCGGCGAGGAGGCCACCTCGCGCTTCACCCAGCCCATCCTCGTGAACGGGCAACTGACGCATGAGCAGTTCGGCCAGAATTCCAAGGGGCACTACGGCGGCGTCCAGAACCAGGTGTTCAGCATGATTAATAATTTCACGTCGCTGCCAGCCCATTACGTCCTGTTCACCGCGCACGAGAAGCGCTACACGGAGGACGGCGAGCTACAATGCGGGATTTCCGTCCCCGGCAAGGCCATCACGCCGCTGGTCCCCACGTGGGTCGGTGACTGCATCCACGCGCAGGACTATAACTACACGGTGAAGGTATCCATCCCGGACATCCAGGACGCTGCGAAGCTCGTCGAGCAGGACGCCGTGCGCGTCACGGCTCGCTACTACTTCACGAAGCACCTGGACCCGCAGACGGGCGCCGTGTTCATCGCCAAGCCCAGGGTCACGCACTCGAAGGTGGCCGACCTGGAGCGCAAGTTCCCCGGCGGGTTCTTCGTGCCCACGGTGGATCATGGCTTCGACCGCTATCTGGACGCGGTGGATTTCCTTGCGCAGGACGCGGCACAAGCCGACTCGCTAAAGAACTGGCGCGAGAAAATGGACCAGCGTCTCGGCCGCACGCCAACGAGCCCAGCAGCACCGGCAACGAGTTCAGTTAAATCCAACACAGCAGCCGAGGGAGGGAAGCAATGATGACAGGTGATTTCGGAGCACCGATTTACGAGGAACCAACGCACGCTACCGGGGACGCTGGGCCGCATCCGGGGGACGACGCGGTGCAGGACTTGGACCCTAACGACCCGCGTCTCACGTCTGAGCCGCTGGACGCCAACGCCGAAGGAGACGCCTACGCGCGCCAGCCCCTGCCGCCGGACGCGAAGTACCGCGCCAAGCTAAAAATCATGAAGGTCAAGGACGCCAAGCAGGCCGAGCACGACTTCCTGCCCAAGATGCATGCGTCGCAGGGACCGTACATGTTCACGGCCATTGACGCGACGATACAGGACGGCACTGGCTTGTACGACGGCATCCACGTCTACGATCGCTGGGTCTCTACCTTCCTGCAGCGCGACAAATCCCACAAGGTCGGGACTATCCTCAAGTCCATTAAACAGCCCAGCGGCCAGCCGTGGGTCGCTGCGGGCGAGCGCATGAACCACAAGCAATGGCTGGAGCGCCTCGTGAAGGCCCTGGCCGGGGAGCCCGAAGTCGGGATCGAAACGGAGTGGGAATGGTCCTGCCAGAAATGCGGCGAGGAAGCCAAGGCCAAGGGCGAGAAGTATCCGCGCGGCACGCAGGGCATGCGGCGCTTCCCGCAGATGGCTGGAGCCAAGGCTGGCGTACATGACCCGGAGATGCGCTGCACCGTCAATCCGGCGCATGGCTTCTCGCGTGCGCAGGTCCGCATTTCGCGTATCATTCCGGTGGCGGAGGTCAGGTAGCCGGGCGACGATATCCGGGGCCACACCGGGCGGGATTCATCCAGGTGGCCCCGGACCCCCGTAGCAACGCGACACGGACCCCTTGGTATCTGTGTCGTGGAGCTGGGCCCGCTGGCACCGTGCGGTGCGGGGATACGGTGCGCTGTGATGGATGCCATCGTTCGTCCTGACCATGCTGGCGAGCATCATTCCGTATCTTGTATACGGGTGGCGGGGTTCGAATCCCCGCGCAGAAGTTTGGTACCCGGACGAGGGCATCCTTCAGAGGGCGGGGGCAGAACGATGGACGATGACAACTGGGACCCTAACGAACGCAGCGACGAGCAGGACCGCCGGGACCGCCGCGAACGCGACTGGGAGCGCGGCCATCTCGTATGGTGGCCAGCGCTGGTCGTAATCCTGATCCTGCTCCTGATCGTGGCCGGATATCTGATAGAGTTTTCCAAGTAGTTCAATCTCAAAGGAGGCAGCACATGAGCACCACCAGTACCGGAACCAGAGGCAGCAAACTATCCCGCGCGGTATCGTTCTTCCGCGAGGCTCCGCACGACGAAGCCAGGGTAGCGTTCCAGCTCGTGCAGGAAGCCATGCACGCACGCGCGCACGAGGGCAAAGCGGCAAGGTCGTCCCCGACACCGACGCGCAGCCGTGCGTCCCGCGCCAAGCCCAAGCCGAAACCAGCGCCGACGCCAGCGCCGACACCGCAGGAGCCGGAAGCGCAACACTCCATGTCGGCGGCCTAGGATGGAGGAGCGCGACCAATTCGCGGCCCTTGACGACCTGCTGCCAGAGCAGACCGACGCGCCCGTTCCCTGCCAATTTAGAACTGGCAAGGCAGGCACGGGAAAAACGTTCGGGATGGTCAAGAAATGCGCAGAGGAGCCTAACTGGGGAGCCCTCTGCGCTACTTCTGGCGTGGCGGCCGTGAATCTCGGCTCGGTCACGCTCAACTCCCGCCTGAAATACTTCAACACGGAATCCCTCCGGGACTCGCTCCTGTCGGGAGCGCTGGCCCGGATCATCCACCAGTCCCTGGCCGCCTACTCGTGGCTGGTCATCGACGAAGGCAGCATGCTCTCGGCCCAGCAGCTGGACTACCTCCACCGCGGCGTGGAAGCCGCCAACCGCTACAGCGACCGCCGCGACCGTCCCCTCGGGATATGTCTCGTGGGGGACTTTGCTCAGCTACCTCCGGTGAACGAACCGTGGGCGTTCGAGGCGAATTGCTGGCCACAGTTCGCCGCCGCCACCACCCGACTGACGCACGTGTGGAGGCAGGACGGCGGCCCATTCCTTGAGGCATTAAACTTAGTGCGGGAAGGTAATGGCAAAGGCGCAGTTGACATCCTTGACCGCGCAGGCATCGAATGGCACACCGCCCGCCACACCGACTACGACGGCACCACCATCGTCCCGGTGAACTCCCTCGTTAGCACGCACAACGACGTGGCGCTCGATCGCGTTCCCGGCCCACGATTCAGCGTCCACTCGCGTCGCTGGGGCCAGCAGCGCAGCGAATGGGGCGAGAACCGCCGCACGCACGAGTGGGGCATCCCCCAGCGCGCGGAGTTCAAACTGGGCGCGTACGTGATGATCCTCACGAATGACACGCCGGAGTTCTCCTACGTAAACGGGGACTGCGGCCACATCCTGGGCCATAGCGACTGGGCCTTCGACATCGAGCTGGTCCGCAATGGCAAGACGGTATCGGTCCCGAAGCTGGTCCGCGCGGTGACCGCCGAGCGCCCCGACAGCTACGTTCACGACGGCCAGCGCTTCGACGACGACGTGTGGCGGGACCGTCCCTTTGTCAGCCGCAAGGGCAAGTTCGTCACCGGGCAGATTGAGTACTGGCCCATCCGGCTCGCGTACGCTAGCACGGTACACAAGTCCCAGGGCCTTACCCTGGACCGCGCGCAAATTGATATAAGACACACGTTTTTTCAATCTCCGGCGATGATGTACGTCGCGCTCAGCCGGTGCCGCACGCTCGAAGGCCTGCGTCTCGTGGGCCAGCGCGATAAGTTTATTCAGCAGGTAAAATGCGATGAAAGGACTCGACCATGGCTCTGAGACGAGGAATGGCAGTAGCAGTGGTAGCCGTAGCGATTATCATAGGAGCGTTTCTGGCGCGACCAGCACGTCCGCAGGACAAGCCCCCCACGGCGTTCACCCCCACGGAGGTCCAAGCGCTGCGCCTCCAGGTCAAGCAAAAGGACGCTCAGCTCGCGCAGCAGGCTATGTCCGCCGCGCAGGCCAATTTCAGCAAGGCCCTCCTGGACCTGAACGCGGAGGCGGAGCGCGTTAAATCGGAGCAGCACTGGAACAAGGACGTAACGTTCAATCCCAATGATCTCTCGTTCAGCGCTCCTGCCCCTGCCCCGGTCCCGGCTGTAGCGAAGCCAGCGGAGAAGAAGCCATGAAGATGAAGGTCCGTACCGACAACTTGCGCGCGGCTATTAAGAAATACGTCGCACAGGACGCCAAGCGTTTCGAGCGCGAGACCGCTGCGTATAACAAGAAGCTGCTTGCAGCCCGTACACGTTATGTCGAGAACGTAGACCTGTATCTCACCGCTTTGCAGTCTGGTGAGGAGCCCTACCGCGATTATAACGTGCGGGACCGTTTGGAACGTGGATGCAACTTCCCCCGCGAGCCCAAGGAAGCCGAGACTCACACCGACCTGCTCGTAAAACTCGACCTCGCCGAGGACCAAGTCCTAGTGGTGGACGACCACTCCGATTACATGAAGTTCCTGAGCGGAAGGTGCGTCTGCAAGTGAGCCCCCGCCGCGCCAAGCCGCCCGTGCTCGAAACCGCCTACGGCCCCGTCCCCGAGTGGGCCCGTCTGCAGGCCGCCATCAACATGCGCAACGACCCGGCGCTGCGGGACACGGCGATCCGCATGCTGGCGGTACAGCTCCGGTGCGGCGTCGCGGACGCAATGAAGGAGCACCGCCGCCGCTACCCGGAATCCTGGGAGGGAGAGCCATGCGTGACGCAATAGGCAACAAGATCCTCGAAGGCAACTTGCTGCACTGGGTCCTGCCCCAGAACCTCCGCGCCGTAATCGTGCGTGCGATACGTGTGCACGACGGCGGACTCTCCATCCCCGGCGCTGGCAACCAGACTACGCCGCCGATCCTGACCCTGCAGATCGACGTGCCCATCGACGGTACGCAGCAAGGCCGTGAGCCGCAGGTGGGGGATTTTATCCGCATCGTGGACCCCAAGTCGGAGATGCTGCTGGAGCAGGCGGGTGGGAAGCCGTCGTGAGCCAGCGCGTCAAGCCCGCGTCCTGCATGGGCTGCGCCTGCTACGCCCACGGCACGGACTTCTCAGCCGTCGAGGGCACCGGCTCGCTCGGCGTGATGCTCGTGGGGGAGGCCAGTGGGGAACATGAACAACGCGACCAATTACCGTTTCGACCTTACGCTCCGGCGGGTGGTGTTCTGGAACGTACACTTCGTCGAATGGGCGTGGACCGACAGCAATTTTCCACCACCAATGCTCTGCGTTGTAGGCCCCGCAACAACTGGCTCGAAGGCGCGCCGTGGGAGTATTCGGCCCTTGCGCAATGCCGTCCGAATCTGGATGCCGCGATCGCTAGTCGCAGGCCTCGTGCGATGGTTGCGCTGGGGGGCACGGCGACTAGAGAGTTGACCGGGATGGCAGGCGAGGCTCGTGGCGTGACCCATCTCGCGGGTTATGTGCTGCCGCTGGCCCGTAAAATTCCTGAGGCTTGTGACTGTGGTGGTAAAGATGAACACTGTTTCCTGTGTGGCGGCTCGGGTATTAGTGGCGAGCGTATAGCGGGGGACGCGACCTCTATCCCGGTAATCCCGGACTTCCACCCCGCCTTCCTGCGCCGCGGCAAAGCCTCCTACACGGGCGTATTCTCGCGCATCCTGCAGCGGGCGGTGAACGTGGCGGCGGGGAAGGACCGGCAGTGGATGTGGAACGTGGACCCGGAGGACAGGAGCACTCATGGTTCCCTTACATATACTGGTAGTCCTAGCCTTGATGTTGCTCGCGCTTATTATAATCGGCTGCGCGACGGTGCTTCTCCTGCTCTCATCTATGACTTGGAAACTAGCGAGTCTGCGTCGCTCGATGAAGACGCAAGAGAGGGATTTGCAGATACTCACGTGCGACTTATCCAGTTTTGCGCGGAGGCTGGAAATGCTATCGCGCTCCCTTGGGAAGGTGAGTACAGACATATCGCGCAGGCAATCCTCGCGCTTCCCATCCTGAAAGCGGGCCATAACGTCTGGACCTTCGACAACAAAGTCCTCCGAGCCGCCGGCGAACGCGAAGGGCTCGACCTCCAGCCCCGAGGAGTGATCCATGACACGCTTGCAATGTTTCACCACTGGCAGCCTGACCTCCCTGCTCACTTACAATTCGCTGCTTCATTCGTCCAGTTTCCGTTCCCGTGGAAACACTTGGCTGCTACTAATCTCCCTTTCTATGGGTGCTGCGACGTGGACAGTACTCTCAGACTCTATACGATGCTCGAAGCCACGATGAAGCGCGACGGCATCTGGCAGGGCTACGTCGGGCAGGTCTACGAGGTCCGTCCGGTGCTGGCGGCAATGGAGGACCGTGGCCTGCCGGTGGACGACGAAGCGCGCCTGGCCCTCGACGCGGAATTCGACACCGCCCAGCGCGAACTAACCGCTGAGCTGGACAAGGAGTATCCCGATGCCATCCGGTCTGTCACTCCAAAGCAGGGCTATAAACGTACTCCTAAGAATCTTGAGGGACTTGTGTCGCGCCAGTTTTCTGAGGCTGCGTTGGATGGAGAGGGCAACCCTGTCAGTGTGGTACTGGAGCGGTGGTGCCGTGCGGAAGCCTTCAGCCCCAATTCGGGACCGCAACTCATCCGCTACATGAAGCACCACGGTCACCCGGTCCCCAAGTCCCGCAAGGAGAACGAAGATGGCGAAGCGAAAGACACGACTGACAAAAAGGAACTCGTCCGGCTCGCGAAAAAGGTCGGCGACTCGTTCTACCTCCGGGTCATTGAGTGCCGAGAGCTTTCTAAGGCTCGTGGAACCTACGTTGATGGCTTTAGGCCTGGGGGAGACGGTCGTGTCCATACGACGTTCACTTTTGCAACTGGTACCGGGCAACTCTCTTCACGTAACCCTAACGTTCAGAATTTCCCGAAGCACGGACGGCTCGCTGATCCTTTACGGAGAATGATCGCCGCGCCGCCCGGCCACGTCATCGTCGAGGTAGATAAAAAATCCTTCCACGTGCTGACCACCGGATTCTGCGCCGAGGACCCTGAGTACATGCGGATGGCGCGGCTCGATATGCACTCGTTCGTGGCGGGACACTTTCTGAAATGCTGGGACGCAGACAAGATCCGAGGTGAATCCGATGCACAACTGCTCGACCGATTTCAATGGTTCAAGGCTGACCCTCAGCGTAAACGCGTTCGGGATAAGCAAGCGAAGCCATCCATCCTTGGAGTCGGATTTGGCATGGGCGCTCGCCGACTCTATCAGGAAAATCTGGAACACTTCCCCGACGAGCGCACCGCCAAGCGGTTCCTCAATCTGCTGCAGGCTCTCTTTCCAAGAGTATTCGCCTGGCAAGACCGCATCCGCCGCGAAGCCCACGAGCGCCAGCAGCTCCTCTCCCCGTTCGGCCACATCCGCCGTTTCTACGAAGTCTACCGCTGGGACTCCCGCAAAGGGGGCTACGCGAACGGCGACCAAGCCGAGGAAGCGGTCGCGTTCCTCCCGGCGAACCTAGCGTTCGGCGAGATGCGCGAGTGCATGAAGGAGCAGCGCCGCCTGGGGCTGGACGAGCGCTACGGGCTCTGCAACTCGATACACGACAGCTTCGTGTACGTGTTCCCCGAGGACCAGCTCGACGCGTTCATCGCCGAAGCCATCCCGGTGCTGACCGCCCCGTCGAAGGTTCTGCGCCATCCGGTACTGGCCCCTGGCGGCCTCGTGGTGGACGTGGAAGCCAGCGTCGGGCCGGACTGGTCGAACATGCAGAATTTGGAACTGAAGGTCAAGGAGGCAGCATGAGCATGAGAACGTTACTATTAGTACCAGTATTACTACTTATATCCTGCGGGGCCCGCGCCGACACGGTCTGGGACTACGCCGGCAACGCCACGTCCGGCGCGTCCAACGTGAACCCGCTGGGCCAGCCTTTCCTCACGAACCCCTGCGCCTGCGCCCTCGACGGCACCGTAACGCTCGACGGGAACACTCCGGTAGCATGGTCCTTCACGGTCGCTGGCCTGACCTTGACCAACCTGAACTCCACCGGGACGATTAACGACGACCTGAATGGCGCGAATCCCACCGTCCCGTTCTACACCTGGCGCATCCTGCTGTCCGGGCCCGGTGGCGCGTTCATCGGGAGTTATTTCGACGGCAGCACTTACGAGGCCACCGACAGCGCGCTAGTACCCGGCGGCGCACTAGGCATGATCGAGGAAGGCAACAAGGGGACCTGGACGGACCCCCCAGTAGGCACGCCGGAGCCTTCCAGCCTCATGTTGCTCGTGATTGCGCTGGTATTCATGTCCATCCTGTACTACCATCCCACCCGAAGGAGCCTCACATGTCAATGAACCGCAGGGAATTCACGGGCCACTTAGCCGCCGGAGCCGCACTGGTCGCCGCCGGAACCGCCATGGAAGGCTGCGCCATCCCCAACTGGGTAAACGTAGCCCTCGCCGACCTCCCCACTATCCTGAGCATCGCCACCACGGTAGCGTCCATCGTCGCCGACGCCGCCACCGGAGGCACGCTTACCCCCGCCATCGCAGCGGTCATCGCCACCGCCACCGCCGCCATTAACGTGGCCATCCCGGTGATCCAGAAGCTGATCGCCGACTACCAGGCTAATCCCACCGCCAGCACGGTCGATAATATCAAGACCGCCATGCTCGACGTGCAGAACCAGCTAGGCCAGATCCTGACGGCCGCGCACATCCTGAATCCTACCCTGCGAACGGTGATCACGACCAGCATGGGCCTTGCGATCGGCGTCGTGACCGCGATCCTGTCACTCTTGCCGGCGTCCACCGCTGCTGCTGCCCTGCCGCACGCCAAGGCCGCGACCGCCGCCGCCACGGGCGCCTGGACCAAGAAGCCCACGGACCCGGCTACCATCAAGACGCAGTTCGACGCGTTCCTGACGCAGAACGGATACGGCAAGTATGCAATATAAACTTGGCAAGCACCCGCCGAAGCACAACGCGAAGACGCTCATGTTCTCGCGCTACCTGAAGGCTACCGCGCCGCCGGTGCCACCCACGAAAGCGTTCTGGGAGTACAAAATCCCCGAAGCCACCTGGGGCATGATGGCCAATGATACCGTCGTCGACTGCACCTGCGCCGCCATCGCCCACATGCTCATGAACTGGACCGCCCACACGGGGAAGATCGTCGTCCCCACGGTGGACCAGGTCCTCGCGGCCTACTCCGCCATCACCGGCTATGATCCCTCCCAGACGCAGTCCGACGGCTCCAATCCGACCGACCAAGGCGCGGCTATCACCGACGTACTCGCGTACTGGCAGTCCACCGGACTCGCGGGACACAAGATCGACGGCTGGGTGCAGATTGACCCAGCCAACCTCCAGGCGGTCCAGCAGGCCGTGTACCTCCTTGGTGGCCTGGACATCGGCATCCAGCTTCCTAACTCCGCCGTGGACCAGAACTCCGCAGGCCAAGCCTGGGAGGTCATCCCGGACGACGGCGGCATCGCTGGCGGCCATTCCATCGTGAATTTCGGATACGGTCGCGGCGGCACCACCGCCATCACCTGGGGCATGCGCCAGCCGATGTCGTGGGCGTGGTTCCAGAAGTACTGCGACGAGGCCTACGCGGTCGTATCGCTCGACTGGCTGGACGCATCTGGCACCGCACCGTCGCACCTGAACGTGGCGCAACTGCGCGCGGACCTGCAGGCTCTGAAAGCGTAACATTCGCTCTGGGGCGACCAGGCAGATTTTGGGCAGCATCTGGGGCGACATAGCGCATGCGGGCTCTCTGCGGAGGGCCCGCTGGCTTCACAGGGACGGGGGTAGATGCCACTTGATAACAAACAATCTGATCCTCGGGTTTGCAACTGCGGGAGCTGCGAAAGATGAAAACAGTCGTGTGGGTGATCGTAATTATTCTTTGCGTAGCGTTTCTTTGGGAAGTGGCCTATGAGCGCGGTCGTCGCAGCCAAGTCATACATTTCAGCGTGTGTGACGCGGGCGATTTGTTGATCGACGAGGTTGGCCAGATGTACGCCTGCTCCGAATCGATGACGTGGGTCAAAAAGCAGGGAGCTGCGAAATGAAGGGTGAGTTCGCTTGGCCCAAGCCGACTCGCAAGGATAAACAAAGCTTTGCACCCTAGGACCAATGGACCTCTACCTCGCACGCGAATGGTTAACTCCCCGCTCGACGACCGGCATCCTCATGGTCGAGGGTCAGGTATTCTACACGCTGGAACTCCCGGTGCGCGACGGCCTGCCCGGCTCAGCCATCCCTCCCGGACGCTATCCCATCCGCCTGCTATCGTCGCCGCGGTTCATGCAAGTCGGCCTGACGGACGAATGGGTCCGCGAGTACGCTCCGCTGATGCCTCATATCGTGGACATCCCCGGCCGCTCGCTGATCATGATCCACTGGGGCAACGAGCCGGACGAGACCGATGGATGCGTGCTCATCGGCCTGTCGCACGAGCAGGACTTCGTGGGCTCCAGCCGCACCGCGTTCGCCGCGTTCTACGCCCTGATCCAGAACTCCGCCGCCATCGATGACCTGTGGATAAACATAAAGGGCGGCCCCCCGCAGGGAACCGCCCCGACTGCTCCGATAGTTACGACCTGAACTAGGTCAGTTGGCCCACGTCCATATTCCCACCACCTGCAGGAACACCAGCAGCATGATCAGCGCCGCGAGCAGGTAGATAATGGTTTTCCACGACGGGTCAATGGGGAACTTGGCCAGCAGGATCTCGAAGATCTTCCACAGCACGACCGCTACGATGATGAACACGATCAGTCCGATCAGGAAGCCGATCAGCCCGTGGACGCCAGCGAAGCCTACGTGGAGTTGCGCGAAGGTAGCCAGCATCGGTTAGCTCGTCTGCGTCAGCACGAACGTCAGCGTGCCGCCCGTGGTCCCGCCGGTCACGGTTACGGTGGCGCTGCCCGATTGCACCTGTCCGCTCGGATCGCTGACCGTTACGGTATAGGTCCCGGCTGCCGTATAATTCACAGTCACCGTGGAGTTGTCGCTGGAGATGCTGCCGGTCGCGCCGCTGCCGCCGGTTACCGCTACCTGCGGCGTTACGCCACTGGGCAGAGGCTGCGTCGCACCGTTCTGGTCTACGACGGTAACGGCGAACGTGCTTGGAGTCCCAACCACGCCGGTCCCTGAGCCCGTCCCACCTCCACCTGTCGCACTCGCCACCGTTCCGCCCACGAGCGGCGCCGCTGTATCCGGCAATCCCGCCTGTGCGAACGTAAAGTTCGTGGGGCCGGTCACCGTCACGTTCGAAGCCGTCCCGTTGAAGGTCGGATCACTTACGCCTGCGATAACCGCCGAACCGCCAGTAGTGAGGCCGTGCGGGGCATCTGTAAGAACGCCCACCACGCCGCTCAACCGCTGGATACTGAGAATGTTCACTGTCGCCATGTTTCCTCCTTGAAATAGTAACTTAAAGAATAACTTGGTCCCGCCTGCGTGCTGCTCCAGATACAGAACTAACTTGTCAAGAACATCCGCCAGCCGTGCCAAGACCTTGAGCAGGAGTTCGCGGTCACGCTCGTCCCGTCCATCGCCGCCGCCATGATGACGCCCCAGCGGGTCGCTGCTGAGCGATTGGTTCCACTGCTCGGTGACGCCCGACCGGACCATCTCGTTCAACCTGGCACGCGCGGCCTGTTCCCGTTTCGCATACTCGGCCCGTTGCTGCGGCGTCCCGATCTTCCACGACTCGTCCAATTCCTTGTTCATGCGGTTGCGCGCGGCCTCGATATCCCGCAATCTCTGATCCTGCTCGTTCGTCCAGTCCTTTTCATCCGGCATCAGCGTGCCTCCCCGCTAGTACTATACTCCCGATGTCAACCCTTAGTTTTATCGTTTGTGGCGTCCACTACAGCCTGCTTGATGAGATGCTCAGTATACTCTTTTTTCGCGGCGGCTACACGAACGTCTATGGCCTTCGCGGCCTCCACATCCGCCTCCACGCCGCCCTGACCCGCAGCTATCCGGTGCAGCACCACCGACAGCGCTTCCATGGTCGCCAGATTCGTCACCAGTTGCTGGCCCATGGCCGAGTTGCTCAACGTGTGGGTGGCATCGGCGACGCGCTTGACCCCTTCCAGTTGAATCTTGTTGACGGCTCCTAGCACCATCGCCACGCCCGACGCCAGTGCTGCGATGATCCCCGGCACGTACGACAGGGCCGACGCCGCCTGAGTATCTACCGTGAAATACAGGAGCAGCACCAACAGGGGGAGGATCATCATAGGCCCAGTTATTATACCTTTGGCGCCTCAACCACGACCACCGGCTTGTTCACCGGCCCCGGCAGCGCATTTACCGCCGCCTGGAAGTTCGGGCTGTTCTCGACCGAGGAGTTCTGTGCACGGGCAATATTGGCGGCCAGCACGTTGAGAAACTTGAACATGAAGGTATAGAACATGCTGGACGTGGCCTGCGGCGACGGCAGCGCGGAGATGAACGAACTCCACAGGTATCCCGCCATCAGCGTGACGAGCACCTGATGCGCGGTGACGAAAGTGACTATCGTATTGCCCATTAGCCCTCCTAGGCTGGTACTGTAGCACGCGCTTGGCGCGGCTGATACAGGTTTAACGTCTCCGGCTGCGTCGTCGGATAGCAGCACGCCTGAAAGTAACACGGCACCCACAAGTCACACGCCCCCCGCGACATCGGCCACGCGGACCACGGAATGCTCTCGCGGTCAGTCGTGGCGTCGCGCATGGCAATCCCCTCGCGCAGCATCTGGCCCACGGTGTCCGTGCATACGCGCGCATCCGGCAACATGACCTCAGCGTGCTGGACGAGGGCCTGCGCGGCGCCCTCCTTGTACATGCGCTCCACCCATTCGTCGGGGGACTCTCCCGGCATGTCCACCAGCCACGCTGCCTCGCTCGATTCGCTGCGCTTGAAACGGTACCGCAGGGAGGGCATGGCCGGATTCTTGTACGCCCTGGCCCACGGACTGGCGCGGCGGCCCTTGCGCTCCTGCCCGATAATCACCACGTGCAGGGTCATCGGTACGCCCAGCGCTACCATGTCGCCTATGACATACCACGAATGCATCTCCCGCGCGAGGTCATCCTCGGTCCAGGCGTCCACGGTAATCCAGCGATGCAGCGCCCCGGAGTCATCCGCGAACGCCAAGGGCCGCCATTCGAATTGTGTATTCAGCCGCGCCGCCGGAGCCTCCTTCATCGTGAGTATGGTTGTCTTTCCAAGCGCCCGGAGGATGGTATCGAACATGACACACCATTCCTTGGCCACCGCGTACGGGCTGACGCCAACGATATCCAGCCCCGGATTGCTGGCGGCCTGCATGAACTCCGCACGGGCTTCCGTGGCCGCCTCTGCTGGGTCACGTCCGGTGGAGAGTTGTACGATGGCGCGTCGCAGGCAGGCGTCGAACAGGGATTTTGCGCGCCACCTTACAGGACGGTAATCCGTATTAAGCAGGTAGCGTCGGCGGCAGGTCTGCCAGTCCGTCAGCGCGCGGGCGTCGAGGGTGAAGGTCATTCCACATCGTCCGGCTGAGGCGGTGGCTGCAACTTATTAGTGAAGATCCCAGTGGCTCCGAGCTTAGACGCACGACTCGTTAGCGATGGATTGAACGCGCGACGCACCTGTGAATTCGCACGCTGCAGCGGCCCGCCGTTGAATATCGCGTCCGCAATCCCCGAAAAGTATCCATGCGGCATACCCTTGCCGCTGACTGACGCGCCGCCCTTGACGGACCCAAGCCTGCCGCCCTCGGCCTTGAACTTGGCCTGCCTCGCCCGGAGGTCATTCGTGGCCCCACCCTCCCCGTTGATGGCGTCGTCCAACTTCCACAGCGCCCCATGCTGGGCCTTCAACTGTCGTACGTCCAGCCCCGGATTGGCCTGCGCGATCTTCCCGTACACGATATTCGCCGCGCCCCGGCGCTCTGCCTCACGGATATCCGCATCCACCGGGTCCGAGTACTGCCCCATGGACGATTTCTTATAATGCGTGTCCAGCTTCTTGTCCACGTTCATGCGCCGCTCGTTCAACTCCTCTAGGGACCAGTCCTTCTGGTACTCCACCGCCGCGTCGTTGATCTTGTGGATCTCTGCGCGGCCCTCGGCAGTCTGAGCCATATCAGGCGTGACCAGCTTGCGAATCTCGCGCGAGATGTCCATGGGCACGAGACGCTGAGCCTTAATGGGATCAAAGCTGCGATTAAACTGGTCATTGACCGCCGTATGTGCTTTCTTGACCACCTTCCCGAACTCCGGCAGGTCCTGGACCCCGGCCTGCTGCGCCTGCTCCACGATCTTCGGCATAGCCTTTTCGAGCGCCGCGTACTCCTCTCCACCTGCGCTGATGGCCGTGCTGAGCCGCGCCTGCTGCATGCCTGGCTTAATACCTCCCTCCCCAGCCTTGCCTGCCAACGCCAGTGTCAGTAACTGTGTAGCGGCCGACGCGAATCCGTGTGCGAACGCTTCCGGGTCCTTGTCCTTCAGGCCCTTCCAGGCTTCCCCGCCTGCCGCTTCGAGGCCCCGTGCCATATTGCCCACAGTCGGTCCCAGAGGACCCAGTACCGTACGCTCCTGCCGTTGGGCAGGGGTATCGTCACCCGAATACACGATGGACTTGGCAGTGTCATAGAGTCCCTTTCCGACGTTCGCTGCCGCGCCAGTGGCCACGTCCCACCCGCTGGTAGATTCAGGAATGCCCAGTCCTGCGGCTGCTCCCAGCAGCGCGCCGCGTCCCAATTTCTTCGCGGTACTCTCGGGAGGAGCCATGTCCGCGGATGGCGGCGGCGTCAGCTTCCCTGCTCCTGCGCTGGGCTGCGTCTTGCGCGTCTTAATTCCCGTCAGCAGCGCCTGCTTGGCCTCCGGCGACATCTTCCCCAGCACGTCGCGCTGCTTGCCCTCGTCGAGGGACATGAACGCGCCAACGGTCGCGTCCGACGCCGATTGTGTCTGCGGGTCAGGCATCAGGGCTTACCTTTCGCTCCACCGACCAGTTCCATGATCTCGTCGTCCACCGATTTAGCCTTGCTGCCATCAGCACTCGGCGGCGGCGTCAGCTTCCCCTTGGCCGCTGGCTGCGCAACCTTAAACTGACCCTTTTCCATCGCCACGTTTACTTCCTTCATCAGTCGTTGTATGCGTTGGCGAGCGTCCTTCGAGTCGTGCGTCGTAAGCGGATTCGGCAGTTCCTGTTTCAACCGCTCGATAGTGGCTTCTGTGAGCCTCCCAGAGCGTACCAACTGCCCTAGGCCGGAAATGGTCCCAACGAGTTGATTGTACATTTGCGCGAACTGGACCTGCGTAGAGTCCAGATTCTTACTAGCGCCAATAGTGAGCGCCTCCCCGAACAGATTCGTCTTGCCATCTGGGTTACTGAGCACGCGCGCCAGTTTCATCCGTTCCAGATATCCAGCGTCCAGCGCCTTGAGCGACGGATCATCCATAGCCGCCTGCAGGAACGTGGTGGACTCCTTCAGCAGCGTCTGTTCCTTGGGCGTGAACTTACCTTGGAACCATCCCGTCTTACGAGCCAGCGCCGCCGCGACCTCGCGTACTTTCGGCGGAATCTTGTCCACGTCGCGGTCGTCGATTAGCTGATTGGCGGCCTCGATCACAGAGCCGGTAGCGCGTACTCCCGGCATGGCCTCTCCCTGCCAGTCAGACGCGATATGGCCATCCTCACTCAATGGAGGCGCGCTTGAACTGGCTGCAGGCTTAGCGAGCGTGCTTCCGCTGCCTTGTGTAGGTTGTGCAGAGGCCTGCGGAGGGGGCGTCATACCGCCTCGCGGAGCTGCTGCTGTGGCTCCGGTTGTTCCGCGTCTCGCCAGGCCCGTAATATTAGGCGTACGCTTCGTTACTGTCGTAAGTCCGCTGGTTGGGTCCGTGCTGGAACTCGTGCTCGGGATATTATGCGCGCCGAGGTCTGTCCCGGCACCCCTGGCCAGCTTGGATTTGTCCATTGGACTGACCGCGAACGTCTCGCCCCCGACCGTCACTGACGCCTGATTCGGGCTGAACGTGGTGTACCGGACCTCCCAATTGCTCGTCTCGGGATTAAATACCAGTGCTCCCTTGAGGCCCATGCTATCGGGGATCTTGTCAAGGTTAATTGGATCACCGTCGAAATCCTTGTAGACCGTCCCCGTGGTGCGCGCGTCTAGAACACTGGTGCTGTACTGGCCCGGAGCGGGACGCGGCGGTTTGGCGGCGGCAGCGGCTGCCTTCCCTTTCGCCTTCTCCGCGTTCTCCTTGATCTTCTGCTCGTACTCGAATTCCTTTTCTGCCTTATACGTACGGAGCTTGCGTGCGTCCTCGCTCTGTCCGGCCTGCTCCGCGTCCAGTTGCGCCGTCATCCGTCGATTCTGCATCCCCGCGAGCGCCGGGTCCACCTGAAATGACTCGTCATCAGCCTGCGGCGGTGGCGTTAGCTTGCCTGTACTAGAAGCCGGGGATGACGCTTTTGGGCTCGGCGATTGGCCTGCACCCCCGGCGCCGGTTGCGCTTCCAGGCTGCGGTGGCGGCTGAATACCGCCTGCGGCGGGGGCCGCGCCCGGAGCCGCGCCCTGCCCGTTCTGTCCCTGCTGCATAGCCTGATTCACGTGAAAATCCAGCACCCCCGCGCCCTGGTCAATCGTTTTCTTGGACTCAGGATTCTGGCCCGCGATCTTCTTGTACGCCGCGAGCGCCGCTTGGTACTGCTGATACAACTTCTGCTTGGCCTCGGGGGTCAGCGGCGGATGCTTACCGTCCGGTCCAGCTGGCTGCGTCAGGTCCTGTCCCGAGAGAATCTGCTGGGCCGCGTCAGACGCGTTCCGCTGGTGCATCTGCGCCTCGGCCAGCCGCTGGGCGTGGTGCTTGGCCATCATCGTTTCGAGCGGCGATGGTCCCTGCTGCGGTACGCTGGCGGAAGTCCCGGACGATATTAACCGCCCCACACCGCTGCCGATGCGTTCCACTGGCGTAGTTCGTACGTCCTGATCCGCAGCGTCCGGCTGCGGCGGCGGTAT
>Ga0182024_10004057_pt1 | contig 34081 bp, 27 predicted proteins | sample P32metaG_FD_120480 | JGI IMG/M metagenome (GOLD analysis project Ga0182024, IMG submission 120480) | Permafrost microbial communities from Stordalen Mire, Sweden - P3-2 metaG (Illumina Assembly) | ecosystem: Environmental > Terrestrial > Soil > Wetlands > Permafrost | place: Sweden: Stordalen... | reverse complement strand
TGAACTCGGGAAGGACGAGGTCGACGCCGAGCATTTCCGGTTCGGGGAACATGATGCCGCAGTCGACCAGGATCGCCCTGCCGTCCATTTCGAACCAGGCGCAGTTGCGACCTATCTCGCCCAGGCCGCCGAAGAAGACGATGCGGACCGGGGAAGCGGGTTCTGGCATTGGCTAAACAGCCTGCCGGAAAGGCTGGGCGTGCAAGTTGGCCCAGACCTCCCTGGCGCGCTCGGCAAGGCCCGGAGGGGTGGGGCCCATCGGCAGGCGGCATTCGCCTGCAGGCAAGCCGAGCGCCCTCAGCATCGCCTTGGTCGGTACGGGGTTTGGAGCGTCTTCAGTGCCCTCGAACTCCCACGACTCGACAAGCCGGGCGTTCAACGCCATGGCAGCGTCGGTATCGCCCTTCGTATAAGCGGCGATCATCTCGCTGATCTGCGGCCCAGCCCAATGCGAGGCCACACTTATGAGCCCGACAGCGCCGACCGCTACCAGCGGGAGGGTGAGAGCGTCCTCGCCGCTATAGACCTCGAAACTGTGCGGTGATTGTTCTATCAAGGCCGCAGTAGCGGAGGTCGAACCGGCCGCATCCTTGAGACCTGCGATCACCCCGTCGCCCGCAAGCCTCGCAAGAGTGGACGCCCGCAACTCGCGCCCGGTCCGCTTGGGAATGTCGTACGCGATGACGGGCAGCCCGGTCGCTTGAGCGATGGCGCGGAAATGGGCCTCGATGCCTGTCTGCGAGGGCCTGTTGTAATAGGGCGTCACCACTAGTGCTGCGTCGGCACCAACATCTGCCGCCATTTTGGTCAGTTCGACCGAGTGGGCGGTGCTCGCCGTGCCCGTATTAGCGATCAAGGGCACACCTACGACCTCGCGCACCGCTTTCCAGAGGTCATGCTTCTCCTGGTCAGACAGCGCCGGCGCCTCACCCGTAGTGCCGGCCAGGACGAGGCCGTCGTTGCCGTTGTCGACAAGCCAGCGGGCAAGCTTCACCGCTCCGCCGATGTCAAGGCGGCCGTCGTCGTCGAAGGGAGTCACCATGGCGCAGATGACAGCGCCAAAGCGCCCGGGCACCGGCATCAGCGCATCTCCCACCCAGCCCTAAAGGGTTGCATGGTAGCCAAGCCTAGTGCCACGACAGGCAACCTCAGAAGCCGAGCAAAGCGTCGAGCCCGACGGTCAAGCCCCGCCGGTGCGGCACCTCTTTTACCGCGAGGAGCACGCCTGGCATGAAAGAGCTCCGGTCCATGGAGTCGTGGCGCAGCGTGAGGGTCTGGCCGGCGGTGCCGAAGAGGACTTCCTGGTGGGCGACCAGGCCCCGCAGGCGAACCGAATGAACTCTCACACCCGGCGCCGCTTCTGTCCCGCGGGCCGCTTCTGGCCCGAGTGCCGTTCCTGTGGCGCGCCCCGCTAGTGGGGACGGCGAGACCGGTCCCCCGCTTTTTGCGGCACGATCTTTCAAGACCTCGGAAATGCGCTGCGCAGTCAATATCGCCGTGCCCGAGGGAGCATCGACCTTGCCGTCGTGGTGCAGCTCCACGATCTCGACAGATTCGAAAAAGGGAGCCGCGAGCTCGGCGAAGCGCATCATGAGCACCGCCCCGATTGCGAAGTTTGGGGCGACGACGCAGTTGGCAACGCCGGTTTGGAACCGGGCCTTCATCTCCGCAAGCACTGCGGGCGAGAAACCGGTAGTGCCGATCACGGAGTGGACCCCGTTGTCGGCACACCAGATCGCGTTGGCCTGCGCAGCCGAAGCGACCGTGAAATCGACCGCGACTTCTGCCCCGGCCTCGGCCATCTCCTCCGGCCATGTGGCGGCGACGAGGCCGGAGGGCCCTAACTTCTCGCCAGCGTGGGCTGGGTCGACCACCGCCACGAGCTCGAGACCGGGCTCAGCGCCGACCGCTTCGCAGACCGCTGTACCCATCCGGCCAGCGGCCCCGAAGACCCCCACGCGGAGCACTTTGTTCAGTGACCGTTGGCCCGGCCGTCCCAGTCCGGGAAGGCGTCGTCATCGAAAGGCCCGAGCACAACGAGGCTCCGCGGCCCATCGAGGACCGTCTTGGCGACGCGGGCGAGGTCCTCGCGGGTGACGGCCGCAACCTGGGCATCCAGCTCGGCGAGCGACGGTACCCTGCCGTGGGCGAGCTGAGACCGACCGAGGCGGCTCATCCGGGCTCCCGAGTCCTCGAGCCCAAGGGCGGTGGCACCCCGGATGTGGCTCTTCGCCGCCGTCAGCTCGTCGGGTGTCGGGCCGCTGGCCGCCATCTTGTCCAGTTCCTCTGTAACGATCTTCAGGACCTCGGAAGCCCTACTTGGTGCGGTACCCGCGTAGACGGCCAGGTCGCCAGCACCCTGGTAGCCGGAACGGTAGGAATAAACGTTGTAAGCGAGCCCTCTTTCCTCGCGGACCGTCTGGAAGAGCCGGCTCGACATGCCCCCGCCGAGGATGTGGTCAAGCACGTTCAGGACCTGCCGGTCCGGGTGGTCACGCTCGAACGCCGGCATCCCGATCATGATGTGCGCCTGCTCGGTCGGCCGGTTGAGCACCATGAGCCGTTGCGCCGGAGCGGAAGGAGCCACGCGCTCCGGCCTCGCCCCACCTAAAAGTACGTCCCGTCCGATCTCATCAGCCGCCTTGTCGAGCCGGCGCACCACGCCTTCGACGATTGCGGCGTGCTCGACTCTGCCGGCCGCGGTCACCACGACATTGGCGGTACGGTAATGCTTACGGTGGAACTCGGCGACTTGGTCGCGCGTCGTGGCGCGAACGGTCTCCTCCAGCCCCAGGACGTCGCGCCCCAGGGGGTGACCCGGGTACATCGCCGCATTGAACAGGTCGTGTACTTCCTCGGCGGGTTCGTCGCTGTGCATCAATATTTCCTCGACGATCACCTGCCGTTCGGCTTCCAGCTCGTCCTTACGCAGCGCCGGCCCCCAGATGATCTCCGAAAGGATATCGAGGCCGAGGTCGGCCGATTCAGCCAGGAGCCTGACATAAAACGCCGTGTGCTCCTTGGTGGTGAACGCGTTCAGGTCGCCGCCCACTGCATCGACCAGTTCGGCGATCTCACGTGCACCGCGCTCGGCGGTCCCCTTGAAGAGCAGGTGCTCCAAGAAATGCGAGGCACCGGCGATCGGTTCGGGCTCGTCGACCGAACCGGTGCCGACCCAAAAACCCAGGCTCACCGAGAGCACGTCGGGCATGTGCTCGGTGACAATTGTCAGGCCCCCGTCGACCACCGTCGTTTCAACGACGTCGCGGGGGCCCCGAGAAGCTCGCGCTCGCGGCTTTGTGCTCTCCCCTGGCATAACAGACCGCTTAGTGCCGCCTGCGGGGGTTGCGGCGGGGGCCGCCTTGACCGCGCGGTTCCCCGGCTCTGTCCCTGTCGCCCCGGCCCCCGGGAGAGCCACCTGCTTGCTCAACAGGGCCCGCTGATGGGCCAAGGTCGCCAAAGGTCGAACGGGCCTCTTGTTCCCAGGTGTCTTCGAACGACACCGTCTTGAGGCCGTTGCCGCCTTCGCCGTCCGCATCGTTTGGAGCGTCGAGCGAAGCGGAGCTGTGGCCCGTGGCTGGCGTAGAGGTGCCTGAGCCGTCCTCGATCGAAAGCGAAACCTTGCCGATCGGGTCGATGTCGTCGACGTGCACGTCGAGTTCCTCGCCGAGGGAAAGCACGTCTTCGACGCGCTCGACGCGCTTACCTTGCGACAACTTGGAGAGTTTGGAGATGTGCACGAGACCGTCGCGGCCGGGAAGGATGTTGACGAAAGCGCCGAACTTGGTGATGTTGACCACCTTGCCGCGGTAGGTCGCGCCGACCTCGGCCTTCGGCGGGTCGAGTATCAGTTCGATCCTCTTCAGGGCTTCCTTCACAGCGGCGCCGTCGCGTGCCCCGATGGTGACCGTGCCGACGACGCCGTTGTCGTCCACGCTTATGTCCGCACCTGTTTCTTGCTGTATCGAGTTGATCATCTTGCCCTTTGGCCCGATGACCTCGCCGATCTTGTCCATCGGGATTTCGAGGGTCACGATCTTGGGGGCGGTGTCGCTTACCTCAGAGCGCGGCTTGCTGATCGCCGCGTTCATGACCTCGAGGATCGCCAGCCGTGCTTCGCGAGCCTGACGGAGGGCGTCGCCGAGCACCGCAGCCGGGAGCCCATCGATCTTGGTGTCGAGCTGAAGGGCGGTAACGAAGTCAGCCGGGCCGGCCACCTTGAAGTCCATGTCGCCGAAGGCGTCTTCGGCGCCCAGGATGTCGGTCAGCGTCACGTACCTGTCGCCCTCTTTGACAAGGCCCATCGCGATGCCTGAAACAGCAGCCTTTATGGGCACTCCTGCGTCCATCAGCGACAAGCTCGAACCGCACACCGACGCCATCGACGTCGAGCCGTTGGACGAGAGCACCTCGGACACCAGCCGGAGCGCGTACGGGAACTCCTCGAAAGCTGGCACCACAGGCAGCAGCGCCCTCTCGGCAAGTAGGCCGTGGCCTATCTCGCGGCGCTTCGGGCTACCAACGCGACCTACTTCGCCGTTGGCAGACGGAGGCATGTTGTAGTGGTGCATGTAGCGCTTTTTTTCCTCGGTGCCGATGGTGTCGATCATCTGGTCCATGCGCGGCATCCCCAGTGTTGTCACGTTGAGCACCTGGGTTTCGCCCCGCTGGAACAGCCCCGAGCCGTGAGCAGTCGGGAGTATGCCCACCCGGGCACTGAGCGGCCTGAGGTCACGAGTGCCCCGGCCGTCAATACGTACACCTTCCTCGACGATCCGCTTGCGCACCAGCTTTTTGGTGAGCGAGCGGACGGCTGAGGATATTTCCTTCTCTCTCCCTGCGAATTCTTCTGACAGTTCCTCGATCAGCGAAGCAGCTGTCTCCGACAAAGCGGCCTCACGCTCGGACTTGAGCGAGATGGTGGTCACTTTGCCAATCCTCTCAGCCCCGAGGGCTTCCACGCGCTCGAAGACCTCCGGCGCGTAGTCGCGGCGGGGTGCGTACACGAGCGGCGCGCGCGAACCGGCGCGGGCCCGGAGCTCGAGCTGGAGCTCGACCGACTCCTTGATCCAGGTCTTTGCCGCCTCGAGGCCTTCGCCGATGACTTCTTCGGTCACCTTCGGGGCGCCCGCGCTGTAGTAGGCCCAGGCCTTTTCGGTCCCGCCGGCTTCGACCATCATTATCGCCACGTCCCCGTCGGGCAGCGCCCGCCCTGCGACCACGAGCTCGAAGGTCGACTCGTCGCCCTCGTCATATGTGGGGTGGGGCACCCATTTGCCTTCTTGGGTATAAGCGACCCGCACAGCTCCGATCGGGCCTTCGAAGGGCAGCCCTGAGATCATGAGGGCCGCGCTCGCCGCATTTATCGCAATTACATCGTGCGGGTTGACCTGGTCAGCACCGAGGACCGTTATGACCACCTGGGTCTCGTTGCGGTAACCATCGGCGAAAGAGGGCCGCAGGGGCCGGTCGATCAGGCGAGCGGTGAGTATGGCCGTTTCGGAGGGCCGACCTTCACGACGGAAGAACGACCCAGGTATCTTGCCGGCTGCGTACATCCGCTCTTCGACATCGATCGTGAGCGGGAAGAAATCTATTCCTTCAGGTGCGTGCGATGCGGCGTTGGCAGTGGCCAGCACTATCGTGTCGCCAATTCGCGCGACGACTGCACCCTGGGATTGCTGGGCCAACAGGCCCGTTTGGAAACTTATGGTCTTGCCGGTGCCAGAAACCGGCGCTTCAACAGAAAAAGGCTCCCCCATAGAGGTGGTGTTCTCCTTTCGGCCCGTGGGAGCCGGCACTGCCAGCTTCCACAGATAGAGGATCTTCAGTCAATGAAGACCCTTGAGGCCGCTGGGCGGAACTGAGCCAGTTGTCAGTTGACGACCTCCCGGTGCCGGCGCAGTAAGCCCGGCGGGAAGTCCTCGACTGGCAGCTGACAACAGCCTGCCCCTCGGCTCTCGCGATCAGCGGCGCAGCCCCAGCCGGCCTATTAGCCCTCGGTAGCGCTCGACGTCGTTGTTCCTCACGTAATCGAGGAGCCGACGGCGACGCCCGATGAGCACCATCAACCCGCGTCGGGAATGATGGTCGTGCTTGTTGAGCTTCAAGTGCTCGGTTAGGTGGGCAATACGCTCGCTCAACAGAGCGACCTGTACCTCGGGCGAACCCGTGTCCGTCTCATGGAGGCGGTAGGCCTCGATGGTCGGTGCTTTTTCCGGCATGCTTGGTAGGTCCTTGGAATGGGGCTGGCTTAAAACAGGACAATGACGCCGTGGAACAGGTCCGCCCCCGCCCGGGACAGAGGCCCGGTCGCCTGAGCAGTTACGTGGCACAACGCCGCCGATCATGCTAGCAGCTGGATAGCGGTACCAACCTCGCCTTCGCCTCAGCCGTGGCAAAAGTGCTGGCTAGATGGACGCGGCCGCCAAAGTAAGCCTCGTCTGCGCCACATCGGCGGTCATCTGATCGACCAGCGCGTCCACCGAGCCGAACTTTTCCTGGCCCCTCAGCCTGGCCACCAGTTCGACGGTACCCACTTCGTCGTACAGGTCACCCTGGAAGTCGACCAGGTGGGCCTCGACGAGTGAGACGGGCCGCGAGGCGTAGAAGGTCGGCTGACGCCCAACCGAGATCGCAGTCTGGTGCCGCGTACCGTCCGGCCGCAGGTACCAGCCGGCGTAGACGCCGTCCGCACAAACCTGCATCGACTTGTCGACTTCCAGATTGGCGGTCGGGAAGCCGAGCTCTCTGCCGCGCTTTTCGCCGTGGCAGACTATCCCCCGCAGCTCGTACCAGCGGCCAAGCAGCTGAGCGGCCGCCCTGACCTCACCATTGGCGATCAGGCGGCGGATCCCCGTCGAGGAGATCGGCCCGAGCTCGCCGGTCCTGGCGGCCTCCCCTCCGTGCCCCCCGGAGCTGACCAGCCGGATCCCGGTCACATCGAAACCCCTCAGCGCCCCGATGCGTTGGAGGAGCGCCACATCGCCTTCCCTGTTGCGACCGAAGTGGAAGTCGTGGCCAACAACCACCGCCCGGGCGTTCAGGCAGTCGACGAGGACTTCGTCGACAAAGGCTTCTGCGGGCTCTGCGGCGCGTGATGCGTCGAAGTGCACGACCAGGACCATGTCGACCCCCGAGGCTCCCAGGAGCGCCAACTTCTGGTCGAGGTCGGTCAGCAACAATGGGGCTGACCCCGGGCGCACCACGCTTGCCGGGTGCTTGTCGAAGGTGACGACAACCGACACTGCTCCGATCTCGGCGGCGGTGCTCCTAACCCGTTCGATGAGCCGCCGGTGCCCAAGATGCACGCCGTCGAACGCCCCGATCGTCACCACTGAGCCTTCCGGGGGCGCCGGGCACTCGCCCGGGTAGTACGCGATCTTCACTGGCCGACGATACCGGCGCCGGCGGTCAACGCGGGAAAGGCCAGCTCCCGGTGGAGCCCAGGGCGCAGTTGACGGCGCTTACTGCTTTTGTCTCAGGTCCGAGAGCACCTTCATAGCGGCTTCGTCCAGCTCAAGTGTATGAACTCGGCTTATTAGGACGGCCACACCGAGTTGGCGCTCGAGGTCGAATCCGATAAAGCTGCCGAAGCCGGCAGTACCCCCGTTGTGCCAGTGGACAGGGCCATCATCGGTACTCCGTACAAACCAGCCCAGGGCTACCTGCATACCAGGGCCCGCTGGGTAGCGGGCCTGGTGAGCCAGCTCCAACGGCACCCGCAGCGACGTCGTCTCAGGGAAGAGATTGGCAGCGAGGTAACTACGCATGCCTTCGATAGACGAGAACAGGAAACCTGCGCCCGGCAGCGCGCAGGGTTGTGCCAGTGTTCCATCTCGCTGCCCGACGCGTTATGGCCGAAAAAGCGGCGCCGGTCCGGGTCAGGGTCCGTCTCCAGGGTCACCTCCCCGAGGGTGAGGGGCCGCAGGACCTCCTGGCGTAGCAGCTCGCCGAAGGGAAGTTCACCGGCCGCCGCCAGCGCACGTGACAGCACGCCGTAGCCGAAGTTGGAGTATTCGAACGGGTGCGGGCCGGGGCCAAGGTTGCGGCTCACCTTGCGCAACGACCTATCGACGTCGCGGTCTCGCACCAGGGCATACGGGTCCCGGAGCCGCAGAAGCATGCGCGCCTTGACACCCCGAGGGATCCTGGGATATCCAGAGGTGTGGGTAGCAAGGTCGACGAGCCTCGTGCCCGAACCCGCAGCAGCGGGGAGGTAGCAGCCGACTGGGTCCTCCAGAGCGACTTGGCCCTTGGCCGTCATAGTGGCGAGCAAGAGGGCGGTAAAAGTCTTGGTTACCGAGCCGATTTGGAAGCCGGACGCCATCGACGCACTGGAAAGCCACGCCCCAGTCCGCTCGCCGGCCATGGCCACTGCCGCAACTTGCCAACGGTCCTCGTCGGCCAACGGCGAGAACGCCTTTCTCAGCACCCCGGTCAGCCAGGGGTCGCCCGGGTCGCTCAGATCGCTCAGATCGCTCACCCCTGGGGAGCCTACGGAAGGTGGCGCGGGGACCGCCTGTACTTAGAGCGCTGCTGGAAGGAGAGTCTCGCCGACCAGATAGCGGTCGACAGAAGCAGCAGCTGCTCGGCCCTCGGCAATGGCCCAGACAATCAGGCTCGCTCCCCTCGTGGCATCCCCACAGGCAAAAACACCTGGCACGGTGGTCCCCCACGAGCCGTCGTGGGCCACGTTGCCCCGCTCGGTCAGTTCGGTCCCCAGCTTGTCGAGAAGCTGGCCGTCGGGGCCGCGGAAGCCGATCGCGAGTAGCACGAGGTCGGTTGCCAGCTCGAACTCGCTGCCGGGCACATCTTCGTAGTTCCGCCTCCCGAGCTCGCGCACCTGGTGCGCGAGCAGGGCGCGCACATGCCCGCTCTCGTCGCCCATGAACGCATCGGTTTGAACGGCAAAGACCCGCTTTCCCCCTTCTTCGTGGGCTAGCGAGCCCCGGAGCACGAGCGGCCAGAGAGGCCAAGGGGTGCTCTCGGGGCGCTCGTCGGGAGGTTGTTCGTGGATGTCGAACTGGTGCACCGATGAAGCGCCCTGGCGATGAGCCGTGCCGAGGCAGTCGGCGCCGGTGTCGCCACCGCCGATGATGATCACCGACTTGCCTGCGGCGTCGATTGGGGGCCGGTCGAGCAGCCCCGCCTGCACCCTGTTCGAGGGAACGAGGTACTCCATGGCCAAATGGACGCCACGCAGGCTCCGGCCCGGGATGTCGAGCTCCCTCTGCCAGAGGGCGCCGATCGCCAGTACGACGGCATGGTAGCTGAAGCGCAGGTCCTCTACCGAAAGGTCAACGCCGACGTCGACCCCGCATTCGAAGACCGTCCCCTCCGCCTCCATCTGCGTGACCCGGCGGTCCAGGAGGGCCTTGTCCATCTTGAAGTCTGGGATGCCGTAGCGGATGAGACCGCCCGGCCTATCGTCGCGCTCGTAGACCACGACCTCGTGGCCGGCCCGGGTCAACTGCTGGGCCGCAGCCATACCGGCCGGCCCGGAGCCCACGACCGCTACCCGCTTGGTGGTCAACGAGGTCGGGCGCACCGGCGTGACCCATCCGTGTTCCCACGCGTAGTCGATTATTTCGTTTTCAACCTGCTTTATCGTGACCGGGTCGTCGTTTATGGAAAGTACGCAGGCACTCTCGCAGGGCGCGGGGCACATTCGCCCAGTGAACTCGGGGAAATTATTGGTAGCGTGCAGCCTGTCGATCGCGTCGCGCCATCGGTCGCGGTAAACCAGGTCGTTCCAGTCCGGTATCAGGTTGCCGAGTGGGCAACCGCTCAGGCTGTTGCAAAACGGGATGGCGCAGTCCATGCACCGCGAGGCCTGGTTGCGAAGTGTCGCGAGATCGACCCGCTCGTACATCTCCCCCCAGTCACGGACGCGCAGGTGTACCGGCCGGTGTTCCGCCTCGCGCCTTTGGTGCTTCAAGAAGCCGTCCGGGTCAGCCATGCGCTGCGGCCATCATTATCGCTGCAGCTGTCTCGGGCTCGCCCTCCGCAAGGCGGGCCGCGTCGAGAGCGCGGCGGTAATCGGTCGGCACAACCTTTACGAACAACCCGGCATGGGCGGGAAAGTTGTCGAGCAGGCGCTCGGCCACCGGAGAGGCGGTCTCGGCAAAGTAACGGCCGAGCACATGGCGAAGCCAGGCAGCGTCGTCGTCGCTCATATTGTCCAGCTCGACCATGTCCTTGTTGAGCCGGTCCGGGAGGCGCCCGTTGGGGTCGTAGACATATGCGAACCCTCCTGACATGCCAGCGGCGAAATTGCGCCCGGTCGGGCCGAGCACGACGACACGCCCACCGGTCATGTACTCACAGCCGTGGTCGCCGACGCCTTCAACGACGGCGAGGGCTCCTGAGTTGCGAACGCAAAAGCGCTCCCCGACGACCCCTCTTATGAAGATCTCCCCGCTGGTAGCGCCATAACCGATCACGTTGCCCGCGATTATGTTGGCCTCCGCGACAAAGCCCGTGGGCACGTCCAACGGGGGCCGCAAGATTATCCGCCCCCCAGATAGACCCTTTCCGAGATAGTCGTTTGCATCCCCGAAGAGCCGCAACGTGATCCCTGACGGCACGAAAGCCCCGAAGCTCTGGCCGGCCGAACCGGTCATTTCGAGCTCGATTGTGCCCTCCGGTAAGCCGGCGCCCCCATAACGCCTGGTGACCTCCGACCCGAGCATGGTGCCGATGGCGCGGTTGGAATTGACGACGGGCCACGAACCCGACACTGGTTGGCCTTCTTCTAGCGCTGGGCGGCACGCCTCGATCAGCCTCGCATCCAATGTGCGATCGAGCTGGTGGTCCTGTTGGTGGGTGCAGCTGAGCGGCACCCCGGGTGGGGGCGGGTACAAGATAGCGGAAAGGTCGAGCGTCGCAGCCTTGCTGTCCTCGTCAGCAGCCAGCTCCTCGAGCACATCGCTGCGCCCGATCGCCTCCGCAACTGTCCTGAAACCGAGCGTCGCCAACCATTCCCTAACTTCCTCGGCTATGTACTCGAAAAACCTCACCACCAGTTCAGGCGTCCCGCTGAAACGCTTTCGTAGCTCGGGGTTTTGTGTTGCCACGCCGACCGGGCAGGTGTCTAGATGGCAAACGCGCATCATGATGCAGCCCTCAACCACCAGCGGGGCGGTGGAAAAACCGTATTCTTCGGCACCGAGCAGCGCGGCTATGACCACGTCCCTGCCGGTTTTCATCGAGCCGTCGACCTGCACCACGATCCTGTCGCGCAAACCATTTCGCAACAATGTCTGCTGCGTTTCGGCTAGCCCGAGCTCCCAGGGGCCCCCTGCGTGGCGGGTGGAGCTCATCGGCGACGCCCCGGTACCCCCGTCGTGGCCCGAGATGAGCACAACGTCGGCGTGAGCCTTCGCGACACCCGCAGCGACTGTGCCTACGCCAGTCTCGGACACCAATTTGACGTTCACCCGCGCGCGCGGGTTGGCGTTCTTCAGGTCGTAAATCAACTGCGCCAGGTCTTCTATCGAGTAGATGTCGTGATGAGGAGGGGGCGATATCAAGCCGACCCCGGGCGTCGAGTAGCGGGTCTTGGCTATCCAGGGGTAAACCTTTTTGCCCGGTAGCTGGCCGCCCTCGCCGGGCTTGGCCCCTTGGGCCATCTTTATCTGGATGTCGTCTGCATTGACGAGGTACTCGCTGGTAACCCCGAAGCGCCCCGCGGCAACCTGACGGATGGCGCTGCGGCGGCTGTCCCCGTTTTCGTCCGGCACGTTGCGCACCGGGTCTTCCCCGCCCTCGCCGCTATTGCTGCGGGCCCCGATGCGGTTCATTGCAATGGCGAGGGTCTCGTGGGCCTCTTGAGATATAGCCCCGTAGGACATCGCACCGGTCGAGAACCGCTTGACGATCTCCGACACCGGCTCGACTTCGTCAAGGGCCACCGGGTGGCGGCCGGTCTCGTGGCCCGGGCGGAAACCGAGCAGGCCTCTCAGGGTGGCGAGGTTACGCGACTGGTCGTCGACGGCGCGCGTGTACTCCTTGAAAATCTTGTAGCTCTTGGACCTAGTTGCATGCTGGAGCTTGAAGACGGTCTCGGGGTTGAACAAGTGGTACTCGCCCTCGCGCCGCCACTGCCAGTCACCGCCCGGGTCGAGGTCGCGGTGCGCGAGCTCGCTCGGCCTGTCCGGCCAGGCGGCACGGTGGCGTGCAAGCGCCTCAGCAGCTATGTCACCCAGGCCGACCCCCTCAACCTGGGTGGCGGTCCCTGTGAAATAGCGTTCGGCCACGTCACTTGCCAGCCCGACCGCTTCGAAGACTTGAGCTCCCGTGTACGAGGCCACCGTTGATATCCCCATTTTGGACATCGTCTTGAGGACACCCTTGGCCGCTGCCTTCACGTAATTATTGAGCGCCTTACGCGCCGACATGCCCGTGACGGCGCCCCGCCGCACCTGGTCGACGACGGTGTCAAAGGCGAGGTACGGGTTGACTGCGGCGGCGCCGTAGCTGATCAGGCAAGCCATGTGATGGACGGTTCGCGCCTCGCCGGTTTCGACGATGAGGCCGACCTTGGTGCGCAACTTTTTGTCTACGAGGAAGTGGTGGACCGCAGACACGAGCAGCAAGCACGGTATTGGGACCGCGTCGGCGTTGGCATGGCGGTCGGACAGAACGGCGACGCTCGCCCCGGCAAGGACCGCGTCTTCGACCTGTCCGCAGACCTTGTCCAAGGCGTCACGGAGGCGCTCGCTGGCGCTCGCGTCCGCGCCTTTGGCCGGGAACAGCCCGTCGACCGCAAATGTGTGCCACCCCGGGACAAGGCCGTCCTCGTCGACGTAGAGGAGGGTCGCGAGTTCGTCGTTGGTGAGGATCGGCCCCGGCAGCATTATCTGATGGCATGACTGCGGGCCCGGCTCCAGCAGGTTGCCCTCGGGCCCGACCGAAGACGAAAGGGAAGTTATGAGCTCCTCGCGGATCGCGTCCAGGGGTGGGTTGGTCACCTGGGCGAAAAGCTGGCGGAAATAGTCGTAAAGCAGGCGCGGTCGGCGCGACAGGACCGCAAGAGGGGTGTCGTCGCCCATCGAAGACACGGGCTCGCTGCCGGCCCTGACCATTGGCTCAATGACCAGGCGGATCTCTTCTTCGGTATAACCGAACTGGCGCTGAAAGCTCACCAGGCGCGAATACTAGGGGGTCAGTGCCCTGCGCACGGGGAGGTCCTCGAGGTCGATGCGGGCTGCCGCGAGCCAGTCCCCGTACGGGTGCTCGGCGGCGAGCCCATCCTTTATCTCGTCGTCGTCGACGATCCGGCCGGCGGCGGTGTCCACCAGGAACATACGCCCGGGTTGGATACGTCCCCGCAGCACCACCTTCGAGGCCGGCACGTCGAGCACTCCGACCTCAGAAGCCATAATCACGATGTCATCGTCGGTAACCCAGTAACGGAGCGGCCTGAACCCGTTCCGGTCGAGTTGGGCACCGATGAGCACCCCGTCAGTGAACGCGACAGCTGCAGGGCCGTCCCAGGGCTCCATCATGCAGGCGTGGAACTGGTAAAAGGCTCGCCGCTCGGGCGATATGTCCTGCTTGTTCTCCCATGCCTCGGGGATCATCATCAACACCGCGTGCGGGAGCGACCTACCGCTCAGGTGCAAAAGCTCGAGCACCTCGTCGAAGCTCATCGAGTCGCTGCCCCCGGGCGTAACGATCGGGAATATGCGGGACAGGTCGCCATGGACCAGCTTGCTCCGCAGCATCGCCTCCCTCGTGCGCATCCAGTTGCGGTTGCCCTGGACGGTGTTGAACTCGCCGTTGTGGGCGACATAACGGTACGGGTGAGCAAGCGGCCAGCTGGGGAAGGTGTTGGTGGAAAAACGTGCATGAGCGAGCACAAGCCCTGATTCGAAGAGCGGGTCCGACAGGTCCACGAAGAACTTCGGTAGCTGCGGTGCGGTCAACATCCCCTTGTAGACGACAGTGCGCGCCGACAAAGACGCGAAATAGATGCCAGAGATCTCATGCTCCGCGCGCTTGCGTAACACAAAGGCGAGCCGGTCCAGCTCCAGGCCGGTCTGGCCCGCATCGGCGGCCACGACGACCTGGCGGAACCGCGGCATCACCTCTCGTGCACTCGCGCCCGGAAGGTCGGCATCGACCGGCACTTCTCGCCAGCCGAGCACCGATATGCCCTCCTCGGGCGCCAAGGCTTCGAACTGCCTGCAAGCTTCGTCAGCGTGCCGTTCGTCCGCGGGCAGGAAGGCGATCCCGGTCGCGTAGGAGCCGAGCGGGGGGAGCTCTAGGTTGAAAGTGGCGCGTAGGAACCGGTCCGGCACCTGGACCAGGACCCCTGCACCGTCCCCGGTTTCTGGATCGGCCCCCTTGGCGCCGCGGTGCTCGAGGTGGCAGAGGCTCGCCAGCCCCATCTCGACCATCTCGTGGCTCGGCCGCCCGCGCATGTCAGCCACGAACGCGACGCCGCACGAGTCATGCTCCATCTCGGGCCTGTAAAGCCCAGTTGCGCGATGACCTGATCGCCGCCGAGCATCATCTGGTCGCCGTCGGCCCAGCTGGGAACCGTGAGGTGTCGACATCGTGGCGTGCGCCTCCCAAGTAGTCTTCCAACGTCCTACGGTCTTCCACGTGCAGATCGGGACGACGTTGGCCCACCCGGCACACAACTACCAACGATCATACCTTGTGCCCTGCGGTGCTGCGGGCGGGGTGCCCCTCAGTGACTAGTTACAGGCAGGCGGCTACGGCTCGGGCCAACTGGCCCGAAGCTTGGCGGCGCTTTCGTAGAGGGGCTCGGGCAGTACCCGGGCGTCCGCCACCGAGGTCATGAAGTTGGTGTCACCGACCCAACGGGGCAGTACATGCATGTGGAAATGGCCGGGCACACCAGCACCGCCGGCTCTTCCGAGGTTGGCCCCGAGGTTGGCCCCCTCAGGCTTGTAGGCCGCCTTGACGGCGCGGACGCCGGCAACAACCCCTTCCCATATGTCGCTTGACTCGTCCGGTGCGAGATCCTCCAGTTCGGCGACGTGGCGGGTGGGCATCACCATCAAATGGCCGCTCGTGTAGGGGTAGGCGTTGAGCAACGCCACGACATGGCCGGAGGGGTGGCGCCAAACCACGTGGGATTCCTCGTCCGCCAACCCGCTTGCCAGGATCCGGCAGAACACGCACGAACCCTGCTTGGCCCCGCCTTTGCCCGCCTCGGCAGCGCCGGCGACGAACTCGGAGCGCCAGCCCGCCCAGATGACATCTAGGTTGCCCATGGATGCTGTCAGCCAGCCTGTTCGTCGGCAGCCACGTCAGCGACCACGTCGGCTTGCAGCCGCTCGATGAACTGGCTGACAGCTATGCCGCGCTCGGGCCGCTCGGTCCCTCGCGCATTGACCCCCACGGTCCCGCCCGCCACATCGTCGTCGCCGACCACGAGAACGTAAGGGATCTTTTCCAGCTTGGCGTGCCGCACCCGCGCACCGAGCGGCTCGTCGGCGGGCAAGGTCTCGGCCCTGAAACCCGCAGACCGCAATGCTTCTACGACCGAACCGGCGTAGGCCTCGTGGTCGTCGCGCACAGGGAGCACCTTTGCCTGTACCGGCGCCAACCAAGTGGGGAATGCGCCGGCGTAATGCTCGGTGAGGATGGCAAAAAAGCGTTCTACGGAACCGAACAGCGCCCGGTGGACCATGTAGGGACGGTGGCGGGCGTTGTCGGCGCCCACGTACTCCATCTCGAAGCGCTGCGGGAGCATGTAGTCAACCTGGATCGTGGACACCTGCCACTTGCGCCCGATTGCGTCGCGCACGTGGACGTCGATCTTCGGCGCATAAAAAGCTCCCCCGCCCTCAGAAACCGTGTACTCCAAGCGAGCGGCGTCGAGCGAGGCTCGCAGTGCGTCGGTCGCATGGTCCCACTCCTCTATCGTGCCGAGGTACTTCTCTGGCCGAGTCGACAGTTCCGCCTCGAACTCGGTTAGTCCGAAACGCCGCAAAAGTCTGAGCACGAACGCCAACAGGCTCGCCAGTTCTGCCGGCAGTTGTTCGCTTGTGCAAAAGATGTGTGCGTCGTCCTGAGCGAACCCGCGGAGGCGCAAGAGCCCGTTCAGTACTCCCGAGCGCTCAAAACGGTAAACGGTGCCGAGCTCAAAGAGCCGCAATGGCAGCTCTCGGTAAGAGCGCTGTCGGCTCTTGTAAATCAGGATGTGCATCGGGCAGTTCATGGGCTTGGGGTAGTAGGTCGCCCCTTCCAGCTCCATGGGCGGGTACATCCCCTCGGCGTACCAGCCAAGGTGGCCCGAAATCTCGAACAGGGTCGACTTTGCCAGATGCGGTGTGTACACAAACTCATAGCCGCCCCGCTCGTGCTCCGCGCGGGAATAGTCCTCCATCGTTTTTCGCACGATGCCGCCCTTGGGGTGGAACACAACGAGGCCGGGGCCTATTTCGGGCGGGAAATGGAAAAGATCGAGCTCCGCCCCGAGCCGGCGATGGTCGCGACGCTCCGCCTCCTGTACGCGGGTGAGGTATTCGTCGAGAGCTGACCGGGACTCCCAGGCGGTCCCGTAAATGCGCTGCAGCTGCTGGCGGCGCTCGTCGCCTCTCCAGTAAGCCGCTGCAACCTTGGTCAATTTGAAATAACCAAGCTTGCTTGTGGACGGCACGTGGGGGCCGCGGCAGAGGTCGACGAACTCGTGGTCCGCGCTAGCCGACGGTGGGCCCGCCGGCGGCCGGACGTTACGGTAGGTGCTCACCCCGCCAGCAGCGGCGCCCTCCTGTTCGGCTTCCAGCCCATCGGCGCCCTTGCTCACCGCGGCCTGATGAGACGCCCCGGCTCCCTCGATTATTTCGCGCTTGTAAGGCTGGTCGGCAAAAATGTCAAGGCCATCGTGGACCGAATGCTCTTCGCGGACGAAGCGCTGGTCTTCGTCCATGATTTCGCGCATGGTGGCTTCAATCCTGGCGAGGTCGTCTTCGCTGAAGCGAGCGCCCCCGGGCAGCTCAAAATCGTAATAAAAGCCGTCTTCGATTGCCGGCCCTATGGCATAGCGCGCTCCAGGCCACAGCCGCGTGACCGCCTGAGCCAATACGTGCGAGGTGGAGTGGCGCAAGATCGCTCGGCCGGCTTCCGAGGATGCAGTGACCACGCTAACCGCCGCACCATCAGGCAGTACCGACCCGAGGTCGCGCTCGGCCCCGTTTGCGACTACTGCGATCGCAGCCTGGGCCAAACGAGGGCCAATCGCGGCAGCGAGGTCCGCCCCAGTTGAGCCCGCCGGCAGCTCGCGCGTTTTGCCGTCGGGCAGGGTGACGGATATCGGGCTCGGGCCGGCAGTCGGATCGGCAGTTGGCATCCCGCCAATGATAGGGACCGCGTGAGCGCCCCGGGATCCCTAAAGCTGTACGCCGAGTAGTGCGGCCGCCTCCAGGACCTGGCTACGGGCGCCTTCATTGCCTGCGTCGGAGGCGGCGGCGTCTATGGCCGTGAGCGCCCGGGGAGTAGACAGGTCGTCGTCAACGGCGGCTCTCACTTTGTCGAGCACGCCGCCGCCACCCAACCCCGGGCGAGACTGCCCGGGGCCAGACTGCCCGGGGCGAGGCTGGGCGGGGCCAGACAGTCCTCCTGCAAAAGCGTGCTCACGCCACAGGGCCAGCCGGTCGGCAGCTTGGAAGAGCAGCCCCTCGTGCCAGTCCCAATCCGATCGGTAGTGGTGGGCAAGGACCGCGAGGCGGATGGCTGCGGGCTCCCAGGTCTTGAGCAGGTCCCTCACGAACACGAGGTTGCCGAGCGACTTGGACATCTTTATGCCGTCGTAGCGGACCATCCCGGTGTGCACCCAGTGGCGAACGAACAGCTCCTCGGTGGCGGCCTGGGACTGGGCGGCCTCGCATTCGTGGTGAGGGAAGATCAGGTCGGAGCCCCCTCCGTGCAAGTCGATCGTCACCCCGAGCTCCCGCACCGCCAGCGCCGAGCACTCGATGTGCCACCCAGGCCGCCCACGGCCCCACAGCGAGTCCCACGACGGCTCATCAGCCGCCGAGGGTTGCCAGAGGACGAAATCGAGCGGGTCCGCCTTGTTCGGGTCGCCGGGGTTGCCGCCTCTTTCGCCTGCCAGCTGCAACATCTTGTCGCGCCCGTAATGGCTGATGGCGCCAAAAGCCGGCCAGGAGGACACGTCGAAATAGACCGCTCCCCCAGCCTGGTAAGCGTGGCTGTTGGCAAGCACCATCCCGATGAAGCCCAGGATGTCGGGGATCGCCGAGGTGGCACGGGGCTCACTCGCCGCCGGCAGGAGGCCCAGCGCGTCCATGTCGGCTGAAAACCTCGCCATTTCTTCGGCTGCAAGATCCAGGTAGTGGACCCCGAGCTCGCGGGCTTTGCGCAAGATGTCGTCGTCGACGTCAGTTACGTTCCGCACGAGCATGGTGCGGTACCCCAAGTCCTGCAGCCGCCGCTGGATGACGTCGTAGGCAAGGTAAGTGGCGGCATGGCCCAGATGGGCTGCGTCGTAAGGCGTTATCCCGCACGTGTAAATCGTTACAGTCCCGCCCGGGCCGGCTCCGGGCTCGAAAGCCACGACCTCCTGTCGAGCTGTGTCGTAGAGGCGCATCTTGCTTGCGGTCACTGGGCCACCATCATCGGCCCGTCTCACTCGATACCGGTGACCCGCAGCGATACATGCGCCTTGTAACGGCGGTTGACCTCCACGAGAGCCGCGGTGAGCGCCTCGACGGCCAGCGCTGAACCCAAGCCCCCAACGTCCACCCCCCGTAGCCCAGGGATCCTGTTCACCAGCTCGATCACCTCGTTGGTTGCCGAACGGTCGTCGCAGAACACCATGACGTCGCAGCCCAGCATATGGTCGGGGTTACCGAAGAGCCCGGCGGGAATGTGGTGGAACGCCCCGGCGACGCGGCTGGCTGGTAGCGCATTGGCCACAGCGACGGCGACCGAGCCCGTCGGCGGCAGCAGCGGCACAAAACGGTCCCCCCACCGCGTCATTGCGTTGACCATGCTCACCACGATTTTCCCCGACAGCTCGGGTGCGAGTTCTCTTGCGGTGGTTACGGCGCCCTCCCAGGGAGTTGCGAGCACCACCAGATCTGTCTGAGCGGCCTCACTGTTGCTCCCGGGGACGAGCGGGACCTCCGGGTTGCGCCACCGCCTTTTGAGCTCACCCACGACCGTCACAGCCTTTTCGCGGTCGCGAGAGCCGACCACGACTTCGACGCCGGCAGTCGCCAACCGTGCCGCGACGGCCGAACCGGCCGGCCCTGTGCCACCAAGCACTCCTATACGCACCCGACGAGCCTTGCATGCGGCGACGGTACCCAGCGAACACGCAGGTAGAAGGGGGTGTCGAGCTGCTACGGTGACTAGGCATGTCCGACCCGCCGGGCGAGCCCGCTGATGCCGGCACTACCGACACGCTGCTCGCGTTCTTGACGACCTCGTGTGCCGAGTGCCAGCCCTTTTGGGAAATGATGGCCGGCTCGGCAGCCATCGACGACCTCGGAGCGCAGCTGGTCGTGGTGACGCCAAGCAGGTCCATGGAAAACGAGCGTCTCGCGAGGCGCCTCGTGCCCGAGGGCGTCCACCTGCACATGGGCTCGGAAACCTGGTTCGAGTACGGCATCGGGCGGGCTGCCAGTTTCGCCTTGGTGAGGACCCCCCGCGGCGGGCGCGCACCCTGGGAGGAAGTGGGCAAGGTCCTGGGGGCCGCAAACGTCGACGCTCCTGAGGAGCTTTTCAGGCTTGTGAAAGCGTGGCGTGCGGCCGCCGATGGAGCTTAGGACGTTCGATCTACTATGCCCCGCAGCAGAGCGGCCTGACCGACGTGTTGCAGGTCGTCTGAAACCACGCTCACCAGCCTGGCGCCGAGGGTCACCGGTGGGTCGAACCGCCGGTCGACAACCTCGTCGAGCTCATCGCCTGAAAGACCACTGACGTACTGGGCCGTTTTTTCGAAGACTGCGTCGTGGTAGCCCCCGAGCAGCTCGGCCCCGGCTTTGACCAGGGCAACCTGGTCCGGGCTGTGGCCGTAGCCGATGTCGAGGACTTCCAGCCGCAAACCGAACCGATCGGCCCAACCGCCCGCGACCCATACCTGTTCGTTCCCTGCCACCCCTGCGACGTGGTCGTCCTGGACCCTGGTCAAATGCCAGATGAGCCAGGCAATGGAGTTGGCCTCGTTATCAGCCCGGAAGCTCAGCGCCTCGGCATCAACGCCGTCGAGGACGTGGTGCACCTCGTCCCGGATCCGTCCAAAAGCATCCCTGAGCAGCTCACCTGGTCCCAATGCATCTCCCTTTGAAGTCTGGTGGTCCCTCTGACTAGCCAACGCTACCCATTAATCTCGGCACTCTCTACCGGGCTAGTTCTGAGAAGATCGAGTTGTGTCAGACACCTGGTTCATACAGCCCAACGGCCCGCTCACCGGCGACGTGCAGGTTTACGGCTCCAAGAACGCCGTTACCAAGCACATGGTCGCCGCCATCTTGGGGCAGGGGCCGAGCACGATCGCGAACGTCCCCGACGTGGGTGACGTCGAGATAACCGCCGGGATCCTCCGGGCGATCGGTGCCGGGGTCACCCAGTCGAACGGCCACCTCGAGATCACCCCCCCGGAAGAGGCCAAGTCCGAGGTGCCGCTTTCGTTCAGCGGGCTCAACCGTATCCCGGTACTGCTGCTCGGCCCGTTGCTCCATCTGACTGGAGAAGCTTTTGTGCCCATGGTTGGCGGCGACCGCATAGGACGGCGGCCGGTGGACTTCCACGTGCAAACGCTCGAGGCCCTGGGTGCGGAGGTCGAGGTGACCAACGAGGGCATCAGCGCCCGGTGCAACCGCCTCCGGGGTGCCATCATCGAGCTCCCCTACCCGAGCGTCGGCGCCACGGAGTCGGCCCTGCTGTCGGCCGCCCTAGCGGAGGGCAAGACCGTCGTCCGCAACGCAGCAACAGAACCTGAGGTCCTCGAGCTCGCCCTTTTTCTCCAGCGCATGGGAGCCAGGATCGAACTGTCCCCCGACCGGCGCGTTGTCATAGAAGGCGTCCCGATGTTGAGAGGCGCCAACACACGCCTCCAGGGGGACCGCAACGAGGCTTTCTCCTACCTGGTAGCGGGGTTGATAACCAAGGGTTCCGTGCGCGTCATCGGGTGCGGCCAGGACCGCCTTGTGACAGCCATCACGACCCTGCTCCGGATGGGCGCCGAAGTCAACATCGACGAGCACGGGATCACTGCTTTCGCGCCGGACGGGCTCCACGCCGCCGCTGTCTCGACCGGCGTGCACCCAGGTTTCGTGACGGACTGGCAAACACCGCTGATGGTCCTGTTCACCCAAGCCGACGGCATGTCGGTGCTCCACGAGACCGTCTACGAAGACCGCTTCGTGTACGTCCCGGCGCTGAAGGCGATGGGGGGCGAGATCGGATTGTTCGCAACCTGCCTCGGGGGCCCGGCGTGCCGCTTCCACGACACGAGCTACCTGCACTCGGCGGTCGTGAGGGGGCCGTCGAAATTGCAGGGCGCAGAGGTCGACGTACCAGACGTTCGAGCCGGGTTTTCCAGCGTTATCGCGGCGGCCGCGGCTTCGGGCCCAACGCTGATCCACGGGGTGCGCCACCTCGAACGCGGATATCACCGCCCCGCCGACCAACTTCGTTCGCTCGGTCTCCTGCTCGAAGCTCGCTAGGCGCCGCGCCCGCGGTCCCTGCGCTCCTCAAAACAACAGAAGGACCGGCGGGTTACGCCGGTCCTTCCGTCAAAGCTCAAGGGGCCGGAAGGGGGGGAACCTGCCCCGAGCTAGGTCCGCTGTTGGCAGGGAGAGCCTGCAGGGACCGTTCGACTATACCCGGATTAACGGGTTAGTCTCCATCGTTTTATCTCATTATCCGTATCTTGTTCAGAGATGAGCGCCGACGAGTACCGGCTCGGGGACAAGGCACACTCCGAACACCTCGCGCACAGCGTCGCGGACTTCGCGCGCAAGCGCCAAGATGTCGCCAGCTGTACCCCCGTCGCACACTGTCAAGGCCAAAGTGTGCCTGCTTGAAATAGCGGCACCGCCCTTTCGGTAACCTCGCGCAAAGCCGGCGCGCTCGACCAACCACGCTGCTGGCACCTTCCACGACATCGGTGCGGGCGTGCCCGCTCCGGCAGCTGCCGCAGCTCCAGCGCCACGACCGGCCGCGAACCTCGGGACGTCCGGCACGAGGCTCAGCAGTTCGCTCATCTGAACTTCGTCCAGCACCGGGTTCACGAAAAACGAACCCGCACTGCGACTGTCCGGGCCGCCTGCACCGAGGACCATGCCCTTGGACATCCGCAGCTCGATCACGGCTTGTGCCGTCTCCCCCAAGCCAGCACGGCTGCCGAGCTTGGTCCCGAGGCGCTCGGTCAGCTCTGCGTACCGAAGCGGCATGGACAATTGCGATCGTTGCAAGCCAAAGGTGACTTTTGTCACAACGTAACGTGATGTCGCTCTGAAAATGCTCGTGCGATAGCCGAAATTGCAATCAGCGGGCGTCATCTGTAATGCCGAACGGTCCCTACGGTCCCAAACTGTTACCGACACGATGGTGCCGGACACTTCTTGGCCGTACGCGCCGACGTTTTGCACGGGCGTGGCCCCGGCAAGGCCCGGGATACCACTGAGGCACTCTGTCCCGGCCAACCCCTCGGCTACGCAATGGCTTACGAACGAACACCAGTCCTCGCCCGCGGACACGTGCGCAAGGACTCCGTCGCCCTGCTTCTCCAGTCGCAGGCCCTTAATGGCGATGCGGACGACCGTCCCCCTGAACCCGTCGTCGGCCACGACGACGTTGCTCCCCCCTCCGAGCACCAGCACGCCGCTGTCATGGGCCTCAGCCTCGGCCAGGGCCTCGCCCAGCGAAGCCACGTCGGCCACCTCGACAAATGCGTCTGCGGGGCCGCCGACCCCCAGCGTCGTCCAGTCAGACAAGCGTTGCTGGGGCGCAACCCCGGCACCAGCGCGATCGGTCATCCCTGATCGGCCAGCGTATAGGAAGGGCGCCCACAGGCCTCCAAGGGTCGGGGCATTGGGGCTCTGCTGGTCGGAGGGGTAGAGTGGATCGCTCGCCTGCATGTGTTCATCATTTCGCGGCACATCGCCAGAGCTGCAGCGGGGGTCGCCATGCAGCAACTCGAACAGGAAGTCAAATTGGACATTGGCCCCGACTGGTCACTGCCGGACCTGTCCGGTGTCCTGCCAGGAGTGCGGGCCCATCCGATGCCTGACCTGGCACTCGAGACCACGTACTTCGACACCCCGGACCTACGCCTGGCCCGTCGGCATGTGACGGTGCGCTTCCGGAGGGAAACCGAAGCGGTCCCCCGGAGCCGCCGCAGGGGCAGCGGCCCGCCGCCGGAGGGGGCCACGAGCGAGGTGTGGACCGTCAAGCTCCCGTCATCGACAGACGGGACTCTGCTCACGCGCACAGAGCTCACCTGGGTGGCCCTTCCGAGCCGGCCCAACGCCAACCCCGGGACCGCGGGTCTCAGGGCGTCTTCCCGTCGGTCCTCATCGGCAGCCGGCAGGCCCGCATCGGCGAGCAACCGGCTCAGCCCCACGAGCCATGAGGGCGTCCCGCCAACTGTCCACCCCGAAGCTGCCGCATTCGTACATGCGGTCGCGCTCGGCCGACCTCTCGTGGCGGTGGCGCACCTGTTAACCACCCGTCAACGCACCGAGTTGCGGACATCGGACGGGCGCCGGCTCGCCGAGATAGACCACGACATCGTGAGCGGCAAGGCATTTGCCACCGAGGAGCGCGGCCTCGGCGCCGAGAGCGGCCAGGTCCGCTTCAGCGAGATCGAAGTCGAACTGTCGGAGGGTAGCTCGCTCGAGATCCTCGAGGCAGTCGTCGAAAAGCTCCAGGAGTCCGGGGCGCGGCCGACCTCCGGTGGGAGCAAACTGGCGACCGTCCTGCAACTGTCTGCTGGCCCCAAGGCTGCCCGCAAGCGTCGCCGGGGCCCACTGATGGCCGACTTGCTGCAACAACAGGCACGTTCCTGCTTGGACACCTTGTTGGACCATGACCCTGCCATCCGCGCCGAGGACGACGACCCAGAGCACATCCACCGCACCCGGGTCGCCACGAGACGTTTGCGCACCGTCCTGGGGGGCTTCGAGCCCGTGGTCTCGGGCACGCCGGGGGGCAGCCCCCCGGCTTGGTTCGTTGAGCTCAGCGAGGAGCTGAAATGGTTTGGCGCAGTGCTCGGTGCGGCACGGGACTCCGACGTACGGCTGGAGTCCCTCGAAAAGGACTGCGCCGCCCTGCCGAGCCCTGATGCCGCGGGCAGTGCGGCCCTGCTCGACGCGGCCAGGGAGCAGCAGGCCACCAACCACGCCGACCTGCTCGAGGCAATGGCAAAGGGCCGCTACCTCCAGCTCTTGCGGGCGCTCGAAGCGCTTTCGTCCAGGACCGCCTCGGGAACCGCCGAAGTGACGGTGCAGTTCTGGGCAACGCTTTCTCGGCCCGCGGCAACAGAGATGCCCTCGTTGGCCAAACAGCAATGGCGTTCAACGGTGAAGGCCGTGGGCCGCCTCGGCAGCCAACCGGCCGACGAACAGTTGCACCAGGTACGGATCCGGGCCAAGCGTTTGCGCTACTTGGCCGAGGTCGCAACCCCAGTCATCCGCCGTCCCGAGGACCGCCGCGCGGCGAGCGCGACGGCCCGGGCGGCAACCGCCTTGCAAGATGTCCTCGGTGAGCTGCACGACGCTGTAGTGAGGGAGCAATGGTTGCGCGATGCCGCCTCCCGTCGGCCCGCCCGGGCCAAGGCTGAGGTCCTGGTCGCAACCGGCCTCGCGGCGGGACAGCTCATCGCCGCGGCGCGAGAGAGCCAGCGCGCCCAACGCTTGGCTTGGACGGGCGCATGGGACCGGCTGAACCGCAAGAACCTTCTGCGCTGGACCGCAGGGCCCGGCGCACGGGAACCGTAGGGCGGGCTGGCGGAACAGCCTGTAGGTCGGCCAGCGTAACCTATTGTCTGCAGGCCGTCTGGTCGACTTTTATGTTGTCAGCGGTCATGTTGAGGGCGCCGTGGCGAAGCGCGTACAGCGCCTGGATCTCGCCGATGCTGTGTTGCAAATCGCGGCCCTCGACCCATGATTCCCCGGCGAGCTCCATGGTGTGGAGCAGGTCAGCGTCCGTGCTGAGACGCCGGATCTGCTCGACGAGGCCTGGGACATCGCGTGCTTCGACAGCCAAGTTCCGCCGTACCATCTCGGTCGTGGAAGCCGTCCCGTGGCCCGCCAGAGGTGCGAAGGCCACAACCGGCCTCGGCGTGCGAAGGGCTTCCAGCACGGTCACCCCTGCGCCGTTTGTGACAACGACGTTGGAGGCAGCCATCAGTTCGGGCATCGTGGAGACGTACCCGTACACCACCAGGCGGCCGCCCGAGCCGGCAGCAGCGGTACGAAGCTCCGCTTCGAGCGTGGCGTTCTTGCCGCAGACGGTTACGACATGCACCGGAGGCTCCATTTTCAACAACGCCTCGACGCCTTGCGCGATATCGCCAAGGCCCCACGCGCCGCCGGTCATCAACACGACGAACCCGTCGGCGGGCAGGCCGAGGAGCTCACGTGCCTCGCCACGGCTCATGGCGCCGAACCCCCTGTGGACGGGGGGCGCCCCAAGCCGCATCGTTTCCTCGAAGCCTCGCATGCGAGCGTGCTCACCGGCGCTGTCGTACATGACAAAGTGCAGGTCTATGTGCGGGTAAACCCACAAGGGATGGACATGGAAAGCCGGGCAATAGGTGACCGTGATCGTGGAAAAGCCCCGTTTCTCGCGCATCCAGTCGAGGGCGGCCGAGCCGAAGGGGTACGTGGATATAACGAGGTCCGGCTGCCTGCGGTCGATCACTTTTGCGAGCTGGCGCCCGAAGAACGCGCCGACCGCCGATTTGGCCCCACCTGCGAAACGGTCCGAACGGGAAAGTCGGTCATAGAACAACTCGTAGGTCCAGGGCGCGACTTTGAGCTGGAAGCCGTAGGCCCAACGGGCCGCCCGAGCGAAGCGCTCCCCCCGCAGCTCCATGGTGTCGAGCTTCTCGACCTTGCACTGCGGCCATGATTCCTGAATGGCCTCGGTGAGAGCGCTCGCCGCTGCGTTGTGGCCCTCGCCCATCTCCGCCGAGATGATGAGCACCCTCTCGGGAACGTTATCGTCTACGACGGTCATCCACCCTCTTCTGTCCTACTGTCGCCATCTGTCTACCTGTCCCCGCCCACGACTGTAACCCCCGGAAGCCATGCTGGTCATCGGTAGCCTACTCGCACTCATATCCGGCATGCTCAATGCCGGCGCTGCTGCGCTCGAGAAGCGAGAGGGGATGCGCAGCGGGTTGGGGCGAAAGGGCTTCGGCTTGCTTGCGGTGCTGGCCAGGCGACCCTTGTGGCTATTGGCGATGGCGCTCAGCGCTGTGGCATGGGTGGCCGAAGCAGCCTCCCTTGCCCTGGCGCCAGTGCCGGTCGTAGCGACGGTGCGCAATGCAGGGCGCGGCCTGCTCGTTGTCGGGGGCCGACGATGGCTGGAGGAGCACTTCAGCCGGCTGGAACTCGCGGGCGTCGCCCTGGCGAGCGCCGGCGGCGCGCTCACCACGGCCAGTGCCGCTCACACAGCGGTCATCCGCCGGCCGCTGTCGAACCTCACCGAGCTCGCCGTCGGCGTGACCTGCCTCGTCGGCGCCGGAGCTGTGGCATGGTCCTTTTCTCGGCTGGCAGGGGACAACGCTGCGCGAGCGAGAGCATCCGGGGTTGCGACGGGAGCAGCGGTGGGGCTTCTTTTTGCCGGGACAGGTGTGTTCACAAAAGAGATCGGAGACCGCATTGCCCTCTACGGTGCCCACGGCGTGCCGCCTGTGCTCGCGAGCGCGGGGCCATGGCTGATGCTGGTGATGGCGGCCTGGTCCCAAAGCCTCCTGCAGCAGGCCTTCAGGAAGGCCAACGCCGCCACCGTCTCGGCGGCAAACGCGTCCGTCGCCTCGCTCGGGCTCATAGGCGCCGGCTTCGCCCTCTACGGGCAGCGCGTCCCGAGGGGGGCCAGCGCCGTAGCGCTGCTCGGCGGCATCGCTGTCTCCCTCGCCGGCACAGCGCTCCTGGTCGGCGCTCGCTCGCCTGGCAGCGCCAGCGCCAGGGCCAGCGCCAGCGCCGCTGGCTAGCCCTTCCCGCCGAGCGCGACGACCTGTGCCCTCACGTCCTCAACTGCCTCGAGGATGTCGTGTAGCCCGCCCTGGGTCCGGCAGTCCAGCAGGTCCAGCACGCGCTCGACGTCCTCAAAGGTCTTGGCTGAGCGGGCGTCGGCGGCCACGTTTTGAAGGTTCTGGCCCACCATCAACGCGGGGAGGAGGACCAGCTGGATGAAGCTCTGGGCCATCCACTCCACCACGATGACGAAACCCGCCTCACCGATCAGGCCGATTGTCGGGGAAACGACATGCGCCTCGACCAACGCCGCGGGCAGTGCCAGCAGGGCTACGACGCAGAACAACCAGAAGCATGTCATGGTGCCCACGTTGTTGGTGATCAGCAGTGCGACACGCTTGTTGAAGCGGGCGTAAGCGTTGTGCGTCGGAAGGTGGTCCGTCACCTTGCCATGCACGGCGTGGCCGTGCTTGGTGAACCCGAAGGTCGGCCGGTGACGGGCCTTGGTCTCCGCTGATACATCAGTAGATGTCATGACGCGAGATTTTCGCGCAGCGCACGCCCCTGAGTGCGGTTATCGCTCTTTGGGCAACTTCACGATGCCGATGTGGAACGCTCGCCCGTCGGCGACCGTGGCGCGGTAACTGTCAGCAATCGGGGTGTCTGCGAACACGATTTCGTCCGCCAGTGTTTCGCCGGCGATCAGCTCGCGGTGCTCTTCTGCAGCGTGGCGCAGTTCGGGCTCGTGGGCGGGGAAATAGAGCACGAGCCGTATGTGGTCGGACACGTCGAGCTCTGCCGCTTTGCGGGCTTCCTGGACCTGGCGGACCACGTCGCGAGCCAAGCCCTCACGAGCGAGCTCGGGTGTGACGACCAGCGACAGGCTGACGACGCCGTCGTTGGCGGGCAGTGCTCGGCTCGATTCCTGGTCCTTAGGCACCAAAGAAAGGAAGTACTCGTCATCGCCCAACACGTGCCCTGCCACCTCGACGTCCCCTTCAGCTGTCCGCGTCCATGAGCCCTCGCGCACGGCCCTTATGACCTGCTGGGTGGCGGCGCCGAGCCGAGGACCGAGCGCCGACGGGTTGACCTGTAGCACGCGGTCGGCAACCCCGCTCACATCGCTCACGAGGTTCACCTCCTTCACGTTGAGCTCATCGGCTATCAGCTCACCATAAGGCTCGAGGCGCAAGGCCGACGGGCCCGCCACGGTCACAGAAGCCAACGGTAAGCGGGACCGCAGCTCCCTGGCCTTTCTGACCGAGTGGCCGGCCGAACAGACCTCACGGACGACGTCCATCTCGGCCACCAGCTCGTCGTCGCGCGGCAACGACGCGGCAACCGGCCAGTCAGCGAGATGGACGCTCCGCTCTCCCGTCAGGCCTCGGTACACGGTCTCAGACAGCATCGGCAAAAGCGGTGCCACGACCAGGCAGACGGTGTGCAGGACCGTAAAAAGGGTGTCGTAGGCAGCGGTCTTGGCATCGTCAGATTGCTGGTTAGCCCCGAACCCGCGCCAGAAACGGTCACGGCTACGACGTATGTACCAATTGTTGAGCGCATCGAGGAACGAAGTAATTGCCCCGCAAGCGCCGTACAGGTCGTAATTGTCCATCGAGCGCGTGACGTCGTCGACCAGCGCGCCAGCCTTGGAGAGTATGTAGCGGTCGAGGACGTCGGTCGCGTCGGTGCGCCATGTCGCCTGGTACCCATCGGCGTTGGCGTAGGTGGCGAAGAACTTCCAAGCGTTCCAAAGCGGGTTGAGCACCGAACGTATGGCTTCGCCTGGGCCCTTACGTTCGACAACGAGATCCCCGCCACGCATGACCTGGGAAGACAGCAGGAACCAACGCATCGCGTCCGCACCGTAGACGTCGAACATCTCGTCAGGGTCCGGGTAGTTCCGCAGGCGCTTGGAGAGCTTTTGCTTGTCGTGGCCCAGGACTATGCCGTGTGCCATGCAGTTGCAGAACGGCGGCTTGTCGAACAGCGCCGTCCCGAGGACATGGAGCGTGTAGAACCAGCCGCGTGTCTGGCCCACGTACTCCACGATGAAGTCCGCCGGGAAATGGCCCTCGAACCATTCTGCATTTTCGAAGGGGTAATGGACCTGTGCGAACGGCATCGATCCCGACTCGAACCAACAGTCGAGCACGTCTTCGACCCGTCGCATCGTAGAGGCCCCGGTGGGGTCGTCGGGGTTCGGCCTCGTGAGCTCGTCTATGGCAGGTCGATGAAGGTCGTCTGGCCTGGTACCGAAATCGGCCTCGAGTTGGTCAAGGCTCCCGTACACGTCGAGCCGCGGGTACCTCGGGTCATCGCTTTTCCACACGGGCACGGGTGCGCCCCAAAAACGGTTGCGGGTTATCGACCAGTCCCGGGCACCTTCGAGCCATTTACCGAAGGCGCCGTCGCGCACGTGGGCCGGTACCCAGTTTATTTCCTGGTTCAGTTCTAGCATGCGCTCTTTCACCGCGGTCACCTGCACGAACCACGAACTGACGGCCTTGTAAACGAGCGGGGTGTCCGTCCGCCAGCAGTGCGGGTAGGAGTGCTCGTAGGTTTCTTGGCGGACCAGGACACCTTTTTGCCTGAGGTCGGCAATGATCGGGCGGTTGGCCTCAAAAACCTGCATGCCGGCGTACGGGGGTACTTCTGCCGTAAACCGAGCCTGTGAATCTATCGGGCACACCACCGCGATGCCCGCTTGCTCGCAGAGCCGTTGGTCATCCTCGCCGAAGCCCGGTGCCATGTGGACTATGCCGGTGCCTTCCTCCGTCGAGACAAAATCGCCAGAAAGCACGACGAACGCGGCCGGCTGGTCGGCGAAAAAGTCGAACGGCGGCCGGTACCCAACGCCCACCAGCTCGCTCCCGCTCACCGTGGCGACCCGCTGCGCGCCCGGCAGCGCCGCTTCGAGGACATCGGCCAGCGCCGGCAGGCGTGCCTCCGCGACGAGGTAGCGCGCCTCGCTGGTCTCTAGCACTGCGTACCTGATGTCAGGCCCGACCGCCAGGGCCAGGTTGGAAGGCAATGTCCACGGAGTGGTCGTCCAAACCAGCGCACGCACAGGTAGACCAGCCTCAAAGAGCGCCGCTGCGGGCCCCCCACCGGGCGGGCTAACAAGTTGGAATGCGACGGTGACCGCGGGGTCCTGGCGGGACCGGTAGGCGTTGTCCTGGCGGGTCTCGAAATTGGACAGAGGCGTCTCGCACTCCCAGCAGTACGGCAGCACCCTAAAGCCCTCGTAGAGCAATCCCTTTTTGTGGAGCTCGTTGAAGGCCCACATCACGCTTTCCATGTAGGAAAGGTCCATTGTCTTGTAATCGTTGGAGAAATCGACCCAGCGCGCTTGGCGGGCGACATAACGTTCCCATTCGCCGGTGTAACGCAGCACCGACGTGCGGCAGTAGTCGTTGAACCGCTTGATGCCGTAATCTTTGATGTCGTTGCGCGTGGGTAGGCCGAGCTCTTTCACGGCCTCCATCTCCGCTGGCAAACCGTGGCAGTCCCAGCCGAAGCGCCTCTCTACCCTCCAACCTCGCATGGTCTTGTAACGGGGAATGGCGTCTTTCACGTACCCCGTCAGGAGGTGCCCGTAATGTGGCATCCCATTGGCAAACGGCGGCCCGTCGTAAAAAACGTATTCCCTGGCCTCGCTGCGCGCCTTCACGGATGCTTCGAACGTGCCGTCCTCGTCCCAGTAAGCAAGGACCTCGCGCTCTATACCTGGGAAATCGGGGTTGCCAGCCACCTGGGGATAGGGAAGGCGATCGGGCGGTCGGGAGCTGGTCGGCACATCACCATGCTATGGGACAGGCTTGGCACCGCTCGTCGCAATTGTCGGCCGCGCCGAGCCGCCTCGGGCGACGTGCCGGGCTCCATAGGCCCGCCTCGCTGGGTGCACGCGACGCACAGGGCTCGCGCGCTTAGAGGTCAATACGGGGCGGGGATGTCAGTTGCGGACGTCGGTACCGGGGCTGTCGCTCGAGCCGAGCGCTTCCTCTTCGGCTTCCTCGTCCTCATCGTCGTACTCGTCGTCTTCCATCGCCAGGCACCAGGAGGCGTGCTCCTTGCCTGGCTCAGCGCCGCACTCAGCGCATGGTTCAACCTCGGTCTCGACCGTCTTCACGGCACGCTTCAAATCACGCGCCTCTTCGAAGCGGCGATGACGTCCCTTTTTCACGATGAACTCCCAAGCCGAGACGTGCTAGTACGAAAGCAAAGCTTACAGCCATCTCCGCCTAGAAGGTGGCAGCGCGGCCGGTGCCCGTACGATGGGGCGCATGGCCCAAGACCTCGACATCGATGCCATGCTCAACCGCTTCCGGGAGCGGGCGCGCGCCGTGCGCCAGCGGGGACTTCCCCCCCTCGAGGGCCCTGAGCGAAAGCTTTTCATGGACCAGGCCCGGACCGACTACATGGACTATGCGATTATCGGCGACGCCACCGCGACATTGGAAAACGGGATCCTGACCCTGCAGATCGACCTGCGGCCCGAGAGCGCCCGCAGCTAAGCCCTTGCGCCTCCGGCCGCCACAACAGGACGGTCCTCGAGGAGCAGCCGGCCGTGCCCGTCCAGGGCTAGCGAAGCTTCGCCATTGGCAAGGCGCCGCAAGGGCACCCCAACCAGGCGCGCCCTCCAGCCTTCCCCGAGCCGGGCGCCCGGCCTGCCCGAGAGGAAGTCGACAATGTCGGTGCGGGTAGCGAGCAAGGCGGCATCGACCTCCTCGTCCCGGCTCAGCTGGGCGACCCAGGCGGAGGCGAGAGACACGGCGGGCCGCAGCTCCTTGCTCACTTGCTCGGTCTGGGCGACGTGCAACGCACCGGGAGGAAGTGCTCTACCCGCCTCAACAGCAGCCATGATCTCCTGCTCGGCCCCTGCCCTGAGGTGGCGCACGTCGATGCCCCGTGTCTCGCGCAATGCAGAGACGCTGGCAGGCGGCGAATGTGCGATCGAGAGCAGCGCGAGGTCTGGCAGCACCATGCGCGGCTGGACGTCCAGCACTCTGGCTTTGTCCTCACGCCACGCAGCAAGCTCCTGTGCGATCGCCCTTGACACCCCCTGCAGCTGACGGTTGTCTCGCAGCTTCCACCATGCCTCCAGGGGCTCGGTCGGGCTGAGAGGGCGAGCGAAGAGGGTCGCACATTCTTCCTCTGCCCAACCCAGCCGGCCGCGCAACGCAAGCTGTTCCGAGATCACGTCCGCAAGCTCGAGCAAGTAGGCAACGTCGGACGCGGCGTAAGCAACCTGGGAGGCGGTCAGGGGCCGTCGGCTCCAATCTGTGAGCCGGTCGCCTTTTGCAAGGCGGAGCCCAAGAAAGCGTTCGACCAGTGACGCGAGTGATGCGGACCCGTACCCAAGAAAACCTGCCGCGATCTGAGTATCAAACAACTTCCCAGGCAACAGCTGGCAGGCGCGCCCCAATACCTCGAGGTCCTGGCTCGCTGCGTGAGCAACCATGACACCGGGGCCGTCGAGCACTTTGGCCAGAGGCGCAGGGTCAACAGCAAGTGGGTCGACCAAGGCGACCCGAGGGTAACCCTCCGGCTGGCTCCGCCATGCCACTTGCACCAGTGCAAGACGCGGCCAGTAAGTCCTCTCACGGTGGAACTCGGTGTCAAGGGCGTAGCGCGGCACCTCGCTGAGCTCGTCAACGAGGGTTGCCAGGGCACTTTCAGTCGTGACGGTCTCAGGCGGCCCACTGGCACTTGCCTGATCGGTCGTGCGCAGCCGTTGGCCTGCGGTCGCCACCTACTGGCTCTCTGGCTCCGACCACGCACGAAGCTGGGCGAGGCTGCGAGCCAACATCCGCGATACCTGCATCTGACTGGCGCCCACGAGCGTACCGATCTGGGTCTGCGACCATCCCGCCACGAAGCGAAGGTTGATGATCAACCGGTCCCGCTCTGTGAGCCGGGCCAAAAGGGGGCTCAACACGAGCCGCCCCTCCACCTCGGCCAACCCGGAGTCCTTGACTCCGAGCTTGCGGCTCACGTACACGTCGTCACCCGAAGACCCGATGGTGTCGAGGGGGGCGCTGTTGCGCAACCCGCCGGCGTCGAGCGCCTCCACAACCTCTTCGACCGGAGAGCCGATGTAATGAGCCACCTCGGCGACCGTCGGTGACCTCCCGTGGCGCTGCGTCAGGTCGTCGATCGCCTGTTGGGTACTGATGTAGAGGTCGTGAACCCGCCTTGGCGGCCTCACCCACCACCCGCGGTCGCGAAGATGGCGCTTCAGCTCGCCCAGGATCGTCGCGGTTGCAAAAGTAGTCAACTCGGTGCCTCTGGCTGGGTCGTAACGCTCGATCGCCTTCAGCAGACCGATGAGCGCGACCTGGTTGAGGTCCTCGACGTCTTCGCCACGTTGAGCGAAGCGGCTCGCAAGCGAGTAGGCCAGGCCCTGGTAGGAGTTGACGATGAGGTTGAGCGCTTCGCCGTCGCGCGACTCGTGGTAGGCGACAAGAGCTCGGCGGACCTGACGGCGCCGGTCCGTGGTTTCGTCGCACCCGGTGGTAGCTGCTGCGGGTGTGGCCACGACCCAAAGCTTACTGGCAACGGTACCGCCTTGCCCCGCAAGTTCTATTTCACTTTGGCCGTGACCTCGGATTTCCGCGTTTATCGCAGTGGCCCGCCGGCGCAAAACTAGCGTTCCCAGCAATGGCACTAGCCGCCATAGTTGAGCCTCGTGTCTTCCATACGGAGCAACTCGGCGTTCTCGTCCGGGGCGGCGCAGTCGACTACTTCGCCAACAAAAAGCGTGTGGTCGCCCAAAGCCAGCTCGTCGCGTACCTCGCACTCCAGCCATGCTGCGGCTTGGGCCAATACCGGCGCGCCGGTGGACCCCACCCGGACTGCGACACCTCCTAGCATCCCCAGTTCGGGGCCTTCGGACGCAGGCTTTGTAAATCCTCTCACGAGCG
>Ga0182024_10004056_pt1 | contig 34085 bp, 40 predicted proteins | sample P32metaG_FD_120480 | JGI IMG/M metagenome (GOLD analysis project Ga0182024, IMG submission 120480) | Permafrost microbial communities from Stordalen Mire, Sweden - P3-2 metaG (Illumina Assembly) | ecosystem: Environmental > Terrestrial > Soil > Wetlands > Permafrost | place: Sweden: Stordalen... | reverse complement strand
GCGCTTTGACCAGGCGATCGCCGAATACCATTCGGCGCTCGCGGCTGCCCCTGAAAGTCCGAAAATATGGTTCAATCTCGGCAACGCGCTGCGCGCCGAGCATCTCAATGGCGAGGCGGTTGACGCGTTTTCCAGGGTGATAGACGAGGATGCGCGATGGATTGAGCCACGGTACGAGATGGGGACGATTCTTCTGGAGCTGGGCCGTCCGGCGGAGGCTGGGCGGCAGGCGGAGACTATTGTGCGCCTTGAGCCGGCGGCGCTGCCCGGACATTACCTGCTGGCCCGGGCCGCGGCGGCGATTGCACGGTTTGATGTCGCCGCCACGGAGGCCGCGACGGCCCTCGAAATTGCCCGGCGCGGCGGGGATGAAAAGAGCATCCGGGAGATGCAGGATGCGCTGGATGCGTGCAAGGCGGGGCGGTTGCCTGCCGCGCCGAAGTTGTAACTGGCGTACGCGGCGCGGGACTATCGAAGAGGAAGAAGTGCGGACGCTTGCCAGTCCGTTTCGATCCGTGCGACAGTCTGGTTGCTCTCGCTATGGATTTACCCCGACTTGGAATTGGCATCGTTGGAACCGGTATGATCGCCGGGGCGATCGCGGATGCAATTCGGCAGTCAAAGAAGGGGAGATTGGCGGCGGTATCGAGCAGGCGGATAGAGACTGCGCGGAGATTCTTGGCCGAGCGGCCTGGGACGGCGGCGGTGGAGGGGATTGATGCATTGCTGGGTCGCGCGGATGTGGAAGCGGTCTATGTGGCGACGCCGACGGTGGCGAAGGAGGAGATTGTCCTTGCCGCGATTGCGGCGGGGAAGCATGTGCTGGCGGACAAGCCGCTGGCTGACCGCGTCTCGGCGCTGCGGATGGTCGAAGCGGCGGCGGCGCGAAATGTGGCGTTCATGGACGCGACGCATTTTGTGCATCATCCACGGACAGCGGCGATCAAGGCCGCGAGCGAGGAGAAGATCGGCCCCGCGCGGTCGCTCCATACGCAGCTTTATGTTACGCTCGATGACCCGTCGAATATCCGGTTCGATCCGAAACAGGAACCGATGACGGCGATCGGGGATCTGGCGTGGTATTCGATGAGGGCAATCGTGGAGTATCTGCGCCCGGCGGGCAAAATCGCGAAGGTGGTGACGGCGGCGGAACGGGACGCGAAGAGCGGGGGAATCTTGCGAGCGGCAGGGTTGATCGCGTTCGAAAGCGGGGAAGTTTCGACGTGGGACATTGGTTATACGACAGGGACGATAATCCAGGAACTTCACCTGCTGGGAACAAAGGGAGTGATTCGGATGGACGATTTTGTGTTGGATTGGAGTAATAGTTTTGCATTCAAGAATCCGGCCGTTAAGGCGGGTTATTTCCACCGGACCGGCAAGCAAACGAGGAATGAGGAGACGTTCGTGCCGGCACCCGCAACCAATGCGCAACAGGTGGAGATGATTGATGCGCTCTGTGACCTCGCGGCTGCGGGGGACAACGCGAGGCGGGGGGAACATGCGGCGGCCACGCTAAAGACGATGGAGTATCTGGATGCGGTGTGGGCGGCGGGGTAGTGTTTGCGGAGTCGAACGGACCTCCGCCAATCCCGCGTCGTCATGCTTGTAATCGCCGTTGAAATCCCGACTCAGCTCATCCGCCAGCTATTAGACACGCCACTGGGATTGCCGGCCAGCACCCGCGCCGGTCTGGCGCAGCGGTAGCGTTCCCCTGCTGCACAACCAATCTTACACCCATGTTATGATCTCGAGCTTCGTCCGTTGTCTCGTGAGCCAGCCACTGCCACTATCAGCATTAGCTGCCGCCAGAATGCTAAGAACCGCGCATAGCAATCCCGGCGAATACGTTTCGTCCGAAGGAAGGGCAATGTGCATCCTGCCTATATTCTCAGTTTCTCGTTCCAGATCGGTTTCCCCCTTTGATTTGTCGTTCATAAGTTGAGGAGGATTCTGACGCGCTCTAAACCTTGATGTCCTGGCAAAGATATTCTCGAAGCTTGTAAAATACCGCGAGACTAATGATAAGCTGGGCGTGCGTGATATTCATTTACGGAACCAGAAACACGGAAAGACGGCTCGGGCTTATTGCGGACTTTTGTCCCATCTGCCGCACGATTCGTCCATTTGAGATTATTCGGATTGGACGGGCGAGCCATTTGTTTTTGGTCTCGCTCGGGTCGGGGAGTCTTGTGGCGCATTCCATGCGATGCACTGTCTGTGAGACCGCCATGAAGACGGATCAAGGCCAATACTTAAAGATAGAGCCGACGCGCGGACGTGTGAACGACCTGGAGGCACTGGTGAGATCGACCTATCCGAATGTGCGCGAAGTTTGGGCCGAACGGCTGGCGATCGAGGAGAAGATAAAGAAGGATCCGTCTGAGATGGTGCCTGAGTTGCGGGCAAAATATATATTGGAACCATTCAGTATCCTGAGCCCGGCGCTCGAGGCGCGCTATGAGCATGCCAGCAGGACGGACAAACATGCCAATATGGGATGCATCGTAACCGTGTTCGGGTGCGCGGGGTTAACGGCGCTGGTCATTTGGCTGCACAACAATGCCCACTACCAGGACAAGGCGATGGCAGCTGCGGCAATCCTGGCCGTTGCAGGGACGGCGTACACGCTGCTCCAGATCGTGCTCGCGCCGGGCCGGTTTATCAGGGCTGCGTTAATGCCAAAGCTGGTGCTATGTCTGCGGCCCCTGCGACCGCAACGGGAGGAAATCGTTGCGACACTGGAGAGGTGCCGTGCGGCCGGAATGAGAATCGGCAAAAAGCTGAAGGCAAAGTCCTTGATGGCACAGATTGACGGCCCGGCGGCGGACTGAAATCGGCGAATCGCTAAATCGCCGCCCGATATTGTGCAGGTGCAATCCTCAACGGTAAATGCAGTTAGGCAAATGTAGGGTCACATCCTAACTATAAAGATTTGCTGGCATCGCTTGGATGTTCGTTTATTTAAATCGCTTGCCCGCTTCGGCGTTGCGTGACAATCGTCCTCCGTCCATGGAAAGCGCCCGTAGCTCAGCCGGATAGAGCAGCGGATTTCTAATTGGAAAAAGGGGGTTTGCGCAGCTTTGCACCGGTTTCCAAAATCGGCGGGAACGCCGATGAATACAGGGATTAAGGGCGATTTCGGTTTTCATGGCTTTTCACGGTTTTAAGCCAAAATTCACGGCGACCGTAGAAAACGACCGTAGAAAAGTAGGAGCACCGGAGCGGGAATCCTTGCCGGCATCCGAGCCTGCGACGGGACCGTAGAAAACCGTAGAACTCGCTTCAACTCAGCGGAAATATCCGTGCTTTTTCAACCAGTCGAGCATTGCCTCGGCCACGATGTCTTGTTGGGTCGCCGGGGCAATCCCCTCGATTTTGCGTTCGGTCATGGCGCGAAGTGTCGCCGCTGCGATGCGTGGATCAATTCGGACACTGAGATTGCTCGTCATTGCGGGAGGGGGTGCCGATGCCAACGCGATTGGAGTGGACGGCGTTTCTTCGATGACGTGCTGTTTCAGTGCGGATTTGCGCATATTGGACTCCTTTTTCTTGGGTTGGGATTTCGGTATAGACTTCGGCTTTGGCTTCGCGGCGGATAGCGTCGCCCTGCCCTGTTTGACGAATGCTTCTTCGTCGGCTGTCAACCCGTCCTCAAATGAGCGTCGTTTAGCCACGGGTCATCTCCTTCAAAAGCTGTTTCATCTCAATGGCGGCGAGAAAGGCTCCTGCCCCCATATCGGAAACCGTCTTGGCCTGCCCTGCGGCGTCGGCAAATGCCTGGCGAAGCGAGAGGCCGGCGAGAACCTGGATTTTCAGCTTCTCAACTGCGAGGAGCATCTCGCGGCTCAAACGACCGCGTTTTTGGAGCTTGTTCGGGATCAAGGCGCCCTTCGGGAACCCCTTCTTCGCCCGTTGTCTTTGCGCTTCATGGAGAAGTTGCACGGCTTTGGAAGCGGCGCGGAAATCGAGAATAGACGGTCCGCACGGTAGAAAAACCTTGTCGGCGCGAATCATTATCGCGCGCGTGGTTTCGGAAAGTCCGGCGGGTCCGTCGATGACAATGTCATCCGCGTCAGTCGCGAATTGTGCGACTCGACGAATTATCTCTTCCGCTTCGGGAATTGTCTCAAGTTGGATCGGGCGTCCGAGTTCGCGAATCCAGGTGGAAGCGGATTGCTGCGGATCGGCGTCGATGAAAACAACCTTGCGTTTCTTTTTGGCGAGAAACGCCGCCAAATGAACGGCAATCGTCGTCTTCCCTACCCCTCCCTTTGAATTTGTCAGTCCGTAAATCATCCGCTCCTCGCCTTGCGGTTATACAGCCGATGATTCGAAAATCCCAAGGAAGCTGCAAAGCCAAGAGCGGGCTTGGACGTTTTTCGGCGTGTGGTTGCATGTTTGCAACAATGCGGGCATGCCTGCACGCATGCTTGCATGCAAAGCGTCCTATCTGGCTCCGTAGCTGACTTGTGATGAATACCCTCCCCTAGCATCCTGGCAGGCGAGCCCCTTCTCAAGGCTCGCTGCCTGCCGGGTGCGTTTAAGTGTTTAAAATACTGTTTAAGTAAGTTTCGGTTTCGGGAAAGCCGCACTGGATAAGGTTTTGAAGGGCATGGTGGTCGCCGGAGCCCCGATAGTGAGTCGCTGAGCCCCCGATAGAAAGGTCGTTGGAGCCCCGATAGTCGGTCGCCGGACCCCCGATAGGGTCGTTGAATCCCCGATACTTTGGCTTTTCCAGCGCCCTTAGAAGAACATTTGCCGCCAATTAGGGCCGAAAGGTCGCTGGACCCCCGATATTGTTTTTTGTTTCGAACTCTGGTAAGAAGGTACTCATGGGGCGGAAAGTGGACGGAGGGATTGAGAAGCATCAAGACTTGGAGCGGTTCAACGCTTCCGCATCAGACATTGCGGCCAAAGATCAGATAGACCTGATGTCTCGCTGCTGGTTCAGCCTCACTCCTAATCGGATGGACCCGATTGAGCATCAGTTCGTGAATTTGAAGACAAAGCAGCTTGAAACGGTTCGCGTCACTGGAAGCTCTGAGCACGGTATTGCCACAATTCACGACCAAGACTTGATCATTTTTGCAATCTCTCAATGGATCGAGGGCAAACGACTCGGAATGCCGCTAACAAGGCGCATCTGTTTCACACCCTACCAATTCTTTACATGGACCAACAAAGCGCCGCACGGCACGGCATACACACGCCTCAAGGAAGCGCTGCACCGGCTCAAGACGACAAATATCGAAACCACGATCCGCTCTGAGAACAAGCGAAGGGATAGGGTAAAGCAGTTTTCGTGGATTTCAGAATGGGAAACAATTGAAGAAGATGGCAAAATCCGGGGTGTAGAGGTCGTCCTGGCTGAGTGGCTCCTCGAAAGCATTCAAGACTTTCACGTTCTGACCGTGGATAAGCGCTACTTTGGCATACCGGGGACCGTCGAACGCTGGCTTTATCTCTACGCCAAGAAGGCAACCGGGGGAGTGACCGGAACCTGGCAAGAATCCTTCAAGAAGCTTTACGAAAAATCGGCTTCTCAACAGGAGTACAAGCATTACGCGAGCGCTCTGCGAAAGCTGGTGGAAAAAAACGATCTGCCGGGCCTCCGTTTGGGCAGGAAACGCTCTTCAACAGGAAAGGAAATGCTGGTCATGGAAAGAACGGAAAAGCGGGTGGCGTCACAAGCCAAAGTCGAACAGCAGCTTCCGTTGATCGAGCTATCCCCTTTGGAGGACGCATGGGAAAATGTATTGGATATTCTTCGCCAGCGTCTCAGTGATGCCACTGCGAACTCCTGGCTTAAACCGCTGCATGTGGTGAGCTTGGAAGATGGCCGTCTTACCTATCGAGCGCCGACAAAATTCGCGGGCGATTGGGTCGAATCACATTACAGAAGCCAACTGCTGGCGGCTTGGAAATCGGTAGGCTACGAGGTTGCTACCCTTCGGATTGAAGGCCCACGCAAGAAATCAGTCGCATAGGTTCCAACTACTCAACCGCTTTCCCTGGCGTATTGCCTCAAGACTGCTGCGTTTGCAGAAGCCTCCGCTTCGCAAAACGATAAAGACCAAACGCCGGAGGGTATCGAGGCATTCAGTCAACGGGAGGCTCCGAAGGAGGGCGCCCTTTAGGGACAGCCTTTGGATGCCCTTGACGGAGTGCCGCCCGCAGGCATCGTCAAAGGAGATAGCGTCGGCGAATGAGACCCAGCGGCTGAATGTGAAAAATTTTGCAAGAGATTCGATGCCTTTCGCTCTTGTCCTACCAAGCCATGCGATTTTGCGATTAAAAGAGCTTCCCGCGCCGCCGCTGCGGCTTCCTTCTTGGCATTAACGAAAAGGAGCGCAGACGCCTTTGTGCGGAAAATTCTCGTTGTAGTCGTTGGGTCGAGCTGATTTGTGCTGAGCGCAACATCGATGTCGTGAAGGCCTTGCCTTGCGTTGCCTTCACGGACTGAACATAAACCATAATAGCCTAGGTGCAGGGCGAAGTTGTCGGCCGAGTTGGACGGCTTGGTTATGACATTAAAAAATTCTGTTTTCGCGACCGGAATATTACCTTCCGCGAGAGCAATGGAACCGAGAAGATTGCTTTCGTGACCTGTCCGTAAAGAAACATTAGCCCAACGTCGTGCAAGCGGGATTCGACGATCAGAGTAATAACCGCTCGAAACGCCACCGGCTAATCGATAAATACCGGCAGGATCTCCCAAAAGCTGATGCAACACTATTCTAGCTTTTGCAGCAGCAGTCTGTCCCAATGGCCCTTTGATACCAGTCCACGCGGCAACATATATCCAACTCACCAAGAAATCATCGAGGCGACGCAAATCGCTGCGGACAAATGACGTAGATTGGCGCATCAAATCTGCGAGTAACGCGAGACCCGTGACCTGCGCGCGCGGCAAGGAGCGTTTCGATTCTGCTGCAAGGAGTGTCGCTGCATGGGAGGTACTCGGATTGCCAGAAGTCAGGATGCCAGAGGCAGAAGCACTGTTCGTGACAAGTGATTCCAGCACCGGGATATTCCAAGGCGACGCTTGGGAGCGTGAGGGTAATATCGAGGCATTTCCAAAATCAGAAGGGATTTGCTCTAGTAGAGCTTTTTTGCTTCGAATTAAGGTTGGTGTAGGCATCGAAATGTCTCGATCAAACAGAAGCGTGAAGAAGGCTGATTGTTTAAGTCGTTGATCGCTCGAAACGAGTTGGTGATCCTGCAATCGGTACAGCATGCGAGGCAGAGCGAGGCTAACAGCATGGTGATACTCCATTTCGGTGAATGCGACGCCTAACGGATCGCTGCCATATCGAGCTGGGAAAATGCCGAGATAAAAATCGCAGGAATCGAGCGCTGCCAAACATATGGCTCTGACGATCTCGGGTCTCGCATTCCGTAAGCGTTTGTCATCTTCCGCCCACCAGACGGTATAGCCAAGGGACAGGAGTTGGTCGCGCACTTTGGCGCGAACTTGCTCCAAGCCTCGGAAAACCGAACTCAGAAAGACCTTCATCGAAATACATCGCTCACTTTGCAGGCAACGCAAGCTGACGCGGCAAACAAGCGTGCGCAGCGCGGCATTCTTTGGACACGGAAACGGATTCAGGCAGGCGGAAGCGGAATGGCAGTGGAGCGTGCCGGACTGAATCTGGTTCGGTGTGCATGCCCAAAGACGAGGAGAATCGAAAAATGCGACTCTGCGGCATCGCGGGAGGAGAGAAGCGGATTCGCGGCGTTGCAGTGTCGTATTGCCGGATAATTGGAGAAGTACGATCCCAACGAAGGATACGTGGCGGGTCATATTCAAACGCCTGATGTCGCGCCGGGGAAGCATCGCACGGCGTGGCATGAGGACGCATATTTTAGGCGGAAAGCGGCTGGTCCTGGCTTTTCGGGTATGGCTTGATAAGCGGTTTGCCGAAAAGGCGGGACGAGCCGCGCCGAGTGGGGGGAATTGACGGCGAGACCGGAAAATGTGTGGACATCGTGTGTACGATCTGCTATGATCTAGGAAACTTTGAGAGGGCCATCATGAATACTGCCAGCGCGTCCACCCGAATCGATCTGCGGGTCGATGCACACAAAAAGAACATCATCAGCCGCGCAGCGGCGATGCTTGGGGTGAACATTACGCAATTCATCATGGAGAGAGTTTTCCCCGAGGCTGAACGGATTGTCGCGGAGGATAACCGGACCCGTCTTCCCAAGGAAGAGTGGGAGCGTTTTCTGGCGAAGCTGGATGAAGCGCCCAAGGATCTGCCGGAACTCCGTCGGCTGATGCAGGAACCGAGTATTTTCGTGAAGAGTTAAGGAAGTGGCATTTCTTCAACCGAGGCTGCTGGACAAGGCCGATCCCGTTTCGGGATTTGATTGCGGGGCGGAGGAACTGAATCGCTTTATCGAGCGGTACGCCTATCAGAGCCAGCAGAGTCAGGGCGCCCGGACTTACGTATCGCTGTCTGAGGACGGAAAACTCGCGGGATTCTACACTCTCGCTTATGGCTCCGTGGAATATGAGAAAGTGCCGGAACGCACCCGGAAGGGTCTTGCGCGGCATGACGTACCGGTGATGGTTTTGGCGAGATTGGCGGTGGCGAAAGAGTTTCAGGGTGCGGGTGTGGGCAAGCAACTCCTTCGTGATGCACTGCTGCGAACGCTGCAAGCGGCGGACATTGCCGGACTGCGTGCGGTCGTCGTTCACGCCAAGGATGAATCGGCGAAGCGGTTTTATGAGCGATTCCGATTCGAGCCGTTCCCCTCGGAGCCCTTTAAGTTGGCATTGCTGCTAAAGGATTTGCGTGCGGTGGTGGCAGGATAGCCGTCCAATTACGGATTCTTTTGAGACAGAAGCCCTTCCAGATTCCTGACGCCTTCAAGGTTTTGTTCCGGGGTTAGACCGGGGGCCTTGTGGTGATGAAGGAATTGTTCGGTTTCTTGAAACGAAAGGCCCAGGACTTCGCCGACCTGCCCGCGCGACAACTCGCCAGAACGATAGCCCTCCAGGGCGAGCGCCTCAAGGACGCGTCGAGCCGGCTGCGGCCCATCGAGACGCAGCGGCTTCGCGAACGAGTCTGGAATTTGCACAGAAAATCTCATTGGAGACATTGTACCAAAATCAGAAGGCGAAAACAATCTCCCTTACCCGCTCAATTTTCCCCGAAAGAATTCAATGGCTTCATTCAGGTCTGCGGTGCGCCGGTTGCTCTCGGGAGAATTGCCATGGGTGTCGGGATGGATGAGCTGGATGCGGTCGCGGTAGTTCGATTCCGCCTCCTCAATATCGTAGGGCTCCGTGATGCCCAACAGCTCCGCGAGCCGCCGTGCCCTCTTCTCCTCCTCGGTCAACACCACATTGCGTTTCATCGTTTGTCCGGCTACGCGCGCAGCTTGCGGGGCTTCTGGTTCCGGCTGGTCGGAGCCGAGCGCTTCGCCGCGCTCCTCAGCGTCCTTCTGGATGTCGTCGGCGATATTTCCGCGGCGTATTTCGGTCCAATAATTCATCAGTTCCTTCGGAACCATGCAGGCGGCGACGATTACAAGCCACGTCGAAAGGTGCTGCTCGGCGAACGCGAAGCGAAGAATTGACGCAAACAAAAGGACAAGCGCCGGCTCCAGCCAAATGTGAACGTTCGTTTCCAGAGCGGGGCTGGAAATTCCAAGGCGTTTTAGGAGACGGCAAACGTGCGATGTGCCGGAATAATTGTCCCGTTGTCGATCAGGGGTTTGCCCGAATTCGCGTACAAAAGTGACGCCATAATGCAGCCAGTAAAGGCCGACGGCGCCTCCGCAGAAAATCCAAACGGCACCGTATTTGCGCCAAAGGTCCGGTTCGTGCCAAGCGATGTAATCGAGAACGCCGACAGCCACCGACAAGGCAAAGAAGATCGTCCGCGGCCGGAACAGCGTTAAGCCGAATGAGGAACGCAGATAGACGAGCGCTGGCATGGCAACGCAATGCAGCGTCGGGCTGATTACCGGAATCGGGCCTGGGGTGGGACGGTTACCGTGGATTTCCTTCATAAACCTGAGGAAACACGTATCGGATGTGATTTTGGACCTTTGTCCCGGTCTTGTCGGGTACTATCCAGCGCCGCCCGCCCTGGAAAATGATTCCATCGACCTGCATCTTGTTCTCCTCCCCACCGGTGCGAAGCAGTGTGAATTCCTGGGGATGAACGAGGAAATCCACAGTTTGACTTCCGCCCGCGCTCTGGCTCACCCCGCCCGCTGCGGCGGACTTGCCAAGCTGCTCGGACACGCCGCCGCTGTAATGGGTTTGCCGGGTCCGGCCAATGGAATCCGCCGCCCAATTATTGGTCGTTGGGTCGCCATTGGCGTGAAAGATTTTCGTCTGGAGGTTGCCAACGAAAGCCTCGACTTCGGCGCGGGAGTTCGCGCCGCCGAAAACGGACAGGTAGCTGGGGAAGTTTTGCGTCAGATAGACGGTGCAGGCGCGAGAGCTGCGGGCGGTGCTTTGGAAAAGCGCGTCGTAGGAATTGGCAAAGAACTGCGACTCGTCCGCCCACAAGAAAACCGGGCGAATAGTCTGCTCGGCTTGCGGGCGCTTTATGCCTGGCGGGATGCGGCGCTCGACCGCCCGTTGCCATATAAATTTGAATAGCACCTGGGCGAACTGACCGAGATCGTTGTACTCTTTGACGGGCAAATCGATGATGATGATTTTGCCCTTAAAAGTATCCTCTGGCGTGAAATTATAATCGGTGCAAAACAGCCGTCCCAGCATACCGCGCAAAAAGCAGTCGGCCATGCTGGTAAAGGTGCTGACGATGATGGAGCGGGTCTCGATGGCGAGGCTAGGAAACTCCCGCATCCAGTAATCCCGCGTCAGGCGGAAATCCGATCCCCGAACGCGCTCCTCAACGCCCGGCTTGGTCCCTGTCGTCTTGTGTCGTTCTGCGGCCTCGGCGAGCTTTTTCTCGGCGACATCGATCAGCCCGAAGCAGTCGGAATCCTTCCGCCATTCTTCATCCGCCGCCTCCTCCGGCGAACGGGGCGCGGAGGTGATAATCCGGTACAGTGACGGCAGGTTCAAATCCCCTACCGCAATGACGGCAAGATCGATAGAATTTCGGAGCAATTGCTTCAAGGTACGCTGCCAATAGCTGTCGCCCCCGCCGGACTGCCCGTGCCGGCGCTCGGAAGCCTCCAGAACGCTGCAAAAGAGGTTCACGAGATTCTCGGTCTGCCCTGCCCCGGCGCCGGACCGTTTCAACTCGTAGCTGAGGAAATCGAACCGCCATTTCGCATGGGCGTCCACGACGATCAGGTCAGATTCCCTGCCGGCGTCTTTGGCGTATTTTTGCCATTCTGCCGCCTCGCCGGTCTTGGCGGTTAACACGAGGCCACCCAGATTGGCCTTCAAAAAGGCGCGGGCCAGTGCCCTTCCGCTACCGGACGATTTCCCGGAACCGGTGCCCCCGAAAACCTGAACCCCCTGAAAAGCATCGCTTAACGACCAAAAATTCTCCGCCCTCACCTTGTCTCCATCGGCGCTCAATTGGAGCAACGCGGCGTTGTCATCCGGCCAGTCCTTGGCTGGGTCAGGCTTGGGCACTGGAACGGAAACAAGGCTGTCCATCGGGTTCTTAAAACGCTCGCCGTGGGAGGCTATCGGGCCGTGCTTTTAGCGCGAGCGAAAAACATCCTTAGCTGTGCTAAGGGAAGATGTCTGAAGCTCTTTTCTGAATCTTGATTACCGGCTCCGGCCCGCATGTTTTCGTGCATGCCTGCACGCATGCACGCCCGCAACCATGCGAGCGACCCGCCATGCCTGTCAGCATCCCCGCAAGGACGCCTGCCGGCCTGCTGGCGGGCCTGCAAGTTGGCATGCGCACCCGCAGTCATGCAGGCAAGCACGCGGGCAAGTGGGCAGAATTTTCCCCATGCTTACGAATTCCGGTCGGTCCGATGGAAACCGGCGGAGGGTCCTGATATAATCGGAAAATGTTGCGGGTCGTCTCTCACAAGTCCGCGGCGGCAGCCTCCAAGTATTATTCGGAAGGGCTCGGTCGCGAGGACTACTATTCTGAGAAGCAGGAGGTCGTCGGCAAGTGGCACGGCAAGGCGGCGGAGCTTTTGGGTCTGGAGGGCGACGTGACGCAGGAGGCGTTTACGGCGCTGGTCGAAAATCGCCATCCGGGGACGGGCGAACGGCTGACGGCCCGAACGAATAGTGAGCGCGTCGTCGGCTACGATCTGAATTTCCACGCGCCGAAAAGCCTCTCCATTTTGCATGCGATGACCGGGGATGACGACATTCTCGCTGCCTTCCGTTCATCGGTCGCCGAAACGATGGCAGACATCGAGTTGCAAACGACAACGCGGGTGCGACAAAAGGGCGCACAAGAGAACCGGGTAACGGGGAATTTCGCCTGGGCGGAATTCGTCCATTTTACGGCGCGGCCGGTGGGTGGCGTTCCCGATCCTCATTTGCACATTCACTGCTTCGCTTTTAACGCGACGCATGACCCCGTGGAAGGGCGGTGGAAGGCGGCGAACTTCCGCGACATCAAGGCCGATGCGCCTTACAGCGAAGCGGCCTTTCATTCCCGGCTGACGGCTAAACTTGCCGCGCTCGGTTACGGCATTGAGCGGACGCCCAAAGGGTGGGAAATCAGTGGGATTCCGCGCAGCGTGATAGACAAATTTTCACGGCGGACTGAGCAGATCGAAAAGCTGGCGGAAAGGCGGGGCATCCAGGATGCCAAAGGCAAGGATGCGCTCGGAGCGGCAAGCCGCGAAGGGAAGCGTCACGGCCTCAAATATTCGGACCTTCTGGCAGCCTGGGGCGAGCGGCTGACGCCGGACGAAAAGGCGATGATATTCAAGGCTGCGGACCGTGAGGCGGGGGCGGGACGGGAGAAGGTGACGGCCAAAATGGCGCTCGATGAGGCGAGCGAAAAGTTGTTCGCCAAGAGCGCCGTCATTCCATCCAAGGCGCTGGTCGCGGAAGCGCTGCACTTTGGCGTCGGCCACGTCACGCCGGAAATGGTGTGGCGCGAGTTTGGCCGGCGCGGAATGGTCGTCCGGGAGGTCGAGGGCAAGCAGCTTTGTACGTCGGTCGAGGTCCTGGCGGAGGAAGTGGCATTGATCAATACCGTGCGGAGCGGGCGAGGGAGATACGCGCCACTCAACGCGGGCGAAGTGAAGTTCGTCAACAAGGCCCTTTCCGAGGAGCAAAAAGCGGCTGTACGGCATATTCTTGACAGCCGCGACCAGGTAATCGCCGTGCGCGGTGCGGCAGGGGTCGGCAAGACGACAGCGATGACCGAAGCGATGCAGCAGATTGAGGCGAGCGGTCGCCGGGTATTCGCCTTTGCGCAGTCGGCTGACGCATCGCGGGGGACGCTGCGCGAGGCCGGGTTTGCCAACGCCCAAACGCTGGCGCATCTATTCCACAATCCGAAGCTCCAGGCAGAGACGCGCGGCCAGGTGATTTGGATCGACGAGGCGGGTTTGGTCGGCACTCGGGACATGTGGAAAATTATGCGAATTGCCGGGGATTCGGCGCTAGTCATTTTGACGGGGGACACGGCGCAGCATGCGCCGGTGGCGCGCGGCGACCCATTCCGGCTGTTGCAAAATTACGCGGGACTGAAGGTTGCCGAATTGACGCAGATTCGCCGGCAGGAAGGGGAAGATTATCGGAAGGCGGTCGGGGCTTTGAGCAAGGGGGATTTGCGGACTGCATTCCGCTGCCTTGACGATCTGGATGCGATTGTCGAAGTCACAGACGACGTTGATCGCTACCGGCTGCTGGCCCATGATTTTTTGAATTTAAGCCGCGGCGGGCAGGTGCCGCTCGTCGTTTCGCCCACGCATGCGGAAGGCGCGAAAGTGACGGAAGCGATTCGCGACGCGAAGCGGGATGCCGGGCAACTCGGCAAGGAGCGATCCTGTATCCGGTATCAGGATCTCCGGTGGGAAGAGCCGGACCGCCGACACGCTGAAAATTACCGGGAAGGGCTTGTGGTGCAATTCCATCAGAACGCGCAGGGGATTCGGCGTGGCGAATTGTTTCGCGTGACGGGTCGCGATGAAAAGGGCGGGGTGCTGATTGAGAATGCCCGTGGCAAGCTCGCGCTGCCGCTAAAGGAGGCGGCACGTTTCCAGGTCTTTGAGGAACGGTCAATCGAAGTGGCACGCGGGGACCGGATTCGGATTACGAAGAACGGCGAAAGCGCCGACGGGCGACGCCTGAACAACGGCTACGTGTTCACGGTTGCGGGTTTCAGCCGAGACGGGCAAATCATCCTGAACACGGGTGCGAAGCTGGATGCCCGGCATGGGCATTTCAACTACGGGTACTGCCAGACCTCGCACTCGTCCCAAAGCAAGAGCGTCCGGGACGTGCTGGTGGCCCAAAGCGCGGATTCGTTCCTTGCCAGTTCGCGCGAGCAGTTTTATGTGTCAGTGAGCCGTGGCAAGGAAACCATCCGCATCTACACTGATAACCGCAAGGAACTCGAAAACGCGGTCGGAATTTCGTCAACACGTCGGGCGGGCATTGAACTGGCCGGCTTCACCAAAGCGGAGGTCGGGGCGCTTGTGAGCGACGATTCGGGTACCCAATGGCGCGACCGCGTGCGCAAGAATCAGGCGGAAAGGGCGTCGCAAACCCAAGTGGAGAAACTGCTGAGCGCCCGAAAAATGGGAGGTTCGCAAAAGCCGGAAAATTTCGATTTCCGTCAATTCATGGCGGTGAAGAAGGCTTTGGCCGGGCCGGATGGGATGAGTCGCTCGAAAGGTCGGCCGAGCGGCAGAAGTCGCCAGCACCGTGATCAGACCGTCCATCGGCCAATACAAACGCGGGACATCTCCACCAAGGAAAAGATCGCCGCTGCGAACGAGCGAAAGGGCAAGAACGAACGGGCCGAGAATAAGCCGACAAAACTTCACCCGCGCCGGGAGCGGTTGATGAAGAGCTACGAGGCGGCGAAAAACCGCATCGGAAAGCTGGCCGAGAAGGTGAAAGGCAAAGTTGGCGCGATCCGGGACAAAGCGTTGCCGAAAAGCAACGTCCAGAACCAAGCGAAGAACGCCGAACGGCGAAAATCCAAGTCAAATGGGACAAAGCAGGTGACAAAAGCTAAAGCTGTTCAAAAGACGCCGCCAAAAGCGCCGCCCCCACCGGCGCCACGGCGCGGGAGATAAATTATGGAACAGAATTCAATCGACAAGGTTCTCGAAAGCCGACGACAAGCGGCCCAACCACCCGCGGCCAAGGAAGAGGAGGACGACAATTTCTATTCGATTCTCGGCGGCGACGTAATCGACGATCCGTTTCTTGAATTCCGGTTTCGCGACGGGTTCAAGCTATGCCTGCCATATCGGGATGTGGTTTGGATCAGCTACCATCCGAAGGAACCGGAAATTAAAGTGGATTTCGGCACCGTGGCAATTTCCATTAAGGGCAGGGGCATGGGTGACGAGTTGTTCGACGGGATCAAGAAAAAGCGGGTCGTGTGGATCAAGGAAGCCGATTCCGAGATGCAAGACCATGAGGGGAATAAGGTCTTCATCGAAGAGATCAGCTTTGAGCCCGAGGAAAAGGAACCCGCCTCCGCTTAAATGTTCTGGCGCTATCTTCGGCAGTTCCCGAAATTCTTCATCGCTTTCCTGATCATCGTCGCCAGTCTGGTGATTCTTTTCATATGGGAGGCGAGACGCGCCGCCGAACGCGCCCGCCCCGCTCTGATTGAGGATACCAGCGCAAGGGAGGCGCAGGTAGAAGCGAAGCAGGGGCGGCTCATCTTAGTCGATAACAACCTTTACGACATCGACAGCGGTGCGATGATTTTCAAGGACTGGCTGGAAAAAAAATTGGAAATGCCAAAAAGGCTGTTTTACGACAGAGAAGCGAAGAAATTCATCGCTCAGTATGATCTTGGGTTCGTCCGCTACAGCTTGAGCGGAGCGGACGAGGCGCACTTCGCGCAAAGATACAAGCCGGCCTTCTCCAATGACCTAAAGTGGATGTTGTATGTGAAGGACAAGGACATTTGGCGGGCGGATGTGGACTGGAAGGAATTCAAGGTGGTGAACGAAAGAAAAATCACATCCATCGAACAATTCATGGATGCGAATTTTGCGGAGAATATTTTCGTCGGGACGGAAAAAACTCTCGTTGTTCGCAACCTCAACAACCTCCTTCGCGTGAATCTTGAAACCGGCGACGTGAAGCCGTTCCGGATACCCCTTGGCGACATCGCCAAACGACGATCTCCTGATAGCAAAAGCGTTGTCGGGAACCAAACCGGGCAGTTTTATTGCTACGACATGGACAGCGATGCAGCAAAAACGGTTTCCATAGGGCGGGGCCTCATCAACGACTACCAATGGCTCAACAACAATCAATGTGTTGCGATTGCAAACTTTAAGACAGTCGTCGCTTACGACGGACCAAAAAATGCCCTGACAGAAGTCACGGCACTTCCATTTCAATGCATCAACATCGGCGAGCCGTCGCCTGATGGACGATTTGTTTTCTGCACGGGAAGAGGAAAAGGAGTGCTGGTCGATTTGGAGAAACGGACGGCGACTCAGGTTACAGGTGGCGCGGGAGTTTGCTGGGTCAGCAACGACACGTTCGCCTTCTCCCGCGAAGTTCCCGACACGGAACTACGCGGCACCTGGCTGCAAACGGTAGGTGAGGGCGAGAGGCGAGTTTCGCCCGAACCTTATTTGGTTGGAAATGCCGGGGGATTCATAATGCCGATACCCTCTGCCGGCATGTTCGTGTTCGCCACGCAGCACGGTTTGTCCAAGATGAAAGCCGATGGTTCGGAGGTTACAGAGTTCGCGACCTTAACTCGTCCTCCGGTGCGGGCGCTTGCGATTCAGGACTGGAAGCAATAAAGTGCCGGAATCTAAAACTATGACATCCCGCCAATGCGAGATTTCCGCTGAGTCTTACGCGGCCAATCTAAATGATAAGTCGATTCCAGAGATCACAGTTGCCCTCATAACAAAAAGGCAGGCCTTTTACGGCCTGCCTTGGAGCGTTCAAGGATAAAAGAACGCTCATTAAAAATTATAAGTGAGCTTTACGCCTATGGCACTGTCGTGATATTGTGCCTTTATCCCGTCAAAACTGGGATCGGCGGTGCCAAGGTATTTGTATTCAAGGCCAAGCTTTGTATTTGCCATCAAATTAAACGCTAGCCCGGCAATACCCTGATAAGCGAATACCGTGTCATGACTGGAGTTGAAATGGGTTGCACCTATCGTCAGGCCGTTCTCAGTCAAATACGTCGCGCCCAAGCCCGCGCCGATGTATGGCGTTACCGGGCTGGAATTATTGAAATCATAATATCCATTTCCCATCAGGCTGTAGGCATTGTCGGTACTATTCACGGAAACCCCGGCAATTTTACTCAAGTCATTATTGCGGTATGCAAATTCACCTTCGACTCTTACGTTCGGCATCACGTTATATCCTAACGCTCCTGAAAGATATGCTCCTTTGTCAAACTCGGAGTTAAGGCTAACACCGCCTTGTTTTAGATCGGTGTTTTCCAACAGGCTTACACCCCCGCTGGCACTTAAATAGAAGCCGCGATTACTGATTTCATCCGCACCCGCAGTCCCAACGCTGGCTAATACGGCCACTATCGCCGCCATGCTTGTCATGGTTTTATTCATACTTTCTCCTAAATTTATGGTTCGACTTAGTCTTGTTATCCCTCTTAGGGGTTAATTTGGCCTTTGTCCAGAAGAACCTTGAACAACCGACGAAGGTCCATGGTTATCAATTATTCACTGCACTAACTTATGTAGTAAGTTATTGTCTTGGCGAAAAATGTCACCTAAAGTCAGAACTGAGCTACTTATACAGCGGCAGCGCTTCCATGTGAAGAAATAGCCTCCGGTCCCGCGCCATGTTGCATGAAAGCGACATCGCGCGACGGTACGTTAAGACCCTGTAAACTGTTCCCTGGGGCATCTGGCTCTCATCGACAATGGCGACGTGCCAGGCGGGGAGGGCGCATCCTCCTCGCTTAACGCGCGAAGGATGCGGGCCTGTCATGCGGACGATGGGTTTCATTTTCACGCCTCCGGTTGGGTATTGAGGATGTAGTTCGCGGCTTTCTGCGCCTGACTGGCGGCGCGTATGATCCAGCCTTTGGCATCCTTGGATTTGAGGGCGTCAATCCATCCCTGCAAATAGGCGGCGGAATTTTCAAGCTCGGCTTCGGCTATGCCGGCATGAGCGCAGAGGAAGGAAGCGCCCATTTCCGCAACGAGTTCCTCCTCGGCGTATGTCTTGCGGGCCTCGCCTTCGGCGTCAATGCCCTTGTTCTCAAGCAGGGATTTTCGGGCAAGGCGTGATTCGTGGCCGCTTGCGTGGGTCAATTCATGGAAGAGCGTGGAATAATAGGATTCTTCACTGGTGAAGAAACGGCGGTCCGGCATGTTGACGCTGTCTAGCTTGCGACGGTAGCAGGGGACGGCGCTGCCTTCTGCGAATTTCGGAGGATTTGGCATCCCTGCCACCAGAGCTCTTGCGCGGTCGCTGCGTTCGGTAGCTGGAAACTCGGATACGTCTTTCGGTTTGGGGAAAGTGATTCCTTCGATCTGCGAAGCATGAAAGACGGTGTACGCCTTCAAATATTTCCGGTGTTCCTCGGATTGCTCGGGTGTGGGTGCGCCTTCGATCTCTTTCGTATAGGTGCCGTATTTGACGACGAGGGAACCGTGTTCGCCTTTCATGACATTTCCGCCAAGCTCCTTTGCCTGGATGTAGGTCAGAAAATACGGTGAGGTGAAGCGTAGGCTCGCCAGTAGAAAAACATTGATCCCCTGGTACCGGTTGCCGGTGGAGAAGTTACGGGGAAAACCTACTTTCGAGAAGTAAGGTGATTTCCAAGGAATAACTCCCTGTTCAAGCTGCGTGATGATGCGGTTAGTAACCTGTTCGTATATGTCTTGTTTCATGATGTTCCTTTGTGGTTTTTGCTAAAAGCACAGTGCTTTTGCTAAAAAACCAATGGAGACCAAACCGCCGCAGGGCATTGAGGCGTCTTGTCAAGGGAGGCTCCGACGGAGGGTGCCCTTTAGGGACAGCCGTTGGATGCCCTTTACTGGACGCCGCCCGAAGGCAGACAGAGCCGCCTTAAAGCGGCGTTATTGATCCGCGCGAATTGCGCGGCAAACCGTGGACACGGAAAGAGAGTGGAAGACGGCGGAAGTGAAACGCTAGTGGAGCGTGCCGGCTCTAATCCTCTTTCGGCGTGCCTAAATTGGAGGGGTAGTCGCGGTCTGGCTGTCTCCGTAGCGGCTTTTAAGCCGTGAAGGAGAGACAGACGGCGACGCCGGGTAGGAGAGGGGCGTTGCGGGGATACCTCCCCGCTGGAAAGGGTAGCGCCGCACAGGAGTAGGCGCGAGGGGAAGACTTTCCCCTGAATCGCCACAGAATTTAAAAGACTTCGGTTTCTGTGAGCTGAGGAAAAAAGTGGCAATGGACTCCCGACTTATGGTAAGTGTCATTAAACAAGACGGAGAGAGTTTGAATGACAGGCGTAGGATTTCTATTGATTTTTGTTCTAATCGTCCTCATCCCATTGCTCAGGCCTAAAACATTAGCGGTGATGCGGGACGGAATTTCCGGATTAGTAGGTTATGTTCTTGGAATAACTATCTTGGTGTTTGTAATCGGTGGAGTTTTAGGATTTCTCGTATGGGGCTGGCGCCAGATATAAGGTTTACACCAGACCGGGCGGATTGAACCTGAATCGGCTAAGGAGACGGAGAAGCTACTGCTTTGTTAACACTATTGTCCGCGTAATTACTCGAATTTGAGGTCCACCACTGTTTCCATTGTGCTATACCCTCCGCATTCGCACTACTTCTCCCGGACCTATCGCTGGACGAATAGCGAGCGCCGGGAAGATCCATTGCGGCGAGGGCGTTCGCTGCCCTGCCACCTGAATCGGGCTCGTCAAGCGCGCTGCATAACACTCGGACGGAAGTCTTATTGTTAGCGACGATCAAACATTTGAAACCGGTATCCTGTTGGATAAAAACCCAATTGGGATTGTCGTCTGAAATCTTTTTCAGCAGCTTCACGAGATATTCCTCTCCACCGGGAACCGTGGTGGCGAGTACCGCCGCCTTTTTTCCAATGGCTTGCATCTCGGGCGTGGCGCCATAGACGGTGTAGTTTTCCTTGAAAATATTGAGGAGTGCAGGGACCGCCCAATTTCCGGGGAGAGTCAGGAGATCATCGACGGCGCTTGCGTCGCCGGCGGCGACGCGGGCCTCGACTTTGTTCACCAGGGTGATGATTTCCTGCTTGGAGGGCTCTGCGATGCCGGATGCGACGCCAAAGAGGAATATGAACGCGAAGGTGAGGAGGGTTTTCATGGCGGTCCGACGATAAAATTCAGGCCGACGCGAATCGAGACGTTTTTCTCCGGTCGATTCGCAAGACACGGAAGAGACAGGATGCACCCTTTCTGCGCGAACCCATTCGGAAGGAGTAAAGCGTTTTGGGAGGCATTACCGTCACTGTCATAAACCTGAAACATTTTCATGCTATGCTTCAGACTATCTGATTCAGCGAGGACGAAGATGGGTAAAAAGACTAAAGGCAGTGCCGTAGATGTTCCGGGTATCGATAGGAGCGGCGATCTTCACGACATCAAGCAGGTGACTGAAATGTTGGACGGCTCCAGAGTGCCAAAGAAACCGGCTAACGTGCCCGCGGCAGACGTTCCGGGTATCGATAGGAGCGGCGATTCTCGTGCGTACAAGCAGGTTTTGGAGATTCTGAAAGCAGCCGAGTTGCGAGCCTTTGGTGGAGCAGGAGCGGGGTTGCCTGCTACACAATTACCGCTGGCAGGGCAAGGTGTTGAAAAACCGGCATTGAAAACGCGCTAAACGTGGCACGAATCCACGGTGCGTCTATCGACTCGCCTCGCTTGATCTTTTGATCTCGACGGTCTTCGCGTTCATCGAAAGAATTCTGCCCGGTTATGAGGCGTTTATTCATGCTCGTGTTCATTCTCGCCGGGTTCTTCGCTGAACGCGGAATTGCGGAGCAACCCGTGACCTACGTGGTCGCGGGCGTGGCGGACGGCGATTCGTTGAACGTGCGGGCCGGGCCGGGTGCCAAGTTCGCCGTGGTCGCAACCCTACCGAACGGAGCGGGGGGAATCATACAACGTGGCCACCCGGTGTTGAATGGCAACGACGACTGGATCGACATTTCGTTCGCCTCCGGGGAGGGCTGGGTGCGACCGAAATATCTGGAGAAAGCAGCGGCGGTTGCGTCTGACTATCCGCCGGACAATTCGCAGTCTCAGGCGGCTCCTCTCAGCCAGACGAAAATCGATGCTTCGCCGCAAACCTTGGCATTGTGGAAAAGTTATGAGGATATTGCCAATCAGATGCGGGAAAGCGAAGCGAAGGATGGAGCTGTCGAATTGTCGCAAATCCAACTCCTAGACCCGGCCGGTGCAGATCCTATCGTTGTCTCCTTCATCGAGAACACTAAAGCGTATCTGCGCTTTGTCATCGCGGGTTCCGCCCAGGCCGAACAGGCGATGAGGCAAGTACGACCGGCGCGGGAACTCGTCGCAACACTGCGGCCGTTTGCCGAAAAGACGGGAGAGGAATTGATGCCTGATGCCGGTGGATCGGAAGACTTGCGAAAGGGCGTCGGGGGCGAGATCGGAAGTTTGTTGCTCGATTACGTCTTTAGTGACTTAACAGCGGCGAAAAACATGCCCGACGGATGGAGAGCGATCCAGGAGGGAGATCGTTTGAAGACCGAAGAGTCGCTCATCAACGGTGCTCTTGGCCTTGAAGATTCGGACTCGCTAAAATTATGGCTTGATATGGTTCGAAATCGATCATTCGCGGCGAACTTGCTGCGTGGACATTGGGTTTGCCGAAACGTGAATGGCAAAACTGCCGAACTTGTATTCAGCAGCGATCCGCGTAGTTATCTCCGAGCATGCGGCAAAGTCGAAATGCACTGGCGATCCAATCGTAATTTCGGCGGATACAACGGAGCCCCCCAGGAAATCAGCTACTTTGTATGGCAGTTCGTGAAGGGATCATTCAGGATGACTGAGACGGATGTGATTTCCATGTTCGGCGGACCGCAGGTTTGGCGTTCGCTCAATGCGAAATTCACTTCGCCAGATGTGTTCGACGTGTCGGACGAACAGAATGTTCCAATCGGCCAGTGGACTCGAATCGACGATGCTTCACGCTAGAGGCTGGCAATGAAGACGCAACGTGGGCGGGCAGTAAGGCCCGCCCACGAATGGCTATTCGGTCTTCTCGGACGGGACGCGAAGGCTGATGCGTCCGTCGAGCGGCACGGTTTCAATCAGGATATTGTAGCCCTTGCCATCGGCGTGCTGCCAGGCGCTGCCGATGCGCGTCCAGAAGGCGTCGCCGTCCTTCCGGTCGCGGACGTGGTAGGCGATGTGGCTCGGCGCTTTCGTGGTGGAAGATGGGGTATTCGATGAATCGTTCATTTGAAGTCTCCGTTGTTTGGTTTCTCCCGAATGGGATTGGCAAAAGTGGATGCAGCCGATGAAGCGGGGCGTTGTCATGCCCTACACGGATTCTCGGAGCGGGCCGGGTATTGACTGCCCCGCGCGGCTGCTACGGCTGCCAGAATTCCTGACGGGAAACCACAAGGGGGGAGGCGTGAGGGCGAGCATTTTCCATCCCGCGCCAGAAGCGCGGCGCATTCCTGACACGGGAAGAGATTCGGACGGCGGAAGCTCAAGCGGCAGTGGAGCGTGCCGGTTGAATGCTCTTTCGGTGTGCCTGAATTGCGGGGCGAGTCGCGGGCTGGCTGTCTCGGTAGCGGGTTTATCCGTGAAGGAGATACCAGACGGCGACGGCCGGAGGAGAGGGGTGTTCCAGGGAGTGGCTCCCGCTGGAAATGAGAAGCCGGAGACGCTCGGCTACTCCGCGTGGGAGAGGAGCGAGAAAACTCCTTGTAAAGAAGGATCGATTCAATAAAGTGACGAACTTTTCGCTTCTGCCAGCATTGATGTAATCCGCCGCATTCGCAAAAAACGATAATCCACAAGAAAAAAAGAAGTTGGCAAAAATGTTTTAATTGACGAAAAACGTCAATCTGCTAGTTTTTGCTCGAAGTGACGGTGAACGACATGAGATTTATACAAGCAGCACGTGAGATTCTTTCCTGGAGCCAATCGGAGTTTGAACGGCGTGCGAGTCTTAGTCGCCAAGAATTCGAAGCCATGGAGAAGAAGCCGAAGAGCGTTGCGGCACAGCTTCGGAATAGGGTGTTGCGGACTCTTTTGCTAAGCGGCGCCGGGAATCCGGCCTTGCTGCGGGGAGCGCGGGGGTTGCTTGGCGAAACTCAGGGTGATATGGCTGAACGCGCTGAGGTAGCCCAAGGGACGTATCGGAGATTCGAGGACGACAGCTTTACGGTCGAAGATGGGATGGAGGCCACGAGAACATTGGCAAGAGTTCTTACGTATTTGGCATCGAAAGGGATTTCATTTACGTTTAGTGAACAGCATGGGGGTGGAGTGGCGCGTAAATCTCTCCTGCGTGACGGTTATCTCGGCTTTAATCTTGGTTTGGAGGAAGCGGAATGACTGCAAGCGAGATATCCGACGAGAAATCTTTGGGACAATTGGATGATTGGCGTGCCGTGGTGATTCTTGAGGCTGTTCACAAATACGGGGCCATAACGAAAGGAGAAGCGGCATATAGGGTAGGCGAGAATGCATCTGTCATTGCTCTAAGAAAACTGGTCGATCAAAAGCTCTTGACCCTGCTGAACGGCGGAGCGTCAGCGGACCCCCGAACCGTCTATGGATTGTCCGACAGGGCTAAACGATTGTTTGGTGAGGGCATGGGAGCGAGCGATATTCTCGAAGGGTTAAAAGTTCGCCGGGGGCGATGACTTACGCGCTGATTGTTTGTAGCTTGTCCGCGTTGTGGGCGTCTATCGAGATTCTTTCTCGGTACAAGGACGACCCTTTCAAAGTTCTGTTCACCTCGTGGTATTGCTTTTTGTTCATCGCGATGAACGTGCTCCTCAGTTATGCTTGCTACTCCACGATCAACAACTTTTGGTCGAAAGAACTGGTGAGTACGTTTGGGGCAAGATCTGATTTCGCCGCGGTGTGTATCGCAGCTTTCGGCGCGCCCATGTTCTTTCGGTCGCGGCTTTTCGATGTCCGAAGCGATGATCGAACCGTTCAAGTGGGTCCGGGCTTTCTGCTCGACGAGTTCTTGAGAATCGTGGATCGCCAGATTGATCGTGGTCGCGCCTTGTTCAGACTCGAGTTCGTTACTGATAAAATGAAGGGAATCGATTTTGAGAAAGCTCAGACAACGTGCCAGCTATTGACGGTAAGTTCGTTACAACGACTGTCCGCTAAGGAAAAGGAGGCTTTTCTCCAGAGTGTTGCAGAAATCTCCCGCGATAGTATTCGCAACGCAGAGGAAAAGGCTTATGCCTTGGGGTTCGTAATTCTGGATTTCGTCGGGGAAAAGTTTGCCAATCGACTTGCCGAAAAGCTACGAGAGGCGCAAGACCGGCGCGGGGTTGAGACGCTTGCGGGTGCTGGGGATAGAGGTGAGGCGTCTTAACTCATTAGATTAGAAAACACGAGTCGCGTGCTTACACGGATTCTCGGAGCGGGCCGGGTATGGGGGTAGGTATGGCTGTTGTCGAAGACGACCTGAAACGTGATGAGATGGAGCGGGATAATCTGCAAAGAATTATTTCTGAGGTGGAAACAGAGCTTACCATTTCCAATCCGGGCAAGCGGGCCGCTGTCCGCAAATCGCCTCTCAATACGGCTTCTTGGAATTTGAGCTTGCGCGATTTGAAAAGTCCGGGGGCATAGGATCGGGCCAGAGTCGCACCCACGAAGCCTCCAAACAAAGCTCCTGCCAGTCCATTACGTCTCCCCCCGGCAAGGAATCCCGTGAGAGCGCCTGCTCCGGCTCCCGCCGCGGTGGCTGCATTACGGGCGCCCTCGGGCGTGTCGCAGCCGGTATTGAGCAAACAGAGCGAAAACAGGAGCGGAATCACCACCGCCAGCCTCGAAGCGGATAGGAATGGCTTTGCCAGCCGCGCTGTGAGACGCCGCCGGCATCCCTGGTCAGAGGCGCCACCGTTGGCGACCGTTGCCGCCTGTTTCAAATCGCGGAAGTAACGATTTTTTAACGAATGCTGTGTAGTGTGAAACATAATGCTGGAATTCTGTTTCATGGGGGAAGCGATGAGAACGAACGCGAGAGACGCCTACGACGCCGAAGGACGGCGCAAGTATTTGAGCAAGGCTGAAGGTCTGAAGTTCCTGCAACAGGCGGCTCTAAGGCCCAACCTGGACGCTCTATTTTGCCGGACGATCTATTACACCGGCTGCCGCATTTCCGAGGCCCTCAGTCTGCGGTGTGCAGACATCGACCTCGAAATGAACGTGCTTCTCATCCGCTCTTTGAAAAAGCGTGAGAGAAAGGAAATCCGCCGCATTCCCGTGCCGGAACTCTTAGCCAAGGAGCTGATGGGCGTTGCCTCGTCCAGAGAAGGCGAACCCATTTGGCCGTTCTCCCGGACGACGGGATGGCGGATCATTAAGAGTGTGATGAATGCTGCCCTAATCTCGGGAATTCACGCGACCACCAAGGGGCTCCGGCACGGATTCGGAGTTCGCGGAGCAATGGTGCACATCCCTGTGAGCTTGATCCAGAATTGGATGGGCCATTCCGACCCCTCCACCACGGCAATTTACCTTGCGGTGAAGGATGAAGAGGAGCGGGAACTCATCGAGAAAACGTGGTGACAAAACAGACGGTTAGGGCTTGATTCTCGCAACCGTTTTCGCCAGAATCCTTGCAACAAAATTCCAGCATTTTGTTGCAAGGTGGATTTTGCGACGGATTGCAGCCATCCGATTGCGATTTTCGCATGTTTTCACCATTTCCGTGAACCACCTGACCGCGAAAACTCAGTTTCAACGTGTTGCCTACACTCCCGGCGAATTTGCCGCCATGTTTGGAAAATCTCAAACTTGGGGCTATCGGCAGATTTACGCGGGCACCGTTAAAACGATCACGCAGCACGGTCGCATCCTGATCCCCGCAGCGGAAGTCGAACGGATTCTTGCAGAAGCCGGCATCTATAATGGGGAGAAAAAGCGGGTAGCAAAGACGGTGAGCAAAGCGGAGTTGTGGGAACGAGTCTCCGCGAGCTTGCGGAAGGCCAAGGCTGGCAACGGAAAGGCGAAGAGGTCAGCGGCACTGGCCCGCTTGCGCCCGTCAAAGGCCGCAGGCAAGGAAAGCGCGCCGGCACGATTCAAGAAGCGCTGACTGGCGCTGCCGGAGTTGGGGTGAAGGTTTCGAATGTGGGGCGAATCCGTTTACAATTCGTAAAATGCCTCGAATGCGACTGGGCGCTATTGGTAGTGTTTCAGAATTTGACAACCGCTATGGATGGTGGAAATTCGGTACTGGCTCAGTTTGGCCACTATCGGTCGCGCCAACGGCGTGTTGGCATATCAGCGGAACACCCGCAAAAAGGCTTGTACCGAGACGTTGCGTTTGATAATAAGCTTTTCAATGAAGATATGCTCCTTGGTTGGTATGAAATTTCACGAAATCAGCATTGGCCTTGGTGTCCTGGCGCTGATGGTCACCGGGTCCGCGTTGCGGGCGCAATCCATCAGCATGTCCTACGTGACGGTTGGAAATCCGGGCAATGCGAACGACACCGTAACTTCGGATGAAGGGTCGGGACTCTTTTTCGGCGCGGTCGGCTACACATATGACATCGGTGAGTATGACGTGACCGACTCGCAGTACGCCACCTTTCTCAACGCCGTCGATCCGAGCGGAGCCAATACCCTCGCGCTGTACTCGCCCCAGGGGGATGCGGAATTCGGCCTTACCTTCAACTCGGGAGCGGCCAGCGGCTCGAAGTATTCGGTTAAAAGTGGCTACGCGAACATGCCGGTGGTGGACGTGAACTATTGGGACACGTTGCGGTTCGTGAACTGGATGAACAACGGGGAGGGGAACGCTAGCACGGAAACAGGAGCGTACACGCTCTTGGGGGGGAATACGGATGGCATGGGGACGCCGAGCAATGCGTCGAGTTTGTTGGCGAATCCGCAGCAAAACGCTGGAGCGACAGTGTGGCTGCCGAGCGAGAACGAGTGGTACAAGGCGGCATACTACGATCCGGCAAACAGTACGTATTCGACCTACGCGACCCAAAGCGACACAGCGCCTGGAAACGTGGTTGGCAGCGGATCGAACCAGGCAAATTATTTTACCGTTCAGAACACCAATGTCTTTTCGGTCACGCAGAGTTCCAGCTACGTATCGAGCACAAACTACCTGACGGCGGTGGGATCGTTTACGGACTCCGCGAGCTATTACGGGACCTTTGACCAGTCAGGGGATGTTGATAACTGGATCAGTACAATTGTTGATCCTGATTATCCTGTGTTGCGCGGCGGCATTTGGGCCGGCGAAGGCGGTCCGCCCTCACTGTCGTCGTCCGTCCAAGGCAGCTTCGATCCGTCCCTCGGGCTCGACTACGGTGGGTTCCGTGTGGCAAGTATCCCTGAGCCAAACTCGTTTATGCTAATACTGGCGGCAGTGACAGGGTTGGCGTTGATGCGGGGTAAATCCTTTAAACTTTGACTCTCTTACCCTTTGGAGAGACGAGCGAGGAGCAGACTGCAGAGTAAGCGGCAGCCAAAAAAAGTTTGGGGATTTGGGGTACGGCTAAATGGTGGAAGCAAGGCCGCGGCAAATTGAGCCACTACCGGAAATTCAAAGCCTATGCCTGATAAACGAATCTACGTCGAGAGGCGCCCCGAGGGCGATTATGCAGTGAGGCGGCCTGGCTCAGAAAGAGTAAGTGCTGTGGAACCCACCCAACGCGAAGCGATTGAGAGGGCGAAAGAATTGGAACCCGGTATAAATCCGCATGTGGAGCGGGTACGGGATACCGAAACAGGTGGCCGCGATAAATTTCGCAGGCCGTAATTACCTGCCCCCGGCTTCTCAGCTTTCCCGCTTTCTGATGTTTGCGGGAAGGTTGGACGGACGTTCGCAGACCGTGCCCCGCTAGGCTGGCGCGAAGGAAACCTTCTGCGCCTGCACTTGGCTGTGTTCGTCGCGCAGGTGGCCGTAGGTTTTCATTGCCAGTGCGCCGCCATCTTGATGCCCAAGCCAGCGGGAAACTGTCGGAATATCCACCCCGCTCTCGATGGCAATCGTTGCGAACAAATGCCGTAGATCGTGATGGGTGATGCGCTCCATCCCGACCAACTTTGCCGCTCGATCAATTGATTTTTGACACTCGCGCACGAGGAATACCTTGTCCATTCCGCCCTCCTCGACCCTCTCCTCTTGCATCCGCTTGAAGAGGGTTAGCGCTTCGGGAATCAATGGAACGTAGCGAATTTTCCAATTCTTCGTGCCGGTGATTGGGTCGCCCCGCACGGTCAACCGACGGTCCTCGAAGTCGATGTCCCGCCATTCGATCTTCGCGGCTTCCCCTGTGCGGCATCCGGTGAATGCCAGCCCTGCCGCAAAATCCGCGCAGTTCTTCGAATCTCGGCTTCCCGCTGTCCTCATCGTGTCGAGGAATGACCGGAATTGCGCGAGATTGGGGAGCGTCAGCTTCTTTGAGGAAATTGCCGCCCGCTCAATGTCGCGGCTTGGGTCCATATAAATCACGCCGGCTTTCATGCCTTCCCGTAGAACGTGGCGGAGGATCGCCAGTGTGTTATTGAATCGGCTGGGTGAGGCCACCTTGCGATAGGAGGCAGCCCACTCGCGGCACTTCGCCTCGGTGATTTTCCGCAGTTCCGTCTCGTCGATCTCGCGCCAGCTTTTCCGCAATGCGGCGAGCACTTCCTTCCAGTAGACCAGCGTGCGCGGCTTGATCTTCCCTTTCTCCTCCAAGCGGGCCATGTGCAGCTTCGCTGCCGCTTTGAATGTCATCTTGGCTGATGTGTCGTCCCGTTTGATGGCTCGCGTTTCCCGGTGCTGTTTGAGGAACTCGGCGAGCTTCGCCTCGGCAACGGAGAAGTGGGAAGTTTTGAGGGATTTCCAAACCTCTTTGCCTCCGGTGTAGGCTCTGGCATAGTACCGGCCTGAACGATGCCGAACGAGATTTGCCAGCCTAGTTTTCTCCCAAGTTTTCACGGTGGAGGCCGCTTTCATTCCTCCACCGTAGAAAAACACCGTGAATTTGCAAGAAAATTCGCTCGGATTTTGGTCGTCTAACAGAGTAAAAGCGCCCGTAGCTCAGCCGGATAGAGCAGCGGATTTCTAATCCGCCGGTCGTGGGTTCGAATCCCGCCGGGCGCGCTTCTGGGTTGATCGGTTTCGGGATTGGGTTTAGAATGGCCAGTGTTGCCATGAGATTATTGATTTTCTTTTTTGTCGCCGGATTGGTGTTGGGATTGGGCGACCGCGCAGCCTTCGGGCAGACTAGTGCTTCCGGGCAGGCGGTGAGCGTGGCTACGCCTACGCCGGGGCCGGTGGGTACGGCCAGCACGGCTTTGAATTCGAGCCTTACGGGGGGTGGACCCGCGAATGGACAGGGGTCGATGGGGGGAGCGGTGAATGCGCCGGCGACGAGCGCGGTGCCGCCGATTGTGCCAGGGGCGGTTACGATCAATAGCAATGCAAGTTCTGTGGGGACGGGAGCTGTGGCCGGGAGTGTGCAAATCAATAATGGGGGGGCGGGGACTGTGACAGGCGCGCCGACACCGACGAGTGCGGTGCCGACTTATGTGACGCCGGGGACGGGGTTGGGGACGCCTGCTACGGCGACGACGACCACGACGAATCCTAATCCAGGGTCTGTGCAGTAGCGGGATTGGGGATCGACGGGGAACTTTTTGAAAAGGATTGGGGGTTATGGATTTTGGGATGGTCAGGTTTTGCGGGACTCCGGGATGAAGGCGAGGGCGTCGCGGGTGAGGGTTATCTCGGGGCGCCGGGGGCCGAGGATTACTTCCACGATGTCCATGCGGACGGGGATGTCGGGGTTGCCCAGCATCCGGAGCCAGGATTGAGCGCCGCGGATCAGGGCTTCTTCCTTGGATTCGTCCACGGCGTCGGCGGGGCGGCCCAGGGTTTCCGGCGCGCGGGTTTTTACTTCGATGAAGACGAGGGTCTTCTTTTCGCGGCAGACCAGGTCTATCTCGCCGCCGGTATCGGGGCGGAAGTTGCGGTAGAGGATTTTGTAGCCGTTGCGGCGCAGGTGGCGGGCGGCGGCTTGCTCTCCCTGGCGGCCCAGGCGGAGGTGGGGCGCCTCAGGAGGCGAAGGCGAGAATACCTTGCGCAACGGGGAGAAAAGTTTTGCGATGAATCGGGCAGGGGCCATGGGTTTTGAGGCGCTCGATGTGCAACTCTGTGGCGTAGCCTTTGTGCCGGGCAAAGCCGTAGCTGGGGAATTCGGCATCCGCGCGGATCATGATGCGGTCGCGGGTGACCTTTGCGATGATACTGGCCGCGGCGATGCTTTTGCTAAGGCCGTCGCCCTTGACCAGGGCAGTGTGCGGGATGGGGAACGGGCGGATAGGGCGGCCATCGATGAGCGCGTGCTCTGGCAGCGCGGAGAGGGCGCGGACGGCGCGGCGCATCGCCTCGTGGGAGGCCCGGTGGATGTTGATGCGGTCGATTTCGTCGTGCTCGACGACGGCCACGGCCCAGGTGATGTCCGGGCGGGAGACGAGCGCGGCGTAGGTTTCGTCGCGCTGCCGCGGCGTGAGCTTTTTCGAGTCGTCCACGATGGCATGGCGAAAGCCGGCGGGCAGGATGACGGCGGCGGCGACGACAGGGCCGGCGAGGGGGCCGCGGCCGGCTTCGTCTATCCCGGCGATGCGTTGGAGGCCGTTCTTGCGGAGTGCATTCTCATGTTTGAGCGTGCAGCGCATGACCGGGGGAAGGGGACGCTATTCGCGAACAGCCATGGCCTGCTTGCCCTTGCGGCCGCGCAGGTAATTGAGTTTCGAGCGGCGGGCGGTGCCGGCGGTCTCGACCTCGATCTTGGCGATGCGAGGGGAATTGACCGGGAACACGCGCTCGACGCCCTCGCCGTAGGAGATACGGCGGACGGTGAAGTTGGCGTTGAGGCCGGTGCCTTTTCGGCCGATGACGATGCCGGTGAAAATCTGGATGCGCTCCTTGTCGCCCTCGATGACGCGGGTGTGGACGCGGACGCTGTCGCCGACCTTGAAAGGGGTGACGTCCTTCTGAAGCTGCTCTTTTTGGATAGTGTTGATAATGTTCATGGTATGGGATCCTCCGCGGCGCCGAGGGAAAAAGAGCCGTACCTTTTAACCGAAAAGGGCGGTCTGGCAAATAGAATTGTAACGATTCTGCTAAGCGACGGCTGGCGGAGGAACCCGCGCGGAAGTTTTGATCCCATCCCGCCGCGGCGGCGGGAAGATTTACGCAGATTATTCTCGATGGGTCAGGCGGCCGTGGCGAGGGCTTCCAGTTTACTTACTATGGCCTGTTTTCCGGCAAGGCCGACGATGGTTTCCCTGGCTTCGCCGTTATGGAAGAGGATCATGGTGGGGATGCCGCGGATGTTGAAGCGGGCCGCGAGTTTCGGGTTTTGGTCCACATCGATTTTTGCGACGCGGACTTTGCCGGATTGCTCGCGGGCGATCTCGTCGAGGATGGGGGCGATCATTTTGCATGGGCCGCACCATGTGGCCCAAAAATCGACGAGGACTGGTACGGGACTTTTGAGGACGGCGAAGTCAAAAGTCTCTTCGCCGACATGGATCGGTTCGTTGGGATTCATAAGATGTGTTTCTATCTATTTAGTCGAAATCGGTGGACCATTCCGGGTGGCGCAGATGCTGGAAACAGCGGGCGATCTGGCCCGGGGTGACGCGAGCTATGGAGAGGTCCGGTATGGAGTTTTCCGCGAAGAAGCCGACTTCCAAAGTCTCAAGGCTCGGTTTTGCTTCGCCAGATTGAATCTCGCACCGGATGAAGAGCTTGTAAACATGGAAGGGGTGGAGCGGTAGGTGGTGGTGCTTCGCCCGATCAAACACCGCGAGGAGCTTTGTGGCGCGGGATTGGAAGCCCGATTCCTCGAATACCTCGCGGGTGACGGATTCGGATGGGGACTCATTGGGATCCGCCCAGCCCCCGGGCAGGGTCCAGAGACCGTCCTGGGATTCGCGGACGAGGAGGATTTTGTCATCGCGGAAGGCGACACCGCGGACGTCGACCTTGGGCGTCGCGTAGCCGACCTGTCCCGAGAAGAGGCCGGCGACGACCTCGAGCGGCTCGCCGGCGCCGGCAGACATAATCCCGGCGGCGATGGCGCGGATGGCTTCGTAGCGTTCGCGGTCATAGGGGTCGCGGGTGAACAGGAGGCCGTTCTGTGCGATGGCCTGGAGCTTGCGGGACCATTCGAGCCATTGCGGGGAGGGAGGCATCAGGGCGCGGCATCAGGGCACTGCATCCAACGCGCCGGAGATGATTTGCGCGCGCTCTGCCGGGATGGACCAGCGCCGGCGGACGGATTCCGAGAGGGTGAGAAGCGGGTCGAAATAGAGGAATTTCACGCCCGGCTTTACGGCGGGACTGGTAAAGACGGCGATGCCGTGTTCGCGGTCGTAATGCTCGAAGGAGTGGGCATCGCGCTTGCCGCCGCCGCCCATCGTATCGACGACAAACGAGGGGGTGTTGAAGCCGGCGGTCGAGCCGCGGACGTGCTTCTCGATTTCCAGTCCTGCGGCGAGGGAGGTACGGAGGTCTTCGACGCCGGGAACCATGTCGTGAAAGTAAACGTAATATGGATGGATATTCACATAGCCCAGCCGGCGGACGAGGAGTTGCATGGTCTCCGGCGAGTCATTGACGGAATGCTGGAGGACGGTCTGGCTGCGAATGACGACGCCCTCCTGGGCGAGGCGATCCGTGGCGCGTTTCGTGACCGCGGTGATTTCGCGCGGATGATTGAAATGGGTGTGGATTACGACCTCCTTGTGGAGACGGCGGCCGAGGGCGACGACGGAGGTGATGGCCTCGAACCAGGGGTGATCGGTGAGGATTTTTTGGGGCAGGACGGCAAGGCCTTTGGTTGCGTAACGGATCCGGCGGATGTTGGGCATCGCAAGGAGGCGCTCGCCGATGAGCCGAATGTGTTCGGCTTTAAGATTGTAAGTATCGCCCCCGCTGATGACGATGTCCTCGAGCTCCGGGCGGGATTCGATGTAGGCGAACGCTCTTTCCCAGCGGGCAAGACCTGGGCCAAGCTTGAGCTTGCCGACGACATTGGTATCCGCGCCGATTGCATAACTGCGAGTGCAGAACCGGCAGTAAACGGGGCAGGAGTTGAGGGGCAAAAAGAGCGCCTTGTCGCGGTAGCGATGCGTGAGACCGGGCACGGGGGAATCGGCCTGCTCGCCAAGTGAATCGAGCCGGAGGCAGGGATGGTCCGGCTGCTGGAGAGAGGAGAGGGGCATGAATTGAGCCCGGATCGGGTCTTCCTTTGGCTGGCTCCAATCGATGAGGGAAAGGAGGTAAGGGGAAATGCGCAGCGCCATCGGCGCGCGCTGAAGTCCCTCCGCAAGGTCCTGGAAGAAGCTGCCGGGAACGAGCTGGCCGAGGGTTTCCCGAAGCTGTTGCACGTTTGTGACCGAGTGGCGCGCCTGAAAAGTGTGAGTGTGAAATTCAGCGGCGGAAACGTGCGCGAAACCCGGGATTGAGCGCCAGAAGTCGTCATCGCGCAAGTCCCGGTGCTCGAGGCCGGGCAGCGCCGGGCTCGAGCGGATGGTACTGGGAGGGTCAACGTGCTGGGTATCGGCCAGGGTAAAATCAAGGGTTGTAGCCAGGTCGTGCATAAAATGTGGGCATTGAGTGTAGATGGTGCACCGCGGAAAGCCAGATCAGCGATTGCCCGCGGCAGTGATCGGGCGGCCGGTTACGCCTTGCCCCCGAAGCTGACGTAATCGTCGAGGTCGAGCAGGTCGAACCAACTGACGATGTCCTCCCGCTTTGGGGCGATCTTGGTATGCATTTCATTAAAAAACGCGCGGGACTCG
>Ga0182024_10004055_pt1 | contig 34086 bp, 34 predicted proteins | sample P32metaG_FD_120480 | JGI IMG/M metagenome (GOLD analysis project Ga0182024, IMG submission 120480) | Permafrost microbial communities from Stordalen Mire, Sweden - P3-2 metaG (Illumina Assembly) | ecosystem: Environmental > Terrestrial > Soil > Wetlands > Permafrost | place: Sweden: Stordalen... | reverse complement strand
GGCCATTCATGGGCCTGCCGCGCCACCGGCATGAGGGCCGAATATCTGCCGCCCGAAAAACAATACGAACCCAACGCACAGGATCCGCACCGCCTCACGCAATCCCCCTCGCGCCCCGACGTCTTCTGGGTGCAGCATCACAACGGAATCTTTCACACAACCGACGACTGCGCCAACTGGCGCGAAATCTCCGGCGCGTTCGGCTTCGCCGTCGTCGTCCATCCGCGCGACGCCGACACGGCATGGTTCGTGCCCGGCGTGAAGGATGAGATGCGCATTCCCGTGGACTGCAAGCTGCACGTCTCGCGCACGCGCGACGGCGGAAGATCGTTTGAGGCATTGCGGTCGGGCCTGCCGCAGGAGCACGCGTTTGATCTGGTCTACCGGCACGGGCTGGACATTGATTCGACGGGTGACAGTCTGGCGTTCGGCGGCACGACGGGGTCGCTGTACACCTCCGACGACGGCGGCGAGCGTTGGACGCGGCTGGACCATCAGTTGCCGCCGATTTATTGCGTGAGGTTTGGGAAATGAATAAGCGCCCCGCAAGCGGGGCCGCTAAACTAAATGCCGGGCCACGGAGTGACGAATGGCCAATGCTGCGGCTTCTTTCCGTCCTTAACCGGATTCATTTCAACATAACGAATCGCCCGCTCAATCTCGTCCGCATTGTTCAAAAACACCTTCCAAGCCCGATGAGCCCAAACCGACGGAAATCGCCCATCGACTCTTCTGTGCCGCACAAACGGATGCAATCCCGCCGCGACAAGATCCTGCGTCGCTCGTGCTTTCAAGTGCCCAATCATCCGCTCCGCCCGATGCGCATGGCGGCCAAGAACCATGTGAACGTGCTTTGGCAGAATGGAACAAGCGTGCACTGCATATCCAGATTCGGCGATCGCGCGACCAAAGGCTTGCCCGATTGCCCTGGCTTGAATTCCGGTGAACTCGACCGGCGTATAGCGCAGCGCTGACCGTGCCGCCAACCGCCGAGCTTTATCATGCGATTTCCCGGCGACCGAGCGCCGTGTATCAGTGGTCGTGGCTCTGCCGTGCAGGAACACATCCCACTGACGGACGATTTCAGACCACGACCCGCGCGGATCATTGGGCAGCCAAAATCCGTACGCGGTGAAGATAACATGATGCGCCAAAACCATCAGTTTAGCGGCCCCGCTTGCGGGGCGCTCTCCCTGGTGTTTGTACCCGCGCGCCCCAAATTTGAAAGCGCCGCCAAATTCCCCATAATCACCCCTCCTTAACCCGGAGGCAGCCAACCATGCGTCGCGCGAAAATCAGCATCATCGGAGCCGGAAACGTCGGAGCCACCGCTGCCCACTGGGCCGCCGCAAAGGAATTGGGCGACATCGTCCTCGTGGACATTCCCGCCACCAAGGGGATGCCGGCCGGCAAGGCGCTCGATCTTTATCAATCCTCCCCCATCGAAGGATTCGACAGCCGCATCATCGGGGCCACCGAATACGGCCCAACGGACGGCTCCGACGTCGTCATCATCACCGCCGGCATTCCGCGTAAACCGGGCATGAGCCGCGATGACCTGATTGCCACCAACACGCAGATCGTCAAGGAAGTCGCGCAGAACGTCGCCAAACATTCGCCCAATGCCGTGCTGATCGTCGTGAGCAATCCGCTGGATGCGATGGTCTATGTCGCCTGGAAGGCCAGCGGCCTGCTGCATCAGCACATCGTCGGGCAGGCCGGAGTGCTCGACACGGCCCGCTACCGCGCTTTCCTCGCGGCGGAGATCGGATGCAGCGTCGAGGACGTGCAGGCTCTTCTGCTCGGCGGCCACGGCGACGACATGGTTCCGCTGGCCCGCTATACCTTCGCCGGCGGAATCCCCATCACCCAACTGGTCAAAAAAGACCGCCTCGACGAGATCATCAAGCGCACCCGCAACGGCGGAGCGGAGATCGTGCAACTGCTCGAAAGAGGCAGCGCCTACTACGCTCCCGCCGCCGCCAGCGTGCAGATGGCCGAGGCGATCATCCGCGACAAGAAGCGCATTCTGCCCTGCGCCGCCTATTGCGACCGCGAGTACGGCATCGGCGGCTACTTCGTCGGCGTGCCGTGCGTTCTGGGCAGCGGCGGCGTCGAACGCATCATCGAAATCGAACTGGACGACGCCGAAAAGCAGATGTTCCAGACTTCCGTCAGCCACGTGCGCGACCTCGTCAAGGCCGTCAAGATGTGAATCGGCCTGCGAAGCTGGCATAATCGCAACCGATGGACGGCTTCACCTTGCCGCCGGCCCCGCAGCATCTTGACGGGCCGGTCCGCGCGTGGACTGAGCCGGTCGTCATCCCCACCTATCTCCCCCTGCCGCCGGATAAGAATCCGATGTTTCTGGAGAAGCGTGTCTATCAGGGCAGCAGCGGCCGCGTCTATCCGCTGCCGTTCACCGACCGCATCGCCGAGGAAAAAACGCCGCACGCCTGGCAGGCGGTGCATCTGGAAAACCCGTTTCTCCGTCTGATGATTCTGCCGCAGCTCGGCGGACGAATTCAGGTGGCGATGGACAAGACCAATGGCTTCGATTTCGTCTATCGCCAGAACGTCATCAAGCCCGCGCTGGTCGGGCTGGCCGGGCCGTGGATCAGCGGCGGGATCGAGTTCAATTGGCCGCAGCATCATCGGCCGTCCACATTCATGCCGGCCGACGTGGAAATCGAAGAGCATCCCAGCGGCTCGCGCACTGTCTGGCTCAGCGAACATGAGCCGATGAATCGGATGAAGGGCGCACACGGCGTCTGCCTGCATCCGGACAAGGCGTACATCGAACTGAAGGTGCGGCTCTATAATCGCACGCCGCTGGTGCAGACATTTTTGTGGTGGGCCAACGTCGCCACGCGCGTGCATGAGCAATATCAATCGTTCTTTCCGCCCGATGTGTTCTACGTCGCCGATCATGCCAGGCGGGCCACCAGCGCCTTTCCGCTGTGCAAGGGTTTCTATTACGGCGTCGATTACGGCGGCCGCAGACACGCGGGGATTGGCGGATATCCGGCCAACGATCTTTCCTGGTACGCCAACATTCCCGTTCCGACCAGCTTTATGTGCATGGGCAGCCGCGAGGATTTTTTTGGCGGCTACGATCACACGGCCGATGCGGGGATTGTACACATCGCCAACCATCACATTTCGCCGGGCAAGAAACAGTGGACGTGGGGCAATCACGCATTCGGTTATGCGTGGGACCGCAATCTCACCGATACCGACGGGCCATACATCGAACTGATGGCCGGCGTTTACACCGACAACCAGCCGGATTTTTCGTTTCTGCATCCGTTCGAAACGCGCACGTTCAGCCAGTACTGGTATCCGATGCAGAAGATCGGCCCCGCGCAAAAAGCGAATCTCGACGCGGCGGTGAGCCTGAAGTTCCGAGACGGGCAGGCGCACGTCGGCGTCTGTGTCTCCAGCAATTTTCCCGGCACGCGAGTCATCCTCCGCGCCGGCGCAGAACCGATCGCCGAGTGGACGGTCGATCTGTCGCCCGGCGATCCGCTGTTGCGGCAAGTGCCGGCGGACTCAAATGATTTGCGCCTGATCGTCAATCGCGCCGACGGTTCAGCATTGATCGAATATCACGCGGCCAAACCGGCCAAGGGCGAAATCCCGCCGCCCGCGACGCAGCCGCCGCCGCCGTCAAAAATCAAAAGCGCCGACGAGCTTTACGTCACCGGAGTGCATCTGGAGCAGTATCGCCACGCCACGCGCTGCCCGACGCCGTATTGGAAGGAAGCGCTCAAGCGAGATCCCTTCGACTCGCGCTGCAACAACGCGATCGGTCTCTGGCATTTGCGCCGCGGCGAATTTGCAAACGCCGAATCACATTTCCGCCGCGCGGTTCAATCCCTGACCCGCCGCAACCCCAATCCATACGATGGCGAACCGCATTACAACCTCGGCGTTGCCTTGCGTTGGCTGGGGCGCGACGACGAAGCGTACGCCGCGTTCTACAAGAGCACCTGGAATTACCCCTGGCAATCCGCGGCCTTCTTTGCGATCGCGGAACTGGACTGCCGCAAACAGGAGTGGCCCAAAGCGCTGGAACATCTGGATCGCTCGCTGCGCGTGAATGCGGATCACGCCCGGGCGATTCATCTTCGCGAGATCATTCTCTTGAAGCTGGGCAGGGCGGCTGCGCCTCCCGTCCCACACGGCGACACGCAGATGCGGCTGGACTTTGCATTGGACTACGCATCGGCCGGATTGTTCGACGAGGCGATCGCCGTGCTTCCGGTTGCCGATACCTATCCGATGGTTCATTACACGCTGGGTTGGCTGCACCAACAGAAGGGCGGTTCAGCGGCCGAGCACTACGCCCGCGCCGCCGCTGCTTCGCCAGATTATTGTTTCCCGTCGCGATTGGAGGAGATGGTCATTCTCGAATCCGCCATCGCCGCCAATCCGCGCGATGCCCGCGCGCCTTACTACTTGGGCAACTTTCTCTACGACCGCCGACGCCACCGCGAGGCGATCGCGCTGTGGGAGCATTCAGCGAAGCTCGATGCGGGCTTCTCCATCGTCTGGCGGAATCTGGGAATCGGCTATCACAACATTTCCCGCGACGGGCGCAGGGCTTGCAAAGCGTATGACAAAGCCATCGCCGCCGCACCGGACGACGCGCGGCTGCGATATGAGCGGGATCAGCTTTCCAAGCGCCTCGGCGAAAGTCCGAAGAAACGTCTGGCGGCATTGGAAAACCGCTTGGATTTGGCGGCGCAGCGCGACGATCTGACGGTGGAGCTGGCCGCGCTTTACAACCAGACCGGCCGCCATGACAAGGCGCTAAAACTGATCGAGACGCGCCATTTCCAGCCGTGGGAAGGCGGCGAAGGCCAGACGCTGGGCCAGCACGTCCGCACGCACCTGCTTCTCGGCCGCAAAGCCCTCGCCGCCGGCGATGCCGCCGCGGCGCTCGCCCATTTCCAATCCGCCGCCGCCACGCCGGAAAACCTCGGCGAAGCCCGGCACCTGCTGGCCAATATGAGCGACATTCACTACTGGCTGGGCGAAGCCGCCGATCGCCTTGGCGACAAATCCGCCGCCAAGAAATGGTGGACCGCCGCCGGATCCGCCAGCGGCGATTTCCAGCAGATGAGCGTCAAGACATTTTCCGAGATGAGTTACTTTCAGGCGCTCTCCCTGCAAGCTCTTGGAAAACTTCGCCCTGCGAGAAAGCTGCTCAAAAAACTTCTGAAATACGCCCGCGAACTGGCCAAGACCCCCGCGACCATCGACTATTTCGCCACTTCCCTGCCGACCATCCTGATCTTCGAGGACGATTTGCAGAAGCGCCAGACCATCACCGCGACGTTCCTGATGGCCCAGGCGCGTTTGGGTTTGGGCCAAAAGACCAAAGCACGAACGCTTCTTCGCCGCGTCCTGAAGCTGGACGCCGGCCACGCCATGGCGGCCGATCTGCTGGCGGAGATTGCCTGACCTCTTCAGAAAAGCGTGTTAAACCCCGCCGCCTTGAAATGCCCGTCGTTGGTGAACGCATCGGTGATGCCGAGGCGGCGCATCACGGCGAAGGAAACGTGATCGACGATGCCGGCCGATCCCGGTTTCCCTTGTCCATAAGCCTGCCACGCCAGCTTCCATTCCTCGTCCGTCGGCCAAACGAGCGTGTGTGCGTGCTCAAATTGCTGGCGGATGGAGTCAACGTGGGAGCGGTATGGTCGGCGTGCGGCGGCGTTGCCGCATTCCAGCAATATGAAGGGCGTCGAATATGGCACGGCCTCCGAAGCGAGAATCTTCCGCCAGGATTTGTCCGCAGCCTCGTGCCATTGATCGTCCTCATCCCAGAGAGCAAGAAACCCCACGGTATCCACAAAGACCAGCGTCATGGCTGGTGCTCGTTGTGCCGTTCCGCCAGATCGCGCTCACCGGAGTGAAATCGCCGGCTCATGAGTCGATAAATCTCCTGAATCGCCTGCGCTCCGTTGGGCCCGGGATCGACAGGCTCGATGCTCAGGCGGACATGACAATCATCCGGCAGCTCGACCTTTTCGGTCGGCTGGAATGCGCCGTTCTTGTAAATCGCGTTGACGATTGTCATATCAGCACCTTCGGAATCTTCGTTCACATTATTATACACCACCCGGCGCCACGCCGCGCGGCGGGCTGCCGGTGTACAGGCATCGCGGGCGGATGATCCGGTTGTGATCCTGCTGCTCAATCACGTGCGCGCACCAGCCGCTGATGCGCGAGCAGGCGAACAGCGGCGTGTTCAGGGCCACGGGAATGCCCAGCACGTCCAGCACCGGAGCGGCATAGAGATCGAGATTGGCGAACAGGCCCTTCTCCTTTTCCAGCACCGCCTCCAGCTTGCGGCAGATGGCGGGCCACTGCGTCTGGCCGGTGTGAACGCTCGCTTCGTCGAGCAATTTTCGCATCATCGGCACGCGCGAGTCGCCATGCTTGTAGACGCGGTGGCCGAAGCCCATGATTTTTTCTTTTTTCGCCAGGCGCTGCTTCACCCATCCCTCGGCGGCGTCGGCGCTGCCGATGTCGCGGAGCATGGTCATGGCCATTTCGTTGGCTCCGCCGTGCAGAGCGCCCTCCAATGTGCCGATCGCCGCCGTCACGGCGGAGTACATGTCGGCCAATGTGGAAGCGGTCACTCTGGCGGCGAAAGTCGAGGCGTTGAATTCGTGCTCGGCGTAGAGAACGTAGACCGCGTTCATCATCTTCTCGCGCCACGGTTCGGGGCGTTTGCCGGTCAGTTCCATCAGCATCCGCCCGCCCAGCGTCAGGTCCGGGGCGGTGATCGGATCAAGGCCGCTGCGCACGCGCCAGGCGGCGGTGGTGACGCTGGTCACGCGGGCGAGCAAACGCACGGATTTGCGTAGATTGGAATCGTGATCGCAGCGGCCGATGTCGGGATCGAACGCCGCCAGCATCGACACGCCGCTGCGCAGCACATCCATCGGCCGGGCCGATTTTGGAAAGCAGCGCAGCATGTCGAGCACTTCCTTGGGCAGTGGGGCCGCCGCGGCGAGGTCGCTGCGAAATTTCGCGAGCGATTCCTTCGCCGGCAGTTCGCCGGTGAGGATGAGCCAGGCGACCGGCTCGAAGCCGACTTTTTCGGCCAGCTCCTCGACGTCGTAGCCGCGATAGCGCAGCCCGGCTTCGGGATCGACGTGGCAGATCGACGATTCGCCGGCGATGACGCCGTCGAGTCCGGGGCTGTACGACAGTTGCGGTTGCGTGGCCATGAAAGTCTCCAGCGTTAGCGAGTGATCGGCCAATGGGCGGCCGACGGATCGTAATCGAGCAGTTTATACAGTTCCTTGCGCGTCTGCATCCTGCTGATCCATTTTCGCTGCGTGCCGTCGCGGCGCAGATCGGCCAGGCATTTTTCCTCTGACTTCATCGCCACGCGGAATGCCGTCTGCGGAAAAATCGCCATGCGGAAGCCGAGGCGCGACAGATTCGTGATACTGAGCAGCGGCGATTTGCCGAACTCGGTCATGTTGGCCAGCAGGGGAGCGCGCACGCGCCGGGCGAATTCGCGGAATTCCGCGGCGGATTCGAGGGCTTCGGGAAAAATCGCATCGGCGCCGGCGGCCAGATACGTTTTGGCCCGCGACACGGCGGCGTCGAAACCCTCGACGGAGCGGGCGTCGGTTCGGGCGATGATGAAAAAATCGCGATCGCGCCGGCCGTGCGCGGCGGCTTTCACTTTGGCCGCCATTCGCTCGGCGGAAATCAGTCGCTTGCCGGGCAGATGGCCGCAGCGCTTGTCGGTGGATTGATCTTCGATGTGCATGCCCGCGAGGCCCGCATGCTCCAGGACACGCGCCGTTTGCGCCGCCTGCGCGGGGCCGCCGAATCCGGTGTCGGCATCGACGATTGCCGGAATCTTCACGGCCCTCGCCGCGTATCCGGCTAACTGCGCGACTTCGTTGCGGCTCAGCAGACCGATGTCCGGCACGCCCGCGGTGGCGTTGCACAGGCCGGCTCCGCTGACGTAGACGGCGGGAAAGCCCGCGCGCTCGATCAGCCGTGCGGTCGCGGCGTTGAAGGCGCCGGGCATCGCGACGAATGAGCGCGCGATCAGCTTCCTCAGTGTGCCGCCCGGCGATGTCATTTCACCTCCGCCAGCGACATGAGTTCGTCGAACGATTTTTGCTGATCCAGCTTCCAGACCCACGCCGCGAGCTGCGCCGCGCGCGAAGCGCCGATCACGGCATCGGTCTGGGAGTGGAACTTGGCCGCGACCTGATCGTCGGTCATGGGATTGTTCGCGTGGCCCAGAGCGCTGTCCACGCGGCGTTGGAACGTGCGGCCGGATTTGGTTTTGATCGTGACGATGTTCCCGACCTCCTTCGGATATTTTCTGGACAGTTCGTCATGGCGGGCGACGGTGACGCTCTTGAGAAACTCCAGAAGTTTCGGTTCGGTGAATCGGGCGGGATCGAATTGCTTGATGGTGACTTCGCCATCGACAAGGGCGACGCCGGTGATGTAGGGGAGGCTGTGGTCGGCGGTTTCGCGGCTGCCGGGTCGCCAGCGCTCGGGGCCGGTGCCGATGATGTCCACCGAGGCGTCGTGGCTCTCGATCACAACCGTTGCGATCTGCGACACATCGCCGATTTCCTTGCGCAGGGCCAGGGCCGCTTCGATGGCGCTTTGCGAGTGATATTCCGCCGGCCAGCACTTGATGCTGGTTTTGAGGATCATCGGGTCGTCGAGTTTGGTGGTCTCCGATTCCGGCGCGAACGGACCTTGCAGCGGCAGCGGGCCGCTGACGAGTTTCTCAAAGCCGTTGGCGCCCTCGAAGATCGGGGCCGGGCCGGTCATTCCCTCGGCGGCGAGCATGGCGGAGAAGACGCCCTGCCGGGCGGCGCCGGCGAAGGCGCAGCCTTTCCAGTGCGACAACTCTCCGACGCGGCTCTGGCGCAGATTGGCGCTGGCCACGCCGGCGATGCCGACGGCGTGGCGGGTTTTTTCCGCCGACAAACGCATGATTTTCGCGGCGGCGAGCGCGGAGGAAAAAGTGCCGTAGGTGACGTGATCCCAGCCGCGGGCGCGGATCGACACGGCGTCGCACAGGCGGCACTGCACTTCGTACGCCAGGGCGATGGCCGTGATTAACTCCTTGCCGCCGGCGCCGGTCATCTCGGCCGTTGCCAGCGCGGGGGGAATGTTGTCGCTGGGATGAGCGGGTTCGAGCGAGAGGTAGGTGTCGTTGTAATCGAGATAGCGGACGAGACAACCATTGGCGAACGTCGCCCAATCGGCGGGGGCGCGATGGGTTGTGCCCAGCAGCGTCGCGCCCTTTTCGGCGGACAATCGCAGAGCGACACGGCGGGCGATGCGGCACGGCTCCTCGCTCCACGCGCCGAAGGCGCAGCCAAGCGAATCGAGCACACGGCGTTTCACTTCATGCACCACGGCCGCGGGCAGATCTTCAAAACGCAGACCGACCGCCCAATCGGCCATCCGTGCGGCAATTGTTTTCATGTTGGAAATGTTCCTTTCTCCGGCATGATACCATCGCGGAGGACTTAGGGGCGTTTGGGGCGGACAGCGCCCCGCAAGCGGGGCAGCCAAACCCCCAAGGCAAAGCGCCGCGGCTACGGCTTGTCGGTCTCATCGGGGTTGGGCGGAGACGGCAGTTGGGCGGGGGAGGGCTGAACCTTTTTGATGATCGAGTCGATGCGCTGCTGCGCTTCGGGCGGCTGAGCGGGGCGGATGGATCGCAGCACGCCGATGACGGCGGGCCCCATGCTTGTCAGAGCAGCTTCGGCGTGGTCGCGCTGGCGCCAGTCGTCGGCGTTGAGGTCGGCGGCGGAGGCCTCGATCTGCTTGACCATGTCCGGCGAGGGGAGCGGAAACGGCTGATTGTATTCGCTCATCAGGGCCAGCGGCACGTTCAGCACGGCTCCGCTGCTCAGCTGGCACGGCGCGGTGGTTTGGGCGATCCAGCCGTCGATGATCGAACCGTCCCATGTCGTCACCTGCAAGTCGGTTCCGCTGCGCGCGATGTGCCGAATCTGGGCGGCGTCCAGGGTGATCACGTCGAAAGCGGTTTGCAAACTCAGCCGGCCTTGCAGCGCGCCGCAGAGCAAGTCCTGATTGGTGAGCGTCAGGCTTGGTGAATTGGCGTCGGCGTCGGGCATCTTGGCGACCAGTTGCAGGCGAAGCATTCCGCTGACGGGAAACTGCACGGTCTGTTGCGGCCCCGCTCCGCCAAGCTCCATCTCGATGTTGTCGCCGCAGATCAGGCCGGCCAGCCTGCTTCCGTCGGTGAGAAAAATCTGGTGAACGCCCCCTTCCTCGGTCTGAAAGGCGATCGCCGCCACCGACGACGGATCGAGTTCCAGCGTGCCGTACCGCGTGGCCGCCTGGATTTTCCCGGTGGGCGGCTTCACCAGCACCCGGTCGCCGCCGCGCATCAGGACCAGCGGCTGATCGAACGTCCACTGATCGGGCTCGTTGGCCCGCTTGCGGAAGCCGACGCGGCTGATCTGCTCCAGCGGCACGTGCACCGTCTGGCCGCCGGTGAGGGTGATGTCGATGGTCTGCTGATCCAATCGCCCGCCGAAGATTTCGCCGTCGTCGGTGACGACAAGCTGCCGCGGGCGCGAGAGGCCGACGTTGAGCAGACCGACCACCCGCGCGGAAGAGAGTTCCACGGGGCCGTAGAAGGTCGTCAGGTTGTAGCTGTTTGCGGTGAGCGTTCCCTTGAGTTGATCGCCGCCGCGCAGCTCGACGATGTCGAATGCGTCGCCGCGAAGGATCGAGAGATCACCCATCCAATCCTGCTCGGCCGAAAAATTCACCAGCGACCGCCGCACGTCCGCCGGAAGACTATGCACGAGCTGGGCAGTGTTCAGATCGCTGATGAACTGGCTCCCCGCCGCCAGCGTGGGCACGAACAGATGCAGGTGCATGATCGACGCCTCTTTCCGCGCGGGAACCGTGACCGTGAAGCTGGCCTGGATGACGTTGCCGCCGTTTTGGGCCGTGATGGTCGGCTGCAATTTGCCGCCGCTGCCGCCGTAGACTTCGAGAACGGCGCGGCCCATGTTGGTCATTCCCGTCCAGGCGAGGTTTTGATCCTTGTGCTGCGGGTCGGGGATCAACTGGCTCTGCTGGACGCCCCAGTTGAGGCTGGTCTGAATCATGACGTTGACGCTCACATCCTGCCGCGAGGAGTTGTGCAGCACGTCAACGTAGCGGACGTAGTTGTGCTCTTTGTCGAAGAAGATGCGCCGCGTCACGGCGACGCTGCCCATGTCGGGATTGCGGAGCAGCAGTTCGCCGGATGCCGTGCGCGTGCCCTGGTTGTTGGCGGCGGAGAAACCGTTGCCGTCGATAGTGAGCATTCCGCCTTGCTGATAGACGCCCGGCCCCATCTGCTGGCGGAGGGCGCCGTCGTTGTAGATGAACCACATGCCGCCGGAGGTGTCGGGAGTCATGTAAGGGAGGGGCACCTGCCCCGGCGCCTGCTTGCCGCTTCCGGGCATCACCATTGGGTTGACGCCGTTGATGATGACCGGCTGCGCGGCGGCGGCGGCGGCCATGAGGGCGATCAGAGCAAATGCGGCGCACGGGTTAGACCGTCTTGTGTACATAGATGACCTCGCCGCTGGCGTAACGCAGATCGCCGCGGATGCACTGGGCGATGACGGCGGCCACGTCGTCCGGCTTGAGCGTGCGCTCCGGCGGATATTGCTGCGGGGAGATGATCGCCCGCAACATGGCCGTCTCGACGCCGCCGGGGGCGACGACGTGAACGCGCACGCCGATTGACGCGCCTTCGCGGGCCAGGGAGAGACCCAGATTATTCACTCCCGCCTTGGCGGCGGCGTAGGCACAAAGGCCCATCAGCGGGTTGCGCGCGGCCTCGGACGAGACCAGCACGGCCGCGCCTCCGCCCTGCTTGCGCCACAGCGGCCAGAGGGCGCGGCAGAGATAGAACGCCGACGAAAGATTCGTGTCGAGGACCGCGCGCCAATCTTCGAGGCTTGTTTGCTCGATCGACTTGAGCGGGGCCAGGCCCGCGACGTGGGCGAGGGCGTCGATGCGGCCGAATTTCGCCAGCGATCTCTCGACGACCGATTCCACCGCCGCCGAGTCGCTCACATCCGCCGCGAACACGGCCGCCGCGTCGCCACAGAGGCGGGCGGTTTGGTGAAGTTCGTTTTCTGATCGGGAGGTTAGGGCCAGACGGTAGCCCTCTTTGGCCAGTTGCACGGCCGTCGCCCGGCCGATGCCGCGGCCGGCTCCGGTGATGATGGCGGTGGGTTGGGCGGCCACGATGAGTCATCCTATCCGTCATTAGACGTCGACTCCATCGCTTTGTTTCACGAAAAGCGGCGGATTTACAGGCCCAGCGCGCCTTGCAGGCGGTCGCAGAAGCGCGTGCGGAGGATTTCCTGGCTCAGCTCCTGCCGCAGAATCTCCTGTGCCCGCCCGCCCATGTCGCGTAAAACCGATCGGTCGGTCGCCTGGATTTGTTTGATCGTGCGGACCATGCCCTCCACGTCGCCGTGGTTGACGTGCCAGCCGATGGCGTGCTTTTCCAGCAGATCGGCGATGTGCGAGGGGCTGGGGCCGAGGAACAGGATCGGTTTGCCGGCGGCCATCGCGCCGTAAATTTTGCAGGGGTGAACGATCCCCACCATCTCCTGCCCCAGCGACGCGACGTGCACATCGGCGCTGGTCAGCGAATATTTCAAATCGGCCAGTGGCTGATAGGGGAGGCAAAGGACGTTGGCCAGATGGTGATCGCGCACAAATTCCTCGACGCCTTTTTTCCCGACTCCGCCGCCGACAAAGAGGAACCGCAACTTCGAATCATCTTTGAATGAGCCGATCGCCTCGAGCAGTGTTTGCAGCGGATTGGCCGGGCTGTGATTGCCGCTGTACATGATGACGGTTTTGCCGGCCAGATCGTGACGCGCGACAAACGGATTGTCGGCCGCCGCGATTTGCTCCAGCCGGTCTTCGTTCGGCCAGGGGGGCATGACCAGCAGCTTGCCGTCGAGTTTGGCGCGCTGCTGAAGGCGCTCAGCCATGAATCGGTCCAGCGCGACGACGAGGGCAGATCGCTTCAGTATCCACCTATTCGCCGTTTCCAAAGCGCGCGCTGCGAAGCTGCGCGGTTTGATCTTGTGCATGGCGATGAGCTGATCGGGATTCAGGTCCATCGCCCAATAGGCGACGGGGATGCGCCGCACCAAGCCGATGAAGCAGGCGACGATGCCGATCAGCGGCGGCGAAGTGCTGAAGAAAATGCCGTCCGCCGGGGCGAAGAGGCCGCGCAGGAAAACCTGCGTCATGAATGAGAACGTGCCGAGGATGCGCGTGAGGATGGATTTTTTTCCGAACGACGCGAAGGGGATGCGGCGGACATCGACGCCGTGCAGGTTCTCTTGCGCGGGATAGATGACGCTCGGGTCGTCGTAACCGCGAGCCGAGCAGTAGACGCGCACCGAAAAGCCGCGCCGGGCCATCTCCACGGCCACGTCGGCCATGTGCTGTCCGACGCTGGCCGGGTCGGGCACGAAGGTCTGGCTGAAAACCAGAAGGCGCTTGGGTTTCACACCGGTCGGTTTCACATGGATGGGCTTCACACGGCCGCCGGGGCCGGTTTGCGGGACATCATCTCGTCGTAAATCCAACGGTAGGTCTTCTCCATGCCGTCGCGCAGCCGCGTGTCCGGCTCCCAACCCATCAGTTTCTTGATGAGTGTGTTGTCGCTGTTGCGGCCGTTGACGCCCTTGGGGGCTTTGAGATTGTAGGATCGCTTGAGTTTCACGTCGGCGATCTGCTCGACGATGTCGACCAACTGATTGATCGAGACCAGTTCGCTGGAGCCGATGTTGATCGGCTCGACGATGTCGCTCCACAGCAAATCCTGCGTTCCCTTGAGGCAGTCGGTGATATACATGAAGCTGCGGGTCTGATGCCCGTCGCCCCAGATTTCGATGGAGAGATTTCCGGTTTTCTTGGCGGTGATGACTTTGCGGCAGACGGCGGCCGGGGCTTTCTCGCGGCCGCCGTCGTAGGTTCCGTGCGGACCATACACATTGTGATAGCGGGCCACGCGGGCCGTCAGCCCGAAGTCTTCCCGGAAGTGGCGACACATGCGTTCGCTGAAGAGTTTCTCCCAGCCATACCCGTCTTCGGGCATGGCGGGATAAGCGTCCTCTTCCTTGAGAGCCGTGACATTCTCATCGCGCTGCTTGTCGGCGTTGTAAACGCAGGCCGATGAGGCGTAGAAATACCGCTGCACGCCGAACTCCTTGGCGGCCATGCACAGATGCGTGTTGATGAGCACGCTGAGCATGCACAGGGCGCGGTTGTTCTCGATGAACCCCATGCCGCCCATGTCGGCGGCGAGGTTATAAACAACCTGCGCTCCCTTGAGCGCCTTCCAGCAGCTCTCCTTCATTTGAAGATCGAACTGCATGTTCTCGACCTGATCGAATCGCTGGTACCACTCATCGAACGGCTTGATGTCGACAGCCCGCAGGTTGGTGTATCCCTGACGGAGCAGGTCCGCGACGAGATGGCCGCCAATGAATCCCCCGGCTCCGCAGACGACGGTTTTGGCGTTTTTTTGATTACGCATAGTCCTCCAAAGAGTCGGCTATTATCCGGGCATCCGCCAGTGGCATCAAGTTATGGGGCGTTGGGCGTTAACAGTCGGGAGCCAATCGACAAAATGCCGTGCATTGGGCGTGATTTACCGCTATAGTCGTTGACGAGATCGCCCATGACCGTTTCAATTGAGATTCCCCGGCAGGCTGAAGACATGCTGCGCGGGGCGTTCGGGGACAATCTGAGCCGAACCGCGCTGGAAGCCATCGCCGTCGAGGGATATCGCACTGGCAAGCTGAGCCGGTTCGAGGTGCAGACCCTTCTCGGTTTTGAAGACCGCTGGCAGACAGAGGCATGGCTTGGCAGCAAAGGGGTGCATCCGACTTACGGTCTTGAAGACCTCGAGGCCGACCGGCAAACGCTCGACCGTTTGCTTGGCCCGGCCAAATCCTGATGCTCGTTGTCGCTGACAGCTCGCCCGTCAATGTCCTCGTCCGAATCGGGCACGTCGATGTCTTGCCGGAGCTTTTTCAACAGGTCGCCATTCCGCTGGAAGTCGCCCGCGAGTTGTCGCAGCCACGCACTCCGCAAGAGGTCAGGGATTGGATCAACAAACCGCCGACATGGCTGACGGTACGCGCTCCAGCCCAAATCGAGCCGATCGCCCGGCTGGACCCAGGTGAACGGGCGGCGATCAGCCTCGCGCAGGAACTCGGGGCTGATTTTTTGCTCATTGACGAAAAGGCGGGACGCCGCGCGGCGGTTGAACGGCGTTTGGCGATCATTGGAACGATCGGAATTCTGGAGCGCGCTGCTGACCAGGGTTTGCTCAACCTGAAAGACGCTTTTGCCCGCGTCAGGCAGACAGAGTTTTTCGTGAGCGACGATCTTATTGCCGCCGCATTGGCGCGGCAGCGCAAGCCAACCGCATTGTAGACTGGGGGACTTGAAGCTGGTGCTGGCTGAGTGCCAAGGATGTACAATCCCTACCGATGCGAAAACCGTCGTTTTTCATCATGCTGGTTGTGCCGCTGTTGGCCAGCGCGGGAGGCGGCCAAGCAGGTGCGCCGCTCTTCAGCGCGACGATCACGCCATACGACGTGCAGATCGCGGTCGTGCCGTTCGGGCTTGGGGAGAGTCCCAAGGATCGGTCGGCCGGCCGGGCGGATGCGGGGGTGGCGGTGGTCTTTTCGCCGTTTTCATTTGTGCTGCCGCCGGGCGGGGGATGGGTCGGGCTGAACGCGGCGGCGGGCGGGCCGCCGACCGTGCTGGATCGCAAGGGGATGACGCTGATTGTGCCGATTGCGAGGTAGGGGTATCCGAAAATCGCTGGAAAAGCCCAGGGGTGGCTACCCCTGGGCTTTAGAAGGGGTTTATCGCCCAAGAAAATGCTTCCTTTCGGCCGCCAACTACTGTAAAGTCGCCCCTCCTTTGAACAAACGTTGTTACTGACGGAGGTATCGTGTCGCCAAATATGTATCGCAGCAAGCACCTGTTCAGCAGCGAATCGGTCACCATGGGCCATCCCGACAAGGTGGCCGACCAGATCAGCGACAGCATCGTGGACGCCATTCTGGCTCAGGACCCCAAGGCCCGCGTGGCGTGCGAAACGCTCGTGACCACCGGGCAGGTCGTCCTGGCCGGAGAAATCACCACCGATGCGTATGTGGATGCGGCGGCGATCGCGCGGGAGACGATCAAGGAGATCGGGTACGTGCATCCGGAGATCGGGTTTGATTACCGCTCGTGCGGCGTGCTGACGGCCATCCACAGCCAAAGCCCGGACATCGCCCGCGGCGTGGATCATGCCGACGACGACTCGCGGGAGCAGGGAGCGGGGGATCAGGGGCTGATGTTTGGATATGCCACCGATGAAACCGAGCAGCTCATGCCGCTGCCGATTCATCTGGCACATCGCATCGTCGAGCGGCTGGCGGAGCTGCGGCAGAATCTCAAGCTGCCGTGGCTGCGGCCGGATGGAAAGAGCCAGGTCACGATCGAGTACGTCGGCGAGCAGCCCAAGCGCGTGCACACGATCGTCGTTTCGACGCAGCATGACGAGTCGGTGCTGGACAAGAAGAAGGACGCGATCAGCGAGAAAGCGAAGCGGCAGATCATCGAGCAGGTCATCCGGCCGACGATCCCGGCCCACCTTTGGGATGATGAGATTATTTTTCACGTCAATCCGACGGGCAAGTTCGTCATCGGCGGGCCGCACGGCGATTCCGGGCTGACGGGGCGCAAGATCATCGTGGACAGCTACGGCGGGCGCGGCGCCCACGGCGGCGGGGCGTTCAGCGGCAAGGATCCGAGCAAGGTCGACCGCTCCGCCTGCTACATGGGTCGGTACATCGCCAAGAACGTCGTGGCGGCCGGTCTGGCGCGCAATTGCGAAGTGCAACTGGCCTACGCGATCGGCGTGGCCAATCCGGTGAGCGTGACGGTCAGCACGGAGAACACGGCGGTGATTCCCGAGGATCAGATCGCGGAACTCATCAAATCGCATTTCCCGCTGACGCCGCGGGGGATCATCAAGCACCTGGATTTGCTGCGGCCGATTTACAAGCAGACGGCCCGGCATGGGCATTTCGGCAGGACGCCGGGGCGGGATGGGTCGTTTTCGTGGGAAAGGACCGATCAGGCGGAGGCGCTGGCCAGGGCGGCGGGCATCAAGACGGCGCGCAAGGCCAGTCCGGCGCGGCGGCTGGTGGCGGCCGGCTAGGCATCTTAGCCCGCTATTTTAGCTTTGAATTCGCCTTCCGGGCCTGATACACTGATGCATCGCCGAAGGTTTGAGTCGTTTTTGAGAGGAAACAAGCTCATGAAGACGTTTGCGCGATTCGCGTTGTTGGCGGGGTTGGGATTGGCGTCGTCCCTGCTGAGCGGATGCACCGCGACGCCGGCGTACAGCGGCGAAGAGCGCGCCGTGCAAATCCAGCACAACTGGGACTACGAATATTCGCAGATCGCCGACGACACCGACTACATCCTGATGTTGCGGCCGCAGGGCACACTGTCCTACTGGAACGTCTACCATCGCAACTGATGGGCGAAGAGGGCTTCGCTCCGGGCGCGGGCGGCGTCACAACTCAGGGGACGGAGTCCGGGATTACGAGACCAGTCGCAGTTGCGGCTGAGCGCGGTTCCAGACGGCCGAGCGAAGGTGCTTCTTGCGGGCGAACTCCAGGTGTTCCAGGTACTGGCTGAGCGCCTCCTCATCAAACTGCGAGAGGAACTGTCCGGGAACCGTGGTGTTAAAGCGGCGGATGTCTTCGATGATTTGACGTTTGTTCATGGTCTGAATACCTTTTTTTCTCCCGGCGCGCCGGGACGGGTTGGTCACGCGGTCGGCGGCGGATCAAAAGAAATCGGCCAGTCGCCGCCGCGGACTTGAACAACCCGCCTCGCAAGCGCCGCTGGAACGGCGTCCCATGCCTGCAACCACTCCCCAGTTCAATGATCGCCCCGGCAGCGCCGGCGACATGTCGGCGGGAACCGAGCACCTGACGCACCTGCCGAAGATGAGCCCCACGGCCGGGGTCGCCACGCAGGAATATGTGGCCATCAACCTGGCCGCTGTCGCGTCGCTGCTGCTGGGAATGGCGTCGATTCTGGCGTTTATCTACGAAGCGCTGTTCGTGATCGCCCTGGCGGGATTTGGAGCGGCGCTGCTGGCGCTGCGACAGATCGGTCACAGCAACGGCACGCAGGCGGGCAGGGGAATCGCCATGACGGGGCTGTTCCTGGCCACGTCCATCGGCTCGTTCGTCGGGGCGTCGGATACGTTTGGCCGGCTTGCCCGCGCGGCCGATTGCGCGGCGATTTCGCACGATTGCGAGCTGCTCGGCCAGGACATGCGCGATCGCACGTTCGACGCCGCGTACGATCTGTTCAGCATGCGGTTCAAATCGCAGGTCAGCCGCCTTGAGTTCGTCGCCACGCTGAAGGGGAACCAGGATTCGCTCGCCCGCTCCGCCAGCACCGGAGGTTTGGGGCCTGTGATCAGCGCCGAATGGAGCGGCGTCGCCCAGTTTGTCGTGGACACCGATGCCGGGACTTACACCGCCAATACCGAGATCATTTTCGATTACACGCATATCGGCAGCGAGGTGCCGCTTTCAGCCGTCTTCCGCAAGGCCGGCAACGCCTGGACGATCGACTCCATTCCCTCGCTCTTCCCGCCCAAGAAGGCTCGCTCCTCCGCCGGCACATCCCCCTGATCGACTCATGCCGCGCGCGGGCGGCGTCCGATAATTGTTTCATGCGATCCGGCCGGTTCCAGTTCATCGCCGCGGCGGCGTGCCTGCTGCTGTCTTCGCTGTGCGGCTGCTACTTTGAGCCGCAACCCAAATCCTATCCCACGGAGCGCGCGCTGGAGATGCCGGGGAACCAGACGCAGGTGTGGGCGGTGGCTCCGACGGTGAATCTCTCCGGGCACCGCGAAGTCGATCCGATCCTGCAGAGCGACCTGTTGTTCATCGAACTTCAGCACGTGCACGGCATGACGGCGATCCCGGTCAATCGCGTCGCGCAGGTCTACGCCGGGCTGAATATTCGCCAGGTGGAGACGCCGCGGCAGGCGGCGCTGGTGTGCGATCTGTTGCAAGCCGACGCCCTGCTGGTGCCCACCGTGACGGCTTACGACCCCTATTCTCCGCCGAAAATGGGGGCTTCACTGGCCCTGTTCCGGCGGCCCAAGGGGTACACGCGGCCGGCAGCGGCGGACATGGATGAGCTGGCCCGCCAGCTCGACGCGGGCGAAGCGGCCGATTTGCGGCAGTCGGTGGGAATCTTCGATTCCGCCGACGGATCGGTGCGGGCGGACATGCAAAAATTTGCCATCGGTCGCAGCGATCCCAACGGCCCCATGGCCGAACGCGAGTTTTTCCTGAGCATGGACTCGTATTGCGGGTTTGTCTACCACCAGTTGATCGCGGGCCTTTTGGGCGTTCCCGCCGAGCCGCTGGACATCGACGGCCGGGACCGCCGCTCGCACAAAACAGCTTCCAGTGAGGATGACAGCCAAATTGACCGATAAAGGCATTGGGACACCGAGTCATGGAAACTACGCAACCAGCCATGAAGACGCTCAGCCTTGTCAAAGGGCGGCAGCATTACTGTTTCCGCTACGAGGTGGGCCAGGAGGGAAAGGTGCTGGAGGCGATGGTTCGGATGGTGCGTGACCGCGAGGTCGGCCTCGACTGGTTCGACGCCGCGGTCCTGTCGCACCAGCTTGGCCAGCATTTGGCGAAAGAATTGCAATCGCTTTTGCCGAAAGATGCAGAGTGATGTTTATAGGCCGTGCCGCCGCTCCCCGGCCGCGCGTCCTTGCCCTTCGCCGATTGTGATCGAGGGATGTGAGGGCTTGCCCGGGAGTTTGAAGGGTTTGCCCTGATTGAGGAGAGTCGCGGAACGGGGACCGTTCCGTCAGCGGGCCAACGGCATCGCCGGCCGATGGCAAATCATTCCGGTTCTTGCCTGTCGCGATCGGTCTCTATGAACAGCGAATTCCCCTCCGTACCGTCTGATTTCTCAAGCAACTCCACGGCGACCGCAGCGCCCCCCGCCCGGGAGGCCGCGGCTCCGGAACCGCGAGGTTTGCCGGACAAACCCTTCTCTCCGCTGGTGCGCCAGTTTCTGGAGTATCTCCGCCTGGAGAAACACTTCAGCGACTACACCATCAAGAGCTATGGGGCTGATCTCATCCAGTTCGGCCAGTTCCTCATGGGCGAGATCGGCACCGCCAAGGCGCAGGGCGAACTGCCCCTGGACGGCCGCCAGCTTGCCTGCGATCCGATGAACGTGCGCGAATTCCTCGCGTACCTTTACGGCCAGAACTACACCAAGAGCACCACGGCCCGAAAGCTGGCGACCCTCCGCAGCTTCTACAAGTTTCTCGTCCGCCGCGGGATGCTCAGTGTGAATCCGCTCTCGACGATCCGCACGCCCAAGCAGGAGAAACGCCTGCCCAAGTGCCTGGACCTCGAGCAGGTGCAGCGCCTTCTCGAAGCCCCCGGCGACGGCGATCTGCTCTCGGCCCGCGACAAGGCGATGCTCGAAGTCCTCTACTCCAGCGGCATTCGCGTGAGCGAACTGGTCGATCTGGGCATGGACGACATCGACCTGACTGAAGGCGTCCTCCGCGTCCAGGGCAAGGGCCGCAAGCAGCGGCTCACCCCCATCGGCAGCCAGGCAATCAGCGCCCTGAAGCGCTACTTTGATCTGCGGTCGCACAACGTGCAGGCCCAGACCGTGCAGTGCGGCCGCGTCTTCCTGAACAAGCACGGCCAGGCCCTGAGCACCCGCTCGGTCCGACGCAAACTCGACAAATACCTTCAGGCCGCCGGCCTTGATCCCGGCATCAGCCCACACACCCTGCGTCACAGCTTCGCCACGCATCTGCTGAACAACGGCGCCGATTTGCGCAGCGTGCAGGAGCTATTGGGCCACCAGAGCCTGAGCACGACGCAGATTTACACGCACCTGACGACGAATCGGATGAAGCAGGTCTACAACCAGGCCCATCCGCGTGCCGACGCTCCGTCGATTCCGCACCCGGCCAGCCAGCCGCACAATCCGATGCCGTCGGCGAAGACGGCGTAACGCCTGCTGATTACTCTCGAATCCCCCAGCCCATCCCGGCACACCGGGGTGGGCTTTTTTTGTTGGGACTTCGCGTTTTGGTTTTTTTCGCGCGGCGAGACATAGCTTCTCAGAGTACAGTGCGCCTGAGATTATGATGTGCCGATTGCTGATCCATTGGTGAGAACACTGTCTTTTGTATTTGGCGGTACAATGCCAGTTCGATCAAAGATTTGGTTCTCTCCGCGCCTCTGCGTCTCCGCGCGACCTATTCTCCTCCAATCCATTCACCGCCCGAACAACCCCCTCCTTCATCAGCGCCGCTTCGAAATTGAAGGTATATCCGAGGTTCAGGCCGGCGAGACGAAGATAGGTCTGAAGCTGCTTCCGGTGCGCTTTGGTGATTTGCTCCACCGACTTCAACTCCACGATGACTTTCCCATCAACCAGCAGGTCCGCACGAAATGCTTCGTCAAAAACGATGCCCTTGTGCACGACGGCGATTGGAACCTGCCTCTCGACTTTCAGCCCGCGTTGCTCCAGTTCGTGCGCCATCACAATCTCGTACACTGATTCCAACAGCCCCGGCCCGAGTTCACGATGAATGCTGAGTGCCGTTTCGAGACAGATTGTCCCAATCTCGTTTTCGGTCACAGATGCTCCAAAAACAGTTCCTCGCGCAGAGACGCAGAGGCGCAGAGAATAAATCAATACAATTCACCACTTTTTCTTCTCTGCGCCTCTGCGTCTCTGCGCGAGATCATTTCTTCGCCTTTTTTTTCCACCCACATTTCACCACCACGATCGCCATCGTGTCGCCAACATCCTCGACTATGCTTGTTTATCCCATTCCAAATTGCAACGAAAGCGCCCGACCAAACCAGCCCCTCGGCCGCTCACTGCTTGGCGGCGCGCTCGTCATTGAGCTGCTTAACCACCACGTTGTACTTATTGGCAAGGTCGTTGTACTGCTGCACCAGCCCATCGCGGTCGGCGGCAAGTTTCTTCAGTTCGTCCCCAGCGTGCTTGAGCGCCGCGTCGCGGGCGGCGACGGCGGCGATCCAGGTGCTCAGCGCGGCCTTCAATTGATCGCGCTGGGTCAGGAGAAGCTTCCGGTCGGCGGCAAGCTGGTCGCATTGCTGCGATTTGGCGGTCAGCTTGGTTTGCAGATCGGTCAGTTGCCCCTCGGCCAGCGCGACGCGGCGGCGGAAATCGTCCAGATCCTGCGCGTCCTCTTTGATCCGCTGATCGCGCGCGGAAACCTGCGACAGCAAATCCAGGCGCGTCTGCTCCAGATCAATGACCCGCCGATTCAGGCGGCCGTCCTGACGCCATTGGGCGACGCACAAACCGATCAGGACAACAACGCCCAGAAAATTCAGTGCCTGGATGATTCGATTCATGGCTGCGCCCCTTGTGGCTGCGCCCCCTCGCGCTTCGGACTGATGTCGAACGCCACTTTGTCGATGCCGGCGGAGCGCACCAGGTCCAGCACGCGGATGATGTCGCCGTGGCGGGCGTCACGGTCGCCGTCGATCATCACGCGCAGTTTCGCGTTGGCTTTTTGCGCGGCGAGCAGGGCGCGCACCAGTTCGTTGTCGCCGATAGGCTTCTTGTCCAGGTAGATCGAGCCGGATTTGTCCACGGAGATGTCGGCCATGTCCTTCGAATTGTCCGCCGAGCCGGTCGCGGCGGCGGGCAGGTCAACCTTGACGCTCTTGAGATTCACCATGCTCAGGCTGACCAGCATGAACGATGCCAGCAGAAAGAACATGATGTCGATCAGCGGAATGATCTCGATCCGCGCCTCGGCATTATCCCCCGGCAGTTTGGAATCCAGTTTCACCGGCATGGTTATTCTCCCTTCGCCCGCCGCAGGGCGAACTGCTCGATGTCGTGGCCGTGATGCTTGGCGGATTCGGCCAGGAGTTCGGTGTGATTGATCGTGCGTTCCAGTTGCGAGCGCAAGCGGTTCAGGCGGCGGTTGAAATAGTTGTAGGGAATCAGGCAGAGGATGGCGATCGCCAATCCGCAGGCCGTGGCGATCAGCGCCTCGGCGATCCCGCCGCTGACTTTCGTGGGGGCCAATTGCTCTTCGCCGACGAAGTTGAAGGACCGCATGATGCCGGTCACGGTTCCCAGCAGACCCAGCAGCGGAGCGAGCGTGATGAGCGTCCCCAGCACCCATTGCAGGCGCTCGCCGCCTTCCAGTTCGGTCGAGGCACGCAATTGCATCGACCCCAGCAGCGAGCTGTGCGCGTGCAGCAAACCCTCGCGGATGGTGCGGAGGAATGGATCGCGCGTGCCTTCGCTGAGCGTCAGGGCCGCGCCGAACTCACCGGCGGCAATCTTCTCGAAACAATCGACCAGCGCGCGCGGCTTGGTTCGCCGCCGCAAACTCCACCACCAGAGCGAGCGTTCGATCACAACCGTCAGGGCCGCGATCAGGGCCGCGAGGATCGGCCACATGATGGGGCCGCCCTGAGAAAAATAATCCACGACGATGTTTGCAAGCATGGATGCTCCGGTTAATTGCGCGATTGAAAGACGATCCGCACTTCGTAGAGCCGCGGCGGCCCGGGGGGAAAACGCCAGGTTTCGCGCACGGCCCGCAGCGCGGATTGATTGAGCAGCGGCCACGGACAGCGCTGTTTCACCACGACGTTGGCGACGCCGCCGTCTTCGTCGACGTTGAAACGCATGATTACAACGCCGGTCTGGCGGGCGATTTCCGCCTCCAGCGGATATTCCGGTTGCGGCTGTTGTCCTTCGCCTTCGCCGAGCGTCAGTTCCTGCACGCTGGGGCCGGGTTGCGATTCCAGCGCCGGTCGCGTCGTGGCGACGATTTGAACGGGGGCGGTTGCCGGCGTGACGAACGGATTGAGCGGTGTCAGCGTTGCCATTGGCGGCGGCGCGAGAGACGGCAATTGCGGCGGCTGTGGGAGCGGCGCAACGGCCGAGTCCGCCGGTCGCGCCGGCGCGGCGGGCGCAAGCAAACGCTCTTTGGTCACTTCCACATTCAGTATTTGCGCCTGCACCGGCGGCGTAGTTGCCGGCGGCGGCCGTGGATGTGGATACCCCAGGTGCAATCCCGTCACGCCGACGGCCAGACACCCCGCCCAAAGGACGAACGTCAGTGCGGACAGGAGTCCGACTTCTTGCGTCCGAGGTTCAGCAGTGGATTGCGGTGTCATCGAACGCTCCATCAAAACTCGTAATCCAATCCCGCGAAAAATCCGCGGCGCTGGCCGTACTGCGGAGCGCCCACGCCGATGCCGGAGCCGCTGCGCAATTGGTATTCCTCATCGAAAACATTCGTGACGCCGAAACGAAACCTGACGAGATCCTTGCCGGAACTGTTGACGTGGAATGTGTGCTGATAGCCCACGTTCACAGGAATGTATTGCGGCTCTTTCTCGTCATTGGCGAAACCCGCGCGCAGCCCCGAGCCGTACAGGAAATCCGTGGAGACCCTGTCGTCGCGCGTGATGTCGTAGGAGATGCCGCCCGATGCGGTGTAATTGCCTTCGTGGTCGAGGCGGATGTAGTGGTTTGAGATGTATTGCAATTCATTGGGCGCGATCGTGAATTGCTGCGAGTTGATGTCGGTGGCCCGCGTTTCCACCCACGAGAAATTGCCGAAGGCGGAGAAACCGTCGTACTTGTAAGTGCTGCTGAGTTCCGCGCCGTAGACGTAGCCCCGGCGATAGTTGAACGGCGTTTCGATGACGGCCGCGCCGAACTGGCCCTCGTCGATCAGATTGCGCGACGATTTGTAGAACCCGTCGGCGTTGATGAACCAGTTCTTGGTGATCTGCCGGGAGATGCCGGCGTCATAGTAATTGGAACGCTCGACTTTCGTGGGATCGTCCGCCGTGGTTCCCGTGGCATTGCTGGTGTTGATGAACTTGTTGACCGTGTCCTGCGAGACGTTTTGCAGCGGCGGCGTCACGAAGTAGCGCGAATAACCGGCGTGATACGTGGTCGCGTCGTCGATCTTGTAAACGAGATTCACGCGCGGGCTGAGCTGGTTCTCGTTGTCGAAATTGGCGTTGAAGGTGTCGAAGCGGGCGCCATAGTTGAGGGTGAGCGCGCGATTGATGTGCCATTCATCCTGCCCATAGACGCCGGCGGTGACCGCCTCGTTGCCGGCGTTGTCGCTGATGTACTCGGGCGATGAGCCGGGGTTCTGAAAGTCCATGCCTGTCGCGGCGTCGTAGCCGCCGGGAAAGGCCAGCGTGTTGGTATTGAGCGACTCCGCCGTGTAGTCGCCGATCAGGCCGAAGCGAAGCGTGTGGTCGTCGTTCAGAATGTAGGAGCTGTCGATCTGCAGGCCGTTGGTCAGGAAATTGTTGAGCACTTCCCCCGCGACGCCCTGGAAAATCAGGTCGCCGGTTGGATCAGGCTCGAAATGAATCTGCCCGTACCGCGAAAAGACGGACGCCTGGAATGAAAGATCGTCAACGCTCTTTTGATACGAGACGACAGTGTAATAATTCTGCTCGTTCTGGGTCTCGTCGATTTTCGCCGGGTTGTCGAAGGTTGAGCCGGGCAAAATGAACGCGGGCGTGGCGTCCGGCACGTCGGGGATCTGAAAATCAGCATACGAAGCGTTGGCAAGAATGCTGACGCGGCTGGTGTCGTCGATGTGATAGGAGAGGTAGGTGAAACTTCTCTCCTGATTCGTGTCATCGTGAATGGCATGGGAGGATGATGTGGGATTCTCAATCCCCATGTTGTCGTGTTTGTAGTCGAAGGTGGTGAAGTAATCCCATTTGCCGGCCGTGCCGCCAAATTCCGCGGACGGCTCGGCGGTGTCGAAACTTCCGCCGTACATGGAGATGTCGTTGTGATCCAGCGACGCGCCGGATTTGGTGATGACATCGACGATTCCCGCGGTGTGAAAACCAAACTGAGCCGGCAGGCTGCCGTCGATGAGGGTGACGGAGTCGATCAGCCGCGTGTCCAGTTCCTGACCGAAGCCGCTGAGCGCTTCGGGAAGAATGACGCCGTTGACGCGATAGGTCAGGTTCGCGTGTTCGCCGCGAACGTGCTCCTGGCCGAATGAATCCTCCACCACGCCCGGCGCCCGCAGCAGCACCTGCTGGAATGGAGCGTCTTCGGCCTGCGGCGTGTTCTGGATTTGCGTCGGCCCGATCTGATAGGTGACGGCCCCCAGGCTCGGCGCGATCTGTTCGCGGGCCTGATCGAGATCGGAGGTGACGACGACGTTGGGAAGCTCGCCGGCCGGCGCGGTCGCCGGCGCGATGGATGGCTCGGTTGACGGATTGGTCGTTGGCCCGGCCACGGCGGCGGCGGCAATGAGAGCCGGCAGCAGCGCGGCCAAGGGGCCGATGAATCGGCGCATGGCTGTTTCTCCTGTTCAACGGAACGGGATTTCGAGATATTCAGAAACGAATTAGAGGAACGCGCAAGCCGGCGGCCCGCGGCAGTCGATCCGCGCCGGCAGCAGCCGCGGGATCAGGGGAAGAATCAGCGGAGTCAGAAACGCAACGAACAAACCCAGGCAGACAAGAATCGGCATCCACCCGGCCGCCAGCAGCGGCATGTGAAGCTGAGCGTGAACATCGCAATTGGTTTCATCGTGACGGTGCGGCAGGATCGGCAGGCCCATCTTTTTGCAGATGGCGTCCTGCTGGGCATCCTCGTTTGCGTGCGCCAGATCGTGGACGTAATCCAGCGCACCGCTTCCCAGTCCGACGAAGCAGCCGATCAGGAGAATGGCGGCAAAACGCTTCAACGCGGGCAGTTTGTGCCGCGGGGAGGTTCTTGTCAAGAGCAAATGCAATTGGATTGCATTTGTGATTATTTGGCTCGCCGCTTGGCCGCCTCAATTTTCCGGCCGAGTTGCGCGGAACGCTTCTTCCAATACGCCAATTCTTGTTCCGGGGTCATGCCCTTGATCCGGCGGTAGACTCGTCGGCTGCCTTCGCGCTTCATCTCTACGCAATCAAATGTTTTTGCCTTCGTCACGTCGCCTTCCCCAGCTCAAACGCATCATGAACGATCGCCAGCGCCCGCGCCCCGTCGGTCTTGTCGATGATGCAACTGATCTTGATCTCGCTGGTGGTGATGTTCTGGATGTTGATCTTCGCGTCCGCCAGAGCCTGGAACATGCGCCGGGCCACGCCGGTGTGCAGGCGCATGCCGACGCCGACGACGCTGACCTTCGCCAGATCGTCGCGATATCGCGCCTGCGGCGTGCCGCCGAGTTCCTTCAGCAGGCGCTCGACCACAGGCTTGATGTCGTGCAGGTCGCCGTGCTCGACAGTGAAGCTGACGTCGGCGATGTTGTCGTCGCTGACGGTCTGGATGATGTCGTCCACGACGATGTTGGCGGCGGCGATGTCGGAAAAGATCATGGCCGCCGCGCCCGGACGATCCGGCACGTTTTTGATCGTGACTCGGATCAAATCCTTCTTCAAAGCCGCTCCCGATACGACGATGTGCTCCATGTTCGGCGTCTCCGCGACGATCCACGTTCCCTCGGTTTCGTTCTGACTGTTGCGAACGTGGAGGGGAACATTGTACTTCTTGGCGAACTCCACCGCCCGCGTCTGGAGCACGCTGGCCCCCAGGCCGCTCAGCTCCAGCATCTCATCGTAACTGATCCGGTCGATTTTGCGCGCGGTCTTCACCAGACGCGGATCGGCCGTGAAGATGCCGTCCACGTCGGTGTAGTTCTCGCACACGTCGGCCTTGAGCACGGCGCCCAGGGCGACGAGCGTGGCGTTGGACCCGCCGCGGCCGAGCGTCGTGAGATCGCCGTCAGCCGTCACGCCCTGAAACCCCGCGACCACGACGATCTTGCCGGCATGAAGTTCTTCAAAAATGCGGTCGATGTTGATGCTCTGGATACGGGCCTTGGTGAAGGCGTCGTCGGTGACCAGTCCGATCTGGCCGCCGGTGAAGCTGACGGACTGGTGCCCCTGTGCGTGAATCGCCATGGCCATCAGGGCGATGGTCACCTGTTCACCGGTGGCCAGGAGCTGATCCAGCTCGCGTTTAGGCGGCGGGGTCGGGTTGCTCTGTCCGTAGGCGCAGACCTGGTTGGCCAGATCAACGAGTTGATCGGTGGCGTCGCCCATGGCGCTGACGACGACGACGACATGGTTGCCGGCCTGTCTGGCGGCGATGGCGCGTTTGGCCGCGTGATGGATGCGCTGAGCATCCGCCACGGACGAGCCGCCGAATTTCTGAACGATGAGGCCCATTGGGAAGTGCGGATTATAGGGTTGCGCCGCGCCGACTCAACCCGTCCGAAAAGCACCCATCTGAAAAGCGGCCTTGGTTGACAGCGAATCGAGCCGGTCTAAAATCCCTACCCTTCCACGGCGGGCTCGTAGCTCAGTTGGTTAGAGCGCGTCCCTGATAAGGACGAGGTCACAAGTTCGAATCTTGTCGGGCCCATTGAAGTAAACCGATGAACGCGTTCGCTTACATCAAAGAGCGGCAGTTGCAGTGGGCGTCGAGACGAAATCCGGGGCTTGTTCCGGGCCGGCATCGTGCGGGACCGAACCATGCAGCGACGCGAACCCGGGAACTTCCAGACAATCTTTTCGAGGCGGTTCCAGGAATCCAAACCTCGACGTGCTGGTCCGCTACAACTCGAATTCGGTCGCGTCCATTCAGGCAGGACGGGCTGAATCCGCTCGCATACGACGATTCACGCGGCGATGGGGAAGACTTTCAGCTTCTTTAACTTAAGACGGGCCTTCCATAGGTCATACTGGATTTGCTGGCTCAGCCAGGACTCTGGCGTCGTTTTGAACGCGATCGACAGGCGGATGGCCATTTCAGGACTGATTCCTGACCTGCCATTGACCAGTTCCGAAAGGCTCTTGCGAGACACGCCCAAAGCCCTGGCTGCGGCCGTGACGGAAAGCCCCAGCGGCGTCAGACAAAGCTCCCGAATGATTTCACCCGGATGTGGGGGATTGCGCATGCGCAAGCTCATATTCTGCTCCTCAATGATAATCCACGTAATCGACGTCGGTCGCGTCCTGGCCGTCAAATCGGAAAACGACTCTCCAGTTGCCGCTCACATCAACCGAAAAATGCCCTCTTAAGCCGCCTTTCAAGGGATGCAGCCTCAGACCCGGCAGCGCCATGTCCCCGGGTCTTTGAGATGCCGCAAGCCGGGCGAGAATCAATCGCAGCCTCTTCGCGTGGTCGGCGCGGATCCCTGACGCCTTTCCGGTAACGAAGAACTTCTCCAGCCCTTTGTGCCTGAACGACCGGATCATTTCAAGCCAGACTGTAACCCGATACGTTACAGGTGTCAATTTGTTCTTCCCCCCCCTTTTTTTTGGGTGGCAGGCCATGCCGCGTCGCCGTGCGGCAAAATGCGACGGCATGGGACGATTTGCGAATCGCTCCCGGTTCGGTAAAGTGTTGAAAAATCGAGGGACTCCCGAACATTTCGACGGGTTCCCACGGGTGACTGATAAGGACGAGGTCACAAGTTCGAATCTTGTCGGGCCCATTTGCAGGTCGGGAATTGCGTTGTCACATTCTTCGGCGGCGTCGGTATACAAGGGGAACGAGGAGCAATCGCATATGACCAGGCGAATGCACCGGCGGTGTTTGTCGGTTTTAGTCGCGGTGGCTGGATTCGGCATGTTGGCGGCGGCGGCACGCGCGCAAGAATTTCAAACGCGATTCGCGCCCAACCAGCCGGCCAAGTGGATGCCGATGCCGCAGCGGCCTTATCCGGATGAGATTCCGGTTCCGGAAATCCCTTCGCCTTACGGCCATCTTCCCGGACCGGACCAGTTGCCGTCGCATCCCGATATGCCCGACCTGCTGACGATGGAAGACGGAACCAAAGTCACGACCAACGAGCAGTGGCCGGCGCGGCGCGAGGAAATCAAAAAGATTCTTGAATATTACTCGGTCGGCACCGCGCCGCCGCCGCCGGGAAATGTGAAGGGCAAGGAAATCAGTTCGCAGGTATTGCCGGGTGGAAAGTTCAGGTATCGGCTGATCCATCTGACTTTTGGGCCAAACGACAGCCTGAGCCTGGATTTTGGGATGATGACGCCGATTGCGAACAACCCAATGCCGGTGGTGATTGCCCTGGCCGGCGCGCCTCCGGGTTCGACGGCACAGATTCCACGGCTGCCCGCCGGCGCGCTCGATCGCGCGGGGGACGGACGTGACGTGCTCATGGCCATCGGGCCTTCCACGCAGCCCGCCAACGGAGGGTTTGGCGGAGCGGGCGGGTTTGGCCGCCGCGGCCGCGGCCCGGCGACCGGGCCGACCGCCTTCGGGGCCGGCGCCGCGACACAGCCGGGCGGGCGGCGCGGAGGTTTTGGCGGTGGATTCGGCGGCGGGTTTGGCCGGGGCGGCGGCGGGCCGGCGGGTCTTCTCACCGGCGCGATCAGCGGGCCGATCCTCGATCACGGCTTTGCGTATATCACCTTCGATCCCAATCAGTGCGCTGCCGACAGCACGCTCCGTATGCCTGATGGAAGCTGGGCTTTCCGCACGGTCGGATTCTTCCCGGCTTATCCCGGATACGACTGGGGCGTTTTACGCGGCTGGGCGTGGGGCGTTTCGCGCATCGTCGATTATCTCCAGACCGACCCTTCCGTCGACAGCACCAAGATCATCGTGACCGGCGTTTCGCGCGACGGCAAAGGCGCGATGGTCGCGGCCGCTTTTGATGAGCGCATCGCCATGGCCGCGCCGATCGCCAGTTCCGGCGGCGGCACGCCGGCGTATCGGTTCAGCGGCGTCGGCCGCGGCGGCAAGGAGGGATTGACCGAGATGGAAGGCAAATACCCAAACTATTGGACGACTCATCTTCACGAATTCTGGGGCCAGCAGGACAAGCTGCCGTTTGACGAGAATTTCTATCCGGCAATGGTCTTTCCACGGCCGTTTATCGCCCTGGAGGGAACGCGCGATCAAAATGTCGTCGCCTACGGCGTCAAGATGACGATCACAAGCGCCCAGCCGTTGTACGATCTCTTCGGCGTCAGCGACAAGATCGGCGTAAGTTGGTCCGACCGAATGCACGGCGGCGGCAAGCCGGACGCGGACGCCATATTGGCCTTTGCCGACAAGCATTTGCTCGGCAAGCAGGTGGATCGGAAGTTCGACGAATATCCTCCGACGGCAGTGCCGATTGCGGCTCCGCCGCAATAGAGGGGTGAGCAGCGGAGAGTAGAAAGTAGAGCAGGCAGAAAAAGCGGCCCTGCCGCGACAACTTCTACAGCCAGGTGATTGCTCTCCCCGGTCTACTTTCTACTCTCTACTTTCTTATTTGCGGGCAAGATCCGGCCCACATCTTTGGTTCGCCCACATCCATACTGGTTATACTGCACCCATGCCACGACCCGCGACGGTCAACTGGATCGGCGAGACGGATGGTTGGCTGGACCTTCTCGACCAGCGCCTGCTTCCAACCAGCGTGAAAATACTCTCACTGCGAACGATCGAGCAGGTTCGGGAGGCCATTCAAACTCTCGCCGTCCGCGGTGCGCCGGCCATCGGCGTGGCGGCGGCGTATGGAATGGTGATCGCGGCGCAGGAATTGGCTCGCCACGATCCGCCGGAGCGGGCACTGGGATCGCTGCGCGAGAAGGGCGCTCTTCTCAAATCGTCGCGCCCCACGGCCGTGAATCTGGCCTGGGCGGTGGATCGGGTGCTTGCCGCTGTCGAAAACGCTCATCCGCAAACCGTCTCTCGGATGGCGGAGATCGCGCTGGCCGAAGCCCGGGCGATTCATCGTGAAGACGTCGCGATGTGTCTGGCCATCGGACGGCACGGTGCTCCGCTGATTCACCCAAACTGCGGCGTCCTGACTCATTGCAACGCGGGGTATCTGGCCACGGCCGGCGACGGCACGGCGCTGGCGATTCTATATGAAGCACATCGGCGAGGAATTGCGTTCCATGTGTACGCCGACGAGACGCGGCCGCTGCTGCAGGGGGCCAGGTTGACGGTGTGGGAATTGATGCAGGAGAATATTCCCGTGACGCTCATCACCGATTCCATGGCGGCGCTGGTGATGGCCCAGCGGAAGGTCGATCTTGTCATCGTGGGAGCCGATCGCATCGCGGCCAACGGAGACACGGCCAACAAGATCGGCACCTATTCGGTGGCCACGCTTGCCGCCGCGCACGGAATCCCGTTTTATGTCGCAGCGCCGTCATCGACATTCGATCTGTCGCTGGCCGACGGAAGCGCGATCCCCATCGAAGAGCGCCGGCCCGAGGAGATCACGCGCGGATTCGGACCGCTGACCGCTCCAGCCGACGTTGCCGTGTACAACCCCGCGTTCGATGTCACGCCGGCTTCTCTGATCCGTGGAATCGTCACCGACAGGGGACTCATTCGGCCGGTGGATGCGGAAAAGGTGCGGTCTGTGGTCGCAACCGCCTGATTTCAATGGACTTTGGCGAGGCTCGACATATTTGCCCCATCGGCTATAATGCTACTGAACCAACCCTGCGTTCTGTTTTTCTTTTTTTGAATTTATCCGGGTTTTAATCCATGGCCATTCGTGCCGCATTGAATCATCGCACGCGCTACCGGTTCCCCCGCTCCGTGTGGCTCTCGCCGCACGTGCTGCGACTGCGACCGGCGCCGCATTGCCGCACGCCCGTGCTGAGCTATTCGCTCAAGGTCTCGCCGACCGATCACTTCATCAATTGGCAGCAGGATCCGTACAGCAACCGCATGGCCCGGCTGGTGTTTCCCAAGATGACGCGGGAGCTGTCGATCGAGGTCGATCTGGTCGCCGAGATGACGGTCATCAATCCCTTCGACTTTTTCCTCGACAAGGCGGCGGAGGAATTTCCCTTCGCCTACGACGCGGTGCTGGCGGGGGAACTGGCGCCGTACCTTGCGACGATTCCCGCGGGGCCGAAGCTGAAGGAATTGCTGCGGCAGGTGAAGAAGGAAAAAATCAGGACCGTCGATTTTCTGGTCGGCCTGAATCAGGAGCTTCGACAACGCATCAAATATCTGATCCGCATGGAGCCGGGCGTGCACACGCCGGAAGAGACGCTCACGCTGCTCAGCGGATCGTGCCGCGACACGGCGTGGCTGCTGGTGCAGACATTGCGCCATCTGGGGCTGGCGGCGAGATTTGTTTCGGGATACCTCATTCAGCTCAAGCCCGACGTGAAATCGCTGGACGGGCCGAGCGGAACTGACCACGATTTCACCGATCTTCACGCCTGGGCCGAGGTGTACATTCCCGGCGGCGGTTGGATCGGGCTTGATCCAACGAGCGGCTTGCTGGCCGGCGAAGGGCATATTCCGCTGGCGTGCACGGCCGATCCAAGCTCGGCGTCGCCGGTCACGGGGTTCTTTTCGTACAGCGACAAGGAAGTCGTCGAAGCCGATCCGGAAGACGGCAAGGCGCATGGCGACGGAGCGGAGGATCAGTTTGAATTCTCCATGCAGGTGACGCGCCTCCACGAAGACCCGCGCACCACCAAGCCGTACAGCGACGAGCAATGGAAGAGCATCGACGCGCTGGGGCATCAGGTTGACGCGGCGCTGGAGGCCGGCGACGTGCGGCTGACGATGGGCGGCGAGCCGACGTTCATCTCCATCGACGACATGGACGGAGCCGAGTGGAACACCGCCGCCGTGGGACCGCGCAAATACGAGCTGGGCGATCAACTCGTTCGCCGCCTGCGCGACCGCTTCGCGCCCGGCGGAATGCTGCATCACGGGCAGGGTAAATGGTATCCCGGCGAATCGCTGCCGCGATGGGCGCTGGGGTTGTACTGGCGCAAGGACGGCCAGCCGGTTTGGAAAAACCCGGCGCTGATGGCGGATCAAAAAAAGACGGCGCGAGCGGTTGCCGAGGATGCGCGGCATTTCGTCTGGAATCTGGCCCAGCGGATCGGCGTTCAGGCGCGCCACGCGATG
>Ga0182024_10004054_pt1 | contig 34097 bp, 24 predicted proteins | sample P32metaG_FD_120480 | JGI IMG/M metagenome (GOLD analysis project Ga0182024, IMG submission 120480) | Permafrost microbial communities from Stordalen Mire, Sweden - P3-2 metaG (Illumina Assembly) | ecosystem: Environmental > Terrestrial > Soil > Wetlands > Permafrost | place: Sweden: Stordalen... | reverse complement strand
GACGCCGCCCGCGAGATGCTCGAGACGCAGAGCCCGAGCCTGGTCATCCTCGACCTGATGCTCCCCGGCATGGACGGCCTGTCGCTGTGCCGCTGGATCAGGGAGCGGTCGCAGCTTCCCGTGATCATGATCACCGCGCTCGGCGAGGAGACCGACCGTCTGACAGGACTCGATCTCGGCGCCGACGACTATCTGACGAAGCCGTTCTCCCCGCGCGAACTCGTCGCTCGGGTCAAGGCCGTGCTCCGGCGCTCCACGCCGGCCGCCACATCGGCGCCGATCGAGTTTGGGAATCTCGTGATCGATCCGGACCGGCGCGAGGCGCGCAAGGAAGGCTCGCCACTGCGCCTGACGACGCTCGAGTTCGACCTGCTCTGGTTCCTCGCCAGCAACCCCAACCGAGTTTTCGAACGCAGCGAGCTGATGGCCCACGTTTGGGGATACACCTCGGAGCTCGACACCGGCACAGTCACGGTGCACGTGCGCCGACTGCGCGCGAAGATCGAGGACGATCCGGCGCGACCCCGCCACCTCGAGACGGTGTGGGGCAGCGGCTACAGGCTGACGCCGTGATCGAGCTCGCGATCCTGCTCGCACTCGGGACGATCGCCGTCGGCGTGGTCGCCGCCATGCTGCTGCGGCTGCTCCCCGCTCTTCGACTGCAGCTAGCCGCACTCGCGCTGCTCGCCGTGATCCTGCCGCTCGCCGGCGTGCTGGCCTCAGGCTGGGTGATGTTTGAGATGCACGCTGACACCGAGGTGCTCGCCGTCTCGTCGGCCGCTGCCTTCTCCTCGGTCCTCGCAGCGCTCCTGCTCGCCCGCTGGATCCGGGAGCCGCTCGAGCGCCTGCGATTCGCCTCAGCGAGGTTCGCCGCAGGGGACCTCTCGACGCGAGCGTCTGAACGGGGACCGGCCGAGCTCGCAGAGGTCGCCCACGCGTTCAACGCCATGGCGGATTCCATCGAGCGGCTGTTTGAGGCGCGTCGCGAGCTCGTCGCGTGGGCTAGCCACGACCTCCGCACACCGCTCGCCTCGATGCAGGCGATGATCGAGGCGATCGACGACGGGCTCGCCGAGCCGGCCGAGTACATGCCATCGCTCGGCGACCAGGTCCGAACGCTCTCGGGACTCGTGGACGGGCTCTTCGAGCTCGCGCGGATCGACGCCGGCGTGCTCGCGCATCAAATTCAGGAGGCCGACCTGGAGCACGTCATCGGGACGTGCGTGCGTGGCTTCGAGGCCGAGGCGCGCGCGAAGCGGATCAGGCTCGAAGGGCGCTCCGGCGCCGAGGTGCCGGCGGTCCTATGCCCTCCAGATCAAGTGCAGCGGGTTCTCTACAACCTGCTCGCCAACGCGATACGTCACACGCCGCCTGATGGCGCGATCGCGATCGTCGTCAGTACGCAGCAAAGCGACGTGACGATCGCCGTGGAGGACACCGGCTCGGGCGTCACCGCCGAGGCCGCAGAGCGTATGTTCGACAGGTTCTGGCGCGGCGATTCGGCCCGCACGTCGCCGGGATCAGGCCTCGGCCTCGCAATCGCGCGAGCGCTGGTGGAAGCCCACGGCGGCCGGATCTGGGCCGAGAACAGGTCCGGCGGGGGCGCCCGGGTCGCGTTCACGCTCCCAACCGCCGCCAGCTGACGCGCAGCCCGGACCCGGATCAGCCGAGAGGCGCGTTCGACCCCGCCGCACACGAAGAAGGCCCGCCGTGGGGCGGGCCCTCTCCGAATTTCCGAGATCCTGTTGTGTCGGCTTAGAGCGAGTTGGCTGCAGCGGTGAGAGACGCGCCCTCAGACGGAGTCAGCCATCCACCTTGAACAAGACCAGCCACAAAGCGATCGTACTGAGCGATCGCCTCCACTTGCCGCACACCTCGCGCAGCGGCGGCCTGGTTGATCGCGGCACAGGCGCTGTTGGTCAAAAGAGTCGCGGCCGGCGCCAGCCCATTCGGCGAGCTGGCCACCAACGCTTGCGTCGTCGCGCATATCCCGGCAAAGGTTTCCGGCGTCAACGTGACGGTGACGTTGAAGTTGCCGGTGCCCGGGGCGCCCGGGACACGCGGAACGGTCGGCCCACTCACGCACGCCACGTCGGAATCCATGATCGAGATGCCCCACGACAACGCGCTCAGTGGGGTCACCAAGGCGTGATTTCCGTCCGAGTAGAACACATTGCCGCCATCGGGGCAGGTGAAGTCGTTGAGGTAGACGCGCAGTTGCGTTGGCGTCGCGAACGGCCCGATCGTCGCCCCGGCTGCCGGCTCGCAACCCACGCCGCTGTCGAGCTGGACGTTCGGGCCGGAGTTGAGCTCGTAGCCGTACTTGAGACGGTTGGCGGGGCAGTTGCCCGGACTGACGATGTTGTCGCCGAACGTGGCGTTCGAGAGCGTCGCGATGTCGCCCACGGGAATCACGATCTCACCCGAGAGGTTCGCGCTCGCCGCCGCCGCCATCACGAGTGTCAATAGCAGCGCCACGAAGGCCGCGCCTGCCACCTTGTATCTGGTTACCTTCATGCTGCTCCTCCCATTGGCGGTTGGACGGCGGCCGATCCACGGCGACGACCCGCCCGGTTTCTCCGAGCCTTCTAGCATCTCCACCGTCGCCCGCTCGGGAAGTTCTTGCAGCTAGATGGCAGGAAGTTCCCCACTCCCCGTCGCGTGGAGGTTGTCGACGCGGCCGCTGAGAACGCGGTGCCCCGGCGCGCGCGGCCACTCGCTAGGGGCACCGCGTTGCCGTTGCACGATGGCAACAACCGGGCGGCGCGCCCTGCCCGAGGCGGTCTGCGGGAGGCCATCTGTAGGCTAGGCGATGTGGCGACGATCCGGCGCAAGCTCCGGATGGTGCCCTGGCTGCTAGCCGGGCTGTGCCTCGCGGTGACGGCCTCAAGCGGCCCACCGGCCAAGGCGAAGGCCGCGGTGGCGCGGGGGCCGGTGTCGGGCACGACGCTGGCTGGAGAGCGCACGATCACGTTGGTTAACCGCACCCGGGAGACGATCTGGCCGGCGGCGTGGCCGGGGTCGGTGTCAGGACGGACCGGTTGGACGCTGCCCGCCGGCGGTTCGTTGTCGATCACCGTCGCGGATCGGTGGAATGCGCGCTTGTGGGGTCGGACCGGGTGTCGCTTTGACCGTGGCCACGGCCGCTGCCAGACCGGCGACTGCGGCGGTCTGTATCAGTGCCGGGGCTGGGGCCAGATACCGGCAACTCTGGCCGAGTACGACATGGACTCCTATGACCACCTCGACTTCTACGACGTGTCGATGGTCGATGGCTCCAATCTGCCGATGTACATCAGGATCGCGCACGGCAAGACCAAGAACAGGATCTCCGCGACCGGTTGCGAGCAGGGCGCTGGCTGCACGTACACAGTCAAATGCCCGGCGGCGCTGCAGGTCCACAGCGGGCGCCGGCTCGTCGCCTGTATCTCACCGTGCGCGCGGTTTGGAACCAGCCGCTACTGCTGCTCCGGCCAATACGCCAAGGGATGCTCGCCGGCGACGACCTGGCCGATCGACTACGCGCGCGTATTCAAACGCGCGGAGCCCTATGCGTATTCGTGGTCGGGTGATGACGCGACGAGCGTGTTCACCTGCACCGGGGGATGCGACTACCGGATAACGTTCGGAGTGACCCCGCCGGGAGTCGGCGGCCCACCAGGCTGATTCACCAAACGCGGATCGCGGAGCCTCTGCTGCGCGCCGGTGGCAAACGCGAACGGCGGCTGGTCGCGCCGGTGTTCGCAAAGTCTGCGTATCGTGGAGAACCGGTGTCCCAGTCGGGGCGCCCAGCCGCTTGCGAACCGTGAGGAGACGCCCACAGGTATGAGACCAACCGCTGCCCGTGGCCGTCTCTGGCGCCGCCCCGCAACGCTGGCCGCCGCCCTCGCGCTGAGTGTCGTCTGGTTGCTAACTGCCGGTGCACTGGACTCCGCTGGCCGGACGTCCGCGTCAGGCCAGCCCGATCTCGGGCGAAACGTCTACATCTTTACTCCGGGAATGCCGCCTAGCCGCATCGAGGCAGAGGTCAACTCGATCGCGAGCCGGCAGGCGGGCAACCAGTTCGGATCCCAGCGCTACGCGCTGCTGTTCGAACCGGGCACCTACGGCTCGGCCGCACATCCGCTCTTCCTCCAGGTTGGCTACTACACCACCGTGGCCGGTCTCGGGGCCTCGCCTGGGGACGTCGTCATCAACGGCGCCGTCGACTCCTTCAACCAGTGCGCTTCGCCGACGCCGGCCGGCGCCGGCGACTGCACCGCGCTGAACAACTTCTGGCGTTCGCTGTCGAACCTGACGATCAACCTTCCCCCGCCACCAGCCGGCGCGCCATGCCGGCGAACAGCCGAATTCTGGGCGACGTCCGAGGCCTCACCGCTGCGACGGGTGCAAGTCAACGGGCTCACCTCGCTGGCGGACTATTGCTCGAAGCCCGGCTACTCCAGCGGCGGCTTCATCGCCGACTCGGAGTTCTCCGGCCGCCCGGTGCTCAACGGCAGCCAGCAGCAGTTCCTGATCCGCAACAGCACCCTCGGCGGCTGGAGCAACAGCGTGTGGAACCAGGTGTTCTCCGGGGACGTGGGAGCGCCTTCGCAGAAGTTCGGCTCCGGCGTGCAGTACACGACGCTGGCGGCCAGCCCGGTCACCGAAGAAGTGCCGTTCCTGCAGGCGGGTTCCGGCGGGGACAGCGTGTTCGTTCCGGCGCCTCAGCGCAGTTCGGTGGGGCCGTCGTGGTCTGGCGGCCGGACGCCCGGCACCGCGATCCCGATCCAGCGGTTCTTCATCGCCACCGCCAGCGACTCGGCGGCGGCGATCAACGCGGCGCTGGCCCAGGGGAAGGACCTGATTCTGACCCCGGGCGTCTACACGTTGGACCAGACCATCGACATCACGCGCCCGAACACGGTCGTGCTCGGGCTCGGCTTTCCCACCTTGGTGCCGGCGAAGGGCATCGTCTCGATGCAGGTGGCAAGCGTTGCGGGCGTGAGGTTGTCCGGGGTGATCTTCGATGCCGGGCCGGTTGTCTCCCCGGTGCTGCTGCAGGTGGGCAGCCGCCCCGGGAGCGGCACGGCGGACGCGGCGGACCCCACCCTGGTGGCGGACGTCTTCTTCCGCATCGGCGGGGCAACGCCAGGCCGGGCGACCACCAGCGTCGTGGTCGACAGCTCGCAGGTGATCCTCGATGACATCTGGGCCTGGCGGGCCGACCATGGCCACGGGGTCGGCTGGACCGACAACGTCGGGGACACCGGCGTGATCGTCAACGGGAACAGCGTGACGGCCTATGGGCTGTTCGTCGAGCACTACGAGAAGTACGAGGTGGTCTGGAATGGGGCAAACGGCACCGACATCTTCTTCGAGAACGAGATGCCGTACGACCCGCCGAGCCAGGACGCTTGGAGAGCCGGCCCGACGACCGACGGCTACCCCGCGTTCCTTATCACGCGTCGGGCGACGGGCTTCCAGGGGTACGGGATGGGCAGCTACAGCTTCTTTGACCGAGGCATCCCGATCTTCGCCGCGAGCGCGTTCGAGACCGCCAACCCTCCCGGAAGCGAGCTCCACGACCTGCTCACGATCTTCCTCAGCACCGCCGGCTCCGGCGGGATCGATCATGTGGTGAACGCCATCGGCGGGTCGGCGACGGCGGCGAACCCCGATGCTGCGGTGGATGTGGTCCGCAATCCCTGACGCGCTGGCTCGGCCAGGCCGCGTCGATGCGTCTGGCGTTCCAGGCGGCTGCCGGTAGTGGGTGGTTGGGGGAGGTGGGATGGGGGAGAGAGCTTGGGGTGATTCGGCAGAAAGGTCAGGCCGTTTTCGCCCTCGCGCAGGCTAGATTGCCGGTGGCCGCCGTAAGACGATGCAACGCGCGCAGGACCTCAGTCAGCGCGGGCTTGTAGGAGTCCCGCTCGGCAGCTGCCCACCCCGAAGGAGTCAGGAATGATTGGAGATCTGAGCGTTGGCCGCCGGCTTCGGCCGAAGCTGTCGCCGTCGCGAGGCTCGGACGTCCTACGGGCAGTGCCGCTCGCCACCTGGGCGAGCCAGGCATCGGGCGTCAGCACCTCCGGCCATCTTGCACCGCCCCGAGCGGCGTCGTCGACCAGCGGGTCACAGTGCTGAAGTTCGATCCCTACGTCCTTTTCGTCCTCTCCTTCGTCCAGCTGCTCGTGGCGACTGTGCTGGTGCTGAGCCCGGCGCGCGAGATCGGGATTCGCTTGCGGAAGGGCTCGAGGATCACGGAGGTCCTCGTGAGCACTGTCGGGGCGGTGACCATCTCCGCTGTCGCATGTGTGCTCACCAAGCTGCTGTGGGGCTTGCCGTTCAGCGGCCTCGAGGCCGCCGCCTGGCCGCTCGTGACCGCCTCGATCGTCGTGATCGCCTTCCAGCCCGAGCGCAACCTGGTCGGCCAGGTCTTCTACGCCTCGTTCGGCGCGGCGTCTCTTGCCTTCGTCGTCTGGGCGGCCTATATCGCCGTCGTCGCCTCCACCTCGGCGCTGGAGAGCCTGACGGCTTCATTCGTCCTCCTGCTCGACTTGGCGGCGCTCCTGGTGTGGATGCATAACATCAACTATCAAAGCGAGGTGTTGAGCCGGTCCCGCCACGGCCGCCCGTTGCCCAAGGCCGACCCGAGCCACCACCCGATGGTGTCGCTGCACATCCCGGCCCACAATGAGCCTCCGGAACTTCTGATCGAGACGATCAAGGCAGCCGAGCGGATCGACTACCCGGACTTCGAGATAGTCGTCATCGACAACAACACCAAGGATCCGGCCGTGTGGGGCCCGGTGGAGGAGTACTGCCGGGGTCGGCCGCGGGTCAAATTCGTGCACGTCGACAACTGGCCCGGCTACAAAGCCGGGGCATGCAACCTTGCTCTGCGCAGCTACACCGATCCGCGTGCCGAGATCATCGGCCTGGTCGATGCCGACGACCTCGTACAGCCCTATTACCTGCGCGAGACCGTCTCGTACTTCTCCGACCCGAGCATGGGTTTCGTGCAGACCTTCGAGGGCAACCGCGACTTCGAGGGCAGCCCCTATTACACCGCCTGCGTCGACTCGTTCCAAGCCTTCTACTTGTCGGTCATGTCATCGCGCAACGAGCGCAAGTCGGTCCCGTTTGTCGGGACGATGGGCTTGTTTCGCCGCAGTGCCCTAGCCGCCATCGGCGGCTGGAACGAATGGTGCATTTGTGAGGACACCGAGGCCTCACTGCGGGTGCTCAAGGATGGCTGGGCCGGCCTGTACATTCCCCGCTGCTTCGGCCGGGGGGTCGTGCCGCCGAGCTTTGCGGGGATGCTCACCCAGAGGCACCGCTGGTGCTTCGGGGCCATGCAGATTCTCCGCCTGCACTGGCGCAGCCTGATGCCGTGGGACCGCTCCCCTGACAACCATCTCACCGCTGCCCAGCGGCGCGACTACCTGATGGCCTCGATCGGATGGTTCCGGGATCTCCTCATGCTGGCCTTCAGCCTCCTGCTGCTGGCGATCACAGGCCTACTTGTCACGCATTCCAAGTTTGCGATCGCTCCGCTGGACGGCAGCAAGTCGCTGTTCCCGCTGTCGCTAATCCTGATCGCCACGACCTGCATGATGTTCACGCAGCGCCACTGGACGACCCTGTCGCTTCGCCGTGCGGTGCTGTCGTTGGTCGTCAGCCTCGCAGTCACCTTCGTCATCGCGCGTGGCTGCATCGAAGGCCTGATCCGGCGAGACGGCGTCTTTCTGCGAACCTCCAAGGCCGACGGAGGCCGCACCATTGTCACCGCGCTCAGGCTCACGCGGTGGGAGATGGGCATGGCCGTCGCCCTGTACGTGTCGGTCGGACTCCTGGCCGGCTTACGGCACCGACCGTGGCTGCTCATGTTCCTCATCTTCACGCAGGGCACTGTCTATCTGTGCGCTCCGCTTGTGGCTGTGTGGAACCTGCGGGCCAAGGCTGTGTCGGCGCACGAGCGTGGCCTCGCCGCACGTGCCGAGGACACCCGCCGCCGTCGCCGGGCAGCGCTCCCGCGGCCTGCCGCCGCGGCCCTGACCGCCCTGTGCGTTGGAGCATTGGCGAGTCTCTTCGTGGCCCCCATCTCGTTACTGGAGGCCACGTCCGTCGCCCGCGGCGCCCTGTCGCCACGCTCGCTGCTGGCCACCGCCGGGGCGGACGTCTACCTCAAGCTGGGTTCGCCCGGCGGCGCCTACTACAGCGTCACCTCGGTGAACCTGTCCGACCAGGCGGCGTCCTCGCCGGGCGGGTACCAGCGGCTCGGGCTCAGCTTCGACACGTCCTCGCTCGTCCTGCTCGGCGACGTCCTGGGGGCGGCCGCGCGAGGCGGGAGCATCTCGAACGTGAGCCTCGCCTTCCGCACTCGAGGCCACGCCGGCCGGCCGGTCACCGAGCGGCTGGACTCCTTCGCGACGGCCGAGGTCACGTCGATCTCAGAGCAGTTGGCCGGCAAGCCCACGGGCAGCGTCTCGCTGCTGCTCCCCGCGGCGGGGGACCTGACGAGCACGCCGGGTACGCTCCAGCAGGCCGGCCCGTTCCTACAGCTCTCCGCTGCGGCGACCGCGCGGGCATACGTGACGCTCGGCGAGGGCTCGCCCTCCTATCCCGTGGCGGCTGTCAGCCTCTCCCAGGAGGGCGCTGGGGCCCCCTTCGACCTCAGCTTCACCACCTCCGCGCTGCCGCTGCTCGACCGGATCTTCACGGCCCAAGGCGCCGCCGCGCCCATCCACGGGCTAACTCTCGCCGTCGGTGACGGTGGCGCCGGCGGTCCGTTTTTGCACACCTTCTCGAGGTTGACCGTCAGCGGTTTTGCAGAGAACGTCTCGGGGTCGCTCGCCGGCACCGCAACGCTCGCCGGCCGCCCCCGTTAGCCTCGCATCCGGCTGGGCGCCCTGTCCCGGGGTCCTACTCGCAGGCGGCACCCAGCGTTGTCCGCACGTCGAGGCAGTAGGCGGAGATCCGCGCGGAGAAGTGCGAGGCCGCCTGGTCCGACGGCTCGCCGCTCGCCGGGCCGAACTCGACGCCGAAGGAGGCGGTGTCGAGCCAGTAACGCTGCCCCAAGTTCGCCCAGCCGTAGTTGTGGTGCAGGAGCAGCCCCGCGGCCGAGAGCACGGCACTGAGGTCGACGCTCACGCGGCCGTGGCGGACGACGTCGTCCTTGGCGGGCACAAACCAGAGAGTGCCGCCCCACGGCGCGGTCCGTCCGTCTGCGTAGATGTTGCTCGCATAGATCGACCACGACCGGCCGCGGCGGACTGCGCCGTCGACTGCGTAGGGGATACTGGCCGTCGCGACCTGCATGCTGGGGGGCAGGAGCGCTCGAGAGTCGTAGTCGGTCCACACGAGGATCTCCAGCGTGCCTTGGGTCCTGCACGGTCGCCTCGTGCCCGTCGGATGCAGCCACAGATCGTAGGCGACGTCGTATGTCACGTCGGAGGTGTGGGCGGAGTAGGCGGTCACACCGGTCAGGTGCGCCGGGATCGAGTCCAGCCGCATCGGAAGCGGCAGCCGTGGCGAGGGCTTTGGCGAGGTGCTGGCATGGCACTGGTTGATGCCGTACAGCACGTTCGGATAGCCCCGCACCCAGGTGTAGGCGCTCGGCGCCAGACAGGTGGACTCGGTGCATGGCGCCGCACTGGCAAACTGGCCGTCGAGCGTCACGGCGCCGCCAGGTCCCACCGACATGTTGAGGGAGCCCGCCTTCGCGGGACCACCGAGGTTCCACTCGTCGCCGTTCAGCTGGGCCAGGCCGAGGATTGGGCCAGCCGCTGCGCAGCCCTCATTCGCGGTGGGGCTCAAGGGGCATCGGCCAGTCCAGTGCCACACCTGGCTGTTTGCGCCTGTGATCGGCAGCAGCGCGATGCCGTGGCGAGGCGATTTTGCAGCGTCGCCGCAGCCGCCGAGCAGGAGCGTCACGGCGAGCACGACGATCGTTGCTGCGACCGGTGACCGCGCTCGCGCGTGCCTCACAGGGTTTTGATGAAAAGATGACCGCTGCGGGCGATGACGGCGATTGCCTCGCCGACGACCGACGACTTCGGGATCGGCCCGAACGACCGTGAGTCACAGGCGTCCGAGCGGTTGTCTCCCATTACGAAGTATTGGCCTGGAGCCAGCGTGGTGCTGCGGATCGGCGTGGAGCCGACCTGGCCAAAGCGCGGGTCATACCAGCCCCGGTCGCGAAGCGGCAGCCCATCGACGAGGACGGTGTCCCCGACGGACCGGATGACCTCTCCGGGCAGAGCCACGACCCGGAGCACCAGGTCACCACCGCGGCCTCCGACCACGGTGCAGGACAGAGATCGGGGTGGGTGGAAGACAACGATCTCGCCGCGCCGGATCGGGCTCTCGAGGAGGCTCCACTTGAGCGCGAGGATCCGGTCGCCAGCTCGAACCGTCGGCGCCATGGCGTTCCCGGACACGGTGAAGGGCTGCAGGACGAAGGCCTGGAGGAGAACCACTGCGAGCGCCGCCACGGCGACGAACATGGCCATTCTCGCCAGGAACCTGCGATGGCGGTGCAGCCGTGGACGGTCCGTTCGTCCCGACGTCGCGGGAACATCGTCCGCCGGCCCGCTGGGAAGAAGCACGGCGCCTTCGGGCTCCCGGCCGCCCTTCTTCGCGCGGCGCCGACGGTCGTCGGCTACAACGGAGCGCGACGCGGGCTTGTCGAGCGACGACTGGCTCACCGACGGGCTCCGTTCCCGGCGGCGGCGAGTAGCCGCTGCACTCCTTCTGTCTCGCCGCGTGCCAGCTCACCGAAGGCGACGCCGAAATGCGCGCCGGCCCCGTTGCTCTGCTGCCAGCTGATCCGGCCTGGGATGTCGAGGCAGATCCGCGACGCTTGCAGCTCGGATTCGAGCAGGAACGGCCCTCGGAGCATCGCGCCGGGTGCGACCAGTGGCGGTGCCCCGGGCAGCACAAGTTGCAAACCGCGCTCGCTCAGATCGACGAGCCCCGCGGTGACCGTCGTGTGCTCACAACGGATGTGAGCCCTGCCAACGACACGCACGCGCACATCGCCTCGGCGCTCGTCCGCGACCTTCCCGCGGACGCTCGGGACGTTGTCGAGCCGCCCGTGGCCGTTGGTAGCCGGCCCCGCGAGCGCCGCCATCGGCCTGTCCGCCAAAGCGACCGCGGACAAGCCGGGGATCTTCGTCTGGAGCGGTTGACGACGACGGAGGGGACGAGCCGGGGCGCGCCCTCGCCCGACCGCCTCGATGCCCCATTTGCGCCGCTCCGACGGCGACAGATCGGACCAGTTCGCCGGCATGCGCCGGATGTAGGACGTTACGTCCTGGGCTGCCTCAGCGTGGAGTTGCGCGCCCCATCCCGCCGCCACCGACGCCGCCTGGGGCAAGCTCACCGTCACGGCGCTCGGGCTGTAGGGCAGGTCGAACAGGCCCGAGTCCTCGATCCAATCGGGACTCGCGGCGCTGATCGCCTGCGCAACGTCCGGCCAGCGCACCATGGCGAGGAGGTACGGCACGCCGCGGTCGGCGAGCACGAGGTAGCGCACTTCGCCGCTGTCGCGCACTACTTCCGCCGGCGCCCGGATTGCACTGGTACCGGGGCCTGCACCGGTACGCGAAGCCGGCGTGATGCGCGGGACTCCGAGCCATCGCGACAGCCCGGCCAACCCGCGCGTGTGAGAGCAGCGACCATCGTCTAGCCACTTGTGCACGGCGGTACCGCTCCCTCGAGCCCAGTCGCCGCAAGCGCGAATGAAACCCCGGTCGGCGGAGCATGGCTAACCGACACGGGGCGCTGCTCGCGCCTGCTGGTGCCCGAAGCTCGCAACCGCGAGATGGCGCTTTCGAGCGGGCTGCCAAAGCCACAGTCGTCGAGCAAATCTAACCCCACATGCGTCGTCAGCCCGCCGCGCGCGATGCTGCCCAGCGTGCCGATCGCCAAGCCCTGCGCCCGGTCCCGTCCTGTAGGCGGGACCGGCAAATCTACGAAACGTCGGGCTGAAACCGGCGCTATTCTTCTCCGCAACCACGGGCAAATTTCTCCCCAGTGACCACGATCATCGCCCCCACTGGGTGACGATCTTCTTCCCCGGTTGCGCCATCGAGCTGCGCCGGAGCGGGTGCGCCCACGGTTCGCTGTGGCCATATCGATGGACGCGGCGGCTGTCGGCTGTGCGCTATTGACCGAGGGCGATGAGCTTGCCGTCGATCTGGGACACGTAGACCACGCCGTTCGAAACGGTCACCTCGCCGTCGGATCTCGCCGTCATCGTGTATTGGCGCAACGTGTTGCCGGTCGCTGGGTCCAGGAAGAGGAGGTTTCCAGCGGCGCCGTATGGCTCGACGAGCACTCCGGGCACCTCCGTGATTCCCGCCGACATGAAGCCGGTGATGCCGGTTCGCCATAGGAATGCGCCGGTCGCCGGGTCGAGGGCGGAGATGTTCCCGAAGTAGCTCGTGCCGTTGAGGGTCGTGCCGCCGGCTGCCACGTACAGCCGCGTCCCGTCCCAGGCGGCGGAGGCGATCGACCGCGGGCTTCCGCTGGGATCGGCGACCGTGGACTGCCACACGGGTCCGGCGGCAAGGTTGGTGCGGTCCCACGCGTAGAAGATCCCGTTCTTGTTCACGGCGCCGACGAGCGAGCGGGAGACGCCGTTGATCGTGGCGGTGAAGAGTGTCGGCGTGGCGCCGAAATCGGCGTCGCCGAACTGCTGCGCCGACTTAGGCACCGTCCAGCTCGAGAGGACCGTGAGGTCGCTGGCCCGCAGTTTGACGATCGCGGGGGCCATCTCGTTGGGGGTGCAGCCAGTCGGCGTTCCCGTCGTCACGTAGATGCTGCCGTCGCTCGGGTCGACCGCCGGGGACGCCCAGATCCCACCGCCCGTGCAACCGCTGTTCTCCATGTAGGCCGTGTGCTGGATGGCTCCAGTCGCGGCGTTCATCTGCACAAGCCGCCCGTTGACGAGCGGGCAGTCACCGAAGGACGCGACCGGCTCGTAAATGCTCCCGTTGTAGAGGACGGGCGATGCCCACAGGTAGTCGGCGGGCGGCGTGCCGAGGTTGGTCTTCCAGAGGAGCGCGCCGGTGAGGGCGTTGACCGCGTAGAAGTTGTCATCCCCGCCGGGGAAGAAGTCGACCGACGTGCTCCCCACGGTGCCGATGGTGGACGTGCCGCTGATCCCCGCGACTGGAGGCGAGCAGCTGTTGTCGATGTTCTGGCCGGTCGCGAACGTCCATACGTCCGTGCCGGCGAGTGTGGTCGCGTGCTCGAGGCCGTTCCAGTCGGCCCAATACACCATGCCATTGGCCACGATTGGCTGCGCGTAGGAGCCGACGCCGCCCGTGGCGTCCGCCCAGTGCAGGTTGAGCGTGCCGACATTGGCGGCGGTGAGGCCGGTCTCTGACGGGTAGTAGCCGCTACGGCCGAGGTCGCCGCGGTAGGTGGCGACCATCGTCACGGGTAGTGATCCCGCCTGGTAGGTGAACTGGTCAACCGAGCTCGTGGCGCTCGTGCCTCCGGGCGTCGTGACCGTGACGTCGACGGCGCCGGGGGAGCTCGTAGGCGCGGTGGCCATGAGCGAGGTGGGGCTGCTGACCGAGAACGTCGCGGGGTTGCCCGGACCGAAGTCGACAGCGGTCGCGCCGGAGAGGTTCGTCCCGCTGATCACGACCGACGTGCCACCCGGCCCCCCGTTCGGGCTCACCGCGGTGACGGTCGGCGGAGACGGGGTGACGTAGGTGTATTGATCGGCTGTGGTCGTCGCGCTCGTGCCTCCGGGGGCGGTCACCTTGATGTCGACGGGGCCCAGCGTGATGGTCGCGGGTGCGGTGGCCACGATCGTGGTGTCATTGCTGACCGAGAAGGTGGCCGGGTTGCTCGGGCCGAAGTTGACGGCCGTTGCGCTGGTGAACCCGCTGCCGGTGATCGTCACCGACGTCACGCCCGTGCTCGGCCCGGAGCCGGGGCTGACGGCCGTGACGACGGGCGGTGGGGGCGGGGTGTAGGTGAACGTGTCCTTGGCGCTGGCGGCGCTCGTGCCACCAGCGGTGGTGACCATCACATCCACGGGGCCGACCAGGCCCGCCGGGGATGTGGCCGTGATGCTGCTGTCGCTGTTCACCGAGACGTTGGTGGCCGCGACACTGCCAAACTTCACGGTGGTGGCGCCCGTCAAGCCCGTACCGGTGATGGTGACCGAGGTGCCGCCCGTGGTCGGGCCCGAGGACGGGCTCACGCCGGTCACGGCGGGCGCCGGCGGCGGCGGACCAGTGGTGATGCTCACGTTCTGGACCCGCTGGATGTCGTTGAACCCGCCGGTGGCGGCGGTGAACCCGACGAGCACCTTGGCCGGCAGGTTGAGGTTGTCGGCGAGCACCTGATTGCCGTCCATGGTCACGCTGATGCCATTGGCGTTCGTGGTCACCACGACGTGGTGGACCGTGTTGCGCAGATATGGGACCGACGCGTTCGTGCTCACGTAGTTGAGGCTCTGCTGGGTGGAGTTGGTGGTGGCGATGCCCACGAAGTTGCTTGACGGGTCGTTCGTGTTCTGCCAGGTGTCGAAGGACACGGCGACCCCGGTGATCCCGGAGAACCCCTCGCCGCCTCCGTTGTCGCCCAGGGCGGTGGGCTTGGCGACGCTCGCGTCAGCGAGCGTGAAGGTGAGCCCGTCGGCGCCGGTGTTGCTGTTGCTCGACCCGAGGAAGACGTCGAAGGACGCCGTGATGCCCGCCCCGCCCACGGGGGTGGGGTAGAAGGCCGAGCCCGACTGCCAGTTGGTGGCCGCCGTCAGCTGCAGGTTGGCGGGCGACGCTCCGGGGTTGAGCAGTGCCGTGCCGTTCAGCTGCCACCCGCCCGCTGTCGGAGCCGGGATCGTTCCCGGAGGAAGCCCGGCCGTGTACGTAAACTGGTCGTCGGTAAGCGTCTGGCTCGTCCCGCTCCCCGTGGTGACGGTCACGTCGACGGTGCCCGTTCCTGCCGGGGCGGTGGCGGTGAGCGTCGTCGAGTTGTTGACGGTAAAGCTCGCCTTGTTGCCAGATCCGAAGTTGACCGCTGTCACACCGCTGAAGTTCGTGCCGCTCACGGTGACCGGGGTGCCAGCCGGACCGGAGCTCGGATTGACGATCACGACGGTAGGTGGCGGGGGGACGTAGGTGAAGGTGTCTTTCGAGTTGACGGTGCTCGTGCCGCCGGCGGTGGTGACGGTCACGTTCACGGGGCCGGCCGGGGCGACCGGGGCCGTGGCGGTGATCGACGTGTCGCCGTTGACCGTGAACGCGGTGGCCGGCGTTCCGCCGAACTGCACGCTGCTGGCGCCCGTCAGCGCCGTGCCGGCGATGGTGACCTGGGTGCCGCCCGTGGTAGGGCCCGAGGCCGGGCTCACGCCCGTGACTGCGGGCGCCGGCGGCGGCGGACCGGTGGTGATGCTCACGTTCTGGACCCGCTGGATGTCGTTGAACCCGCCGGTGGCGGCGGTGAACCCGACGAGTACCTGGGCCGGCACGGTGGTCGCGTAGGAGAGCACCTGCGTGCCGTCCATGGTCACGGTGATGCCCGTGGCGTTCGTGGTTACCACGACGTGGTGGACCGTGTTGCGCAGATACGGGACGGACGCGTTGGTCTTGACGTAGTTGAGGCTCTGCTGGGCGGAATTGGTGGTGGCGATGCCGACGAAGTTGCTTGACGGGTCGTTCGTGTTCTGCCAGGTGTCGAAGGACACGGCGATCCCGTGGATCCCGGAGAACCCCTCCCCGCCTCCGTTGTCGCCGAGCGCGGTGGGCTTGGTGACGCTCGCGTCAGCGAGCGTGAAGGTGAGCCCGTCGGCGCCAGTGTTGCTGTTGCTCGACCCGAGGAAGACGTCGAAGGACGCCGTGATGCCCACCCCCGGCACGGGCGTGGGCCAGAAGGCCGAGCCCCACAGCCAGTTGGTGGCCGAAGTGAGCTGCAGGTTGGCCGGTGACGCTCCTGGGTTGAGCAGCGCCGTGCCGTTCAGCTGCCACCCACCCGACACAGGCGATGGGATCGCAACCGACGCGGCGGCGGCGGGGGGCGGCGCGCCACCGCCCAAGCCGAGCATGAGCAAGACGGCAAGAGTCGCGAGGCCAGCAAATCGCCACGCGACAGATTTGATTGAGAACCGCCCCGCCTCCACGCTGCCCCTGTCGGTCGTCTCGATGGCGCCGAGAGAGCCTCTTGGCGGCCCGGACGCTACCGTGCAATGGGCCGCCGACGTGGTGGATTTACTGCGACTGGTGGGGGGCGGCGACTGGGGAGAAATGCGCCCGTCGGTGGGGGCCTACTGGGTGTCTCTCGGCGACGGGAAGGGCGCGCGCCCACCCTCGGCGCCCGCGCGTCGATCAGGCCGGTACGGGCCTTCGCGCTCGCGCCGGCGCCCGGCCGAAAGGAGCGCCATCCGGCGTCGCTATGCCCCCGTCGCCGTCGGCTGGGGCCCAAGCTGCGCGAGCACAGGCTCTGGGTCCGCCGGCAGCGAACGGGCAGTGCTGCCTTCGATGTTGATATGGGGGAGCCCGGCGTCGAGCCAGCGTGGCAGCCGCCAGGTCACCGGCCCGAGCAGCTCGAGCGCGGCGGGCAGCAGCATGCAGCGCACGACAAGAGCATCGAGGAACACGGCTACGGCGAGGCCGAAACCGAATTCCTTGAGCGTGCGCTCGTCGCCGAGTGTGAACGAGAGGAACACGCAGACCATGATCGCCGCGGCCGCAGTGATCACGCGGCCGGTCAGCGCGATGCCGTCGCCCACGGCGGCGGAGGCATCGCGGCGAATGATCCAGCGCTCACGCACGCGCGAGATCAGGAACACCTCGTAGTCCATCGACAGCCCGAAGACGACGGCGAACATGATCACCGGCACCCAGGCCTCGATCGGTCCCTTCTGTACCCCGAGGACGCTCGCAGCGAAGCCATCTTGGAACACCGCAACGGTTACGCCAAGCGCGGCGCCGATCGTGAGGAGGTTCATGATCGCGGCCTGGATCGGGATCACGATCGAGCGGAAGATGACGAACAGAAGCAGCGCCGAGAGCAGGATCACGATCGCGAAGAACAGCGGCAGCTTGGTGCCCAACACGTGCGAGAAGTCGATCGATCCGGCGGTGAACCCGCCGACGAGGACCCCGATGCCCGTCCGCCGGGCAAACGCAGGCAGCACGTCGTGGCGGAAATGGTTGACCAGGTTGGTGGTGGCGACCGCCTGTGGCGCGGAGTCCGGATAAACCTGAAGCACGGCGAGCGTCCCGGATGGCGCGATCCGCGGCTGGGTGACAGCAACCACGCCCGGCGTCGAGCTGGCGAGCGTGCGCAGCGAGGGCAGTGCCGCCGCGCCGCCACCGCCGCGCAACTCGGCGACGAGCAGCAGCGGGCCGTTGAACCCCGGTCCGAAGCCCTGCGCAAGCAGGTCGAACGCATGGCGTGAGCTCGTACTGGAGGGATCGTTCCCGGCGTCGCTCGAGTCGAGTCGCATCCCGAGCACCGGAATCAGCAGCGCGATTATCACGGCGAGCGACCCGATCGACAGCGGCCAAGGGTGGGCCTGCACGACCGTGCTCCAGCGCCGCCACGCCGAGCGCCCCGGCACCGGCGCGGCCACGGGGGTCGTGGCAGCTGCGCTCGCTCGCCGGCGACCAAAAGCCCGTGTGCCTCCGCTGCGGATGCGCACGAGCCGAGGGCCGAAGCGCGACAGCAGCGCCGGCAGCAGCGTCAGCGACGCCACGAGCGTGAGCAACACTGCGATCACGGCCGCGATCGCCAGGCCATACATGAACGCGACGCCGGTCGCGAACATGCCGAGCAGGGCGATCACGACCGTCGCGCCAGCCAGCAGGATCGCCCGCCCCGAGGTATCCATCGCCTCAACGAGCGAGAGCTCCAGGTTCCCGGAGGCCAGGTAGTCCTCGCGAAACCGCGTGACGATGAACAGCGAATAGTCGATCCCGACCCCGAGGCCGATCATCAGGGCGAGGTCTGGGCCGACGTTCGAAATGCTCGTGACGCGCGTCCCGAGCCCGATCACCGCGACCCCGGTGATCAAGCCCAGCCCGGCTGTGATCAACGGCATTCCGGCCGCCGCCAGTGAGCCGAACGTGAGCAGCAGGATCAGGAGGGCGGCGATCACGCCGACCTCGGTTGCGGGACCGACGCTGAACCCCTCCGCGGACTCCACCACCTGACCGCCGGCGGCGACCTGAAGGCTCGGCACGTGCACCGCCTTGACCTGCGTGAGCAGCGGCTTGCCGGCGTCGGTCGGCAGCTGGTTTGCGGCCTTTTCGTAGTTGACCGTCGCGAACGCCGTCTTCCGGTTGCCCGACACCTGCACAGCTCCCGCGCCGCTGTAGGGACTGACGACCCCCGCGACATACGGGAGCACGCTCACGCGCGCCAGCAGCGGTGTGATCGCAGCACGCACGGCTGATGAGTCAATTGTGCCGCGCGAGACGTGAAAGACGATCGCGTCGGCGTCCCCGCTCTGTGCTGCGAAGTCCTTCGTGAGCAGGTCGTGGGCGCGCTGCGAATCGGTCCCCGGAAGACTGAAGACCGAGTTGTAATTGGGCCCGACGGCATGGGCCACGACCGTCGCGACAATTGCCACGACCACCCACGCTACGACGACAACGCGACGGTGAGCGATGCACCATCGAGCAAGACGCAGCATCGGAACAGCCTTCTCTAAGCCATCGAACAACGCACCAGCACGCGAGCCGGACAACCCTAGCGCAACGCAAGCTCGCGGCCGTGTGTCGGCGGCGCGCCGAGAGTGCCGGTGGGCTCGTGTTGCCGGGCCCGCCCTCGGTGCCAGCAGGCGGGGTCTGCGCGTCGTGGAATGGCTGCTCGCGCCAGGCAGCTCGAGCGGTCTCGGCGCGATGGCGAAGCGCGCTTAGGCGCCGGCGAGCAGCGGAGAGCGCGTCATGTGCTGCCGCAACCGCCGGCCGATGTGCTGACCGACGATCGCAGCGAGGGCCCCGAACACGATCGCGCCGAGGACTGGCGGGATCGGCCACGCCACGCCGGCGTGGTGGTGGCCGAGGGTTGGGAACGCGGGCGCGACCGCGGTCACGAACATCACGGCCGGTCCGGCGAATGAGATCGCGATCGCGTTGCTTGTGAGAGCCGGAGCGAGTGCGAGCGCGGCGTCAAGCGCGACGCCACAGAGAAGGTAGGCGAGCGCCACCGAGGGGATTGCTCCGGCCAGGCTGGTTCCGAGCGCGGCCCCGACACCGACGAGTGTGGCCCAGCCCGCACGGTTTGCTGCCACCCGGACCGCGACCATTGCCGCGAGCCAGACCATCGCGCGGTGTCCGGCGAGATTGAACGGACTGTGGACTGCTTGCTGACCGACGATGAGGGCGACGGCCACGATCGACAGGAGCGCGATCGGCACCCGACGGCGAACTGCCAGCACGCCGGAGGCTGAGTGCACACGCACGCGCGCAACCGAATACCCAAGGAGCCGCTGGAAGTACTGCTGCCCAGGCGACATCAAGGGCAGGTCAAAGGAGTTCGTGAGCAGGAGCCGACAGCGCGCCGCGCAAAGCCGCTCGACAATCGTGGTGTGAAGCAGCCATCGCGCGTAGCGCTCGCTCGAGGTCATGCTGTGCAGTAGCGCGCACTCGTCGTCAACCGTTATCCAAGCCTCACCGACGGTCGCTCCGTCACGACCAGTGGCCCACCAGCGCTCGACCGGCGCGGCGCGCGTGAGCTTCTCTCCGGGGCGTGTCCATTCCGGCAGCGTGATGCTGTGGCAGGCGATCCCCAGGTCGCGTGCCCTGTGTACATTCGTCCTAACCGCCTGTCGCCGACGTCCACTGAGATAGGTCGCAAAGTCCGATGGGAGATGCAGAACTCCCTGAGCGAGGCGAAATCTGGGAATGCCCCAACGCGTGAGCGACAGATGCTCAGCGATCGCCGAGCCAGAAGGACTGTCCGAGAGGCGCACGCTCGTCCGCGGCAGTCCGCATAGGAACCTGATCAAGATTGGGACCTCTCTCAGGTTCCGAAGAAGGCCGCGAAGCGTTAGCTGACGCCAGCCGGAGTGCAGATAGCGCGCGCAGTCGCTCGAGATCCGCAATCGCTTGTCGCTGGCCGCTCTCGCCTGACGATCGACGGAAACAAGCACGCGCGCCAGCCACCGCCGGGATACGTGCAGACCTGCGGCGTGGTGGCGTGTCGACACAAGATTGCCCATCGGAACACGCGCTCCGACGCTTGAGTAAGAACTGGCACAAAGAAGCAACGCCGCTTGCCCGCCGTCAACAGGCTCGGTGCTACGAGCGGGGCGCCCCGGTGATTGCTCCTCGCGCGTTGAAACGGCCCCTGCGCTCCGCCGACCGCCCCTGCTCCCGTTGGTCAGGCGTGAGGAGGAGTGCTCGGCGGAATCGCAGATCCCGGTCTAATGTCCTGCGACGAAGTTGGCCACGATGGTCCTGGTGATGACGCCGTGGGTGACGCTGGTGCACGCGTAGGCGGCCCGGACGACCGCCGGCTCATGCAGGTCTATCCCCGCGCTGGCGAGCATCTCGTGGCTCAGCTCTCCGCTGCTGGTCGGGTCGGGGAAGCTCGGGAAGCCGTGGCTGCGCACGCAGTGAGCGAACGCGAGCAGCGCGACGGTCTGCGCGTGAGTGCGCGCCGTGTTCTGGTTTGGCGCGTGGCCGGCCGGCAGCAGGTGTCCGCAGGCGGCGTCCGCCGACTGGAACCCAGGAGACTTCGCGTTGAACGCATCCTTGAAAGCGCGCGGAGCGACCGTCGGGTCGGGGATGGAAACCCCGTGCGAGCGCATGCACCGAGCGAACCGTGTGGCGTCGCGCTGCTCTTGCGCTATCTGGGCGTCGGTCGGTGAGCCGCTAGAGCTGGGCGAACTGGTCGAGGTCGAGCTGCCGACGTTCGCGACGCCGGGGCTCGAGCCGCCGCAGCCAGCGACGAACATCGCGGCAGCCGCAAAGGCGGTCGCGAGGATGAGAGGTCGGCGCCAACGCATGATGTTCTGTCCTTTCAATGGAGCGCGGGGAAAGCCACTTCAACTCCGAGGCCGCCGCGGGTTCGGGGCGCCGCGGTGACGGTGGCGTCGTGGGCGGTGGCGATTGCTTGGACGATCGTGAGGCCGAGCCCGACCCCGTGGGCGGACCGGCCTGCCTGAGAGCGCAGCTGCTGGAACGGTTGGAAGAGGCGGGTGAGCTCGCCGACCGCAATCAACGGTCCGGTGTTCGCGATCGTGAAGATGGCGCGTCCGGCGGCGGTGTAGGTGGCGATGTCGAGCCGGCCGCCCGGAACGTTGTGACGGACGGCGTTGGCGACCAGGTTCGCGATGAGGCGCTCGATCAGCTGTGGATCGCCGGTCGTTCGGGCGAGCTCCAGCGCCGTCGCGCTCCTGAGCCCGTGATGATCGTGGGCTCGAAGGACATCTGCGGCAGTTGCGGCGAGGTCGACGGGCTGGCGCCGCAGACGCCCGCAGTCGCTTCGGGCGAGGGTGAGCAGCGCCTCGAGCAGCCGTTCCTGGCGCTCGCATGCGACGACGACGCGCTCGCCCATGTCGCGCAGGGCGGCCCTATCTGCGTTCGGGTCGGCGAGTGCGACCTCGGCGAGCGTGCGCTGGAGGGTGATCGAGCCGCGCAGCTCGTGAGCGGCATAGGCGACGAAACGTTGCTTCGCCTCGACCGCGTCGCCGGCGGGAGCCACGGGCTCTCGCGCACTCGCGGCGGCGGCCACGGGCGCACTGAGGTCGCGCGCGCGAATTAGACGCGCTCTCCTCACGCGCATCAGCTTGGCCATGCTCGAGGCTGAGGTTGCGCTGGCGGAGGCTGCGCTCATAGTCTGATAGCCCCGCCGGTGGTGCTTGGGGAGCCGGCTCGACCGCTCGACTTCAGGTGGCGAAGCGTGCGGCGGCTGCGATTTGTCATGCGACAAGCTCACCAGGGCAACCTGAACGGAAGGCCGCTCCATCTGAGAGGTTGCTTAGAGGTTGCTGAGCGAGCGCCTACCGGCGCTCGGCGTCGAAGCAGAGCGTGAGGAGCGCTCCCCCGCCCTCCGCATTGGCCACCGTGACACTGCCTCCGTGGCCGTCGACGGCCTGTTTGACGATCGCGAGCCCAAGCCCCGAGCCCGGCAGGGCGCGAGCCGCGGCGGCCCGGTAGAAGCGGTCGAAGACGTGTGGCAGGTCGGCATCGGCGATGCCGGGCCCGTGATCTCGCACCGTCAGCCTCCCAGCGCCGAGCCGGATCTCGACCGTGCCGCCTGGCGGGCTCCACTTGATCGCGTTGTCGAGGACATTGTCGACCGCGCGCTCAAGCCGCGAGCGAGCCCCGACAAACCGGTAGGGCTCCAGCCGGCTCTCGAAGCGCAGCCCCGGCGCCCTATGCTGCGCCCGCTCGACAGCGTCCGCCACAAGTTCGTCAAGCGCGAGCGGGTGGCGCGCGTCGACCGACCTACCGTCGCGGGCGGCCTGGATGAGATCGCCGACCAGTGTGGAGAGCTCCCCGATCGTCCGGACTGCTGCGCCGAGCACTCGTTGGCGCTGTTCGGCGGGCAGGTCGGGCCTTGCCAGCAGCTCGATGTTCGTGCGGTGGGCGGTCAGCGGCGTGCGTAGCTCATGCGAGGCGTCCGCGATCAACTGCTGCTGAGTCTGTTGGGACTCGTCGAGGGCTGCGAGCATCGCGTTGAAGTCGACCGCCAGGCTTGCCAGCTCGTCGCGGCCGCTCACCGGGATCCGCTGGTTGAGGTCACGCGTCGCGCTCACCTCGCGCACCGCCCCGGCGAGCGCACGCACGGGACGCAGCACCGCGTTCGCGGCCAGTCGTCCGAGCAGGCCCGCCGCGAGCGCCCCACCTAGAGTCAGCGCCAACAGCAGCCAGCGGACGCGTGCGATCGTCGCGTTCGCCTCGGTCAGCGGGCGTGCGGTCCGCACCAGCCCGTCGCTCGAGGACGCCAGGTGCATCGTGTACAGCGCCATCGCCACGCCGCGATAGCGAATGTCCCGGAAATACGGCGGCAACAGCCCTCTCGCCACCAGCGCGTCCTGGCCGACCAAGGACACGAACCCGTTGGGGTTCTGCTTGAGCGGGCCCGTGGGCGTCCCCGTAGCCGATCCCGCCGCCTTCGCCTCGGTGCTCAGGTTCGGGATCACCTGGAAATAGTCGGGACCGTCGTTGCCGAAGACCAGCCCTCCCGCCGTCGGTGGCTTGCCGCCCGCCACGCGCTTACTGGACGGAACGTTGGCCGGCGCCGCGAACGCGCCTGACTTCATTGCGACGGCCTGGGCCGACTCAAACAAGGAAACGTCGATCTGGTCGCGCAGGTTCGAGCGCACGGAGAAGTAGATCACCAATGACGCGATTGCAAGCGCGACGAACACCGCGCCGCCCCCAGCGAGCGTCAACCGCCTACGCAGGCTCACGGCTCTCGCAGCGCGTAGCCGACCCCGCGCACCGTATGGATCAGGCGCGGCTCGCCACCCGCCTCAGTCTTTCGTCGCAGGTAACTGATGTACACCTCGAGTGGATTCGACGTCGGCCCGAAGTCGTAATTCCAGACCCGCTCCATGATCAGCTCCCGCGTCAGCACCTGACGTGGATTGCGCAGGAACAGCTCCAGCAGTGTGTGCTCCGTTCGCGTCAACTCGAGCCTGCGGCCACCGCGGGAAGCCTCACGCGACTGCTGATCGAGCGACAGCCCCGCAAACCAGAGCGGCGCATCCTCACCGGCTGGACGCGTCCGCCGTAGCAGCGCGCGCACGCGCGCCAGCAGCTCCGCCAAGCCGAACGGCTTCACCAGATAGTCGTCCGCGCCGAGGTCCAGGCCGCGGATCGTGTCCTCCTCCGAGTCGCGCGCGGTCAGGATCAAGACCGGCGTGCGATTTCCGGACGCCCGCAGGCGCCGGCAGACCTCGAAGCCGTCCAGGTTCGGCATCAGCACATCCAGCACCACCGCGTCGAACTCCGCCTGCCCGAGGCGCTTCAACGCAGCAAGGCCGTCAGTCGCGGTCGTGACGATGTGGCCCTCCAGTTCGAGCGCCGTCTCAACGGCCTCGCGTACGTCCGGATCGTCGTCCACGACCAGCACCCGCCCGCCGCGAACCTCGGCCGCCTCCATCAGCGCCCGTTCATCCTCGGCCTCCACGCCTCGGTGACTCCGAGGATCCATCGACGATGCTCTTGCGGGCGCGCAGGCATGTCACGGCCAAGCCAGGTTAGGCGCCACAACACAAGTACAGCACCGCAACATGAGCGAGCCGCACCCGAAGCTGAGAGGTTGCTTAACGCTTCGTGAGATGCCCGGTCGCCGGCTGCCCGGCCTCCGCACCGCGGATCAGCGGCGCGAGTCAGATCGCGTCGCGTGGGCAGGGCGGGTTAGGCGACACCAGTCGATTGACCCGGAAGCGTGAACCGCCGAGATGATGACTGGACATCCGGTGGCGAAGGGCGTCACCGGCAAACGGCTCGCCAAATGAAGGGATTGATTTTGATGCAAGGGCAACCGCCTCGCCGCCGAGCGACGTATGCAAACGTGACACGACGCTGGCGCTGGTCATAGCGCTCGGCGGCGGGACCGCGTTGGCGGCGAGTCGTTATTTGATCACCTCGACAAAGCAGATCAAGCCGAGTGTGCTGAGGACGCTGCGCAGTGGCGACGGGAGGAACGGAACGAACGGAACGAACGGAACGAACGGCGCGAACGGAACTGCGGGCGCGAACGGAACGAACGGCGCGGCAGGAGCGACAGGGCGGCGGGCGCACCTGGTACCGCCCGCGCCTGGGGCCTCGTAGCGAGTGACGGCGTACCGCAGCGCGGCAACCTCAACGTCGTCAGCGTCTCGCACACCTCCGCCGGCATCTACTGCATCCAGCTTGTGAGCAGTATCGACCCGAACACCGCCGTTCTCGTTGCCACGCCCGACCTCAGTTCGGACGCGACAGCCTTTGGCACGAACGCCAACCAGGCCATAGTCGAGTGAAAGTCCAGCGGCGCCGACTGCGCCGCCGGGAAGCTCGAGGTCGAAACCGGGGTCCGCTACGAATCCTCAGGCAACGTCGACACAGAGCTGGTTGACGACGGGTTCTCCTTCGTGGTGCCGTGATCGCGAGCCGCCCGGAGACCACGTTGCCCGACCCACTCGGTGCTCCGGAAGGCGCCGTCGGCGTGTTCGGGCTTGGTTGCCGGTGGGGCCGCAGTCAGCGGCTGTGCGTGTAGCGTAGGCGGCCGAGCGTGAGTCCCGTGACGCAGGCGCGTGCGGGAATCCGAAAGTCGAGCTCGCGCAGCTGCCCGGTGAAGTCCAGCGGGATCAGCCGGCCGCCTGATCCGCGACTCCACTGGTCCGAGCTCTTCGCGAAGCCCCGGCCGTCGAGCCGCGCCACGAGTCTGATCGGCACCCTCCAGCCATACGGCATGCTGAAGTGCAGACGCACCGCATATGGAAGCCCGGCCTGAGTGCTCAGTCGCAACGGGCGCGCCAGCGGTATCTGTAGCCACGAGTTGGCGCGGTGGGCTGGCACGCACGCGCGCGACCCTTCACGTCCTGCTGCCGCCACCTCACCCGACCAATTGGCCGCGGTGACGCTCGCCTGACCGAGCAAGCCGCGCATCGAGGCGACGAACCGCACCGGCACGAGCGCGCCGCGGGAGTCGAGCACATACGCCGGGTTTGCGATTTCGTCGACGCGCAGATTCGGGTTGAACAGCGCGAGGAACACCCCGTATGTCGGGACCTGCGCGAGACGCCGCGGCAGCTCGCGGGTGGGAACGTCGAGGTCGATCAGCACGGGCTCGCTGCCGGTCTCGGCCCTGACCTTGCTGTCGCTGACGAGGTATTCGTGCACGTATGCGTTGTCGTTGCCTGACTGCCACACCTGATGCGCCAGCGCCCGCACGGAGGTGACATAGAGCGTCGCGTACACGGCCGTCACGACGATGCCGCCCGCGGCGAGTGCGAGCCGCGATGGCCGCCGCATCGCGAGCGCCGGCCATCGACTCGCAGCTGGTCGTAGCGTCCCAAGTGCCGGCCATGCGCGCCGTCCACTCCAGCGGGAGCTGACCGCGAAGGCTGCGAGTACTAGGAACACGAACTGGACGGACTGCTGGTAGTAGAGCACCCTCCCGATGATCTCGCCGAAGGCCGAGATTTTGTTAAGGCCGATCGGCACCATGGTGATGAGAAACGCGAGGATGAACCCCACCAGGCAGCGCCACGCACGCGGCCGCAGGTAGAGCGTCACGGCCACTGCGGCGAGCACCGGGATTCCCGCCGCCACGGCGGCGCCTGTCGCTTGCGAGTAATTGACGCCCACCAAAGCCGGGACGAAGGTCCGCCACAGCGCGATCACGAGATAGTTCGCCAACTCAGACAAGGACGGATGCGTCACCGCGTGGTAGTAGAAGCGGTAGTAATTAACGACGGCCGCCGCGTCGAGTGCCACATAGCCGGCCCATGCCCATCGCTCTCGCCACAGCGAAGCCGCCCACGCACGAGGCCCAGGATGTGGCTCGAGCACCAGCAAGCTGATGATCGCCAAATACGCCGGGAAGACGATCGCCGTCTCGAAGTCGAGCAGCGCCATCGCGTAGGCCACGAAGGACGCCGCAAGCACCATCCGGGAGCCAGTCTCGCGCCAGCGCAGGTAACCCCAGAGTGCGAGCAGCATGAACAGGCTCGCCGGCAGGATGTTCGCCGTCGCCGTCCACCAGTAGAGCAGGCGGATGAGAAAAATGGACTGGCCGAAGACGACCGTGAACGCAAACGCGAGCCAGCTGTTGCCGAGGATCGCGCGCATCACCATCGCGAATGCGAGCAATGCCCCGGCGTAGAGCGCAAGCTCGATGCCGTGGGCGAGCGCCCAGCTGCCGGGTGCCACCACCACGAGCAGCTTGTCCAGCAAGCGGCTGATCGGCGAGAAGTGCTCGTACAACCCCTCGCGCAGGTACGCCAGACTGAAACTCTGCGCTCGCGCCTGGCTCAGGAACTCGAAGTCGTCAACAAAGAAGAACGTGAACTTCGTCAGCACCGCCGCGCAGACGACCTGCAACACCACCGACATTCCCCAGAGCCAGGCCGGTGGCTGTTGCCAGCGACGCCCGCCGGCCTGGGCGCCACGAGGCGGCGGCTGCGCCGGCCAATCAATGGTCGGTGCGGCGCGCTCGCTCACGATGCAATGGGCGACGCGTCGATCAGCGTCGGACCGGACGCCCGCCCCGCGGGCGAGTGCCGATCGGCCGACGTTCGTCGAGCGACGACCATCGGCCGATCGCGGCGCTGCGCTGGCAGCTCATCGCAGCACCCGCAGGCCACGAGGAACGCTCCGCCGACCCCTTCGGCGGCGGTCTCAGGACCAGCACAAGCCGCGCCGTGGGCCGGCACAGCGGCGAAGTGCTCGTCGAACCGTGGCCTCGAAGCGACGTCGGTCGGCGACCTCGCGTTCATGCATTCTCCCGTCACGTGGTGGCGTCACCCTATACGGCGCCAGCACCCCGCGAACGCCGAGGAGCATGTCGGGGGGATTACGCGACAGCGTCACGGGGACCGCCGTCGCGGAAGCTCCCCGGTGCCGCGAAGCCCGATCCCGCGGACCACTGCGACCAGTCGACCGACGCGGCGCTGTCCAGCCACGCCGCGACCACACGGCCGCCAGACTCCTCGACGGCCACCGGGTCTGGGGATTGGTCACCCGCGAGGGGGTGCGCCGCTCCAAACCGGACGCCGTTTGTCTGTGCCCACATCATTTGCGGATCGTTGGTGCTGTCACGGTCAAACACGCGACCGCGCGGCCGCTCGCGCTTGCGACGGCCGGCTGCGCCCAGTACCCCATTGGTGGGAAGCTGTCGTTCGCGTTCGGAAGTCGATCGATCCGGGCGGCTCAAGGTGCATGATCGGGCCCCACCGCCGCGCTGATCGGAATGCGGCCGCGAGTGCCATGCCGACTGCGTGGCGCCGCGTGCTCGTCTTCGCCCGGATGATGAGCTTGTCGATCCGGAGTCTCGCTGTAAGCGTTCCGATGATCGTCCCGTCTACCTTCAATGTAACCGCGAGCCTATGCCGCTGTCTCAACAGGCGGCGACCGGTCGCGTTGAGTGACACGGAGAGCGTACGTGTTGTGCCGGCCTGGATCTGGGTCGAGAGGAAGCCGACCAGCACCCTTCGACGTTTGTGGTGAACGATCCGATGTGCGCTCAGCCGGAGCGTGAGCACGCAATGGCCGGCTGCCTCCGGCGAGCATGTGACGGTCGCGCTGACGGACGTTCGTCTGCTCGTGATCCTGCGCGCGGAGCTCTCGATGATCTTGCGAGTCGTTTGCGATGGGATGGCGGCGGAACCACTTGTCGCTGAGGCGCTGCCACCGTCACCGGCGACCGTCACCCGGCAGCTCAGATGCCGCGTCTGGTCGGCCAGCGTGACGCGGTACTGCGGCGCGGTCGCACCCGCAATCGGTGCGGTGTCGTCTAGCCACGCGAACGCGAGCGTCTCCGGCGCCGCGGTCGTAATGTTCGGCCTGCAGGTCAGGGTGGCGCCCACTGCGGGCGATCCGCTGAGCGAGGGATGGGCAATCAGCGGTGGCAGCGTAGTGAAGACGGCGTCGTGGCCGGCGGCACTTGCGACGCCGGTCGACGCCGCGATCCGGAAGTGGTAAGTCGTCGCCGCGCGCAGGCCGTCGATTTGCCCAACCACGGCTTGGCTTTCGTGCGAAACGCCCGGCATGACAGTGCACGGCACGTGGGCGCCGTACGCCGGCGTCGTGCCATAGTCGAAGTGGCAAGCCGAGACCGTCGTGTCATTGGGGTTGACGTTGGCCCAGAGTTGAACGACCGTTTGTGATGCGACGACGCCGGTACCGGTTGTCACCGTCGGGGGTGGCAGGCTCGCCACCACAGTCCGGCCGGTGCTCTCGGCGGCCACACACGGACCGTCGGCGCCACACGACACGCCGGTCAGGGTTGCATGCGCGGGATCGGATGCCATCGGCGCCCAATCGGGCGGGCTGGCGGCTGGGCTCGCGCTTTCGAAGGAGTTGCCGCCATGGTCCAACACCACACACGGGCCGACGTCGGTGCATGACACCGCCGTCGGCGAACCGCGCGGGTCGACCGGTGTCACCGACCAAGTGGCCTGCGCTGTGGCGACGTCCGCGGTGGCGTACACATCGCCGTTGCGGGCCACCGCGGCGCACAGCGCGGAGCGGTTGCACGACACCGCGACGAAGGCGCTGATGGCGAGTGGTGTGGCCTGCCACGATCGGATGTTCGTAGGCGTCGTGGACACCAGGACATTGCCTGAGTCGTCGACCGCGGCGCACAGCGACGCTGTGGGGCAGGAGACCGCCGCGATGCGATGCCGACCGTCGATGGGCGTCGGAAGAGACCACGTGATCGTGGCGCTCGGGCTGGTGGATGTCAGGATGTTTCCCGCGTCATCGACGGCGACGCACAGCGACGTAGAAGGACACGAGATGCCGCTCAGCCGGTTGACCATGTCGATGTCAGCGGGGCTCCAGGCGGAGGCACTCGTCGAAACAGCCCCTCCGTAGAGATCTCCGGTATTGCCGACGCCGTAGCAGGCGTCAGCCGACGGGCAGGAGAGCGCAGCGAGGTAGGGGAACCGGTCGATCGACCCCGGGTCTCGCAACGTGCCACTCACAAGCGCGGCGGCTGACCGCACGTGGCCGTCGCCGTCAAGCACCACGCACAGCGAGACCGACGGGCAGGTGATAGCGCTGGGCGAGTGCCCGGAGGCGCCAGAGTGGACCGGAGGCGCCCACATCAAGGGCGCCGTTGCGTGGGCTGCGCTGGCGCCAATGCCGTCCGCGCACAGCACGACCGCCAACGCGAACACGACGAGTCGCTCATGCCATCCCATGCTCGGTCTGCCCACGCCGGTCCCTCCTAAGGAGACCAGCCACCAAGGCTACAGTCGCGACCACACGGGTTATCGGCCGCGGCGAGGCGTGCTCGCCTCCCGGCAGACCTGCGTCGAGGCCGGCTCGTCCTAGATGGGTGGCGCTGGGCGCCGGCGCTCTCGACTGGGACGTCGTTTCATCGCGCCTTACCCGCCTTGGCCTCGGGTTGCGTGTCACTTCACGCGGGAGCGACTGGCTGGCCCTGGCTGCTGGAGGGCCGGAGTACGAACCGGTGCCAGCCGTCGTGCTCGCCGTCTGACGCGAAGCCAAGGCGCCTGAGCAATCGCTCGGACGCGGCGTTCCCACTGTCAACCCGCGCAGCTATCGCACGGACTCCGGACTGGCTGAGAGCCCATTCGATCAGCAGCCCGACGGCCTCGCCGGCAAGGCCCGCACCACGCGCGGCCGGGACGAGCGCGTACCCGACCTCGAGCTCTCCGTCAGCGCTCGGCGGCCCGTGAAAGCCGGCGTCGCCGATCGCTGTGCCATCCGACTCCAAGACGATCACGTACGCCGAGAATGGCCCGAGCGGCTCGCTCGCTGCCGCGATCCTGCCGGCAATGCCCAGCACCGGCGCCAGCGGCCAACCCTCCGCCCAGGCCAGGTCCGGCTCCGGCGCACCGGCCAACATCGCACGAGCCAGCCTCGAATCGATCGGCTCCACGCGCACGCGCGCACCCGAAAGGACAGGACCCCAGTCACCAGAGCGCGCGGCCACAGGCCCATACTCGCACGCACCCACGGTCGCGGCCGCTAACCTACGGGGATGATGGATAACGCTCGCGGCGGGGTTGCCGAGCCGCGTCCCGTCACCGAATGCATCGATGAACTGCACGACAACATCGAGGGGATGGTCAAGGTCCCGAGGTTGCCCAGCGCGTTGCGTCTGATGTTGGTACTCGCGCATGCGCAAGTCGATGAGCTTCGAGCCGCGGTCGAGCGCGACCTGCCGCGCGGGCCGTTCTAAGCCCGGCCTCCTGTTCGACTTCCAGGTACCACCTGGTAGGCACGGCACGCTGTCGGGGTTGCGCGACGTCCGGCAGCGCTCAACGGTTGAGATCACCCGCAGCGACAGCGGCTCAGGCCGCCGGCGCGAGCTCGCGCGGTCGCGGCGTAGTCTGTGGCGATGATCCAAGCCGCTGTGATGACGCACCATGCGGCGTGCCCCAAGTCGACGGTGGCAGTCGCGCCGAGCGAGCCCTACGTGACGCGCGGGCCCACGAAGGTTGTTGTTGGGCTCTACGTGCAGGGAGGCGCCTTCATTCCGAACTGTCCTCAGGAGCCGCGAGGACCAGAAGGCGGAACGGTGACCCTGAGTGGGCGCGGCGGCAAGATCGTTGCGCGCGAGACGCTCGCCGCTGCGGGCAGGCTGTTCGTGCTGCCGGTCGCGCCGGGGCACTACACGATCAGCGCGAAGATCGCAAACGGCGTTCGCCTGCGGCCCGTGTCGGTCACGGTACGCAAGGGTTACACCGTTCGCCATGACCTCTTCGAGGACGTGCCGTAGAGCGAGTAGTCGGGGCACGCCTCGGGAGTGACCGCGAGAACCGCCATCGCCGCCGCGCGAGTTAGTAGCAGCGGGGACGCCCGCTTGACAGGCAGCGCCGCCGTGAATACGGTCGTCGGCGACACGTGAACGAGCCTAGGCCCGGAAGGGGATCGATCGACGGCTCATGGCGTACCTAATGACTGCCGCCATCGTGGTTGTGTCGTGCCCGCGCGGGATCGTTGGCTGACGCCATGAGGAAGATCGGCCAGATTGAGCGCCGATTCCCGCGTTCGGGATTGCCGGGCGCCAGGTTGGTGTGCGCCGCGCTTGTGACCGTCTTGTTCCTCACGCTGACGCCGTCCGCCATCGCGTGGCGCCCGCCGACCCCCAGCCAGCGGTCGGCGATTAAGCGAGCCGCGGGCGGCTTCTTTCGCATGTTATTTGCACCCGACCGGATCACCATCAGCGCCATCCACGTCTCGACGGTCGGTCCGTGGGCCTCGCTGGTAGTCACGATCGCGAATCGTCCGGAGACTCTCACGGACATCCTTGAGAAGGTTCATGGGGAATGGATGAACCGCGCGTCTGCCGCCAACGGGTCGATAACCAGCCCGATAACAGGCGTCGGGGCGACGGGTGGAGGAGAGCAGTGCGTCATGCCGAGCACGGACGTACAGAACCTCGGATTCCCGCCGTGTAAGTGACGCCACGGAACGGCTGCGCTGTCAGCGTGCCCAGCTGGGTCTGCTTGTCGCGACACTGCGATCCGCAGTGCGATTCACGCCGCGCGGTTTGGTTGGCGGCGCGTCGAGCGCCTGAATAACCCGTCGTCAGTTCAGGATTTCCACGCGAATGGAGCCACCGGGGGGCGGCATCCGCGCATTCCCGACCACCTCACACGACGTGTAGTGAGACTTGGGTTGGAGCAGAAGGCGGGTATTAGGCGTTCTGGGCGTGTACTGGCCGTGGAGCGTGTACTTCTTAGCGCCCGCGCTGCCTCCCCGCGCACAAAGCATCTCCCACATAACCACCACCCTCTGGTTCGGCGACGCGAGTACGCGGAGTCCGATCCCGCTCCTCGGGCTGGTGTCAAGGGCCGTGGCCTGTGCGACCGGGATCATGCCCGAGGCCGATCCCGTGCCGAGGACGCGTTGCGCAGCGCTTAGCTGCGCGGGCACTGCCAGTGCTGCGCAGCAAGCGGCTCCTGCGACGAGCATCACGCGACTGTGCATTTGCGTCCTCCGTGGATGCCGAGGTTGAGAGGTGCCTGCTAGGGAGCGACCGTCAGCACGACGATCATATGGCGGCGGATCGCCTTGCCCGCTAGGGGTCGCTGGGCAACGACACTGGCGAGGCCGGCTTGTGAGTGGCGCGTCTGGTGGTCAACCAGCCCGACCGGACCGTCAGCGAACGAAGCGCCCGCCGGCTCGCCCGGTGGCGGCGAGAGCATCAGACGCGCGTCATACGGCGACAACCCGACAAGACTCGGCATCATCGCACCGCCACCACGATAAAAGGCTCCGCCCCGCAACTCCAGGCCCTCCAGTGCCCGGCCGCCAAGCGGCGCCGTCAACGGAACCGTCACGGTCCCCATCAGGCCCACCCCGCCGCAGGAGTCCTCGGGCGGCAGCGCGGTTTCCTGGGCGGTCAGCACCACCGAGACGCTGTCGCCTGTCTCGACAACCGAAGGCGTGACCGTCGGTGCACCGCAGCCCTGCGCCAGCGCGTTGTCCCACGCGACGGTCAGGCTCCTCTGCCCCGGCCCAACACCAACCAGAAGCCCAGGAATCTGCGAGTCAACCGTTTGCTGCGTGTCGGCGCGGCCCGAGGCGCCAGTCAGCGCGAGCAGGCCGATCGTCGCGAGCGGCAGAACGAATCGTCCAGGCCTCACCGCCCCAGAGGATAGCGCGAGCACTGCCCTGCGGCCGCCACGCGTCGGCTCACCCTGGCGGGGCCATCGAGCCCGAGCCGGCGCCCTGTGGGCCGGTCGCCGCCAAGAACATCGCGTTCATGCCCGCGATCAACGTGCTCCGCGTGACTTGGCTGGAAGTCACGGGGAGGGCCCTGTAGGACCAGCCGGGGGGGAAGGTCATCGTGAACACCGGGGATCCCTTGGGGGTGAGCTCGGCGATGAGGGGATTGCCGCCCCAATCGATCAGCCAGTCGCCTCCCGGTAGGGGTGTGTCGCTCCCGCAGCACCCAGAGTAGGTCACCCGCGAGTCTGTGATCTGCTGCACGAGGGTGGCCGTGTGCGGCCCGAGGCGGTAGACGACGATGCGCGGAGGCCGCTTGAGGAACGTCCCGTTGTCGTGCACGGACAGCAGGCCGTCGGGAAGGACGCGCGCGTAGTGCTGGCCGCCGAAGTCGCCGTAGGGGTCGTTCGCGAACGCCAGGCTCTCGCCCGGTACGTGAGTCCCGCCGAGCTTCCAGTTGATCCGACCCGTGGCCATCGAGATGCTGTAGACGGCGTCGAGGTGGCGAGCCGAGAAAACGATATTGCAGGTGGCCGGCGACGTGCCTACGGGTGCGAGCGCGCATCCGCCGGTATCGATCTCCTGGATCGAGTTCATGTGAACGATGTCGTAGGCGGTCTGCCCTGTCGCGGTCGGCCGCCTTCGGGCGAAGTTCCAGTCGGTCTCGCTCGGGCTGATGTGATCAGCGCTGTCCCACGACCACAGCAGCGAGCCATTCGGGGCAACCTCCTGGATCACGGCGTCCAGCACGACGCCGCCATGGCTGGGGCCTCCGTATGGCTT
>Ga0182024_10004053_pt1 | contig 34101 bp, 26 predicted proteins | sample P32metaG_FD_120480 | JGI IMG/M metagenome (GOLD analysis project Ga0182024, IMG submission 120480) | Permafrost microbial communities from Stordalen Mire, Sweden - P3-2 metaG (Illumina Assembly) | ecosystem: Environmental > Terrestrial > Soil > Wetlands > Permafrost | place: Sweden: Stordalen... | reverse complement strand
CCGCACCCGAGTCAAAGCCTTGGGGTTTGCACGAGTTTACCGCGGCAGATCCAGATGGCAATCTGTTCCGTGTCTTCTATGATTTTGCGACGCCAGATCGCGCTAAGAATGCCTAAGGCGCTGGTGGCCATCAAGGGACTCACTCCGGGATGGTCGCCAACACGTAAGTAATCGAAACGAGATTCCGCTGAAGAGTCATGCTTATCGGAAGCAGGCCACCCTATGGCGAGGGTTGCGTGACCCCGGACGTGCGGAAAGTGGTTCGTCCCGCGGCGCGTATTTGGCATGGTGCGTCGGCATGAGCGGACTATGATATGGGCGTTGCCATGGACGAGGGGAAACTTTGCCGGATCCGCGGGCCGAATACAGCAAGCGTCTTGAAATGTTCACGCAGCGGGTGGCAGTCGCAAATCGCCGCCACGTCGCGCTCGGAAACGCCAAGCTGGGGTTGATTTTCCTGGAGCTTGCTGGCGTGTGGCTGGTGCTGGCGAAGAATTTAATTCCGCCATACTTGCTCCTTGCTCCGGCGATTGCTTATGTCGCGCTGGCCATGGCGCATGAATTTGTGTTGCGCGCAAAAAACCAAGCGGAAATTGCCGGCGATTTTTACCGGCGCGGGATTGCGCGCATCGAAGACCGCTGGGCGGGCACCGGCCAGGCCGGCGAACGCTTTCGCGAGCGCAACTACCTCTACGCGGAAGATCTGGACATTTTCGGCAAAGGCAGTTTGTTTGAATTGCTATCGCAGGCGCGGCTGCCGATGGGCGAGGAGCGCTTGGCTGAGTGGTTGTGCGCACCGTCGGAGCTGCGAGAAATTCTGCAGCGCCAACAATTGATTGCGGAGCTGCGCGAAAATTTAGACCTGCGCGAGTATCTAGCGATTACCACAGAGGCGTTGCGAGCGCGCCTCGATCCAGCAACGCTGCTTGGCTGGGCGGAGGCGGGTCCGGTGTTGCCCGCCGGAACGTGGCGCGGCGCTGCGCTGGGTTTGTCGCTGGCCGCTGTAGCTTCGATGATTTTTTATTTTACGACGCGGGATTACGCTGCGTTGTTAGTGGTGCTGGCTCTCGAAGTGGTCATGCGCCGCGGGCTGCATAAACGGGCGGAGGAAGTGATGCATGGCACGGCGTGCAACGCCGAGGGCTTGCTTTTGTTCGCGCAAGTACTGGAACGCTTCGAGCACGAAACATTCAAGTCGCCGAAATTACGAGCCATGGCCGCGCACCTGCGCGGTGAAGACAAGTCAGCGGAAACGTCTACGGGAATAACGGCAGGAAAATCGCCCGGAACGGCTGCGTCCGTGGCGGTGCGAAAATTGGCGCGGCTGGTTTATTGGATTGACGCTGGGCACAGTCTGCTGGGCCACATGGCGGAAATTCCATTTCTCTATAGCGTGCAGGTAGGCTACGCCGCGGAAGCGTGGCGTCGCCGCTGGGGCCGCGAACTGCGTACTTGGGCGGCGAGCGCCGGAGAAATGGAAGCGCTGCTTTCGCTGGCGGGTTACGCGTGCGAACATCCGGAGGATCCCTTTCCAGTTTTCATCGACGAACAAAACTCAAACGCAATTTTTCATGGCGAGGAACTCGGACACCCTTTGCTGGCGGCGGCAAAATGCGTGCGCAATTCGGCCATGCTGGATAAAGATACGCGCTTCATTCTGGTCAGCGGCTCTAATATGTCCGGCAAGAGCACGTTCTTGCGAACCGTGGGCATCAACGCCGTGCTGGCGACGGCCGGCGCGCCGATTCGCGGAAAGTCGCTACAACTCACGCCCTTGGCGCTCGGAACACGCATTCGCAGCGGTGATTCGCTGCAGGAAGGGCGCTCCAATTTCTACACGGAGATTCTGCACATCCGCAGAGTTTTTGAGTTAATGAAAGAAAGCAAATACCCGCTGTTATTTCTTTTTGATGAGCTTTTGGAAGGAACGAACTCCAAAGACCGGCGCATCGGCGCGCAAAGTTTATTGGGCGCGCTGCTCAAACACGGCGCGATCGGCATCGTTACCACGCACGACCTGGCGTTGACGGCGATTGGCGACGCCATTGGAACGCCCTTGCGCAATATGCACTTTCAAGACTCAGTGGTGGATGGAAAGATGATGTTCGATTATCGTCTGCACGACGGCGTGGTCACCAAGAGCAACGCGCTGGAATTGATGCGGCTGGTGGGACTCGACACCTAGAGAACGCATCCAAAGATGTACAATCGCTGCATTTGAAGGAAGGAGTTCCGTATGCATTTTATTGCCCGCAGCGTTTCTTGCCTCTCGATTCTTGCCGCAAGTTTGGCGTTCAATTCACGAGCCGCGACCGAAGGAAATGCCGATCAATTGGGGCAAGTCAATTTCCCTACGAGCTGCGCAGCGCAAGCGCAGCCCACACTCGAAAAAGGCTTGGCGCTGCTGCATTCTTTTCAATACACACAGTCGGAAGAAACTTTTTCAGACGCGGCAAAACGCGATCCCAAGTGCGCCATGGCGCATTGGGGCAAAGCGATGGCGCGCTATCACCAGCTTTGGGATTTTCCACAACCCGGCACGCTGAAAGAAGGCTTGCGAGATGTGCAGGAAGCACAAAAGCTGAACGCGTCCACGGAGCGCGAACGCGGATACATCGCCGCGGCCGCGGCGTTCTATCAGGACGACGCGAAATTAACGCAGGAGCAGCGCGCCACCGCCTACTCCGTGGCCATGGCGAACTTGCACAAGCTCGCGCCCAGGGATCTGGAAGCCGCGGAGTTCTACGCGCTCTCGCTGGTGGCGTTGGCCGAGCAAGACGTGAACGCGCGAGAAAATCGTCTGGCGGCCATCGGAATGTTAAACCCGATTTTTGTGGCGCAGCCGAACAGTCCGGGTGCGGCGCATTATTTGATTCACGCTGCGGACACGCCGGAATTCGCACTGCAGGGATTAGCCGCAGCGCGCGCCTACGCCAAAATCGCGCCAGATTCCTCGCACGCCATTCATATGCCGTCGCACATTTTCAATCGGCTGGGTTTGTGGCAGGAAAATATCGCCTCGAATATCGCAGCGTCCGCATCCGCCGAACATGCCACTGACATGCACATGGCTGAAGCGCACTATCAAACGCACGCGATGGACTACCTGGATTACGCGTATCTGCAAAGCGGCCAGGAAGCCAAAGCCCGGGCCCTGGCGGTAGGTATGAGCAACGTTCACGGAATGTCGCCGGAAGACGCGCTCAACCATCGCGCGTTCCTGGAAGCGCGCAACGCGCTCGAATTGCACCGCTGGAAGGAAGCAACTTCGTTGAAAGTTCCGGAGATTCGGGAATTGTGGCAAGACAATACCTATTGGGCCCGCGCGATCGGGGCGGCGCGCAGCGGCGATCTAGTAGGTGCAAAATCTGACGTTGAGAAGCTAAAGAAAATTGTGGCGCTGCGCGACGAGCACAACCGCAGCGAAGGCTACAAGGTTCCCGGAGAGGAGGCCACCGATTTGCGTGAAGCGGAGGCGTGGTTGGCTTTTGCCGAAGGAAAATCATCGGAAGCCATCGCGAAGTTAAAAGCGGCGGCGGCGCGCGAAGAAAAAGAAGGCGCGGAGTCCGTGCGCATGCCCGCGAGAGAAATGCTCGCGGATCTGTACGCGGAAATGAAAGAGCCCGCGGAAGCGCTGGCCGAATACACCATGGCTCTGAAATATTCGCCGAACCGTTTTGATTCGCTCTATGGCGCGGGATTAGCCGCCAAGGCCAGCGGCGACACAACAACTTCGCAGAGTTATTTCGCAAAATTGTCGGCAATCGCCGGACCGCAAGCGGATCGCCCAGAACTCGCAGAGATCAAAACCTATCTGGCCAGAAAGTGACGCCGGTGTGTTCCTGATCAATTTCGTTCTAGCAGGCGACCTATGGTCCGTGAGCTACACGGCGCGCAAGACGCTGCTGTTCGATGGTGGTTTCGACCGAGGATTGACCGGTACGTCGACGTTGGGAGGCTTTAGTCGGCTTCGCGTATTTGTTACCGCACCGGGTTTGGTGAGTCATTTCAAGCTGTCAGGTTCGCGGTGTGATCGAAAATAGTTCGCGGGACGAAGCGACTCGTCCCGCGAGGCCTTAGAAGTGGAATCCCAGCTCCGCCGTAAACGATCGCGGTGTTACGTAATGGGTTCCGCTAAACGTGGACAGGAAATTATAAAGCGTGGTTTTGTTCGCAAGGTTAATGGCGGTGAACCGCAAACTCCATTTGAAGCGGTCTCCATGGAAGAGATCGTCATCTCCCACGCTGGCGTCAAACAAGCTGCGCGGCTGGACGCGCTGCGGATTGTGATCGTCGTTTTCTTTTCCGGGAGCCGGAACCTTTAGGTAGATAGATCCCAGCCCAGCTGCGTCGCACACGGCAAGTGCAGGTCCGAGCGGGCTTGGAGCCGCAAGCTTGCCATCGCAAGTGAGACCGGATTGAAACTCTTGATCGGCAGTGAGTGGTATGCCGGTGATGCCGTTGGTCAAAGCCACATCCCCCGGTGGAATCGGCGTGGTCGTTCCGGGAATGAAGGTCACCCCGCCACCGGCCGCTACCGGCGTCGAATTAAAGCACGTTGCCGTGGCGGCAAAACACGGCAGCGCGCCGGCCACCAGTCCGCTGTCATACCTCCAGTTAAATGCGACCCACGGCAATCGCTTGAAGGGTTGATATTGCACGTGGGTGGTCTCGTTGAAGAGCTCGTCGTGGTCGATGCGGAAGACGCTGTTTCCCACCGGAATGATGGGTATGCCAGCAACTTGCGGCAGGAAGAACCGCGCGGCCACTCCGGACATAGACACCAGTGCGGTGAAGCCGTGGAAGTCCGGAACGCTGACGCGTATCGCGTATCCGGGGATCTTGTTCCTCTGCCACTCGATCGGGAAGGTGAGCGGCGTCGCGCCCACCACGCCAAAGTCGAATCCGTTGTGCGTGTACTTCCAGATGTACTCGGCGTCCACGACGAAATATTTCTTGAAGGCTTGCTGAATGCCAGCGTGAAATTCATTGCGGAAGCCCGCGTCAATAGCTCCCAGGTTGCAAGGCAAATTGGGAGGCGGCGCAATGAACCGGATGACCGGGTCGCCGCACCCTTCGCTGCCGATGACCAGATTTTCATTGAACGGAGTCTCGAGTGTTCGCGCATAGGAAAGGCGAAGTATGGTGTTGGTCGGTTTCACGTCATAGGCGACACCCAGCCGCGGCTCGGCCTGCGTTGCGTGGCTAAGGCCCCTGTAGAGGTCTCCGCGGATGCCCAGATTAGCGGACCAATTTCCCTTGGTAATCGTGTCCTGGACGTACATGCCAACTTCCTTCACGTCGGTGTGGCCGTGAAAGGAAGCTAGATTTCCGCCGCGCGTCAGGTCAAAGGGCGCCAGAATGGTGCAGGGAGCGGCGATGGGGTTACCAGCCGCATCGAGACAGGTAGTCCCTGGTATCGCGTTGCCACTTGCGTCGAGGAGATTGAACGCGGATAGGAATGTCGGATCGACGATGCCGATCTTGTCGTTTTCGGTGAGGAACGTGTGTTCCACGGTAATTCCGGCTTTTATGTTGTGGATACCCTTCACATAAGAAACGTCGGAGCGAAGACCTACGTTCGTGAGCTTGCGGTCCTGACTGAATGTTTGTGCTTGAAGGTCTGGAGCCAAGTCGTTAAAAGGGTCGGAACTCGGGTAATAGTTGAACTGATCTTTCCGCACGAAACCCCCAAAGGTGAACACCGCGGTTGTGCCAATCAATCGCGTCCACGTGGGTGCAATGTTAAACGTGCCAATCTTGGAGCGCTGATCCGCGGGGCCGAGGGGATTGCCGGTCACCGGGTTGAGGAGCGTCGTACCGGTCGCGTCGCACGTAAACCCCAGGTTGGCAAGACCACCTTGATCGCATGGATGATATTGCTGGTCGTACGAATTAGGAGTTTGGAACCAGGAACGTGAGTAACTTACGTTCAAGTGGATCGCATCGGCTTGCGTCAGCTGATAATCGACCCGGTCGAACAAATTCTCTTCATTACCCTTGGCATGGAAGACCGTGAATTCGGGCGGATCGAGGAACCGGCCAGTGTTCAAGCCGTTCAGCGCGACGAAGTTGCCCCACTTGTTGGTTCCGTAAGCGAGATCGAACCCAGCACTGGCGGTGCCAAATGTGCCGTACGAAGACGTAACGCTGCCGTGCGGAGTGGTTACGCCAAGGCCCGAGCGCGTCGTCACCTTAATCACTAAACTGGTTTTTCCGCCAAATTCCGCGGGCGGGGCACCGGAAATCACTTCCAGCGATTGAATGGAATCGGAAGGGATCTGATTGGAAAAAACTTTGCTCTGCTGGTCCGTGATTGGCTGGCCGTCCACGGAAAACGAGTTGGAAGCGTGGTCGCCCAGGCCGTGGAACAGTCCGTTGGAATCCGCAGCTACGCCTGGTGTTACGAGCGTCACGAGGGAACTGACCGACGAGGACGCGCTCTCTAGCGGCAACTTGTCGAATAGATTGCGGTCCACGTCGGTGTGAAACGTCGAGTCGTTTTCTACCAGGTCTCCGCCGTTAGCCTCCACCGTCACGCTCGTTTCCGCTGCGCCGACCTTTAGACTTATCTGCACCGTCGCAGCGACCGACGAACGCACATCCACGTCTTGGGTGTATGGAGCGAACCCACCGGCGGTAGCGACCAAGTGGTACGGATTAAAAGGTACGTTTGTGAAGCGAAAAGCGCCGTCCGGGCCGGTGGTGGCCGAGCGCTTATAACCGCTTACAGGATTGGTAATTTCGACGGTAGCACCGGCAATTGTGGCGCCGGAGGGATCTTTCACCGCGCCTTCGATGGAGCCGGAGTTGCCCGACTGACCGCGCACTGCTGGACTCGCGAGCAAAAACACCAATCCCAAAATCAAAAAAGAATACAAACGGAAACGCGTTAGCATTTTTTCTCCATCCCTTTCAAGGATTACGTGGTTGGGTGTGGATAGGGCCGCCGGAAAAATGGCGGAGGCGCGGGCTGCGAGACACCCGGCGCGACAACTTAGCTTGTCTTGCGAGTGCGAACGTTATGCGGTTGGGGGAGCGCGGGAAGGGCGGTGTAGCGAAAAAGAGGCGTTAGGGGCTATTTGCTGCGGAATCGAGCTGAGGCGCGTAACCGGTGAAGGTGTTAGCGCAAGGTTGACGTGCGCCACCGCGAGCGCTGGCATGTGCAGCGCCTGGCAGATGTGGCACGGAGTTTCCGGTCCGCTGCTGTGCTCGTGCAGGAAGGCCCCGCCGCACGCAAAATACAGCAGTGCTGCGCAAGCAAACAGCGCCACGGCTTTTTTAAACAAGTAACCGTCGAGCGTGAGGCGTGGGATGCGCATGTGCTTACGAGGCATGTCTTCAGACACTTACACTCTACCGTGTTTGCTTAGACGCGCAATGGCAGCATTTGGTTTCGCACGATTTCTGCAACGGCCGCCTATTGACCACACAACGCTTCCAGCCTAAGCTCCCTCTTACTAAGGAAATGCCGCGAAGCCTCCCGGCTATTCGATTATTCGGTCTGTTGCTCGCGATTATTTTTCTCGGCGCGCAATTGCATTTTTGCGCCGACCTGACCGGCGCACCCTCTAATACGCACATTTGCCCGGTCTGCTCCGCAGTCGGCGCAGCGGTCATGACGCGGTCCCTCGGCATCAACCTGGTATGCGTAATAAACCCGCTCGAAATGCGCGCCTTAGCCGTCGCAAATTTTCCAGAAATTCCGCGAGGTACCTCGCCCCGCGCCCCGCCCGCATCCTAAATCCGTCCGAGTAGCCCTACTGCGTATCGCTGGATGTTCTACCGATCCCTTTGCGGGACGACGAGGATTGTTTCCATGAAGATAGGAGTTACTGTTGCCACGACCTGCGTGGCACTGCTGCCGGTTTTCGCCGCCGCGCAGCAGAATACACCGCCCCCGCAGCCCGCTACGCCCCCGCGCGCGGACACTACCCTGCCTCCGCCGGTACGCATCACGCTCGACGACGCCATTCGCCTGGCGCTGCAATACGACCATGCGTTGCAGGCCGCGCGGACCACCATTCTGCAGAATCAAGCGCAGGAAATTACCGCTAATCTGCGCCCCAATCCCGTCATCTCCTGGGACTCGCAATTTTTTCCGCTCTTTCATCCCGAAGAATTTGGCACCAGTTATCTCAACACCCAGGCGCAATTCGATCTTGGAATCGGCTATCTGTTCGAGCGCGGCAAGAAACGCCAGCATCGCCTGCAAGCCGCGCGCGATCAAACGGAGCAAACGCGTGACCAGGTAAACGACAACCAGCGCCAACTCATTTTCAATTTGTCGCAGCAATTCGTCGCCGTGCTACTGGCACAGTCCACCATCGATCTGGCCAATCAGGATCTGGACAGTTTTCAGCAAACTGTGGACATCACCAACGAGCGCTACAAATTGGGAGATATGAGCGAAGGGGATCTGCTCAAGATCCGGTTGCAACTGTTGCAATTTCAAAGTGACCTATCCATGGCTAAGCTCTCCAAAATTCAGGCGTTGGCTTCCCTGAGGCAGTATCTCGGCTTCGAATCCGTTCCAGATAATTACGATGTCGAGGGTGAATTGGCCTACACACCGGTCCATGCGGGCGTCGACGATTTGAAAGCGCTGGCCTTGCGCGAGCGTCCGGACCTACGACAGGCGCAGCAAGGGGTGGTCGTGGCGCGCAGCCAAGAGTCGCTCGCCGAAGCCAACGGCAAACGCGATTTAAATGTGACTTTCGACTACACCCACACCAACGGACAAAGCAGCGGCGCATTTTATTTCAACATTGACTTGCCGATTTTCGATCGCAATCAAGGCGAAATTGCGCGTACGAAATACGTCATCACGCAGGCACAAGAGCAGCAACTGGAAGCCGCGCAACAAGTCGTTACCGACGTCATCAGCGCTTACGCCAATCTCAAAGCCAATAACGAAATTATTCGCTTATACCAAGGCGGCTACGTCGATCAAGCCAAGGAATCCCGCGACATCAGCGAGTATGCCTACAAACGTGGCGCGGCCAGCTTGCTCGATTATTTGGATTCCGAACGCACGTATCGCGCCAATCAACTCGCCTATCGTCAGGCACTGGCCAGTTATATGACCGCACTCGAACAGATGCGCCAAGCCGTGGGAACAAGGACGCTGCCATGACATTGCGAACGAGAAACAACGCTGCCTGCCTTCCTCAGAAAAATATTTGGTCGAGCCTGGCCACGTGCTTACTGTCGCTCGCTCTCGTCGGCGTCGCCACATTCACGGGATGCAGCTCCAGCGGCAGCACTGGCGAATCCGAATCCAAGATGACGTCGTACTCAACGAATGAGAATAAGGAGGACACCGCGTCGCTATTCACCGTCCCGCAGGAGCAAATGGGCCATCTGCAAGTGGTCGCCGTGCAAAAATCGCGCGTGCCACGTGTTTTGCGCCTCACCGGAGCCGTGGCCTACAACGCTTTCGCCACCACTCCGGTCTTTTCTGCGATCGGCGGGCCGGTAGAAAAAATCCAAGTGGACCCAGGCCAGGTCGTGCATCGCGGTCAAACACTTTTGATGGTCAACAGCCCGGACTATTCCGCTGCGCGTTCCGCATATCTAAAATCCAAGAGTGTTTTTCTGCTCTCCGATAAAAATTATCAGCGTTCCAAAGATCTTTACGAGCACAAAGCCATCGCCGAGCGCGATCTGCAACAGGCGGAATCCGACCGCGCCGCGGCGCAAGCCGATTTGCAGTCGAGCGAAGACGCCCTGCGCGTTTTGGGAATCCAGGATCCGGAAAAATTTGCGGACAGCAAACTCACGTCGCAGGTCCCGCTGCTTGCCCCGGTGGGCGGCGAAGTCGTCGAACGGCTGGTGGGACCGGGCCAATTGCTGCAAGCTGGCAGCACGCAATGCTTCACCATCTCCGATATGAGCACCGTCTGGGTGCTCGTCAATGTCTATCAAAGCGATCTCGATTACGTGCACGCCGGGGACAGCGTAGACATCAGCACCGACAGCTATCCCGACACCTTCCATGGAAAAATTTCGTACCTCGCGCCGGCGTTGGATCCCACCACGCGCACGCTGCAAGCACGTATTGTGACTAATAATCCCGGCGGCAAACTAAAGAAGGATATGTACGTCACGGCGACCGTGCAGGCGGGAGCAGTGCGCGATGCCCTGACGGTTCCGGATGCGGCCATTTTGCACGACGCGGAAAACGTGGCCTTCGTCTATTTGCAAACAGACACCAACAAATTTGCGCGCCGCGTCGTGAAAGTCGCCGACAGTTATCAGGGTCATACGCGCGTCGAAAGCGGATTGCAAGAAGGCGACAAGGTAGTCGGCGATGGCAGTTTGTTCCTGCAATTCAAAAACTCTCTGGAGCACTAGACGGAACCATTGCGGTACGTCGGATTCGCGGTGGCAGCGGAAAGACTCGAAATGCTAACTGGCAAACATTCGTGATCCATCGCATCGTACAGTTCGCGCTCAAGCAACGCTTCGTGGTGCTGCTTTTCACCGTATTGATCGTGATCGCTGGCGCCATGTCTTTTCAGCGCATGCCGGTGGACGCTTATCCTGATTTGTCACCGCCCATCGTCGAACTGATTACGCAGTGGCCGGGCCATGCCGCGGAAGAAGTGGAGCGTCTCACCACGTTGCCGCTCGAACTGGCCATGAACGGGGCGCCACAACTCAAGGTGATGCGCTCCATTTCCCTCTACGGGCTTTCCGATGTAATCCTCACTTTCGAAGACAATACGGATCCCTATTTCGCGCGCCAGCAAATTTTTCAGCGCATCGCCGATGCTTCGCTTCCCCCCGGGGTAACGCCCAGTATGGCTCCGCTCTTCAGCCCCAGCGGTCTTGTCTATCGCTACGTTTTGGAGAGCCCCGATCGCAGCGCGCAAGAGCTGCACACGATCGAGGCCTGGATCGCCGAACGCGCGTACCGCAGCGTTCCCGGAGTTGCGGACGATTCCGGTTTTGGCGGACCGACCATGGAGTATCACGTCCTGCTGGATCCGGTGAAACTCAACAATTTCCATTTATCGGTGGTTACCGTAATTACCGCGCTCTCCTCGAACAATGGCAACGCGGGAGGTGGCTTCTACACGCAGGGTGGACAATTTTATTACGTGCGCGGAATTGGATTGATTCGCAGCGTGGCAGATATCGGCGAAGTGGTGGTGGGCAGCGCGAACGGCGTTCCCGTTCGGATTACAGACGTCGGGAGCGTGGAAATCGGTCACGCGCCGCGCTTGGGCATTTTTGGCTACGAGAAAAACGACGACGCCGTCGAAGGCGTCATCCTCATGCGCCGCGGCGAACAAGCGCAAACCGTTCTACGAGGGGTCGAAAAAAAGACGCACGAGTTGAACCACGGCGTGCTGCCGGCGGACGTCAAAGTGCACCCCTATTACGACCGCAGCGATTTGGTGCGCGTGACAACAGACACCGTCGAGTGGAATCTGATTCGCGGCATGGTATTGGTTTTGGTCGTTTTGATTTTCTTCCTGGTGAGTATTCGCGCCGCGCTCATCACCGCGCTGACCATTCCGCTGGCTCTGCTTTTCGCGTTTATTTTCCTGCATGCCACTGGCGAGGCCGCCAACCTGCTCTCCATCGGCGCTATCGATTTCGGCATTTTGATCGATGGCACCATCGTGATGGTGGAAAATATTTACCGCGAACTCGGACTGCGCAAGGGCCAGTCTTACAACCTTAACGACGTAATTCTGCAAGCCGCACGCGATGTGGACCGTCCCATTTTCTATTCCGTCGCGGTGATCATCGCGGGCTATCTCCCGATTTATGCGCTCACCGGCGCGGCCGGAAAACTTTTTCATCCCATGGCCGACACCATGGCCTTTTCCTTGGTAGGCGCACTGATTCTAACTCTCACGGTAGTTCCGGTGATGGCTGCTTACTGGTTCAAAAGTGGCGTTACGGAGAAACCTAACCGTATTTTCGATTGGGTGCGCGATTCCTATGCACAGCGTCTTGAATGGTGCCTCAATCGTCCGACGGCCACGCTGCTGATTAGCGCCGCGATTTTCTGTGCCACGCTACTGTTGATTCCGCTCATCGGCGGAGAATTTTTGCCGCATCTCGACGAAGGCGCTTTGTGGGTGCGCGCCACTATGCCCTACACCATCTCATTCGAAGAATCGGCAAAGTTCGCGCCCAAAATACGCGACTTGCTCATGCAATATCCACAGGTGACTACCGTGGCGTCGGAGCTCGGACGTCCGGACGACGGCACCGATCCCACGGGATTTTTTAACTGCGAATTTTACGTCGGCCTTTTGCCCTATGGCGACCCTGCCTGGAGGAAAGGCTCCATCCACAACAAAGAAGCGCTGTCTGCGGATCTGGAAAAAAAGTTTGACGCTTATCCCGGCGTGATTTTCAATTTTACGCAACCCGCTGAAGACGCCGTGGACGAAGCGCTGACCGGGCTAAAAAGCGCTCTAGCCGTTAAAATTTTTGGACCGGACCTTGACGTCCTGGAAAAAAAGGCCGTGGAGATTAAACAGGTGCTGGACAAGACCGCGGGCTATACGGAGCTTACCGTAGTGCGCGAACTGGGTCAGCCTAGTCTGATCATTGAAGCCGACCGCGCAAGAATCGCGCGCTACGGTATCAACGTCTCGGATGTGGAAGCCGTGGTACAGGGCGCAGTCGGCGGGCAAGCCGCCACGCAGGTGATCCAAGGCGAGAAACTTTTCGATTTGGTGGTGCGCATGGAGCCGCAGTACCGGTCCAGCGCCCGCGATATTGGCGACTTGCTGGTTCCTTCTCCTACCGGGCAGGCCATCCCGCTTTCTGAACTCACCAACATTCGTGAAGCCAGCGGAGCTTCGTTTATTTATCGTGAAAATAATTCTCGCTATATCGGCGTGCAGTTTTCTATTGTCGGCCGCAATCTCGAAGGCGTTATCAACGAGGGGCAGGCCGCCGTGAAAAAACACGTGCAACTCCCGCCGGGCTACACTCTCGATTGGGGAGGCGAATATAGCGAATTGCTGGACGCCAAGGCGCAGTTCTTAGTCATCGGCCCATTGGCGCTGGTGCTGATTTTCCTGATACTTTTTGCGCTCTACGGAAACTTCAAGTTTCCCGTTACCATCGCGCTCGGCGTCGTGCTCACCGAACCTGTCGGCGCGCTGCTCGCATTGAAGCTCACGCACACGCCATTCAGCGTCTCCAGTATTTTGGGGCTGCTCGCGTTGCTCGGCGTATCTGTGGAAACCGCCGTAATTCTGGTCAGTTACATCAATAAGTTGCGGCTGGAGGGCAAATCCGTTAGGGAAGCCACGCTGGAGGCTTCGTTGCTGCGTTTACGTCCTATTATGATGACCGCACTCGTCGCGTGCCTCGGCCTCTTGCCGGCGGCCATGTCCACTGGCGTGGGTTCGGACACACAAAAGCCGTTCGCTATCGTGGTCGTCGCAGGCTTAATCTCGCGATTATTGTTGGGTTTTTTCGTCAACCCTGTTCTGTACGAAGTCGTGGCAGGCGAGGGCGACGTGCTGCAAGTCTAGTGTGCTTCAACAAGTCCCCAACCGCCGTGCCGGGTGTGAAACCGATACGGGCGCAGTTCCATCTAAACGGACGGACCATCTCAGCCTAAGCAAATCCCTGGTCTTCCCATAAGTCTCCCAACGCAGGCGCTCGAGCGAACGAATTAAATCATTTTTCTTGGAGGCAACATGAAAAGACGAATCGGGGCCCTCGCTGTTCTTCTCGTTTTTACTTTTCCGGTTTTGGCGCAGCGCGATAAGCCAACTGGCGGTCCTGCCCGCGGCGTCGGAGGCGGCCACATTCCCGCGCACGGTCCAGCGCCCGTGCGCGGGGCCGGGCATCCGGCAGCGGAAAACCGCAACTTTGCCGATCAACAAGGGCACCCCAACGTGCCGCACGTGCACGCCAACGGCGACAGGTGGATTGGCCATGATACCGGCCGCAACGATCCGCACTACCATCTCGATCATCCGTGGGAGCATGGACGCTTTACTGGCGGGTTTGGACGCGGCCATGTTTGGCACCTCGGTGGCGGCGGCCGCGATCGCTTCTGGTTTGGCGGATTTTATTTCTCCGTGGCGCCTTTTGACTATGGCTATACCGACGGTTGGTTGTGGGATAGCGACGACATCGTGCTCTACGAGGATCCTGACCACGACGGCTACTACCTGGCGTACAACGTGCGGCTCGGCACGTATGTGCACGTGCTGTATCTGGGCAACGGTTAATCGGCGCGCGAGATAGAAAATAAATGAGCGCCGCGTCCGTCAACGGCGTAAATCAGACGGATTCGGCGCTCAAGTTTCTGCGCGCCACTTGCTACGGCGAGACGGCGCTGCTATTTCTTTGGCTGCGCCGAGGGCGGCAAGATCCCGTTCAACCGCAAATAGATCGCTTCCGCGCTGTAGTGATCGGCCCACGAACCGGACAAAATGAGCCATGCTGCCGCGCGAGGGACCATGCGGCCGCCGAAAATCGCGACCTGCTCGCCGAGCTTCGAGTCATCCACGTTCGCCAGCGCGGTGGAGCAAAAATCGAAAGAGGCTTTTAGTCCCGCGACCAGCTTATCCTTCCCGTCGGTCTCTTCCATTTTGCCGGTGGGCGCTGGCGTTCCAGAAAGTGCGGCGCACAGCGTGGTATTGGTTTCGGCGATGTGCACCATCAAATGCGCAAAGCTCATCATGTCTGGCGTCGGCTTAAATCCATACTTCTCAGCCGGCATGGCGTCCGCGCCGCCCTCAATATTCTTGGTGACTCGCGCGAGCTGGCTTTTCACCGAAGTGCTCAGCGGATTTGCCACCGGTGCGCTTTGCGCGCGGGCTTGTTGTGTCACGCCAGCGAGAGCCGCCGACAACGTCAATAACATAATCGATTTTCGTAATTTCATTGCTATCTCCCGGACGCACGGTGCGGAGCACGTGCGTAAATGTTTTATCAATTTCCGCGGTGCGTTGCGAGCATACGCCAATCACCAACGCGGCAACAAGCGGCGTGACGCCGCCCTGCAGAACTGCGCAGCAACGTCCGCGCCATCGTTTCCATTCTCGATCGCGCTCACAACGAAATTGACCGCTGGCGTCCGAGCTTCTAACATCAGTTTAGGAAGTTTGCGCATCGTTTAACGTGCGCGAAACGAGTCCATCATGAAGACGTCCATCACCCGAACACGCCGGACTTTCGCAATTTATGTCGCCATGCTCGGCCTGTTTCCGGTCGCCGCCGTTGCACAAACCGCCGACGATCTGGTGGCCAAAGTGCTCGCGGCACGCGGCGGCACGGAAAAAATCAAAGGCGTTCGCTCGCAACGCGTTTCCGGAACTATTTCCTTTGGCCCTGGCGCAGAAGGCCCTTTCACCGTAGAGTTCGTGCGCCCCGGAAAAATGCACATGGATATCACCATCGATGACCAGACCGTCGTGCGCGTCTACGACGGAAAATCTGCCGGCTGGGTGATCAATCCTTTCGCGCGCGATCACAAAGATGTGCAGCCCATGGACGCCCAGGACTTGCAGAATATTGCCGATGAATCCGATTTTGATGGCCCGCTCGTCGATTACCAAAGCAAAGGCAATCACATCGAACTGGCGGGACAGGATCAGGTGGACGGCAAGCCCGTAAACCTTTTGATACTTACGAACAAGAACGGTGATGTGCGCACGTATTCCTTCGACGCCACCAGTAATCTGCCAGTTAAATGGCAAGGCAAACGAAAAGTCGACAATCAAGAATTGGACGTGGTGACTTTCTTTAGCGACTACCGCGACGTCGACGGTCTCAAGTTTGCTTTTGAAGTCGATTCCGACACTCCCGGCACTCAGTTAATGCAGAAAATTACCATCGCTAAAATCGAGCTCAACGCGGACATCGACGCGCAGCGCTTCGGCAAACCGCAACCTTCTGCGCCGGCACCGGAAACCCCTCCACCGGCAAAGGAACCTCCCGCGCCGGAGCCGTCTCCGTCGCCCTCAACTCCTCCACCGTCAACTCCAGTCCCAACTGCGCCGGAACCGTCGCCGCCAACACCGCCACCGTCCACGCCTCCGCGGTAGCGGCGGAACACGGTGTGCAGATTTTTGCAGTGAGCTATTCACCACAGTCGCGAACCAGCATGGACGCCGCCGAACAAAAATCGTCGCCCGTTAAAAACAACGCAGGTCTCTGCGCGCAATGCCGCCACTCCCGGGAAATCACCTCGGACCGTGGCTCCGCGTTCCTCCTCTGCGAACTTTCGTTCAGCGATCCACACTTCGCCAAGTACCCGGCGCTCCCGGTCCTCGCTTGCTCCGGATTCGCGCCGCTCGGCGATAGTAATAGTACAGAGATATAACAATACGTCAGCCCTAAATAACGAACCGCAAGACAAGCTTTCGACGGCCCCCGCGGCCCCAAGCGGCCCCACTCTTCAATTGCCGCCCCATGCCACTTAAGGCTACAATGAAGGGCTCTAGGAGGAGTGTTTAGTGTTAACGATTCGTCTAGCTCGTATTGGCAAGAAGAAAAAGCCGTTCTACCGCGTGGTGGTGATTGAACGAACCCGTCCGCGCGACGGCCGCGTTCGCGAATTGGTCGGCACCTACGACCCGCTCAAAAAGCCCGCGGAAATCAAACTCGACGGGGAACGCATCAAGTATTGGCTCGGCCAGGGCGCTCAGCCGAGCGACACCGTCCGCAGCTTTCTGAAGCGCGAAAAAATTGCCTGATTGGAATTAGGCTTCGGTTTTCGGCGGCCCGGTTTTTTCCGGGCCGTTTTTTTCCCAAGGCGACCAAGATTGCTGAGGTGTCATTCGCTGGCCAGGAGGTTTTCCAATGAAGGAGTTGGTTGGCGTCATCGCCCGCGCCCTCGTGGACCATCCTGACGAAGTGCGCGTCACCGCTTCCTCCGGCGCCCCTGTTTCGGTGATTGAGCTCCGCGTAAATCCCCAGGATCTCGGCAAAATTATCGGCCGCCAGGGCCGCACCGCCAAATCGATTCGCTCGCTACTCGCGGCGGCCAGCGTCAAGCACCGCAAACGCTTCACGCTTGAAATCGTCGAAGATTAGCTGTGGCTGAAATTCCTCGCTTCATTACCGTCGCGCATATCCTTCGTCCTCGCGGCAACAAGGGTGAACTGGCCGCCAAGCTCTTGACTGATTTTCCCGAACGACTCACCAAATTGCAGCAAGTGTTCTTGTCCGACGCGAAGTCTTCCGCCGAGCCGCAACCGATCGCCGTAAAAAACTGTTGGCTCAGCCAGAATCATCGCGGCCAAGCCGTCTTTCATTTCGAAGGCGTAGATTCCATCAGCGACGCGGAAAAATTTCGTAACTTCAACGTTCTTCTTCCCATCGAGTATCGCGTTAAACTTCCTGCAGGCCATTACTTCGTTGCCGATCTTGTCGGCTGCTCTGTTTTTGAACTTCCGCGCGCGAAGCCCGCTCTTTCATCTTCGCCGTGCGCCTCGCAAGAGACGCCGGCGCTGCTCGGCGTTGTAAGCGACGTACAATTCCCCGGCGAAAGTTTTCCCGGCACGCCGCTACTGGTCGTCGATTTGCCCACGACCTCGCCTACCGGCGAAACCGAGTTGCTGATCCCGATTGCCGAAGATATCTGCACGCGCATTGACACTCTTGCGCGCCGCATCGACGTACTTCTTCCCGAAGGCCTTCGCGATCTAAACGACTCGGAATGACCCATGAACCGCGGCAAAATATTTTTCGTTCTCCTCAAAACGGCTATTTTCACCGCCGTCGTTCCATTCACCGTCGGCTGGTGGCTGCCCACACGTATTCACCGCGCTTCCGATGTGTCCGCAAATGCTCCATCTGGAGGTTTCGCGCCTCAGGTCTTAAGTTATTTCTTGCTATTGCTGGGAGCCGCCGTTTATCTGTGGTGTGCCTGGGATTTTTCAGTCAAAGGACTAGGGACGCCTGCGCCCATCGATGCCCCCAAAAATCTCGTCGTCAACGGACTCTATCGCTACGTCAGAAACCCCATGTACCTCGGCGTCTTCTGCATCGTCGCGTCCCGCGCCCTCTACTTTTGGTCGCTGCCAGTACTTTTCTACTTCGTCGTTGCCGCCACCGGGGCCATGCTCTTCGTTCATTTCTATGAAGAGCCGCACCTGCGCAAAATATTCGGTGAGCAATACGTAGACTATCGCCGAAGCGTTCCCGGTTGGCCGCCACGTTTTTCTGCGATTCGTACTGATCGTTGACGTTGCGTCGCGAGGCACGACGGTGGTCCCGAGATACGTCGTAAACAAGCTGTTCGCTGGGACCGTTTGTGGATGGTGCTTTGAGCTAGCCTTTTATTCGCGTAACACTGCCTCGGCCGTGACCGACATCATGGTTGCCGTGGCACGCGCTCCGCACTTTGGCTACACTGGCAGCGCATGCGCTTTGACCTTATCACCATCTTCCCGGAATTTTTCAGCGGCCCGCTCGATCACGGCATTCTTCGCCGCGCCCGTGAGACGGAACTCGTCAACGTAAACATTCAGGACCTGCGCGAATTTACCAAAGACAAGCATCGCAGCGTCGACGACCGTCCTTTCGGCGGTGGCGAGGGTATGGTCCTCAAACCCGCTCCGCTTTTTGAAGCCGTGGAGTCTCTTCTCGGCCGCAGCATGGGCGACGCTGCGCAGCCCCAGCCACCCGATCCCAAAACCGCTATCGTGCTACTCAGCGCCGCTGGAAGGCTTTTCCATCAGGAAACCGCCCGCCAATTCGCGCAACTCGATCGCATCCTGTTCATCTGCGGACGATATGAAGGTGTCGACGAACGTGTCGCCACACATCTGGCCACCGAAGAGATCTCTATCGGCGATTACGTCCTCAGCGGCGGCGAACTCGCCGCCATGCTCATTCTCGATTCCGTAACCCGGCTACTTCCCGGCGCTCTTGGCAATGAAGCCTCTTCGCAAAACGAATCTTTCGCGGCGACCTCAAATCCGGTCGACGTCGCGACGGAGGTTGCAAAAGTTTCCGAAGGCGATGCGACAAACGATTCGACATCTCGCCACCCATCACTCGCCACTCGTCACTTCCTCCTCGATTACCCGCACTACACACGCCCTGCCGAATATCGCGGCTGGCCAGTCCCGGACGTTTTGATCGGCGGGAATCACGTGGAAGTCGCCAAATGGCGCAGCGCCGCCGCCTGGGAAAAAACTCGCCGCAACCGCCCCGACCTTCTTGGGCCAGCCGTTCTTGGGAATAATAAACTGTGAATTTAGGTCGTAACTCTTGCCAGAACGGGACATCTGACGAGATGATTAGTTTCGCGATAAAACAGGAAGCCAAACTCCAATGAGCACCGCCTCGCACGGCCGTAAGCATCAGCCCGAAAAACCCATCGCCATTTATTACGAGCATCCGGATTGGTTTCGCCCGCTCTTTCAGCAACTCGACGAACGCGGCGTCCCTTGGCAGAAAATTCACGCGCGCGATCATCGCTACGATGTTGCTTCGCCAGAAAACGAATACTCGCTGCTCTTCAACCGCATGAGTCCTTCGGCCTGGCAGCGCGGCCTCGGCCACTGCATCTTTTACACTCTAAATTATTTGGCGCACCTCGAAGGAAAAGGCTTGCGTGTCGTCAACGGCCACCGCTGCTTCGCGCACGAAATTTCCAAAGCCCAGCAACTCGCCAATCTTGAAAAGCTCGGTTTGCCCTATCCCAAAGCCATGGTCATCAATCATCCCTCGCAAGCCGTCGCTGCCGCGGCGAGCATTGGCTATCCCATCGTTCTCAAACCAAACATCGGCGGCAGCGGAGCAGGCATCGAACGTTTCAGTTCGCCGGAAGCCCTGAGGGCCGCGGTCGACGAAAATCGTCTGTATTTCGGCATCGATTCCACCGCGCTGGTTCAGGAAGCGTTCACCGCGCGCGACGGCATCATCACCCGCGTGGAAGTTCTCGGCGGAAAATTCCTGTACGCCATCAAAATCCATATCACCGGCGAAAGTTTTAATTTGTGCCCGGCGGATATTTGCCAAAACACCAAAGGCGAAGAACTCACGCGCATCGCCTGCCCCGTTGACGCTCCCAAAACCGGCATGACGGTCGAGGGCTACGATCCGCCGCGCCAGATTGTTGAAGACGTTGAACGCATTATGGCCCTCGGCAACGTAGAAGTCGGCGGCCTCGAATATGTGATCGACGACCGCACCGGCCGGCAGCTCTACTATGACGTCAACGCGCTCTCTAATTTCGTCGCCGACCCCGTGCGCATCGTCGGCTTCAATCCATATTCGCGCCTCGCCGATTTTCTGATCGACGAAGCCATCCAACACGAATCGCGCAGCGCCGCCAAAATCTCCTCCGCGCCAACGGCGACCATCGCCGCTTCGAAGGTCCTTGCATGAGATACGGCTACTGGCTCCCGGTCTTCGGCGGCTGGCTTCGCAATGTCCCCGACGAAAATATGGAAGCAAGCTGGCCCTACGTAAAACGCCTGGCCCAGCGCAGCGAACAGCTCGGTTTCGGTGTCACGCTCATTGCCGAATTAAATCTCAACGACATAAAAGGCCCAGAAGCTCCATCGCTAGACGCTTTCTCGACCGCGGCAGCGCTAGCCGCGGTAACCGAAACGATCGAATTAATGGTCGCGGTTCGGCCAACTTTTCATCTCCCCGCATTGCTCGCCAAGCAAGCCGCCAACATCGATCACATCAGCAACGGCCGCCTCACGCTCAACGTTGTCTCCTCCTGGTGGGCCGACGAAGCTCGCAAATACGGCGTGATGTTCGAGCAGCACGACGACCGCTACGCACGCACCAACGAATGGCTAGACGTACTCGACGGCGTCTGGAAGCAGAATAATTTTTCTTATCAGGGAAAATATTATCGCGTGGACGACAACATCCTCGCGCCGAAACCAGTCTCCAAGCCGCGTCCGCTGCTCTACGCTGGAGGCGAATCCCCCGCCGCCAAAGAATTAATCGCCGAAAAATGCGACGCCTACCTGATGCACGGCGATCCCCCCGAACGCGTTGCCGAAAAAATTGCTGACCTTAAATCTCGCCGCGCCCGCCACAGTCTTCCGCCGCTAAAGTTCGGGGTAGCAGGTTACGCTATCGTCCGCGACACGGAACGCGAAGCCCAGCATGAGCTCAGCCGCATCACGGACGTCCACCAGAGCGCGGCAGGTTACGCCAACTACCAGCAATGGCTGGCCGGCACTCAGCTAGAACAAAAAGTTTCTTTGGAAGATTATTCGGTAAGCAACCGCGGCCTACGCAGCGGCTTGGTAGGCACGCCCGAACAAGTCTCCGAACGCCTAGCGCAATTTGAATCCGCCGGCGTCGACCTGGTCCTCCTCCAATTCAGCCCCCAGCAAGAAGAAATGGAGCGTTTCTCTCAATCTGTGATTCGTCGTTCACCCACGCCATCCACGGTCTCTTGACTCACGGCTCTTGGAGCGATTCTTATTGGCATCGTCGTTTTTCCGTGGGGACAAATGCGTTTCCTGTGGGACGGTGGCTCGAGGAAGCACAAACGGCGGCGAAGCCCATGATTCGAATCCTCGTCGAAATCCCCTAGGAAAATCCCCACATTTCCCCTATAATCAGTGATTGTCTATAGAGCGCATGCCCCGCCTGAGTGGGTCTGCAAGGAATCAAGCACATGAACCCGGTCATCCAGAAATTGCACGACGCGCAACTGCGCACCGATCTTCCCGACTTCCGTACCGGCGATACCATCCGCGTGAACGTCCGCCTCAAAGAGGGCGAAGGCGATAAGGAAAAGGAGCGCCTCCAGGCTTTTGAAGGCGTGGTCATCTCCAAGAAAGGCCGCGCTTCCGGCGCCACCTTCACGGTCCGCCGCGTTAGCTTTGGCGTCGGCATCGAGCGCATCTTCCCGCTCCATTCGCCTTCGATCAGCTCCGTGGAAATCGTTGGCAAAGGCAAAGTCCGTCGCGCCCGCCTCTATTACCTCCGCGATCTCAAAGGCAAAGCCGCCCGTATCAAGCGCGCCGACCGCGAAGTCGCCGCTCCAGAGACCGTCGCAGCCAAAGCCTAATCGCGCCGTTACGCTTCGGGCCAGCGACACATATCAAAAAGACGCGCCAGAAGCCCGTCTTTTTTTGTGCGCAAACTCTGCCCGCGTGCTTTCCCTCGCTCACCGTCATGCTACTATCACCCCGATGGCACGCCAGTGTTGCACGCGATTCGAACGCGAAGCTCGCCAACAAGGTTGGCTGCGCATCGCCGGCCTCGATGAAGCCGGCCGCGGCGCTCTCTTCGGACCGGTAGTAGCCGCCGCGGTAATCCTAAATCCCAAACGCCGCATCGTCGGCCTCGACGACTCCAAAAAACTCACTCCCGACCGCCGCGCCGAATTGGCTCCGCGCATCCGCGAACATGCCCTCGCCTGGGCGGTCGCCGAAGTCGACGCCGAACGCATTGACGCCTGGAACATTTACCAGGCCAGCCGCCAGGCCATGACCGCCGCCCTCCACCAGCTGAGCATCATCCCCGACTATCTTTTACTCGACGCCATGCAACTCGACGTTCTTATCGAACAAAAATCCCTGATCCATGGTGACGCCCGCAGCGTCTCCATCGCCGCCGCCTCCATCCTCGCCAAAACACATCGCGACACCCGCATGGAAGAATGGCACGCCGTCTATCCGCAGTACGGCCTGGCGCAACACAAAGGCTACGCTACCGCCGAGCACCTCGCCGCCCTCCGCGAACACGGCCCTTCTCCTCTCCACCGCAACTCCTTCGCCCCCGTGCGCGACTCTCGTTGCTGGTCCGTCGGCGCCACGCAAACTCCTCTTCCTCTCTAAACTCGCTCCAAATCCAAGGGAAATTCTTTTCTCCGCTCTTTCGCCATGTCTTCGCCGCCAAGTTTCCCATCCCGCACGGGGATAACTGCCTGCTCACAGCCTCCCGCACGTTCGTTGACTTGTCTTTTTCCCGCCTGCTAGCGTACCAACATGGCCTTGCCGCGCCCGCAGCTTCCGCGGCAATGCTCAGGAGAACGTCTCGGACGTTTGATCACGGAGACTGCGGCCGTAATGCCGCCGCATTTCTCCACGTCCCGGTTTGCGCATGGCCTATAACAAAAGCAAATTCGTCGAAGCCGCACAAAAGCTCCTGAACCAGGGCAAAGTTCCCCAGGCGATCAGCGAATACCAGCAGATCCTGAAGTACGAGCCTCGCGACCAGGTCACGCTCATGACCGTAGGCGAACTCTATATTCGCCAGGGCGAAACCTTCCAGGCCATCGACTATTTCGAACGCCTCGCGCAAATTTTCGTAGGCGACGGTTTTCTCACCAAGGCCATTGCTGTTTACAAACGCATCGCCAAACTTGCTCCCGAGGAAATTCGTCCGCTCGAAAAACTCGCGGACCTTTACGTTCAGCAAGGCGTAATGAGCGAAGCTCGTCCGCTCTTTCTGCAGCTCGCCGAAATTCACCTCAAAAATAATCGCCAGCCGGAAGCGGTCGGCTTGCTCAAAAAACTTCTGCTCGCCGAGCCAGACAACCTCCGCATTCAAATCCGCCTCGCCGATCTCTATCAGGCTATGGGCCAGACGCGCGAAGCCATCGAAACCTACGTTTCCGCGGCCCAGCGCGCTATTGCCCGCGGCGATCATCCGGAGTGCGAAAAGCTAGCCGACAAAGCCCTCAAACTCGAACCGAAAAATTTTGCCGCGCTCATCGTGAAAGCCCGCTCCGCCACCGCGCAGGGCAACTCCGCCCTGGCCATCGAACTGCTCGAGCAAGTTCCCGGCCTCGAAAAAGGCGGCGAGCAAACCGAACTGCTCCTCGACCTCTATGTGAAAAATGCCAAGTGGGAGCCCGCCACGGCCCTCGCCCTGCGCGTTTTTGAAGCCGACGAAAAAAACTTTGGTCCCACGCAAAAATTGATTGAAGCGCTCCTCGAATCCGGCCAAGGCGAGAAAGCCATGGCCATTCTCGAAAAATCCCGCATTCCCATGATTGACGCCGGCGAACACGAAGCCGTCGGCCGCCTCCTCAACGAACTCGCTGTGCGCCTTCCCGACCGCATCGAGCCTCTCGAGTGGCTGGTCGACACCTACGGCCGCACCAGCGATTCTTTCCGCTTGCCAGACGGTCTCGCGCAGCTCGGCGACGCTCTCGTCGCCGCCAAACAATACGATCGTGCCAAGGAAGTCTTTGAGCAGCTCGTCGACCGCCAGCCGGAAAGCGATTCCGCCAAGCGCAAACTGAACGACCTCCTCCGCAAAATGGGTGTGCTGCCCCCCGAACCGGCCGCCGTCGAGGCCGTCCCCGAAGAACATCATGAGGTTGAGTTCTCCAAGCCTCCGGCCCCCAAGATCCGCCCTGATCTTCCGCCTGCGGAACCTGCCGAAGCCGTTCCACCAGCCACCGCTGCTGCTGAACCGCCCATCGACGACGACACGCAGAAATTCATCGCGCAATCGCTCACCGATGTCGATCTTTTCGCCAGCTATGGCCTGACCCAGAAAGCCATCGGTCTGCTCGAAGCTATCTTGCGTCGTGCACCGCGCCATGCTCCCACGCTTGAAAAACTTTTGGACTTCGTTCTCGGCGCTGGCGACGATCGCCGCACCGCCGAACTCGCTGCGCAGCTCGAACAACTCCATCAGCAACGTGGTGACGAACGCGCCGCCGAACGCTTTGGCGAATTGCGCCGGCGCTTTCAACGCGCCGCCGGTCTCAGCGACGAGGAGCTGGCGGCCCTCTCCGCGCCTTCTCGTGCGCCCCAAGCTGCCGGCACCGCTGATGATGGCGAAAATCTCGAACTCGCGCCGCCAGAAATGGAATTGCCCGAACTTCAGGTGCTTGACGCGCAACCTTCGCCGCAAGAATCTCCCGTTGTCCCCGGCGCTATGGCCGCGCCTCCTGCTTCCGACGAAGTCAGCGCCTCGCAACCCCGAGCCGGTCAAGCCCTTCACGAAGTCGACTTATCCGAGGAATGGGCCTCGCTCCTCGACGGCTCCGCGAAAGCTGCTCCCGATTCTCATCCCGCTTCCAGCCATTCCGGCTCTTCCGAGGAATTAACCATTTCTCCCGAAGCTCCGACCGCGGGCGGACTTGAAGAATTTTCTATCGAAGAAGAAGCCTCCCACATTCCAGCACCCTCCGAACCCGCCACCGCATCCGCGTCCGATGAATTCGCTCTTCCCGAGCCCGCTTCAGCAGACTCCGCTTCTGCTCAGCCCGAACCGCACAGTGTCGAAGAGCCCGGTCTCGATCACCTTGCGCCAGAGGAAACTGTTGACGCGTCCGTCGCGCCAATCCAGGCCGCACCAGATGAACCTGCCGCTCAAGCAGCGCGTGCTCCGGCGTCTCCCGTGCTACAACCCGAATTCGAACTGGATCAGGACTACGAGCTCATCCTCGATCCTGAGCCTCTCGTTCCAGCCTATGATCAGAAACCGCCGGAGACTCCCGTAGTTCCCGAGGAATCGCACGCGGCTCCGCCTGTCCATGCCGGTTCCAGCGGCGACAAGTTCCTCGCCGACCTGGCCAACGAAATGGGCGAACTCGGACTCGGTGAACTCACACCGGCCTTCTCTGAGTCTTCGCCGTCAGCGCACTCCGCGGACACCAACGGCGCTGCTCACCACGCGGAAGCTCGGCCCCTCGGCGAAAACGCGCCGCTCCAGGAAGTCTTCGATGAATTTCGCGCCGAACTCGGCGAGATGGGCACGGAACACGAGGATCTCGAGACGCACTACAATCTCGGCGTGGCCTTCCGCGAAATGGGTCTTCTCGACGAAGCTATCAGCGAGTTTCAAAAAGTCGCGCAAGCTTGCGATCAGGGCCGTCCTTTCCGTTACACCATGCAATGCTGCACCTTGCTTGGCTTGGCCTTCATAGAAAAAGGCCAGCCCGCCATGGCCGCTATCTGGTATCAACGCGCGCTGCAAACTCCTGGCCTCGGTTCGGAAAGTGCTCTCGCCTTGCGGTATGATTTGGGTGTGGCTCAGGAATCAGCGGGCGAGCACGATGCCGCGCTTAAGAGTTTTTCGCACGTCTACGCGATGAACATTGACTATCGCGATGTGGCCGAGCGCATCGCCGCGCTGCAAAAACCCAGTCGCTGACTCCGGCCCTCGTTCTCACTCTCTCGAAATGTTCGGCACCGGCTCCGTTAGCTGGCCGGATTAGGCGGGCTCCGCTCTCTCATGAATCGCTTGCTACGTGCCATGTTCGTGCTGGTTTGTTTTGAGATGGGCGCGCTTCTGCTCTATCTCCCGTGGTCCGGCTATTGGGACCAGAACTATTTTCTGAGCCATTTTCCATCTCTCATGATCGTGGTATTGCATCCCTCGTTTCGCGGTATCGTCAGCGGACTCGGCGTCCTGGACATTCTCCTGGCTTTTAACCTTATCCGCGCCCCGCAGGTCCTCCCTCGTGCCCCTCAGTAAGCCTTCCGCCCCGATTTTCTGCTACGTAACGGACCGCAAGAGTTTGCTCCGCACTTCCGCGGGCGTTTCCCAACAGGATTCTCTCGGAGCACTCCTTAATTCCATCACCACTGCCGCCACTGCCGGAGTTCACTGGATTCAAATCAGGGAAAAAGATCTTTCCGGGAAAGATTGTTCTTCGCTCGTTCGCGCCGCGCTCAGCTTCGCGAAATCATCGCACTCTTCGGTGCGCATCTTGGTCAACGACCGCCTCGACGTTGCCATCGCCGAACGCGCTGCGGGCGTGCATCTCGGCGAAAATTGTTTGCGGGTTTCCGAAGCCAAACGCCTCCTCTTATCCGCGCAAGACTTTGTCGCGGATTTCACCGTTGGCGTCTCCTGCCATTCCTTAGCTGCAGCAACATCCGCGGCAGCAGCCGGCGCCGACTATATTTTCTTCGGCCCAGTTTTTCCCACGCCTTCCAAAGCCTCCTATGGCCCGGCGCAAGGCGTCTCGCGTTTGTCTGAAATTTGCCGCGCCGTTTCCGTTCCCGTTTTAGCGATCGGCGGCATCACGGCGGAAAACGCCGCCGATTGTCTTCGTGCAGGCGCATCGGGAATCGCTGCCATCCGCCTCTTCCAAGACGTCCGCGATCTGCCAGCAGTTGTGCAACGTCTTGCTAATCCTTCCTAGATGTGCAACTTTATTCCGAGTTTCGAAGGAATGCCTTCACCGACGACAACCGCTTCAGCGCCCGGTTCCCCGCTCAACGTCCAATTCGGTCGTTGATCCCTTTCAAATTATCCAGGTCCAACAGCAGCACCGTGAACTGCCGCAGGTTGCGCGCCGTCCGCCGCACGACACATCGCTGCCCGCCCATTCGAGAGCTTCCGCGCGCTCCAGGATCACGCGCTCAGCCATCGCCCAAACGGTTTTAGCGACTCCGTGTGATCGCACACCACGCGCAACACCGCCGTTAACGGTATCGCTAGCAGCAGGCCCATGCCGCCCCAGATCCAGCCCCAGAACAGCAGCGCGATCGTTATCGCCACCGCGTTCAGCTGTACCCTTTTTCCCACCACGTGCGGTGCTACCAGATTCAGTGCAAAAATATGAATCCCCAGTAGTGCTCCCGCGATCAATAAAAATCCTCCCAGCTTGAATTTCGTTAGCGCGATTAAAAATGCCGGCAGCCACGACAGCACCACTCCGATGTACGGCACCATGTTCAGAAGCCCCGAAACGATTCCGAGTAGCACCGGGTATTCCAGTCCAATCGCCCAAAAAAACAGACTACTTGCCGCAATCACGATCGCCGTCAAAATGCACATTCCCGCCAGATAATCCCGCAGCACCGACCGCAAATCGTCCAGCGTCTCCTTCACCTGCGTCCGCCGCGACGCCGGAAATAATCGCAGCGTCGTGTGCCACGTATCGCGCTTTCCCGCCAGCATGAAAAACACTAGGAACGGCACGAAGGTTACTTCCAGAACCAGCTCATAGAGCGAACCCACCACCCGTAAAATCAACCCGCGAATCATTCCCGGCTCGGACGCCGATGGCGTGGCCGTCTTCGTTCCTTCAGACTGTGGCGTGATTTGCCCTTCCAGCCCGTTTATTTTTCCTTCCAGATTTCCCGTCACTTGCCGCAGCACTGCTCCATACTTCGGCCAGTTATCCGCAAAATTCGCCGTGCGCGACCACATTCCATAGCCCACCGCCGCCAGCGCCACAATCAAAATCAAGACCACCACCAGCGCGCCGATCGTTCGCGGCAATCCGGTCCGCTCCATGAACTCCACTGCCGGATCCAAAAAATACGCCAGCAAGATCGACAGCAGCAGCGTGATCACAACGCCCGACGCGTAATAAAGAAACAGGATAATCGCGCCTGCTGCCAAAATCCGCACGCTGGTCGTTCCCGCGCGCGACCGCGCCCCGGCCGGTATCTCTGTGCCTTCCACGTTCATGCCTCTCTCTCAAATTCCTAACTTCGGTCGAAATTAAAAACGTGTCATCCCGAGCGGAGCAAGGGATCTGCTTTTCCTGCACCGCGCGAAGCGTACGTATTCGCCATTACCGCAACACTCCAAAAAAACACGCCCGCCGCGCTACACACTAGCACATCACGCCATCTGCTTATCCCCGTAACTCGTCCACATTTCACCGCCTGCACGTGCACCCGCGTCGGCCTCTGCGAAGGCCTGTGCTACAATTTTTTTTGGCCATCTGTGGCCCTCTCCTCATGTCCAAAGAATTCTTCGGCACGGATGGCATTCGCGGCATCCCCGGCACCCCTCCGCTGGACGACCGTACTCTCTACGCTCTAGGTCGCTCCCTCGGGGACTTTCTCGACGACTCCGCGCCCTCCGCCAACGTCCTCGTCGGCATGGACACTCGCGAATCCGGCTCCCACATCGCCTCCGTTTTGTCCGCAGGTCTCGTCAAATCAGGCGCCAAGGTCGCCTTCGCTGGCGTCATCACCACTCCCGGCGTCGCCTGTCTCGTTCGCCAAAACGATTTTCAAGCCGGCGTCGTCATTTCCGCCTCTCACAATCCTTATCACGACAATGGCGTTAAACTCTTCTCCCACGCGGGCATGAAATTTCCCGATTCCGTCGAAGCCTCTCTCGAAGCCGGTATTCTCCGACATCGCGATTCCGCCAGCGGTGCCGATCCCCTCCCCGCAAATTTCCCGCCGCTAACCGCCGACGAATCCCTCGACGCCGAATATCTCAACTTTCTCGGCTCTCGCATCATTGCCGGCGCCAATCTCTCCGGCCTGCGCATGGTTCTCGACTGCGCCAATGGCGCCGCCTATAAGCTCGGCCCGCAACTGTTCCGCGATCTCGGCGCCGACGTCATCCCCATCGCCGACGCTCCCGACGGCCGCAACATCAACGCGAACTGCGGCTCCCTGCATCTTGGAAATCTCCAGCAGCGCGTCCTCGCCGAAAAAGCCCAGCTTGGCGTAGCCTTCGATGGCGACGCCGACCGCGCCCTCTTCGTCGCAGACTCCGGCCGCATCGTCAACGGCGACGGCATCCTCCTCGCCGTCTCTCGCTACCTCAAAATGACCGGCCAACTCCCCGGCAACCGCGTCGTGGCGACCAGCATGTCCAACCTCGGCCTCGAACGCATCCTTGCCAAAGAAGGCATCGCCCTTGCCCGCACGAGTGTCGGCGACCGCTACGTCCTCGAAGAGATGCTCAGTTCCGGCAGCGTCCTCGGCGGCGAGCAGTCCGGCCACATCATCTTCCTAAACGACAGCCCCGCGGGCGACGGCCTCCTCACCGCCCTCAAAGTCGCCTCGCTTGTCTCCTTTTGCGGCCGCCTCGAGCACCTCCTCGTCGGCTTCACCGACTACCCGCAGATCATCGTCAACGTAAAAGTTCGCTCCAAGCCCCCCCTTGACTCCGTCCCCGAAATCGCGCAAGCCCTCGCCGAAGCGGAATCCGCCCTCGGCGGAAACGGCCGCATCGTCCTCCGCTACTCCGGCACCGAGCCTCTCGCTCGCGTCATGGTCGAAGCGCAGCACGAATCCGACGTCCAACGCTTCAGCCAATCCATCGCCAACGCTCTTCGCTCCACCATCGGCGCCTAGCGCTCGTCGCTTGCTTCGCCTCTGCTCCGTGCACTTATCAACTAACCGCTCTCGATCCAATTTCAGGTTTTCGCACTTCCCCAAGCAAAATCCGCTGGCAACTCCTCTCAATTTCTCCACTCGAATCGCTCATATCTCGCTGTTAAAAATATCGTTATTTCAATTCTCGCTTCGCTCGGTCCACTCCAAAAGACTGTAGAATCCCGCGTCGCAACCTGTGAGATTTTGTAGAATTTCGTTGTACCCCGCTCTCATGAAATCATCCCATTGATGCTAACTATCCTGATTTCAACTACCTTCTCCCAGCCTTCATCCTCGCGTAACACTGGCACCCCGCTTGCACTCTTCCCAGCCAACAGCTGTACAACAAGATTGGCTTCCCGGGGTGGCCGGAATCGGTCCTCGACCCGATTCACGGCTTGGGGCGTCAATTCTGAGCAGGGGGTTTGCACCAGCCCCCTGCTCCAAGTTTTTCCTGTAAGGTGTGTCGTCGAAGTGGTCTTCGCGGGGTACGTTCTCGAAGTGGTTTTGAAAATTTCGAATGTGGTTTGAAGGGCGGCCTCGAACCGCCCTTTTTTATTTCCCGCAGCAATTGTTTCAGGCGCTGATTGTAGGGTCTGGCTTTCGCCGCGGCCCGCGTAATCCGGGCTCGCGCATTCCATTTCCATCGTCCACGGCCCCCGCGCGAATTATTCACCACCCAAAAAAATGAGCGGCCGGTGGGGGTTCCGGCCGCTCTGGCGTGGGGGATGGAGGGTCTATAACCAGAAGCTTAATCCAGCTGATCCGGTCGGACCGCTGCGCTCGCGAGCAGCAACCCGATGCACAGGAGCAAACACGTTATCACCATGCTTACCTCCATCAGCCAAGCTCAACTTCCGATTACCCTGCTATCCTGCCGCTCCGCCCCTCCCGCGTCGATAGCCCGCCCGTCTCATTCCCCCCAGTACCAAAATCCAGTACCAACGTACGGGTTTGTGCGAGCCGCGGCAATAAATCCAGCAGAATCAGCACTTCCGCAAAAACCGTAGCCGCCCCCAAAATCGCGCGGCTCTATTACGATCCGCAGACTCTAGGAGCCGTCCGCCCGCAATCTGCTATTCTTTCAATCTTATGCACGACCTCAGCTACTTCCGCGAGCACCTCGACCTCTTCGCCGAGATGGCCAGGAACCGCCACATTTCGCTCGACCTCGATTCGTTCCGCACCTTTGATCGCGAACGCCGCGAACTCATCACGCAAACCGAACAGCTCAAAGCCAAACGCAACAAAGCCAGCGACGAGATCGCACGCCTCAAAAAAGAAAAGCGGAATGCCGAAGCCCTCCTCGCGGAAATGCAAGGCGTCTCCAAGCAAATCAAGGAATCCGACGAACGCATCGCCAATCTCGACAATATCCAGCGCGAAATGCTTCTCGGCATTCCCAATCTTCCGCACTCCAGCGTTCCCGTTGGCGCCGGCGCGGAAGCCAACGTCGAAGTTCGCCGCTGGGGCGCGCCGCCCACCTTCGATTTCGCGCCTAGGCCGCACTGGGAAGTTGGCGAACGCGCCGGCATTCTCGATCTTCCCGCTGCCACAAAAATTACTGGCGCGCGTTTTGCCGTCTACAAAAGTTGGGGCGCACGCCTCGAACGTGCGCTCGCGAATTTTTTCCTGGATGTCCATACCCGCGAACACGGCTACACCGAAATTCTTCCGCCCTTTCTCGTTAACACCGCCAGCCTCATGGGTTCCGGCCAATTGCCAAAATTTGCCGCGGATTTATTCAAGATTGCCGACACCGATTTTTGGCTCACGCCCACCAGCGAAGTCGAACTCCACAATATGTATCGCGACGAAACCGTCAGCGAGGATGTTTTGCCCATCAACGTCACCGCGTGGACCGCTTGCTTCCGCTCCGAAGCCGGTGCCGCCGGAAAAGATACCCGCGGAATTCTGCGCCAGCACCAATTTCAAAAAGTTGAACTATTTAAATTCACCAGGCCGGACAAAAGTTACGAAGAACACGAAAAGCTAGTCGCCCACGCAGAAAACATTTTGCAAAAACTCGGTTTGCACTATCGCACCATGCTGCTCTCGACCGGCGACATGGGCTTCGCTTCCGCAAAAACCTACGACATCGAAGTGTGGCTCCCCAGTGCCAAAGAATTCCGCGAGATTTCCAGCTGCTCCAACTGCGAAGCGTTTCAAGCGCGCCGCGCCGGCATTCGCTACAAACCGAAGGTCGGCAAATCCGACTTCGTCCACACCCTCAATGGCTCCGGCTTGGCAGTCGGCCGCACCTGGATCGCAGTCATCGAAAACTACCAACAGGCCGATGGCTCTGTCCTGATCCCCGAGGTTTTGCGTCCTTATATGGGGATAGAGCGCATTCCGGCCCCGGAAGAGGCCAGAGCCCGTGCCTAAGCCTGTTTTCTCTATAGTATTGATAAATATAGACTTATGTTTTAGCGGACCTCTTTCCCGCCGTCGTGGCAAATTTGCCATGGTTCGATACGCCGCGCAACCTACTGAAAGTACACGTTTTCGTTTGACGCGCCCTTTTCGCGTTGCATACACTCGGCTTACCACGCTTGCTGTGGCCGCGCCAGCGAGTCTGGAAAATTGCCGAAAACGGCGTGGGGACAGATCGCTATGAATTTTTTGGCGCGAATTTTACGTTTTGTTTTTTTGGTGGTGATTTTTTCGTGGATTTTGAAACTGGCGGCGCGGTTGCTGGGCCGCGCGATAGAAAATGCCGGCGACAGAAACCGACCGGATGGGGCTGGCGGCGCTGCGGGAACCGGCGCTGCGGAAATCGGCGGGAAAGTTGCTTCGGGGAATTCTTCGGATTCCGCGGGGCGGCCGCAGTTAGCGGCGCGGCAACTGGTTCGCGACCCGGTTTGCGGAATGCACTTGGCGGAAACGTTGGCGATTCCGTTTCGCGACCGCGGAGAGTTGCTGCATTTTTGTTCCGCGGAATGCCGGGACAAATATGCGAATGAAAGTTTGCGGCGCGTTGCGAACGGTTGATTTTTTGCAGCAGTTCATTTTTGCGACAGCGAAGAGTCTTTGCAAAAACAGCAGCAGTTTTTTGTCCACAATTCAGTAAGGTTTGGAACACGGAATTTTTGCGAAAGGTTTTTCGGCCAAGTAAAGACTGAGAAAAATCTGAACTCGAGAGTTACGGCAAAAAATTAAGATCTCGAGAATCGCAGCAGTAAGAAAAGGATTTAACAACCATGGCCACGGTAGCAAAGCCCACAGCTCCGATACGACCGCTTGGCGCACCGCCGATGGTGCCGCGCATCGCACCACGCGAAGATCTAAATCCTTTTCGCATCGCGCAAATCCAGTTTGATATGGCCGCGGAATTTTTGAAGCTGGAGCAAGGGCTGCGGCAGATTTTGCGCACGCCGAAACGCATTCTGGAAGTGGCCATCCCCACGAAGATGGACAACGGGCAGGTGAAATTGCTCACCGGCTACCGCGTACAACACAACACCGCGCGCGGCCCGGCCAAGGGCGGCGTGCGTTTTCACCCCAACGTGACGCTCGACGAAATCAAGGCGCTGGCTTCGGCGATGACTTGGAAAACCGCGGCCGTGAATATTCCCTTTGGCGGCGCGAAGGGTGGAGTGATTTGCGATCCGAAGCGCATGTCCAAAAGCGAACTGGAGCGTATGACGCGGCGCTATGCCAGCGAAATTCTTCCGTTCATCGGGCCGGATCAGGACATCCCCGCGCCGGACATCTACACCGATGCGCAAACCATGGCGTGGATGATGGACACCTACGCGATGACTACTGGACGCGCTTCGCATGCGGTGGTTACCGGGAAGCCCATGAGTATTGGCGGGTCGGCGGGCAGCGCGGAAGCCGCCGCGCAGGGCCTGGTGCACGTGGTAGAAGAAGCGTGCAAACTCAAAAAGATTTCTTTGCGCGGCGCAACCATCGCGATTCAGGGATTTGGCAATGCGGGAGCCACGGCGGCGCGGCTCTTCGCTGACAAAAAAGCCAAAATCGTCGCACTGAGCGACACGCGGGGCGGCGTGACCAATTCGCGCGGCATTGATCCCATCAAGGCGTATCGATATAAGGAGCGTTCTGGAACCGTGGTGGGCATGCCGGGCGCTTCGCGTATTTCCAACGACGATTTATTGACGAT
>Ga0182024_10004052_pt1 | contig 34102 bp, 32 predicted proteins | sample P32metaG_FD_120480 | JGI IMG/M metagenome (GOLD analysis project Ga0182024, IMG submission 120480) | Permafrost microbial communities from Stordalen Mire, Sweden - P3-2 metaG (Illumina Assembly) | ecosystem: Environmental > Terrestrial > Soil > Wetlands > Permafrost | place: Sweden: Stordalen... | reverse complement strand
TTCTCGTAGCGCGAAAATGCATTGACGCCGCCGCCGAAGATCTCGCCTGCTTCGCGCTGGTCAAGCGACAGCTTCTTGCGCACCTTGACGATAAACGCTGGGTCAACGATGGCTGCATTGACCTGCCGGGAAAAAGCTTGCATCTCGCGCATGACGCGCTCCGATTCGGCGGCCCCCAGAATGGATTCCGCGCAGGCGGGACAATACTCACCCGTCACCGCGAGAATCGTGGTGGTCTCGCCTTTGTAGGTGTAAGGCAAGTCACGGGTATCCGCGATCAACTCAGCCGCTCCGCAAACCGGACATTTCATATTTAAAACTCCTTGCTTCAAAGTTCCTTGCCTAAAGTTCCTTGAACGACACGATCAGCACGTCATCGATGACCGTCAATTTCAAATACACATCCCCGGCCGATGTCTTCGGACGGTAGACATCTTGCCAGATTGTGTGATCGGCGTACGTGGTCATGCTCTTGTAGAAGTCCGCTGGCTTGAGCGCCAACACCACGGCCAGCATATCGGAGTAGCTGAAGCCTAACGCAACCGCTCCAACTCGAGCCGTATGCGTGGTTCGCACCTTGCCCGCGTCGACCAATACCTTGACGCGAGAAAGCTTACAATGCGGAGATCGCTTCTCCATGGTGAAATATTAACCTAGTTGGTGAATTCTGGCAAATCGCCAGCCCACCCGCTAACGCAACAGCTTGCTTCCCGCCCAGCCAACTAATCCCAAACCTGCGATGACACAGAGCCACCCGAAGACGTCTCCGTGCGCGGTGTAGAAGGTCACGTCGTCGCGGAAGCCATACTGGGCAGGCAGCGCATCCACAACATGACGAGGAATGCTCTGCCGCACCCGGCCGTAGGGGTCAATGGCTGCGGTGACGCCGGTATTGGTGTCGCGCAGAATCCAGCGGCGGTTTTCGATGGCCCTCATGCGCGCCATGTTCAGGTGCTGCCAGGCCGCGCTGGTGTCGCCGTACCAGCCGTCGTCGCTGATGTTGACCAGCACCTCGGCGCCATTCTGCGCAAAGTGGCGCACCTCGTCGGCAAACACCGCCTCATAGCAGATGAAGACGCCGTAGCGATGGCCATTCAAGAGAAAGACCTTGCGCTCTTCTCCGCGCGTGAACGACGAAACCCGCCCAGTAAGCTTGTGGGCAAAAGTCAGCAGATTCTGAAAGGGAATGTACTCGCCAAAGGGCACCAGGTGGATCTTGTCGTAGCGGCCCACACGGGCCCCGTCCGCGCCAACAATCAATGCCGAGTTGTAGAAGTGCCAGCCGGTGTCCGGCGAGAAGTCGGTGCCGATGTTGCCCACTACAAGGGGCGCCTGAGTTTGTTGCGCAATCGCCGCCAGCGATCTCTGAAACCGCAGGTCGCCCTCTTCAAACGGCGCGGGCGACTCTGGCCAGGCCACCAGATCGGGATGCGTCGGATAAGGCGGGCACACAATTTCGCCATTGGATGCGCCGGTCTGCGGAATCCCTGCAATATAAGTCTTGCATTGCTCGCCTGCCAGCTTGGCGAACTCGGCCATGTGCTGGTCCCATTCGCCCGGCCTCGCCCAGCGGTTCTCGCCGGCTACATCGAGATTGGGTTGGATGAGGACCGCGGTTGCCGTGGGCGCGGGCTTGGGTGGCAACATCGCGGTGCCGCCAAGGTAGGCGATTCCGAGCACACACATGCCGAAGGCTCTCCTGGCCTCGCCGCCGAACAGAGCTTTCAGCCTCCATCGTGGCTGCCCTGGCGTGACCGGCCGCGTTGGGATGAGGTAGCCGCTTGCAAGAAATGCGTTGGCCGCAACCAGCAACAAGCTGATCCCGTAGACGCCGGTCCACGGCGCCAGCTGGTTCACCAGTCCGTTATCCACCTGTGAGTAGCCCAGCTGATCCCACGGAACAGAGGTGATGCGCGAAGCAGCCAACTCCAGTGCGGCCCATAAGATGGGCGCGGCGGCCAGCGCCAGCCGCGTGCTGCCCGAGGCCCGCCGCACCAGAGCCACGGTGAGGCCGAAGAATCCGAAGTAAAGCCCCAGCACCAGGCTGTATCCCATCAGCAGCAGCGTCGGCGCCAACGGCGGCATATCGCCATACCGGGACATGGTGTCGCGGACCCAGTAGCAGTTGCCGACGTACCACAAAAATCCACAGAGATAGGCCAGCAGAAAGGCACGTCGCAACGGCCGCCGTCCGCGCACGCAGGCTGGTGACAAAATCGCCCATAACAGCGGGACCAAGCCGAACCATGCAAAGACGTTACGCCAGGGAGGCATCGGTCCCGCCAGCGGAAACGGCAGCTCAAGCAAGCCGGCGGAGAGGCCAGCGGCGGCCCACAGCTTCCAGGCCCTCTCATTCGAGGATTGGGGGTGCATACAGCGCCGAGTTTATAACATTTGGGTCAAGAAACAGGCTACAATCGTGTTTATGCTACTTGCCGTCTTTGGGATGCGCGTCCTCGAACTGATGTTTTTTGTCGGCCTTGTGGGGTCGTCTGTAGTTGTCCTTATCAGCTTTGTCGAGGACGGCAAAGAGTTGTTCGGCAAGGACGAAGACTAGCTTATTCGCGCCGTTCCAGCGGCGTTATTAATTTTCATTGACTCTGTGTCGATTCGGACTTACACTCACCGCAGGGCGGGCAGAGATTGCCCTCTCTCGACAAAAGAAAGCCGGCTCTCCCTCCGGCACCCACACGATGGCATCGAACCGAACGATCGTAGCCCCACCCTCTAACCGCGTCCGGCTCATCGTGGCGTCCTCGGTGATGCTCACGTTCATCTCTTTTTGGCGTGCCGCGGCCATCGTGCTCTGCGATCTTGGCTCGTCGGCCTTCTATGCGGGAGGCATCGCCGAAGAGGCGGTGGGCGCGGCTGCCCCTTGGTTCATCCTCGGCATCATGCTCTTCAGCTTCGCCGTGCGCGCGGTCTACGTCGAGAGCTGTTCGATGTTTACCCGCGGCGGCGTTTACCGCGTGGTCAAGGAGGCGCTGGGCGGCACCTTCGCCAAGCTCAGCGTTTCCGCCCTGATGTTCGATTACATTCTTACCGGCCCTATCTCGGGCGTTTCAGCCGGGCAATACATTACAGGTTTGATGAACGAGCTGTTGACGGTCGCAGCCAATAGCAACTGGCTCCCTCCGGCTCTGATGGATGCTCATCATAATCCCTTCCAGTTCGATATGAATTACACCTCGGCGGTGTTCGCAGCCGCGGTCACCATTTATTACTGGTGGGAAAACATCAAGGGCATCGAGGAGTCGAGCGGCAAGGCGCTGCGCGTCATGCAAATCACCACGGTGATGGTGGTGATTCTCTTGATTTGGGGTGTCTTTTCCGTGTTGGTACGGGGGGTTCATCTGCCGCCGCCGCCCATTGCCGCCAATCTCAAGTTCAGCCCCGATGCCCTGGGCTTCCTCAAGGGAACGCGAGTGGTGCCCATCCTCGGCGTCTTCGGCATTCTCATGGCTTTTGGCCATTCACTGCTGGCTATGAGCGGCGAAGAAAGCCTTGCCCAGGTCAACCGCGAAATCGAGCATCCCAAGCTCAAGAACCTGAAGCGCGCGGCAATCGTCATTGCGATCTACAGCCTGATCTTCACCGGCGGAGCCACACTGCTGGCCTCCATGCTGATTCCTACCTATGAGCGTACTCACCTTTATCAAGACAACCTGATCGCCGGTCTCGCCATGTTTATGGTAGGGCCACTCTTCTGGCGCATCGCCTTCCGCATCTTCGTCGTCCTTGTCGGATTCCTCATCCTCTCCGGCGCCATCAATACCTCGATGATCGGCTCGACCGGCGTGCTGATGCGCGTGGCCGAAGACGGCGTACTCACCGACTGGTTCCGCAAGCCGCATCCGAAATTCGGCACCAGTTTTCGCATCATCAATATGGTTTTCATTCTCCAGATGGTCACCATCGTCGTCAGCCGGGGCGATGTATTCATGCTGGGTGAGGCATACGCCTTCGGCGTCATCTGGTCGTTCACATTCAATAGCCTGGCCATGCTGGTGTTGCGCTGGAAATACCACGGAGAACGCGGCTGGAAGGTGCCTCCAAACATCCGCATCGGCAAAACAGAGATTCCACTCGGCCTCATCTCGGTCTTTCTGGTGCTGCTCTCCACGGCCATCGTCAACCTGTTCACCAAGTCCGTGGCCACCGTGAGCGGCATTATCTTTGCCGCCGCCTTCTTCATCATCTTCTCGATCTCTGAGCGCCAGAACATGCGCAAGCATGCGCTAACGGCGCGGCAGATGAAGGATCACTTCCAGCTGGAGCACCAGGACACAGTGAGCCGCGAGTCGGCCGCCATCCGCCCAGGAGGCGTAATGGTCACCATGCGTGACGCCGCCAATCCCGTGGCGCTGAAATGGACGCTCTCGCGCACCAGCACCGAGGAACAGGACGTCGTGGTCATCAGCGTGCGCATGGTGGGCGCCGGCGGACCGGAATTTATCAGCACCGAGGACCAGAGCTTCAGCGAGCACGAGCAGATGATCTTTACCAAAGCCGTCTCGGTGGCCGAGAGCTTTGGCAAAAAAGTCTCGCTGCTTGTAGTGCCCGCCAGCGACGTCTTCGCCGCGCTAGCGCAAGGCGCCAACTCTCTCGAAATGGACTCGGTCGTCTCTGGAGTTTCAACCAGGATGAGCGTCGAGGACCAGGCCTTTCACATGGGACAGGCATGGGAGGCCCTCCCCGCGCCCAAGCGGCAGTTCAACTTCTATATCGTTGGCCCCGGCGGCGAGGTCAAGGTGTTTTACATCGGGCCTCATGCACCCGCGCTGAGTCCCGACGATGTTCAGTTGGTGCATAGGCTATGGGTCAACATGCGCCGCGATCCCTCCGTGCCCGACCTGCACCACAGCGACATCATCACCTATGCTCTTACCCGGCTTGCGGGTCAATATGCCCGAGAGAAGCAGGAGATCTTGCGCGATCTGCGCAACTATCGCGCGGCTGATGCGCCTGCCGCCTTGCGTCTCGGCAACCAGAATCTCTCGGCCAATTCGCCCGCAGCTCCGCCGCCCACAATACCCGCTCCTACTCCCAAGGCTCCCCATTCTCTCTAGAATTCCAGCAGCCGCGCCATTCCCAAACACGATTCAGGCCGGATAAACTTCCCCCGGCGTCCACTGCACAACCTGCACACTATCACCCGCCAGTGCGGCCAATTCCTGGGGTGTGCCCGTCAGTACCGGGAATGTCCCAAAGTGCAGCGGCAGCACAACCTCCGGTGCCAGATAACGCGCTGCCAGCGCCGCTTCCCTGGGGCCCATGGTAAAGTGGCCGCCGATGGGAAGCATGGCCACCTTGGGCCGGTACAGCTCGCGAATCAGGTTCATATCTCCGAATACCGCGGTATCCCCGGAATGGTAAAGCACGGGGCCGTCCGTAATGGTCAACACAAACCCGGCCGCTACCCCCACATAGTGAGTTCCATGTTCATCCTGCGCTCCCGCGGAGTGCTTGGCCTCAACCATCGTGGCCGCCACGTCGTCCAGTTGAACGGTTCCACCCAGATTCATTCCAATCGTCTTGGCTGCGCCCTTGCCCCCGACCCAGGCGGCCAACTCATAGATCGCCACCACCGTCGCGTCATGCTGGGCCGCCACCGCAACCGCATCGGAGATATGATCGCCGTGGCCATGCGTAAGCAGAATGTAGTGAATCTTCGGCAGCTTGAAATCCTTCGGGTATTTTGGATTCTGCGCGATGAACGGATCGATCAGGATGGTAGTGCCCTTGGCGGTCTGGACCAACACTGTGGCATGACCCAGCCAGGTGATCCGGGTTCCTGACAATGAATTCATATTCCCTCCATTGAAGCGATCTCCGGTGTCTACGAACTTGTTGAAAGGCTCTCGCATTGTGTCAGGGCATGACTTTAGTCGTGCCGTAAATGCCGCGAAATCAAGGGGGCTTTAGCCCCTGAGAGCTGAAACTCGGTCGCGAGTTATTTTTGGGGGATCCTAAATACTCTACCGCGTCATGATGACCTCGGAGACGCTGTCTTTGGCCAGAAATTGCTTGTGAGCCGACCAGCCTGCAAACAGTTGCTCGATGCTTCGGTTGGTGAATGCGCGCTGGATGGGAAACGGCTGCGCCAATTGCACCTCCACATCGTCGCCCGCGGTGAGATGAAAGCGGCAGTGCGCCGTCTCCTCGCCGTGTGTCCGGGTATGAAAAAACGCCAGCACCTGGCCGCCTGGATTCGTCGCCGAATAGAGGTGCGCCACCACCGGCGCGAGCAGCCCTTCAGGCAGGTAGTCGAGCGCCGTCCACAACAGCACGACGTCAAAGGTGCGCCCAGAGAAGTTGAGGGCTTGATCTAAATATCCGTCGACATCCCAAATCGGATTGTCATCCTCATCGACGCCGTTCTGCCAGTCTCCGGTGCAAGCCGTGTGAACTGGATCGGCCATGAGCACGCTATGGCCCAGGCTCGTGAGGTAGTTGATGTTGCTGGGCGAGGTGTAGCCCGTGTCGATGATGCGCAGCCCTGGTCCCGCCTGGAGCCGCTTGCGCAGCGCCGCCCAACCGCTGGAGTGGCGCGGCACTCTGGGCCCGGTAAGGCCCGTGGCCGCGGCGGGGGGACCGCTTACCTGCTTCTTGTTAAACCAACGGCTAAGCAACTCGAAATCCTCTTGCGGTCAAACATAACATCCTGCCCGACCGGAACCGAGCATCGAACTCAATGGTTTCCGCTGGAATGGGCGCCGTCGGCCGGCTTGGCCGCGCCTTGCGTCAAGTCCACTTTGCCACGGAATACCGCGTTGTCTTCCACCACCAGGCGCAGCGCGCAAATATCGCCTTCCACTTTGCAACCCGCGCGCAGCTCCACACGGCCGCTGGCCAGCACGTTGCCCTTGACCTGGCCCTGAATCAGCACGTCCTTGGCAGACAGGTCGGCCACAATGGTTGCATTGGGGCCAATGGTCAACCGGCTCTCGGAGAGGTTGACGGTCCCCTCGACGCGACCATCCAAAATCAGGTCTTCACTACCCTTCAGTTCGCCGAAAATCACAACGGTCTTGCCGATGCGCGCCGGAGCGTTGTCCACTGACATGCTGTTGTCCCTTCCCTGGGCCAGAACAAGGCCCTGCCCGAACTATACGCAACTGGGCCGCATTGCTTCAATGAAGGGCCTGTTAAGAAACCGGACGAGTACCTCCGTGCCTAACACTTCGTGCATCGCCGCCATGCTCGACCAGGAGGTTCACGCACGCTAAACTAACGATTGTGCGCAAGTTTCTGCCCCTCTTGCTTCTGCTGCTCTGGGCCGTTTTGTCCCCGTTCCCATCTAGGGGTCAGACGGCTCCCATCGCTCCGCCCGCTCTCACGCCCGCTCAGGCCCAGGCGCTGGTGAACCGTGCGCTTGCCGCCGAATTACGCGGCGCTCAAGACACAGCCCACCCCATGCGCTACCGGCTGCGCAAATCCAGCCCCCGCCTCACCTCGACCAAGGAGATTCTTGAAACCCGCGACGGCGATGTGGCCCATCTGGTGTCTCTGTTCGACAAGCCGCTTAGCCCCGCCGACGAGCAATTGGAACAGGCGCGCCTGGACGCGCTCCTCGCCGATCCCTCGCGCCAGCGGCATCGCAAGCAGGGCGAGGAAGGGGATCTCGGCCTTGTCCTGAAGTTATTGCGCATGTTGCCCAATGCCTACCTTTACCAATACACCGGTGAAGGCGCCGGCCCCGCTGGCAAAGTGGAAAAGTTCAGCTTTCGCCCCAATCCCGACTTCAGCCCTCCCGACTTCGAAACCCAGGCGCTGACCGCCATGACCGGCGAAATCTGGATCGACGCCGCACAGGAGCGTGTGACGCGACTGGAAGGCCATCTCCAGCAGGACACGGACTACGCTTGGGGCATCCTGGGCCGCCTCGACAAGGGCGGATGGATCGTGATCGAACAGGCCGACATGGGCGAGCGTCAATGGCGGATCGCGCGCTTCCAGATGAAGATGAGCCTGCGCATTCTGTTCAAGACCAGGGACATCGACACCACGGAGGAGATGACCCAATATGCGCCCTTGCCCCTGGGCTTGGACTACCAGCAGGCCATCCGCATGGTGCGCGCCACGCCGGAGACCGCTGCGCAGAGCGGCCGGTAATGCGCCTGAATCCCTTCCCAGCCTTTGTATTGGCGAAAGAATGCGGCTATGATGTGAATCAGGAGTCGAACAGTGGCTGCCATATCCTATGAAAGCGCGCTCTCCATGGCCCAATCGCTCAGCCGCGAGGAGCAACTGCGCCTGATTGAGGAGCTGAAATCCCGCGCCAGCAAGGACGATTCCTCCGAAGAACCCCGCCACAGCATCATGGAGTTACGTGGTCTTGGAAAGGAAATCTGGCAAGGGATCGACGCACAGGAGTATGTCAATAACGAACGGGCCTCATGGAATGGGTAGATAAGCTTCACGGAACGGTCGTCGGTCTGGATACGGCGCCGCTGATCTACTTCGTTGAGTTGCGTCCGGTCTATCTTCCTTTGGTTGATCCATTCTTTGAAGCCTTGGAGTTTGGCGAGTTTCAGGTTGTTACCTCGACGCTCACTCTGACCGAGGTTCTTGTTCACCCCTACAAGCATGGCAATCTGAGTCTGGCTCAACAATATTCCCGCATCCTGCTGGGCTCCCGCAATCTCAAGACGCTTCCCGTTAGTGCTGAGATCGCCGCAGAAGCCGCGCAACTTCGCGCCGCTTATGACTTGAAGACACCGGATTCGATTCAACTTGCCACAGCGCGGGCAGGCGGAGCAACGACATTTCTGACGAATGACGACAGATTCGTCTCGATTCCCGGAATTGAATTGATTTATCTGGATAGCTTGCGGAAAGTTATATAGTCCCGCTGCCTCAAAGCAAAGCGGCCCCGCCCGAATGGGCGAGGCCGCTTTGTCTATCCAGAAACCCGCCTTACTGGATCTTCAAGAAGACCATGGCAAAGGTGAAGAGGGTGAGCGATTCGATGAAGGCCAGGCCGATCAGCATAAACGTCAGAAGCGCGGTGCGAGTGCCGGGGTTGCGGGCCAGTGCCTCGGTGGTTGAACCGACAGCCCTGCCCTGACCGAGACCGCAAAGGCCAGCGGCCAAGCCCATTCCCAGCCCGACGCCGATCGGCGCCATGTTGATAACGGCCGAGCCGCCATCCGCGAAGGCCGGAATGGCGAAGCAAAGAGCCGCCAGGGCCATAAATACATATTGAAGTTTCCGCATAATTCTCCTGCTTCCCTGAAATTGACCGCCAGTGGGTGGTTGAGGCTCACCGTGCTGGCCCCCTCACGCTTGCGGCCCTTCGCTTGCCCGGAGCGGAAGCGCTCTCCGGCGAATTCTTTTTGAACTAACTAACAACTAGGTTTCTGACTGCTTGTTGTACCAACTGTGGGTGCCCCAGGTCCCGATTTTGGGACCTGGGATAGCTCGAATCCAACACACGAAATCACGCGGTCAGAGATCTAGTGTTCCTCTGCAACCGCCATCGATAGATAGATGATCGACAGGAGCATGAACACATAAGCCTGAATGAGCGCGACGCCGAAATGCAAACCGAGAAATACAACCGGCGCAACCAATGGAAACAACGAAAAGCAGATCAGTGTCAGCAGATCGCTGGCCAGCATATTGGCGTAAAGACGAATAGTGAGCGACATCACGCGCGCCAGATGCGAAATGATCTCAACGGGAAACAGCAGCGGAGCCAGCCACCAGACGGGCCCTGCAAAGTGCTTCAAATAGCCGATCGGCCCCTGCACGCGAACGCCGTGAAAGTTGTAATACAGGAAGGTAAGCACCGCGATGCCCAGCGGAACCACAGGCTGCGCGGTCGGCGTATCGACGCCGGGAATCAGCCCCGCAAGGTTGTTGAGCACAACGAAGAGCAGAACGCAGGTGACGAAGGCCTGAAAGCGCTCATAACCGTGGCCGATGACCTGCTCGGCCTGACCGCCGGTGAACTCGTGAATCATCTCGGCGATCTGCTGCGTTGTGCCCGGCTTCTCCACCGACAGCGTGAGCCGCACCAGGACAAAAAACACGATCAGGCCGGCAACCACCAGCATCTCAAGCGCCGTGGTGTCGTTGATGGCCGTCGCCGGCGTCGATGATATCCCGATGGCGTGCTGAGCTTGCGCCACGAGTCCGCCGAACAATTGATTCAAGAAACGCGTCACAGCTAACGAATCGTGCATGAAACCTTGAGTCCTTCTGCCTCCAGCACGGACAGACTACATCCGCCTCCAGGGCTGGTCATTCGCGGAGCAGCCGGAGCGCTTCCCAACCCATGGTCAATACCGCCAGACCCAGGCCGCATAAAAGCGCTACTGCCGAACCATGGAAACACTTTAGGCTACCATAGATGGCCCCCGCGAAAATCGTGAGCCTGAGCATAAAGAAGAGAACCACCACCGAGGTGCTCACTGAAGCTTTTTGATTGTCGAACCGGGCGTTGATCAATTTGGCCAGCCGCTGCCACTCCCAAATGCTGGCCGCCGAGATCAATGCGCCCGTCATCAGCATGGCAGCGTTGCGCCAGCCCGAGCCGATCCACAAGGCCACAGCGGGAACAGCGCCTAGAATCAATGTGTTGCGGAAGGCCCGCTTGAGCATGGAATCCACGGCGTCGGCCGGGAGGTCGGCGATGGGACTGCTTTCTTCTGTCATTGCTGCCCACCGGGGCTTCCCTTATCGGACCCGTTTTCGTCCTTGTTTGCCGCTTTGGGACTGGCTCCGTAGCGTATCGCCATGCGAATCGCGCTGACCATGCCGGCGACGCTTCCCAGCATGAACCCCGCCAGAGTGATCCACGGCTGATGCAGGCGTCCGGCAAGCCATGCGCCGCCCAGCCAGCCGATCAGCACCGCCGAGGGCAGCACCAGCGCGATCTGTACAACTTTCTCTGCCTGAACCAGCCCCTGAACGCCCATGGAAGTCTTGTCAGGCGGCTTGCGGTCCGGTATGGGGTTGTTGAAAGGCATCCCTCGTGATTATCCACGATGCATGCCCTTCTGCGCGAAACGAGCTTGCTTACTTATTCGTTTTCCAGGTGGCCAGCTTCCAGGCTTTTATCCTGTACTTGCCTTCGTCCTCAGACAATTCGTTAAATTGGAAGGTTTTGTTCATAGAACTTGGCGCCATACCAGTGCTCATCGCGCCATTTGCCGCATGCGTAGTGACCATGCCGCCGCCGCTTCTGGTCACTGTCGTGCTGGCCTCGTAGTAATAGATTTTGCCCGGCTCTGCGGTGAAAGAGGTCACGCCGACTGCCTTTTTATCTCCCTGTGCATTCACGCACAAGTGATGAACACCGGGGGCAACATTCACAACAAAATAGGAGTCGCCGTAGTTGGCGCCCGCCCAGTTTCCGTCCACTCCGTAGCGGACCGTGACCATATGGAAGGAAGCTCTCGCGTTTTGTTCCTCCGCAAAGATAATCTGTGCACTGCCTGCCGGCGGGGGCTCGGGCGCAGGTTGATCCTTCAGTGTGGAAACATCGAATTTGATACCTTCATCGCCGCAGGCATCCGGCAGGATTGTCTTGGCGTGCGCGCACACGGCCGGGAGCAGCGATGCACAGAGGAGCAGTCCAACAAGTCTGGGTTTCATGGAGATTATCCTAAACTGCGCGAGGCCTGATCGACCAATCGAACCGCGCGAAGCCTGCCCGGTCTATTGATGTGTGCATAGCACTGCGTCTGCTCCCGGAGGGAGCATGGAAAATAGCCCAGGATGCAGTCCGCCGTGGCGGACGAAACCCTGGGAACGAGTTCGAGTTAGAAGATGCGCCCCGTAGGGGCTGCGCGAACACCGTTCTCGATCCAGATCCCCGTTGATGCAATCGCCCTGTCCACACCGCCTGCCACGCACCGAACGATATACTGGCAGTTGCACCTGCGTTGCAGTTCATACCCAAAGGAATCAACGTGTTCGATTCGGAGTTTGAGCGCGGCCTCTTCGACCTGCGCAAGTCAAAATTAGTGGAAATCGAGAAGCTGGGGCAGCAGGCCTATCCCAACCAGTTCCCTGCCTCGCATACCGTCCCCGAGGTGCGCGCGCAGTGGGGCGAAGCAACCGCCGAGTCCCTTGAAGCCAACCGCGTAACGGTGTCTGTGGCCGGGCGCATCATGGCCATACGCGCCCAGGGCAAGGCCGGCTTTGCCACTCTCCAGCAGGGCGGCGAGCGCCTGCAAATCTACGTCCGCCTCGACGCGGTGGGCGAGCAGGGCTTTGCCCTCTACAAACTGCTCGACATGGGCGACCACATCGGTGCGTCGGGATATTTGTTTCGCACCCGCACCGGCGAGCTGACCATTCATGTGGAGAGCCTGACCTTTCTCGCCAAGGCCATGCTGGCGCTGCCCGAGAAGTTTCATGGCCTGGCCGATGTCGAGCTGCGCTATCGCCAGCGCTATGTTGACCTCTTCACCAACCTCGAAGCCCGCGAAGTCTTCGTCAAGCGCGCCAAGGTGCTGCGCGCGCTGCGGACGTTCTTTGACAGCCGCGGCTATCTCGAAGTCGAAACGCCGATGATGCAGCAGATCGCCGGCGGCGCGGCGGCGCGGCCCTTCACCACCCACCACAACGCGCTCGATCTGGATTTGTTTTTACGCATCGCGCCGGAGCTATATCTCAAGCGCCTCGTCGTCGGCGGATTCGACCGCGTCTACGAGATCAACCGCAACTTCCGCAACGAAGGCGTAAGCACCCAGCACAACCCCGAGTTCACCATGCTGGAGTTCTATCAGGCCTACGCCAACTATCACGACCTGATGAACCTGACCGAGGAGTTGATTGCGTTCGTCGCAAAGGAAGTCAACGGAACGACGGTCACAAACTTCAACGGTGTCGAGATTGACCTGGGCAAGTGGACGCGGCTGACAATGCGCGAGGCGATCATCAGGTGGTGGCCGAAAGAGGCAGCGCCAATTCCATCGATTTCCGACTTTGAAGATATCGCCAAATTCGGAAACGCGATGCACACGGTATCGAACTACTACTCGCATCAACTCGGACTCGTAGGCACGGTGTCATTCGAGAATAAGCTCATTTGGAGCAGGATGAGTGCATTCGGTCAGTTCGGCGGCGCGATTGGCCGGGCGCTTGATGAGGGCGCCCGCTCACCGGATCCTCTTGCGATATGGAAGGCAGCTCTCGGCAAGGTCATCGCGGGCGTGTTCGAGATCTTGGCTGAAGAACATCTGATTCAACCGACCATCATCTACGAGTTTCCGACAGCCGTCTCCCCGCTCTCGAAGCAAAAGCCGGACGATCCAGAATGGGTCGAACGTTTCGAGTTCTATTGCGGCGGCTTCGAGCTAGGCAACGCCTTCAGCGAGTTAAACGATCCGGTGGAGCAGAAGAAGCGTTTTGAAGACCAACTAGCCCAGCGTGCCGGCGGCGACGACGAAGCCCATCAGATGGACGAGGACTATGTGCGCGCCTTGGCCTATGGGTTGCCCCCCACCGGTGGCGAAGGCATCGGCATCGACCGGCTAGTCATGCTGCTGACCGGGTCGAAGTCGATCCGCGATGTGATTTTGTTCCCGCTAATGAGAAATGCAGGGAACAGGGATCAGGGAACAGGGAACAAAGATCGGGAGCCGGAAGAGCCCGCTGGTTGAGGTTGTGCTATCCCACCCTAGCGACAAAAAACAAAGACGTCGCAAGGGTGGGGCACCCAGATTTTTGATGAATATGGAATACCGAGCTTCCAGCTAAAAGCTAGAAGCTAATAGCTAGGAGCTGTTTTTGAACATTCTTTTCGTCGGCGACATCTTCGGCAGCGCGGGACGCAGGATCGTCCGCGAGCATATCGGTCATGTGCGTAAGGCGCATGCCGTCGATCTGCTGGTCGTCAATGTCGAAAACGCCGCCGGGGGCTTCGGGGTGACCCCGCAGATTGCCGAGGAGGTCTTCGATCTGGGCGCGGATGTGCTCACCACCGGCAACCATGTCTGGGACAAGCGCGAAATCATCGACTACCTCAACTCCGCGCCAGCCGACAGTCAAGCGCGCCCCCGCCGCGTGCTGCGCCCAGCCAACCTGCAACGCAACCTTCCCGGCTTCGGCGTCTTTGAGGGAACCACGCAAGGCGGCGTGGACTACGCGGTCATTGACCTGATGGGCCGCGTCTTCATGAACGGCACCAACGACCCCTTCCACGCAGCCGACGCCATTTTGGCCGGCATCAAGGCCAAGGTGATCGTGGTGGACTTCCATGCCGAGGCCACCAGCGAGAAGGTAGCCATGGGCTGGTATCTCGATGGCCGCGTCACCGCCGTGCTGGGCACGCACACGCATATTCCCACCGCCGACGAGCGCGTTCTGCCCAGCGGAACCGCCTACCAGACCGACGTGGGCATGAGCGGCCCCTACGATAGCGTGATCGGCGTGGAAAAAGACCTGGTGATCCAGAGATTTCTCACCGGCATGCCCGGCAAGTTCGAGGCCGCCAAGGGCAACCCCAAGATGTGCGCGGCTCTGGTCACCTGCGACCCGCTCACCGGCCGCGCCTCCGCCATCCAGCGCATCATGCTGGGGGAATGACGGAAAGCGGTGGTCAGAGATCAGTTGTCAGTTCTCAGTTCCGTTGGAAGTTTCCCACCTCCGCTTCAGGCACTGACAACTGACTACTGACAACTGATCACTGAGTTCTGCTACTTGACCGCATGACCCGCCGCGTCTACATCCACGATGGTCGGCGGCAACGGCGTGCCTTTCATCTCTGTCACCGTCGGCGGAACGGCGGTCACCGTCAGCAGTCCGACCGGCAAATGCGTCGCCTTGAGCAACCTGCCCTTCTTGTCGAAGGTCATGGTCCACTCCATCGGCCGGGGAGTCGCCGCGGCATCCGTAAACGAAACGAACGCGCCCCCCTCAGCCGGAATCTGCAAAACCGCGGGTACGGCCGTCGGGAACTTCTGCGTCTCGGTGTCCTCCGTGAGAATTGCGGCCTGAGGATGCGCTCCGGCGAGCGCGGCGTAGCACAGTCCGGTCCCCAGCCAATCGGGGGTCTTGTCTGGATTTTCTTCGGCCCGGATGTGGTTGAAGGCCGAGAGGGTCAGTGCGTTGATGGGTGCTGGCGAAAAGAGCGAATATCCGCGAAGTTGAATCGGGATGATGCGCACCCGGCCCTCGCCGTCACGCGGAATCGAGGCCGTAAACACGCTCACATCGCCAGTCCCGTTATTGCGCAGAAACCGTAGGAACAAGTGGTTGGGCAGCGCCGGGCAAACAATCTGCTGATAGCTCCAGGCGCCCTGTTTGAAGTTGAGCCCAACGCGCCCCACATGCTCGTTGATCGAAGACTCCGCATCCGCCACCAGATCGCTATCTTTGCGGGTCATCTCGCCGGCAGAGCGGTACTCGATGGGCGCTACAGATCCCGGCGTCTCGCTGCCGGCAGGGAACGGCAACGGCGGCACAGCAACGGGTATAGGCGTGACTTTGAGATGGCTCGCGGAAATATCCTGTGCCGTCTCCGTCTGAGCCTGCGCAGAGGCGCCGAGAGCGGCGATAGATAAAGTGGCCAGAACCAGAGGCAGGATTCGCGATTGTCCCATGCTGATCCCAGATTACCACCGCAGCCTAGCACCGGCCCGTAGCCGTTCTTGTCCACTGGTTGGTGAGGTTGCAGCGGGAATGGGTTCCCTTACCGGCTTCAATACAGGCGGAAGTTGACCTCAACGGTAATCATCACTGCCACAGGCGTCTTGTGATCCTTCAGAGCCGGCCTGAACCGGTACTTACGCACCGCTTCCAGAGCCTTCTCGTCCAGACCCATGCCCAGCGCCCGCACCACACGGGGATTCTGCGGATTCCCCTGCGCATCGACAATCAGCGAAATCAGGCAAACACCCTGGTACTTGGCCCTGCGCGCCTCGTCGGAGAACTCCGCTTCCACGCTGTTCAGAGGAACCGGCGGCGTATCGCCGCCGCCCAGGCGATATAGCCCGCCGCCTATATTGCCGCCATCTCCAGGGCCGTAGCCGTCTCCATGGCCGTTGCCCATGCCCATGCCGGACCCGTTTCCGGCCGAGGCCAGCTTGACGTTGGCGGAGTTCGACACGCCGAAATTCGGCAGGGCCTGATTGTCGGGAATGATGATGTCCTTCTGCACATCGATCGTGGGAACCGGCGGCTGCACCAGCTTGGGAACCATATCCGGAGTCGCCGCACGCGGCGGGATCTTTCCCTTGATAGCTTCGACCTTGTCTGGGCTTCCGCCGCCGCCGCCCGCGGTCACATCGAGCTTGGGAGCCTTGAACTCCGACACATCGACGTTGGTCGCTGTTACTTTGGGAGCGTTCACCGCGTTGATGATCGTCTTGATGCCCAGGAAGATCAAAAGCGCGAGAACACCGAGATTGAAGAAAGCGGCGATGCCGAAGGCCCAGGGATTGCGCTTGACCGCCAGCCGGTCAGGAACCGGAATCGGCTTCGAGGTCAGCACCAAGGGGGGCAGATTGGGCGGAAAAAAGACGTCGCGGATGCTCTCGTAGAGTCCAACCCAAATGGACTGTTCTTCCACGGCCGCGCCGAAGGCCACGTTGAGGTCGACACCGCCCGCGGCGGAAGCTGCGGCGGTACGAGGTTGCGATGCTGACTGCGCGGATAAGTCTTCTGGCATGTTTGCTGGAGCTTTTGTCCGGGGCCGTGCGGAAGACGGACTTCCGTCGTCTCGGCCCGCCAATTCATCCTGTTCCATTATGCTCGACAAAGGCCGTCCTTGTCTCGGAATCCCTATCCCGCGTTCCAAACTTCCATATTTTGGATTGAGCACACTGCCCATAAACAATAAGACGCGGCAGGCAGGTGATTTGTAACCGGAGAATTCATTGCCCCGCCATTTACACTGTAGATTGAACCAGTTCGCATAATCCCATGGAGTGACAATGTCCGCAGCGCCCGAGTTGAAGGCGACCCTTACCTTGCCGCAAACCGCCTTTCCGATGAAGGCCAATCTGCCGCAGAATGAACCGCTTCGGCTGAAGAAATGGGCCGAACTCGACCTCTATGCCGAGTTGCGCAAGGCCGGCAAGGGCCGCCCCGCCTACATTCTCCACGACGGCCCTCCCTACGCCAACGGCCCCATCCACCTGGGCCATGCCCTCAATAAAGGGCTCAAGGATTTTGTAGTCAAGTCCAAGACCATGGCCGGCTTTGACGCTCCCTACGTTCCCGGCTACGACTGCCACGGCCTGCCCATCGAGATCAAAGTCGACGAGCAGTTGGGCCGCAAAAAGCTGGAAATGCCCGTTCCCGCCGTACTCGAAGCCTGCCGCGCCTACGCGCAGAAGTACGTTGACCTGCAAACCTCTCAATTTGAGCGCATCGGCTGCTTCGGCCGCTGGGACAAGCCCTACAAAACCATGGCCCGCGACTACGAGGCCCGCACGCTGGAGGCATTTTACGGCTTCCTCGAGAAGGGCTTCGTCTATCGCGGTCTCAAGCCGGTTTACTGGTGCATCCACGACCGCACCGCCCTCGCCGAGGCCGAGGTCGAATACGCGATGCACACCAGCCCCTCGGTCTACGTGCGCTACAAGCTCACTTCTGACCCTGCCGCCATCGACCCAGCGCTGGCTGGCCGCGAAGTCTACACCATCATCTGGACCACCACCCCGTGGACCCTCCCCGCGTCCCTGGCCGTAGCGTTCCATCCCGACTTCGACTACGTCGCACTTGAAGCGCCGGTTCCACCAAACACTCCGGGTGCCCCAGGTCCGGATTCTCGGACCTGGGATTCGAAGTCGTCGAGTACCCCACCCCTGCCGGGTGCCCCATCCTTTCCGCGCTTTTCAGCGGAAAGGGTGGGAGACCACGAATCTCCGGGTGCCCCCGGTCTCGATTCTGAGACCGGGGATTCAAAGTCTCCAGCTCCCGTCTACATCGTCGCCGCTGAACTGGCCGAAGCCGCTGCGGGTGCCCCCGGTCTCGATTCTGAGACCGGGGATTCAAAGTCTCCAGCTCCCGTCTACATCGTCGCCGCCGAACTGGCCGAAGCCGTGGCCACCGCCTGCCAGTTGGGTAAAACAACGGAGTTGGCCCGTTTCAAAGGCGCTGTCCTCGACCGCGCCACCTTCCAGCATCCCTTCCTCGACAGCAGCGTACTCGGCGTCAACGCCACCTACGTCACCGCCGACCAGGGCACAGGCGCCGTCCACACAGCCCCCTCCCACGGCGTGGACGACTTCTATACCGGCGTCCGCTACAACCTCGACGCCACAACCCGCGTCGATGCGACGGGCCGCATCCATGTTGATCCCGCCGCCTGGGACCACGCTGCCCCGCCCGCCTTTGACGGCCTGAAGGTGTGGGCCGCGAACCCCATCATCATCGCTATGCTGGAAGAGCGCGGCGCACTCCTCGCCAGCCGCGACCTGGAGCACTCTTACCCCCATTGCTGGCGCTGCCACAAGCCGGTCATCTATCGCGCCACCGAGCAGTGGTTTATCGGCCTTGAGACCGAGGTCGAGCGCGAGGACGCTTCCAAGACGACCTTCAGGCAACTCGCCGTCGAAGAAATCGACAAAGTAGTCTGGGACCCGGCCTGGGGCAAGGAGCGCATCACCAACATGATCGCCACGCGCCCCGATTGGTGCATCAGCCGCCAGCGCATCTGGGGCGTGCCCATCGCTGTGTTCCTTTGCGAGAAATGCAACCAGCCGATCATGGATGCCGCGCTTAACCGCAAGATTGTCGATCTCTTCGACCGCGAGGGCGTCGAGGCCTGGCACACCACGCCCATCGAGACCTTATTGCCCGACAATCCCGTTTGCAAGCATTGCGGAGAAGTTCGCCCGACCGGCCAGGCCTTCCGCAAAGAGACCGACATTCTCGACGTCTGGTTCGACTCCGGCACAAGCTGGTTCGCCGTGTGCGAGTCCGATCCCGACCTCAAATCCGCTTACACAGACTTCCAGAACCAGAACGGCACGAAGTGCCTGTATTTAGAAGGCGGCGACCAGCACCGCGGCTGGTTCCACTCTTCCCTGCTGACCTCGGTAGCCCTGCGCGGCCGCGCGCCCTACTCCCACGTCTGCACCGCCGGATGGACCCTCGACGAGCAGGGCCGCGCCATGAGCAAGTCGCTGGGCAACGGCGTTGATCCGGTCGATATCGCCAACCGGTTGGGCGGCGAGATCGTCCGTCTCTGGGTCGCGTCCATTGACTTCCGCGAGGACATGGCCGCCAGCGAAAACCTCATGCAGCGCTGCGCCGACATCTATCGCAAGCTGCGCAACACCTTCAAGATTCTGCTCGGCAACCTGCACGGATTCGATCCCGCGCGCGATCGCGTCCCCGAAGCCGAGCTGCTCCCGCTCGACCGCTACATGTTGGCCCGCACTCGCGAGCTGACAGAAAAAGTGCGCGACTGGTATGCGGCCTTCGAGTTCCATCGCGTCTATCACGCGGTCAACGAGTTCGCCATCGTCGATCTCAGTTCGTTCTACATCGACGTGCTCAAAGACCGCATGTATACGTTTGCCCCCGCGAGTCGAGCCCGCCGCTCCGCGCAGACCGTACTGTGGCAGATCACCGAAGCGTTGGTCCGCCTCGTAGCACCCATCCTTAGCTTCACCGCCGACGAAGTCTGGGATTATCTGCCTCCAGTTGAAGGCCGCGAAGCCAGCGTGCACCTCGCGCAATTCCCTGAACCTGAGGAAGTTTTTTCAGAAGACCCGGCCCCACTGCTTGAAGAGTGGAAGCAGCTCTTTGAAGTCCGCGACCACGCCCTGCGGCACCTCGAAGTGGCTCGTCAAGCGAAAGTGGTTGGCAAGGCATTGGAAGCCGAGATAGACATCACACCTTCGTGGGAAAAAGATCCACTCCTAAAGAAATATGAGAGCAGCCTCAAGGAAATCATCAATGTTTCAAAAATCACATTGAAGACACCTTTGCGTGGTAAGCACTCAGAGATGATGGCGCTTGGCAAGAGCGCAGTTTTCAGCGACTGCCTGTTTGATCTCCGCCCCGCCAGCGGCCACAAATGCGCCCGCTGCTGGAACTTCATGCCTGAAGTCTCCCCCTACGGCATCTGGCAAAACGTCTGCACCCGCTGCCAATCCGCCCTCACCGAGATGGGCATCCACCCGCCCCAGCCGGAGGCTGCCCAATGAAATACACAAGTGGGTGCCCCACCCTCGCGACGTATTTGTTTTTGTCGCTAGGTTGGGATACCACGAACCCCCATCCTCCCGGAAACTCCCTCAACCTCCCCACAATGTTGGGTGCCCCAGGTCCGGATTTTCGGACCTGGGGCACCTCGCAAACAGAATCCACGGAGATCGCCCAGTGAGCCTTAAAATACCCCGTCGTCTTCCCTGGCTGCTCGCGATCTCCGCAATCATCATCCTCGTCGATCGCCTCACCAAAGTCTGGGTCGCGGCGCACATCCGCCTCGGCGGCGCAATTCCCGTCATCCCCCGCGTTCTGCGCATCACCCACTGGACCAATGAGGGCGCAGCCTTTTCGCTCTTCGCCGACTCCGCCTCGCCCCACATCGTCCGCTGGGCGCTGGTCGGCTTCTCCCTTGCCGCGGCGCTGGCTGTGCTGGTCGTCATGGTGCGTCTTGGCAACCGCTTCACCCTCACCACCATCGCCCTCGCCCTGATTCTGGGCGGAGCGCTGGGCAACGTCCACGACCGCATTCTCTATGGCTCGGTGGTCGACTTCATCGAAGTGCACATCTTCAGCTATCACTGGCCCGACTTCAACGTAGCCGACTCCTCCGTCGTCACCGGCGCCTGCTTGCTGCTGCTCGATTCGCTTCTGCCGCACAAGCAGTGAATCTGGCCGTTTTTCACCCATCGACACTGACTTGCCGCTTGGGCTCCGGCTTTGAAAGGGCACGGCTTTAGCCGTGCCGTGAAAAGGCCAAAAGAGAAAACGGCTTTAGCCGCCGAGGGAATGCAAGTTATCTAAAAAACAATCCCTCGGGGGCTAAAGCCCAACACTTTATTGCATGGTTGCCGGCACGGCTAAAGCCGTGCCCTTTCAATGCAACAGTCTTTTGAAAAGGTTCTTAGCAATGCCCCCAATTCTCAACGCGCAATCCGTGACCAAACAGTTCGGCGCAACGCCGCTCTTTCGCAACATCTCGCTCACCGTCGAAGACGGCGACCGCATCGGCCTCATCGGTCCCAATGGCGCGGGCAAATCCACGCTGCTTGCTGTCCTCGCCGGGCAGGTTGAACCCGACTCCGGCGAACTGGCCGTGCGCAAGCGAGCCCGTGCCGCCTATGTGCCCCAGGACTCGCGTTTCGCACCCGGCCTCTCCATCCGTCAAGTGTTAGAGCGTGCGCTGGCCGCCGCCCACGTCAACGAATCCGAACGCGAGGGCCGGCTGCGCGAGCTCTCAGGCCGCGCCGGTTTTGCCGATCTCAACACCGAGGCAGCCGCGCTCAGCGGAGGATGGCGCAAGCGGCTGGCCATCACCGAAGCCCTGGTCTCGGAGCCGGAGGTGTTGCTGCTCGACGAGCCCACCAACCACCTGGACCTGGCCGGCATCGAGTGGCTTGAAGCGCTGCTCACCAACTCGTCCTTCGCCGCCGTCACGGTCAGCCACGACCGTTATTTTCTTGAAAGCACATCGAGCGAGATCATCGAGCTGAATCGTGTCTTTGCCGATGGCCTTCTGCGGGTCAAGGGCAACTTCAGCCGTTTTCTTGAAGAGAAGCAGGCCTATCTCGAATCGCAGAGCCGCCAGCAGGACAGCCTGCGCAACCGTGTCAAAACCGAGATCGAATGGCTCCGCCGCGGGCCCAAAGCGCGGGCCACTAAATCGAAAGCCCGCATCGACACCGCCAACGCCATGATCGGCCAACTGGCTGCCATGGACTCGCGCACCACCGTCAACACCGCCGGCATCGACTTCGACGCCAGCCAGCGCAAGACCAAGCGGCTGGTCGAGTTCACCGATGTTGCCTGCGACGTACCCGGCAGCGAAGAAGCCCCCAGCCGCCGCCTCTTTACTGGCCTCAACTTCATTCTCACAGCCGGCATGAAAGTGGGCCTGGTGGGGCCGAACGGCAGCGGCAAAACTACCTTCCTGCGCCTATTGCGCGGCGAGATCGAACCCGCCGAGGGCACAATCCGCCGCGCCGAGTCGCTGCGTCTTGTTTACTTCAGCCAGATGCGCGAGCTCGATGAAAGCCTGACGCTGCGCCGCGCCCTGGCCCCCGAAGGCGACTCGATTATCCATCAGGGACGGGTTGTGCATGTGGCCAGTTGGGCCGCCCGATTCCTGTTTACCAGCGAGCAACTCAATCAGCCGGTCCGCAACCTTTCGGGCGGCGAGCGGGCGCGCGTGCTCATCGCCAAGCTGATGCTCGAGCCGGCAGACATTCTGCTGCTCGACGAGCCTACCAACGATCTCGACATTCCCACGCTCGAGATCCTCGAAGAAAATCTCCTCGACTTTCCCGGCGCGCTGGTTCTGGTCACGCACGATCGCTACTTGCTCAACCGCGTAGCCTCCACCGTGCTCGGCCTCGACGGCCGTGGTAACACGGGCCTCTTTGCCGACTATGCGCAGTGGGAAGATTGGATCGAAGAGCAGGACGAATTCAAGCAAGGCAAAGCGGGTCGCCGTGCAGACGGCTCAAGCTCCGCGCAGCGAACAGGAGCCGAGACGGCGTCTGGTGCGAGCAGCAAAAAGAAGCTCTCCTACCTCGAAGCCCGTGAATTGGCCGCCATCGAGCACAAGGTTGAGCAGTCCGACGCCCGCTTGGCCGCAGCCCGCGACCACGTCGAGCACCCTGAAATCGCCACCAACGCCACAGCCCTCCAGCAGGCGCTAAAAGAACTGGACGCCGCGCAGCACGAGAACGACGCCCTCTACGCCCGCTGGGCCCAGCTAACAGAAAAGGCCGGATAGGGTTGGCAAGATCGGATTGTCCAGTAGTGGGCCAGTTTCCGGATTGGCGACCGCAGGACCAGAACGCACCGCAACGACCCCAACAATTTCTCTCCACGAGTGCATCACGCTTGTTCGCGATATCATACCGTACAATCATCCGATGGCGCAGAAAGCATTCGTTCTTTTCTTATTTGCCACAGGGCTATTGGCACCAGCAATGGCTGCGGCCACGGACCTGGTTGATTTCACAATCGTCGACCGTGTTCAATTCTCGGTGCCTGGCGACTGGCCAGTGATATCAAGCAAGTCTACAAGCGAAAAGACAGTATTTGCGTTCCAAATCCCGAACGCTGCCGACGAAGGTACTTCGGACTCCTCTAATCTGTCGATCATCGCTACGGACCTGAAGACCGCCCAGGATAGAGATGCTTTCCAGAAGCAAGCGTCAGGTACCGACCACAATGCGCAGGAGAAAAAGCTCGTTGAAGGCTGGGGGTGCAGTACTTTCTCGGCGACACCACATTCGAGCCAGGCTCAATACGTAATTTTGGATTGTCGTCGCATAATCGCTGATTGCGGCGTTTCTGTTCGCATAGCGTGGCCTCATCTTCCTAAAAATCCTCCTGATTACGATAAGCAGATGGAGATGGTTCTCTCTAACTTCCTCACAAGTGTCGGCCCATTCAAAGGCGTGCCGAAATCTGGCGTTCTGCGCCACCCCGTGAACTGAACCGTTCGACTCATGATGAGTGACGAAAACGATATTGGGTGGTACACGGATCGCCGATTCAATTGTCCAGGGCTGGCGGGTGCCGGAGTGAGGTTCAGGACATATCACAGGCAACCCGGAAGTTACCCGCGCAAAGTGCCCCACCCCTTCGCCATGGTATCGATAACAGCTATAATTATCTCCGCGAGAGATTGGTTCTTGACGATGCGGATGAACACGATGTGGATGGCGCCGATTGCGGCGTGCGTTCTGGTTTTCGCTTTTGGAGTCAGCAGTTGGGCGCAGGCCGCTCCCAACCCGGTAAACCCCCATGCAACCCCGGAGGCGCGCGCCCTGCTCGCCTATCTCAATTCCATCTCCGGCCACGCTACCATCACCGGCCAGCACAATTATCCCAACGAAGGCTCGCGCTGGACCGATCTCACCTACGACCTCACGGCTAAATATCCGGGGCTCTTCGGCCAGGACTTCGGCTTCTCCGCCGGCGACGACAAAGACTCCGTGCTCTCCCGGCCGGCCATGATTGAAGAAGTCGAGCGGCAATACAAGAACGGCGCGGTCATCGCCCTCACCTGGCACGCCGTCCGGCCCACTGAAGACGAGCCGGTCACCTTCCACGACAGCGTTCAGGGTCATCTCACAGACTACGAGTGGCAGCAACTCCTCACTCCCGGCACTCCGCTTTACAACCGCTGGTGCCAGCAGGTGGATGTCATCGCCGGCTATTTGCGTCAGCTCCGCGACGCGCATGTGCCGGTTCTCTTTCGTGCCTACCACGAGATGAATGGCAACTGGTTCTGGTGGGGCGGGCGTCCGGGCGAGGACGGTTCAGCGGCGCTCTACCGCCAAATCTACGACCGCTTCGTCAACGTTCATCATTTAGACAACCTGGTGTGGGTCTGGAATGTGAACGCGCCGAATCCCGGCTGGCCTCCGATCGCCGAGTACTATCCCGGCCCGCAATACGCCGACGTCGTCACCATGGATATCTATGGCGAGTTCAAGCAGGAATACTACGACAGCATGGTCGCACTGGCCGCCGGCAAGCCCATCGCTCTGGCCGAGGTGGGCGCTCTGCCCAGCCTGGAGGTGCTCGACCGTCAGCCGCGCTGGACCTACTTCATGAGCTGGAGCGAATTCATCCGCACCGCCAACACGCTTGACCAGGTGAATGCCCTCTACCACGACCCGCGCATGCTCAATCGCGACGACCCGCGCCTGGCCGGACCCATGGAGGCCATCCGCAAAGCCACCGCCGAGCGCACCGGCGGCGCGCCTGACGCAGATCCGGTAAGTCCCAACCCGACCGCCGAGGCAACGGCTCTGCTGAGGCGTCTCCATGCCAACGCTGACAGCGCCATATTGAGCGGGCAGCAGAATGATCCCGCATCGCCCGGAGCAGCCACGGCCGCGGTGATACAAGCGACGGGAAAAATCCCAGCCATCTATGGCGCAACTCTCAGAGTGGGCGACGCCACGCTGCAAGAGATTGTTCACGCACATGCCAGCGGAGCGGTCATCCGTCTCAGTTGGCTTCCGCCCCTGCCCACCGGCAATGCGCCGGCCAATCCCCCAGACACGCTCACCGACTTCGAGTGGAACGAGCTGCTCACCCCCGGCAGCCCCCTGAACAAACTCTGGTACGCGCAGATTGACGAGGCCGCGAAAACTCTCAGGGAGCTTCAGAAATCGGGCATCGCCGTGCTCTGGAATCCTTACCCTGAATCCAATGGCAAGAACTACTGGTGGGCTGGCCGCAAAGGCATTCACGGCTCCGCCGAGCTTTATCGCCAGACCTTCGATCGCATGGTCAATCATGACGGCGTTCATAACCTGCTCTGGGTATGGCAAGCCGACCCGCCTGAACCCGGCCCTGGCACGGACAGGCTGAGCGACTTCTTCCCTGGCCTGCTCTACACCGATGCTCTCGAACTCAGCCTGAACGACGCCCGTCCCTCCCTCCGCTATGGCCGCTTCTTTACCGACTTCGCCCCCGGCAAGTTAGTGGGTCTCACGCTTACCAGCGATCTCCCATCACCTGAAATTCTGGCCGGCCACTCCGCCTGGGATTGGTTTCTTGCCGCTCCTCAGCCGGACTCCGACGCCCGCACTCAGGCCCTGCGCTCGCTATATAACGATCCAAACATCGTTTCTCTCGCCCCGCCGCTGGCAACTCAATAGAGCCTGTACCGGCAACGGCACTCTGCACCGGCATTCCACCGTGGTAGAAAGGTAAGTTACAGGGATGAGCGGGAACCGAATATGCAAAGCGCCGTTAAAGTTCTGATTGTCGAAGACGAGCCTCACGCGCTGATGGGGCTCGCCGAGCTGATCTCCGGCTGGGGATATCAGACCGAGACCGCGTGCGACGGCGTCGAGGGCTGGGAAAAAGCGCTCGCCTGGGATCCAGCGATTGTGGTCACCGACCTCAAAATGCCCCGCATGGACGGTATTGGCCTGCTGACCAAGTTGAACGAAGAGGGGTCTGGTCTCAGCGCCAACGTGGCCGTCGTGATGCTCACGGCCATGGGCTCCATCCAGCTGGCCGTGGACGCCATGAAGCTGGGCGCCTATGACTTTTTGCAGAAGCCCGTGGACCCGACCCGCCTGCGCACTATCCTGGCCAATGCTACCCGTCAGCACGACACCGAGATCGAATTGGAAGTGGCGCGCCGGCGGCTGCGCGAAACCGGCGTGCTCGGCGCATTGGTGGGCAACTCTCGGTCCATGCGCGAGATCTTCGGCCTGATCGAGCAGATTGCGCCCTCCAACGTCTCCGTGCTCATCACCGGCGAGAGCGGCACTGGCAAGGAACTGGTGGCGCGCACACTGCACGACCTGAGCCCCCGCAAAACGAGGCCTTTCGTCGCGGTCAACTGCGCGGCGATTCCCGAGACGCTGATCGAGAGCGAAATCTTCGGCCACGAGAAAGGCGCATTCACCGGCGCGGCGGAGCGGCGGGCAGGCTGCTTTGAACTCGCTTCAGGCGGTACGCTGCTGCTCGACGAAATTGGCGAGATGCCTGCGGGAACGCAAGCCAAGCTGCTGCGCGTGCTCGAAGAGCGCAAGTTCCGCCGGTTGGGAGCGCGCACCGAGCAGGATGTGGACGTGCGCGTCCTGGCCGCCACCAACCGCGACCCCACCCAGGCTGTCGCCCAGGGCCATCTGCGCCCCGATCTCTATTACCGCCTCAATGTTTTCAACATCGCCATGCCGCCGCTGCGCGAGCATCTTGAAGACGTTCGGGCGATGGCCGAAGCTATGCTCGACGAGATGAACCGGAAGCATGGACGCAGGGTCTCCGGCCTGGCTCCATCGATGCTTGACCGCATGATGGCATACGACTGGCCTGGCAACGGCCGCGAACTGCGCAACACCGTCGAGCGCGCAGTGATTCTGTGTCCCGACGGCGCACCGCTCGACGCTGGTTACCTGCCTCCCGGTTTCGGGAAAACCCAGATTCAGGCCGCTCTACCCTTGGATGATAGCGTCGTCTCGGTACGTGTGGGATCGACGGTGGGCGACGCCGAGCGGCTGCTGATTCTGCGCACCCTTGAGGCCACCGGGCAAAACAAGACCCGCGCCGCAGAAGTCCTGGGCGTGAGCCTGAAAACCCTGCACAATAAGCTCAAGGAGTACGGTCGCGCCCGCGAGGAGCAGTTAGGCTGAGCCATGAGCCTGAAGACCAAACTCGTTTTGGCGATCACCACCCTGGTTTTTCTCATCTCCGGGATGCTCTCGCTGGTCTATGTGAGCCAGCTTCTCCACTCGGCCGTTCAGCAGTCTTACGACGCCAACCAGATGGTGGCCAAAGAGATCAGGCTCGCCCTTCAGAATGCTCTGGAGTCTGGGCTCAAGAACCAGACGGTCGATCCCAATAATCCGGCCCAGTTGCGCAATCTGGAGGCCGAGGCGGTGCGCAACAACGAGGCGCTGCAGGTGGTCATCGACTCGGTGAACCGCTACTCGCTCACCATCTATGACATCAACATCGGCGACCGGCAGTCCAGCACCTTGTTGAGCACCAATCCGGACAACGAAGACAAGCCGATGCCCGTCCGTCCCAACTATAGCGAGCTGCTCGGCACCAATCCCATCCGTTTGATGACCACGGTCTATGGTCCGCCCAAGGTCTTCGACGTCGTGGCGCCTCTGGAGCGGAACGGCGAGCCGTTTATCACGGTGCATGTGGGCGTGCGCACCACGCTGCTGCGCGCCTTCTATGCGCCCTGGCTCACCGCCGCGTTCACGCTGATGGGCATTGCGCTGGCTGTGGCGCTGGGGTCGGCATTCCTGCTCACCAACCTTGCCCTGCGACCTATGGAGCGAATCAGCAAGCAACTCGATTACTGGACCGCGCTTGACGAAGCGACGGGTCAGGCGGAGGAGGGCGGCAAGCCAGACAAGCTGGATAAGCAGGACACGGCGGATCGCGTCTCCAGCAAGATCGAGCGCATCGGCCAGCGCATGAGAAACGTCGAGGAAGTCTTCTCCGCCTTGAAAGAAAACATGGACCAGATCCTCGCCAACCTGCAGGACGGAATCCTCCTCTTCACCGGGGACGGGCGCGCCGTGCTGGTCTCGGAGGCGGCGCGGCGGCTTCTCAACGTGGACCGAGGCAGCCTGTTAGGTCAGCATGCTTCTGAAATCTTCGACGTCGAGACCGTGCTGGGCAGAACCTTGCACGATGCCTTCAGCGCCGCCATCCCGCTCGTCAAGGAGACGGTCACCACCGAAACCTGGCGCCGGGTTGAGGTTTCTCTGGACTTTATTCGCGACAACCAGACGCATCAGGGGCTGGGCGCGCTGGTCACGCTGCACGATCTCGAGTCCGTCGAGCAGATCGAGTCGGAATTGGAGCTGTCGCGGAGAATGGCGGCCATCGGCAGGCTCACCTCCGGTGTCGGACACGAAGTGAAAAACCCCATTAACGCGATCGTCGTTCATCTCGAACTGCTCAAGACCAAGCTGGGCGATGCCAGCGCCCCGGCGGTTCGTCATCTCGAGGTCATCGACGCCGAGATCCATCGCCTCGACCGGGTCGTGCAGATGCTGGTCGACTTCTCGCGCCCCGTCGAGCTTCAGCTCCGTGAGCAGGATCTGCGTTCGGTCATTGGCGACATGCTGGCTCTGGCCGCGGAGGAGCTTTCCACGCGCAATATCATCCTGATCGACCGGATGCCGTCGAAGCCGCTCATCGCCCATTGCGATGCCGACCTGCTCAAACAGGCGGTACTCAACGTGATTCAGAACGCCGCCCAGGCCATGCCAGAAGGCGGCAATCTTGAAGTCGCCCTCGAAGAGGACCGAAAATCGGCGGTCCTGCGCATCGCCGACGAGGGTCCCGGCATTCCCGACGAAATTCGAGAGAAAATTTTCGACCTCTATTTCACGACGAAAACCGGTGGTAGCGGTATCGGCCTGGCCATGACGTACCGCATTCTACAGTTGCACCATGGCAGCGTAGAAGTACAATCGAGGCGGGGCGGCTGTGGCACGGAATTCCTGCTGCGAATTCCGCTGGCCGCTGCGGACGGGGGCCGCCGGACTCTTCAGCCGGCGAGTATTGAGAAGGGGATGGCAGGATGAAGGTGCGTGCCGTAACTGTCGCGTGGCTTATGCCGTTGTTGCTCACGGCGTGCTTCCACAAGACCCAATCCAAGGTACAGCCGTATGCGCCGCCCCTGAGCACCGTTCCCAAACCCTCGACAGCGACGGTCCAGCTTCCGCCCTCCGCAACCATCATTCCAAGCCAACCCCTCGCATCCGGCATTCAACTGGAGCCGGCGCACAAAACACGCGCAAAGCGCTGGAAGCATGTCGACAAGAATGCGCAGCAAACCGCCAACGCCGCGCCGCCAGCCGTGAATAGCACTCCGCCGGCCCCCGCTGAAATCCCCGAAGTCAGCGCCATCGGCAAGCTCTCCTCCGGCGATCCTTCCGATATGCGCCGTGAGACGGCAGATTCGATCGCCGCCACGGAGCGCGGACTGAATGGCCTCGGCCGCGCCCTCAGCGACTCGGAGCAGAAGACGGCGGCGCAGATCAGGGAGTTTCTCAAGCAGGCCAGTGTGGCGCTGGCCTCCGGCGATGTCGATGGAGCCCACACCCTGGCCGCCAAAGCCAAAGTGCTCCTGGGTGAACTGGCCGGAAGCTAAAAAGCAGTGGTCAGTGGTCAGTTGTCAGTGTTCAGTGGTCAGTTATCAGTGGTCAGTTATCAGTGGTCAGTTACCAAGTGCTCACGAAGGCGTTCTGGAACCCAGGACTGGCGAGCCGCCACCAGAGCGTTTTCAACTCAAGTGTTAACAGAATCCACCGTGCCCCATCCATTGTGCGTCCTTTGCACAATGGGTGGGAAAGCACAGATGCCTGGGTGAAAAGTAAAACAGTTAGAGCGAAAATGCCATGGTATCCTCTGACACCGCCGATCACTGACAACCATTCACTGACAACTGATAACTGATCACTGATCACCGCCCTACCGCTCACCCCAGCTCAACTTGCTGCGCAGCGCCTCAAAGAATCCGCTCTCGCTCAATCGAACCAGGTTGACGGTATGGCTGGAACGCCGGCAGCGCACTTCGTCGCCCAATTGCAGGGCGACAGCCTGTTGCCCGTCCACCGTCAGCAGCGCCTGATTCGGAATCCCTTCGACCCTCACCGTGAGCGAGGCGTCGCCGCGCACCACGATGGGCCGCAGGGTCAGCAGATGCGGGCAGACCGGCGTCACCACCAGCGCATCCACGTTCGGGGTGAGGATGGGACCGTTTGCGGCCAGGCTATAGGCGGTAGAACCAGTCGGGGTCGAGACGATGACGCCGTCGGCACGGAACCGCGCTACTCTCTTGCCTTCCAGCTCAACCGTGAACTCGCCCATGCGCGCGATATCGCCCTTGGTCACCACCACGTCGTTCAGCGCCTCATGGCTCGAATGTAGTGCGCCTGCGCGCCACAATGCGGCATGGAGCATCACCCGCGCATCCAGCACGTGGCAACCGTTGCACCAACCCTCCAATGTCGAATAGAGATCCGCCAGGCGAACTTCGGTCAAAAAGCCCAGATAGCCCAGGTTCACGCTCAGGATGGGCGTGCCGGTGGCGGCAAAGATGCGCGCAACCGACAACAGCGTGCCGTCCCCGCCCAGAACAATCACCAAACCGGGCGTCCTGGCGGGCATCTCGGCCCGGTCCACGGCCGGCGCATCCGCGGTGTAGCGGCCGCCTTCCAGGTCCAGCAGCGGCTCAAAGCCGTGCTGGCGCAGCCAGACGATCAACTCCGGCAGAAGCCGGGCTAGCTCTTCCTTCTGCGGCTTGCAAACTATCGCGACGCGAACCATGCGGTCTCAGTGTACCGGATGAAGCCGGGCAGGTGGGCGTGGAGGCAACCGGCGGCGTATCTGCTTGCATCCGAAAGGCCAAGTGGCAATTCAGGATTGTTAAAATTGTGGATGGAAACACTGGAGGCTGTCATGCGATTTCACTCTTCAAGACTGGCTCTGGCTTTATCGTTCATCCTCGTCGCTGCGCTTTGCGCGACGGCTCGCGCGCAGACTGACCTCGCGCTCAACCTCTATGGCGCATTCAGCGGCACAACCAACACCAACACCACCGGCAACGCCACCTTCACGGATAGCCCATCCAACGCGGCAGGCGGCATGTTTGAACTGCGCCATATCCGCAATCCGCTCATCGGCTACGCAGCCACCTACTCCTTCAACCGTGCCAACCAGGTCTACTCCGCCAACTGTTCACTCTGTACGCCTGTGGGCGTCTCGGCAAACGCCCATGAGATCACCGGCGACTGGGTGGTCTCGCTCCACGCGGCCAATCTCAGGCCGTTCGGACTGCTGGGCCTCGGGCTTCTGTTGAACCAACCCTCCTCGGGCCAGGCTCAAACCAGAAGCTCGGATCAGGCGGTTTATGTCTATGGCGCTGGACTCGACTGGGGGGTTCTACCGCACATTGGGCTGCGCTTCCAGTACCGCGGCAATCTTCACCGGGCACCCGACATCACCACGGCCTACGGCGTCTCAACCCTCGCCTACTCGCACACGGCGGAGCCGATGATCGGCGCATATTTTAGATTCTGAGAGCTTCGCAGAGAACACGGTTCCGTATAAGGGAATCCCTGATTAAGTCGATATTTTTGAAAGGGAACGGCTTTAGCCGTGCCGCAAATGCCGCAAAATCAGTGCGGGCTTTGCGGACTGCGGAAAAAGGCATTTGAACTCGCGATATGCGTCAGGGCACGACTTCAGTCGTGCCGCAAATGTCGCAAAATCAGAGTGGGCTTTAGCCCCTGAGGGAATGATAGTCTCCAAAATCGGCTTGTTCCCTAGACCAGAACCGGCTCCTCAACCAATGCCGGTGAGGCCGCAAAATCCCGACTCAAACTCAGCAACGACTCCACCACATCCACCGCGCTATAGGAATCGCGCCCGGGAGCCAGAAACTGCGCCACGGTATTCAGGTCGTCGCCCACGGTGATGAGCGCCGGCTCCTCAACACCGTCCTTGCGGCTCTGCGCATGGCCGATGTTGGCCATCAGCGCATTGCACAGGCATTTCCTTCCCACCGTATCCTCAATCTTGCCACCCTTGGATATATAGACATCAATAGGTTCGGCTGAGCAGCGATAGCCAAGGTTGCCGCTCGGCGCGACATAAGCCTCCCGCAGGTAGCCAAGATCGCAAACCCGTTTCCGCGCCGCCGCAACATCCGCATCGGAATACGAGCCTTCCACCTGCGCCACTTTGAACGGAAATCCCGTCGGCGACGCCAGCGGATCGGTAAACACCTCGCCTGTGCCGGCCACCGCCTTGGCGATAAGCCTCGCCTTCAGATCGGCCCTCAGGCCAGACTCGCGGCTGAACGCAAATGCAGTACCCACCTGAATGCCGGCAGCGCCCTGCTCCAGCGCCTCGCGCAGCTTTTCCGCATTTCCATATCCGCCGGCCAGCCAGAAAGGAACGCCCAGCGCTACCAAATCCTGGATATTGACCCGATCCCTCTCGCCGTAAACCGGCTCTCCTGCCTCATTGAGCTGGAGCTTGCCGCGAGGCGGCGCATTGTGCCCGCCCGCCGTCGGGCTTTCGATCACCAGGCCGTCCACCCGCCCGCTCGCCCGCCGCAGCATGGTCGTAGCCAGAGTGTTCGACGAGACGATAGCCAGGAACCGTGGCCGGTGCAGAAATGGAATGGGACCCTCCGCGTACTCGGCCGGGTCCAGATGCATCTGCGTATCCTGGCCGGGCACAGCGCCCGTCACTGCCAGCTTGTACTCCGCCGGCTGGTGAATTGCAAAGGCGTCCAGCACGCCGGGAATGTGCAGCGGAATCCCCGCCCCCATCAACACATAGCCCACGCCGGCCAGCATCGCCCCGTAGATCGAAGACAGGTGCGGCATCTGCACCTTCTCAAGAAAATTGATCCCAACCGGGTTCTTGTGGCCTTCCCGAGCCAGAAAAACCTCAACAAAATTGCTCACCATGCACAGCTCAACCAGCTTCTTCGTGTCCTTCCGCTGGTGCATGGGCACGTTCGGGTACGGCGTCCCGCTCGGCTTGCCGCCGGGGACAAAGTACTCCTGCCAGATGCGTTTGGCCATCTCGGGAAAGGGAAAGGCCTCCAGGCCGCGGCGCATGGCGCCGTCCTTGTCGCCATCGGCCAGCCGGCGCACAAAGAGCTGGTCGAGCGCCGTGCCCGAAACCACTCCGAGCTGGCCGAGTTTTGAAACCGTCTGGGCCAGGCGCCAATTGGACACGCCCACACCCATCCCGCCCTGTATGATCTTGGGAAATTGCATCATCTCTGGATTCTTTCACAATTCCCGAAATTTCCGGGGATTTTCTCGCAGAATAGAAGCCTTCCGGGAACAAAACTGCTCAATCTTGCACTAAAGTCGCAGATTCCCGGCCCAGTTTTCAATCCCGGAAGCGCCCCGAGGAGGGATTTTCCCATCCGGATACTATCGGCGAATTCACGAACGTGCCGCTGGGAATCACCACAAGCCTCGTTTTCTGGAAGTGGCCACCAGGTTTCGATCGACAGATGCAGGTTACTTCCGGTTTGCCTACCAACCGCCCCGAACCGCGAGATGAGCCGGGGGAAGTACACTGTTCGTGCAGTTGGAGATTTAGGAGAGACTCAAGAGATGTATGCGGCGTGCTCGCGGCCATCGGCCCTGTTGTCTCTGATCGCGATGGTGTGCCTTCTTCTGATTGGCTGTTCGACAGCGCGCACACAATCTTCGTCATCACAAACCGAGATTGGTCCGGTCGCGAGTGTTTGGGTGCCGCTCCAAGGGGATGGACTGCCCACGAGTTTTTTCGAGCCCGGCGCGGATACCCAATGCTCCGGCCAGATCATTGGGTATCGTTTTGTTGTCTGGCTAGGAGTCTGTCGGGCATAGATCAGCGACAGCTGTCAGTTCCAGTTTTCGAATCCGATTCTGGTTTAGATTCGAAGTATGGGCCAGAACTTCTTTCCTGACGAGATCAACCAGGCACTTTT